>Ga0164242_10002014_pt1 | contig 23725 bp, 27 predicted proteins | sample OricomgcompostMG_FD_108783 | JGI IMG/M metagenome (GOLD analysis project Ga0164242, IMG submission 108783) | Miracle-Growth compost microbial communities from Emeryville, California, USA - Original compost - Miracle growth compost (MG) ...
GGGCAGGTGATCATCGCCGGCGAGCAGTGGACGGCGGTGCCCTACGTCGAGTCCGACGTCATCCCGGCCGGCTCCACCGTCGAGGTTCTGGCGATCAAGGGCGCCACTGCCTATGTCCACCCCATCTCGAAGGAGATCATCTGATGGCTCTGGCTGTGCTCATCGTCATCGTCGTACTGGCGTTGCTCGTCATCATCACGCTGGCCAAGACGGTGCGGATCATCCCGCAGGCCCGGACCGGCATCGTGGAGCGGTTCGGGAAGTACAAGGCGAGCCTCAACCCGGGGCTGAACGTGATCACGCCGTTCGTGGACCGGGTCCGCTACGTCATCGACATGCGTGAGCAGGTCGTCTCCTTCCCACCGCAGGGGATGATCACCCAGGACAACCTGACCGTCTCGATCGACACGGTCCTCTACTTCCAGGTGACCGACCCGATCGCGGCGACCTACGAGATCGCCAACTACATCACGGCCGTCGAGCAGCTCACCATGACCACGCTGCGCAACATCGTCGGTGGCATGGACCTGGAGCGGACGCTGACCAGCCGCGAGCAGATCAACTCCGGTCTCTCCGCGGTCCTGGACGGCGACACCGGCCGGTGGGGGATCAAGGTCAAGCGGGTCGAGATCAAGTCCATCGAGCCGCCCCCGTCGATCAAGGACGCGATGGAGAAGCAGATGCGCGCCGACCGGGACAAGCGCGCCGCGATCCTCCAGGCGGAGGGCGAGCGTCAGTCCGCGATCCTGTCCGCGGAGGGCAAGAAGCAGTCCGCGATCCTCAACGCCGAGGGTCAGCGCGAGTCGCAGATCCTGTCGGCGCAGGGTGAGCGGGAGGCCGCGATCCTGCGGGCCCAGGGCGAGGGCCAGGCCATCCAGACCGTCTTCCAGGCCATCCACGACGGCCAGCCCGACCAGTCGCTGCTCGCCTACCAGTACCTCCAGCTGCTGCCGCAGATCGCCCAGGGCGACGCGAACAAGCTCTGGATCCTGCCCAGCGAGTTCACCAAGACGATCGAGGGCCTCGGCTCGACGCTGAGCTCGGCGATGGGCGTCCCGGTCAAGGCCGAGGGTGACTTCAAGCGCGTCGACATGGGCCCGGGTGCGGGCGCCATCGAAGCGGGACGTACGACGGAGGCCGACGACGCGGTGCAGCAGGCGATCGCGGAGGCCGCCTCGGCGGCCAACCCGGGTGCGCCGGCGCCGACCGCGACCGATGCCGGGGACGACGAGGAGCCTTCGGCCTGATGCAGCTCGCGGAGGCCATGCGGACCACGGCGGCGGTCCGGGAGTTCACCGACGACCCGCTGCCCGACGACGTGCTGGCCGGGATCCTGGAGGTCGCGCGGTTCGCGCCGAGTGGCGGCAACCGGCAGGGGGCGCGGATCGTCGCGGTCCGCGACCGGGCGACGCGGGCCCGGCTGGCCGAGCTGAACGAGCCGGCCGCGCGCCGCTATCTGGCCCAGGCCAAGGCCGGCGAGGGGCCCTGGAACCCGTTGACGCCGCCCGGCCCCAGTGCCGAGCAGATCGCCGGCACCCGGGTCCCGCGCTCCTTCACCGAGCCGGTGCTCAAGGCGCCGGTGGTGCTGGTGGTGCTCGTCGACCAGGGCACGCTCGCCGCCACCGACCAGGAGCTCGACCGGGTCGGCCTGGTGGGCGGCGCCTCGATCTATCCGCTGGTGTGGAACATCCTGCTGGCGGCCAGAGCCGAGGGATACGGCGGGGTGATCACCACGATGGCGGCCGCCCAGGAGCCGGCCGTGCTCGAGCTGCTCGGTGCGCCGGCGCAGTATGCCGTTGCCGCCGTCGTACCGCTCGGGCGTCCGGCGCACCAGCCCACCCGGCTGAAGCGCCGGGCGGTGGCGGAGCTCGTCACCCGCGAGCGGTTCGACGGCGAGCCGCTCGCCTGAGCGAGTGGCAACTCAACGTCGGGGAGGTGGCAACTCAACCTTCGACGTAGGCGGTCAGCCAGCGGTCGAGCTCGGTATAGGCACGGGCGCGGGCGTCCGGGCGCGAGAGTACGACGTCGTGCTTCGCGCCCGGGACCGCCACGTAGGTGACATGGGAGCCGACCGCTGTCGACCAGCGCCGGATCTGGTCGACGTCGAGCACGATGTCGGTGCCGTGCACCAGGTCGTCGACGGTGCTGGTCCTCGGATCCGGGTGGCCGGTGGCGTCGGAGGAGAGCACCAGCACCGGTGCCGGCACATCCAGGCCGGCGTGGAGCTGGGCGTGGCCGTGCCGGATCGCGCGGAGCCAGCCGGCGTACACGGTGAACGACTCGACCGGCTTCCAGACCAGGTCGAAGTCCCACTCGCCCTCGTGCTCGCGGTGCAGCGAGCGGGTGTAGAGCCCGGAGACGGCCCGCGGGATCACCCGCATCGGCTGGAGGCGGCCGAGCTGGCGCACGACCGGGGTGAGGACGATCCGCGCCAGCGCCGGGCCCTGCAGGTCGAGCCAGGGGGAGTTGAGGAACATCCCGGCCAGGCCCTCCGGCTGGCGTGCGTCCGCCCACAGCGGGGTGGTCAGGCCGCCGGTGGAGTGACCGGTGACGACGATGGTGTCGTGGTCCTCCCGGATCCGGCGCCAGACCTCGTCGAGGACGGGGAAGTAGTCGGCCAGGTCGGTGGTGTAGTTCGGTGTCTGGTGTGGCCGGATGGAGCGGCCGTACTTCGGCAGGTCGACGGCGTAGAAGTCGTAGCCGCGGGCCGCCCACCAGGCCGCGTAGTCGGCCTGGAAGAAGTAGTCGGCGAAGCCGTGCACGTGCAGTACCGCGCGTCGCGTGGGCCGGTCGGCTGCGAGCCGGACCAGCGTGGCGACGACCTCGCCCTCGTGGTCGTCGGGGAACGGGATCGTCTCGGCGGTGAAGGGCGCGCCGAGGACATCGGTCGTGGTGGTCACGACCGCATCCTGTCAGGCCCCTGGAGCAGCGGTCGGAGTCCGCGCAGGGGGCGGACGCAGGGCGAGGGCGCGGGCGGGGTGGTTGGTCGTCACCAGCCAGGCCCGGCCGGGTCGCAGCCACCAGCGCAGCAGCCACCGGTCGTCGACCGTCCAGACCAGCAGGTCGAGTCCGTGCCGGCGTGCCATCGCGGCCAGCGTGGCGACGGCCAGGACGTGGTTGGCGCAGACCACGTCGGCCCCCGAAGCGGCATAGCGCGCCCAGGGGAAGAGCTGGCGGCGCAGCGAGGCGAGCGCCCGCCAGGGGCTGAGGCCGCGCAGCGACGTACCGGTGGACAGGCCGATCCGGATCGGGTGGCAGTGCTCGTCGGCCCACTGCCGCAGCGCACGGGCGCCGGCCACCGACCCGGTGGTGACCAGGATCTGCTCGGGGGCCAGGTGCTGCAGCGCCATCACCACGGCGTCGACCTCGTAGCCGCCGGTTTTGAGGTCGATGTGGGCGCCAGCCCGGCCGGCGAGGCGCTCGAGCACCGTCGCGTAGGCAAGCAGCTCGATGCCGTCGCCGTCCGACGGCGTGTCGTGGGCGACGATCAGCCGGTCGTCGGCCAGCCGGCGTACGTCGAACTCGACGTAGTCGACGCCGAGCGCGACCGAGTGCTCCAGGGCGTGCAGCCCGTTCTCCCCGGCAGGGTCATCGCCCGCGCCGCAGCGGTGCGCGCTGATCAGGACCACAGCCGGACGCTAGCAACCCCGGGTGGAATAGCGTGGGAGGCAGCATGGTTCCAGCAGGTAGTTCACATTTAAACTACATGTGAAGCCTCAGAACGGAGACAGCGATGGGCATGCAGTTCGGCATCTTCACCGTCGGTGACGTCACCACGGATCCGACCACCGGGAAGACCCCGACCGAGTACGAGCGGATCAAGGCCACCGTCGCGATCGCGAAGAAGGCCGAGGAGATCGGGCTGGACGTCTTCGCCACCGGGGAGCACCACAACCCGCCGTTCATCGCCTCCAACCCGACCGCGATGCTGGCCTACGTCGGCGCGCAGACCGAGCGGATCATCCTCTCGACCGCGACCACGCTGATCACCACCACCGACCCGGTGCTGATCGCCGAGGACTACGCCAAGCTCCAACACCTGACCGACGGCCGCGTCGACCTGATGATGGGCCGCGGCAACACCGGCCCGGTCTACCCCTGGTTCGGCAAGGACATCCGGCAGGGCATCAACCTGGCGATCGAGAACTATGCGCTGCTGCGCCAGCTGTGGACCGAGACCAACGTCGACTGGAAGGGCCGCTTCCGCACCCCGCTGCAGGGCTACACCTCGACGCCGCGGCCGCTGGACGGCGTCGCGCCGTTCGTCTGGCACGGCTCGATCCGCAGCCCCGAGATCGCCGAGCAGGCGGCGTACTACGGCGACGGGTTCTTCCACAACCACATCTTCTGGCCGGCCAGTCACACCCAGCAGATGGTCCGGCTCTACCGCCAGCGCTGGGAGCACTACGGCCACGGCGCCCCGGAGACCGCGATCGTCGGCCTCGGCGGGCAGTTCTTCATGCGGCGCAACAGCCAGGACGCGGTCGACGAGTTCCGGCCCTACTTCGACAACGCCCCGGTCTACGGCCACGGCCCGTCCCTGGAGGACTTCTCCGAGGCCACGCCGTTGACTGTCGGATCGCCGCAGCAGGTGATCGAGCGGACGCTCTCCTTCCGGGAGTACGTCGGGGACTACCAGCGCCAGCTGTTCCTGCTCGACCACGCCGGCCTGCCGCTGAAGACCGTCCTCGAACAGCTCGACCTGTACGGCGAGATCCTGCCGACGCTGCGCTCGGAGTTCGAGAAGCTGCGAGCCCCGGGCGTGCCGGACGCGCCCACGCACGCCTCGCTGGTGGCGAAGGCCGGTGGTCCCACCGACACCGCCATCTACGGCGTCGGCGACGACGCCACCGGCACCAGCGACCGTGACTCCGTCCTCGAGGGGGAGCTGTGACCGCGCCGGGCGTGAAGCGGATCGTGGTCGTCTCGGCGGGACTCGGCGTCCCGTCGAGCACCCGGCTCCTGGCCGACATGCTCGCCGACGCGAGTGTCCGGGCCGTGGAGGCGCGGGGCGTCGAGGTCGACGTGCAGCACATCGAGCTGCGCGGCTTGGCGCATGCGCTGACCGACAACCTGCTCACCGGCTTCCCGTCGAAGGAGCTCGCCGCAGCGATCGAGGCGGTGCATCGCGCGGACGGCGTCATCGCGGTGACGCCGGTCTTCTCGGCCTCCTATTCCGGACTGTTCAAGACGTTCTTCGACGTCCTCGAGCTGGGCGTCCTGGACGCCAAGCCGGTGTTGGCGGCCGCGACCGCCGGCACCGTGCGGCACAGCCTGGTGATCGACCATGCGCTGCGGCCGCTGTTCTCCTACCTGCACGCGGTCGTGGTACCGACCGGCGTCTTCGCCGCGACCGACGACTTCGCCGGCGCCGGCGGCGGGGGAGAGCTGCAGAAGCGCGTGGAGCGCGCCGCCGGCGAGTTCGCCGGGTTGCTGGCCGGCCCCGGGTCGGGCGCCTCGACCGGCTCGGCGCCCGGACGGCACCTGGTCGAGGACGAGTTCGAGCACCCGACGGACTTCGAGGACCTGCTCAAGCGCGCCAGCGACGGCCCGCCGGCGTACTGACCGCGCTAAGGGCGGACCGTCACCGTCCGCGAAACCTCGGTCGTGCCGTACGCCGAGGTCGCCCTCACCCGCAGGCGCATCGGTCGGTGGAGGTGGAGCCCAGCGGTCCAGCGACCTTCGCCAGCCGCCGGAAGGCGGCACCACCGGCTCGTGCTCAGCGGCGGGGGTTGCTGTCGCCGCGGGCGGCCAGCGCCACCGAGTAGAGCGGCCGGTCGAGGACCTCGACGTACGTCCGCCCGACGTAGTTCCCGATGACGCCGAGCACGATCAACTGCACACCGCCGAGGAAGAACATCGCTGCGGCGAGGAAGGCCCAGCCGGGGACGGAGTCGTCCGGGTCGAAGATCCGGACGCCGAGGACGTAGACGATCCCGACGACCGAGAGCGCAGAGATCAACAGCCCGAGATGGGAGATCAGCCGCAGCGGCTGGGTGGAGAACCCCATGATGCCGTCGCCGGCGAGGCGCAGCATCGTGCGCAGCGGGTACTTCGACTCGCCCGCGTAGCGCTCGTCGCGGTCGAAGAGGTGCGCCTCCTGGCGGAACCCGACCTGCGCGACGATGCCGCGCAGGAAGCGGTTGTGCTCGCGATACTTCACGACCTCGGCCACCACCCGCCGGTCCATCAGCCGGAAGTCACCGACATTGCGCGGGATCGGAGTCTCGGCGACCTTGTCGAGCAGCCAGTAGAACGTCGCCGCGGTCCCGCGCTTGAAGGCGGTGTCCTGCCGGGTGCGGCGCTGTGCGTAGACGACGTCAGCGCCGGCCTCCCAGCGCTGCACCAGCTCGATGCTGACCGCCGGCGGGTCCTGAAGATCGGTGTCCATCACCACCACGGCGTCGGGATCGGCGCCGTGCGCCGCGTCGATGCCGGCGGTCACGGCCAGCTGGTGACCGAAGTTGCGGGCCAGGCTGATCACCGTCACCCGCGGATCGCGCTTCCGGAGCTCGAGCAGGCGGGCCAGCGAGTCGTCGCGGGAGCCGTCGTCGACGTACACGAACTCGAACTCGAGGTCCGACCGGGCGTCGGTGGCGGCCACCAGGGCCGCATGGAAGGCGTCGACGGTCGCCGCCTCGTTGTACACCGGAAGGACATAGGCGATACGGCGTGGGCGTTCGGTCATGGTGCAGCGACTCTATCGGCGCTGCTTGGCCGGAACCTGACTGATCCGCGGCACGACCCGGTTCCCGCGCGCCAGGTCGAGCAGAGCCGACGGGCTCATCGCCGCACCGAGCCCGTTGCCCTGGCCGTACCGGATCCCCAGTGCCACCGCGAGCTCCTCCTGCGCAGCCGTCTCGATGCCCTCCACGAGCGAGCCGACGACGCCGTACTCGTCCAGGATGGCGGCGGCATGACGCAGGACCACCGGTCCGCGTCCGCGGTGGTCCTCGAGCAGGAGACCGCGGTCCAGCTTGATCAGGTCCCACTGCCGGTGCCCGATCAGGGTCAGCCGCGACTGGCCGGCGCCGAGGTCGTCGAGGGCGAGGCCGATGCCGTGGTGCGCCAGCTCGTCGGCGAGCCGGTCCTGAGCCGGCGTCCACGGCATCGGCTGCCGCTCCGAGAGCTCCAGCACCACCGGTACGCCGAGGGCATCGACGCGCTCGACCAGCCAGCCGAGCAGTGCGCTGTCCGCACGGAACTGGTCGCTCTCGACGTTGAGCGTCATCGTCACCGGTACGCCGGAGGCGGCGCGCAGCTGCTCGGCGACGCCCAGCGCCTGCGCCATCACCTCATGGGTCAGCGCGTCGAGGAGATCGGCCCGCGTGGCCGACTCGACGAGCACCGTCGGCGGGATGGCGCCGAGTGCGTCGGTGTGGCCGCGCAGCAGCGCCTCACAGCCCCAGATGGTGCGGTCGCCGAGCGCCACGATCGGCTGATAGGCGACGGCGATCTCGCTCGTGTCGATCATCTGGCGCACCAGTTGGCGGTCGATCTGGTGGTGGGCGGACGCAGCCTGGGGCCGCGCCGGCGGCCCCTCCCCGGCGGAGTGCATACCTCAGCGTAGTGGGGACGGGCCGCCGTACGGCGTCAGTGCTGGTAGGTGCCGCTGATGATGGCGCGACCAGCCGTCTTGAACGCGAGATTGAAGCTGACCACGGCCGGCGTGGCGTCGCTGTCGACTCCGAGCGTCTCCTCGGTGACGGCGTGGACGACGAAGAAGTACCGGTGGACCTGGTCGCCGGCCGGCGGTGCGGCGCCGACGAACTCCTTGCCGCCCATGTCGTTGCGGCACATGAATGCGTTGCCGGGCAGGTCGGCGTCGGCGGCGCCGATCCCGGCCGGCAGGCTGGTGACGTCGGCAGGCAGGTCGACCAGGACCCAGTGCCAGAACCCGCTGGGGGTCGGGGCGTCAGGGTCGAAGCACGTGACCGTGTAGCTCTTGGTGCCCTCCGGCGCACCACTCCAGGAGAGCTGCGGCGAGGTGTTGCCGAACTCGTTGACCTGGTCGTTCTTCAGCGGCTGGCCGTCGGTGACGTCGTCGCTGGTGACGGTGAAGCTCGGCACGGCAGGGAGCAGCGGGTAGGGGTCCGGGGTGATCGGGCGGTCGAGCGACATCAGTCCTCCTGAGATCCGGCCCGGGTGCGGGCCTCGATAAGGGATGGTGGTCTCCGGACCGAACGTAGTCCGTCCCTCGGGCCCACGGGAGGAGGGGGACCGACCGGCACGGGAGAATGCCTCTGTGGACGACACTGGTGTGGACAAGACTGGCGCGGCGCTGACCCCCTACCCGGTCGGGCTGTTGCTGACCGGACGGCGCGTCGTGGTCGTAGGCGGTGGTCAGGTCGCCCAGCGCAGGATCCCGACCCTGATCGCGGCCGGCGCGGACGTCGTCGTGGTCTCACCGGAGGTGACCCCGGCGATCGAGGGCCTCGGTGCTGAGATCGCCTGGGTACGGCGTGGCTTCGAGGCAGCGGACCTCGACGGCGCTTGGTATGCCCTGGCGGCGACCGACTCGGCGGAGGTCAACGAGGCGGTGTCCCGGGCGGCCGAGGAACGGCGCGTCTTCTGCGTCCGCTCCGACGACGGGTCGCGGGCCACCGCGTGGACGCCCGCGGTGGGCCGCCACGACGGCGTCACCGTGGCGGTGTTGAGCAACCGGGAGCCGCGCCGGTCCGCGGCCCTGCGGGACGCGGTCGTCGAGAGCATGCGCGAGGGTCGGATCGTCGGTCGCTCCGAACGCACCCACAGCCCCGGTGTCACGCTGGTCGGGGGCGGGCCGGGCGACCCGGAGCTGGTCACCGTCGCCGGGCGAAAGGCGCTGATGGAGGCCGACGTGGTGGTCGCCGACCGGCTGGCGCCGCGGGAGCTGCTGGCAGACCTGCCGGCCGACGTCGAGCTGATCGACGTCGCCAAGCTCCCGCGCGGCCGCTCGGCAGCTCAGGAGAGATCAACCGGGTCATCGTCGAGCAGGCGCTCGCCGGCAAGCGGGTGGCACGGTTCAAGGGCGGCGACAACTTCGTCTTCGGACGCGGCTACGAGGAGATCATCGCCTGTCGCGAGGCGGGGGTGCCGGTGACGGTGATCCCGGGCCTGACGTCTCCGGTCGCGGTGCCGGGCCTCGCCGGGGTGCCCGTCACTCACCGCGGCGTCACCCATGAGTTCACCGTCGTCTCCGGCCACCTGCCGCCGGGGCACCCGGAGTCCCTGACCAACTGGTCGGCGGTCGCCCGGCTCAACGGCACCCTGGTGCTGATGATGGCCGTCGAGAACGCCCCGGCGATCGCCGAGGCGCTGCTCCACGGTGGTCGCGACCTGGCGACGCCGGTCGCGGTGGTCTGCGACGGCTCGATGCCGACCGAGCGCACGGTGCTGGCGACGCTCGGCACGCTGTCCGACGTACTCGAGCGCGAGGCGGTCCGCCCGCCGGCGATCATCGTGATCGGCGAGGTCGTCCGGGTGGCTCACCCCGGCGCGTTCTGACACCCGTCGCTGGTTGCGGTGCGAGGGGCGCTCGCTGGTTGCGGAGTTCCCGAGCCGCTCGCTGGTTGAGGTGCGAGGAGCGCTAGCGACGACCCTCGAAACCGAGAGCCTCGCTGCGCTGCGCCTCAACCGCCGGAACGGCGGGCGGTCACGTAGCAGGCGACCGCCGTGGCGGCGGCGACGTTGAGCGAGTCCACGCCCGCGTGCATCGGGATGGTCGCCCGGCGGGCTGAGGACCGCTCCCAGCGCTCGGAGAGCCCGTGGCCCTCGGAGCCGAGCACCAGGGCGACCTTGTCGAGGCCGGCCACGGCCTCCTCGATCGCGACCGAGTCCTCGGCGAGGGTGAGCGCGACGGTGGTGAAGCCGGCGTCGGCGAGCATCGGCAGCGCGTCGTACCAGTCCGGCAGCCGGGTCCACGGGACCGAGAAGACGGTGCCCATGGCGACCTTGATCGAGCGGCGGTAGAGCGGGTCGGCGCACCGCGGCGCGAGGAGTACGGCGTCGAATCCCAGGGCGGCGCCGCATCGGAAGATCGCACCCACATTGGTGTGGTCGACGATGTCCTCCAGCACGAGCACCGAGCGCGCGCCGGCGAGGACCTCCTCGACGCTCGGCAGCGGCTGCCGCTGCAGCGAGGCCAGGGCGCCGCGATGGACGTGGAAGCCGGTGACCTGCTCGGCCAGCTTCTCCGAGACGACGTAGCAGGGAGCGTCCGAAGCAGCGAGCACCGAAGCGAGGCCGTCCAGCCAGCGCGGCGCCATCAGGAACGATCGGGCGACGAAGCCGGCGGCCGCCGCGCGTCGTACGACCTTCTCGCCCTCGGCCAGGAAGAGGCCCTCACTGGCCTCGATCGACTTGCGCAGCTCGACGTCGCGCAGGTCGCGGTAGTCGGCCAGCCGCGGGTCCGCGGCGTCGGTGATCTCGATCAGCTCGGCCATCAGCGCGGCCCGATCAGGCGGGCCAGCTGAGCGGGTAGTCCTTCGCCGCCTTGTCGTGCTGCTTCTGCAGCCTCTTGCGGGCCTTGGTGGGGAGCCGGTCGCCGAAGACGGTGCCGACGGTGTGGTCGGTCTCGTGCTGCAGGCAGCGGGCGAGCAGCCCGTCGCCCTCGAAGTGGACCGGCTCGCCGTCGAGGCCGACACCGTCGACGGCGGCGAAGTCGGGGCGGGCGCAGTCGACGAAGGCGCCGGGCAGGGAGAGACAGCCCTCCTGGTCCTCGTCGAGCACCCGGTCGCGCCCCTCCGGGAGCGTCAGCACCGGGTTGCAGACCACGCCGACGGTGCGCTCGCCGCTGGCGTCGGGGCAGTCGAAGACGAAGATCGCGAGGTCCTCGCCGATCTGGCAGGCGGCCAGGCCGACGCCGTCGGCGGCGTACATGGTGGCGACCATGTCGGCGGCGAGCTGGCGCAGCGCATCGTCGAAGACGGTGACCGGTTGCTGCGAGCGGTGCATCACCGGTGTGCCCCAACGGGTCATCGGGCGGACGTGCCCACCGGCAGGCAGGGGCCCGTAGGGCGCGTTCACGCGGTCAGGAGCGTCGGCAGCGGAGTCGTCCACAGCGCGGAGCCTAGCGCTGACAGCCGTGTGATCCCCTCCACGGGGTGGCCTGTAGACCGTGGTGTAACTGCGAGTTACAGTCAGTCCATGTCCCTTCTCCAGATCCTCAAAGGCGGCGGTCGCCACGGCGTGCCGTCCACCGAGAACAGAGACCCGATCGGGTACGCCGTCGCCGGGCTCAACCGGCTGGCGCAGAGCGAGCTCCTCGACAGGTGGGGGATCCGCCGCCAGACCGAGAGGGGCGTCTTCACCGCCACCCGGAGCGGCTTCAAGGTCGCCGCGAACGCCGGTCGCACGTTCAACAGGGCCGGCAGCCGGGGCAAGTCGGGCGTCCGGGTGCCGAGCGCCACGCCGAAGGGCGTCTTCGACCTCACCCCGACCGAGGACGAGCAGATGCTCGTCGACGTGGTCGCGGAGTACGCCGAGGAGGTGCTGCGGCCGGCCGCACACGACGCCGACGAGGCCTGCGCCGCTCCAGATGCGGTGTTGAAGGCCAGCGTGGAGATCGGGTTGCCGATCCTCGGCGTCCCCGAGGCGCTGGGCGGCATCTCGGAGACCCGGTCGGCGACCGCCGGCACGCTGGTGGCCGAGGCGCTGGCGAAGGGTGACATGGGCCTCGCGGTCTCGGTGCTCGCACCGGGCGCCGTCGCCACCGCGCTGGGGCTCTGGGGGACCGACCAGCAGCAGCAGACCTACCTGCCGGCGTTCACCGGTGCCGAAGAGAGCGGGCAGAGTGTGCCGGCCGCCACCCTCGCGCTGAACGAGCCGACGGTGCTCTTCGACGTACTGGCCCCGGCGACGACCGCCACCCGGACCGCCGACGGCTTCGTGCTCAACGGCACGAAGTCGCTCGTCGCGCGCGGGGCGGATGCCGAGCTGTTCATCGTCGGCGCGTCGCTGGAGGGCAGGCCGACGCTCTTCCTGGTCGAGTCCTCGACCGCGGGCCTGACCCTCGAGGGCGACCCCGGCATGGGCGTGCGCGCTGCCGGCATGACCCGTCTGGTGCTCGCCGACGTCGCGGTGCCGGCGGAGGCCGTCCTCGGCGAGACCGACGGCTCGACGTACACCGAATGCGTCCGGCTCGCCCGTCTCGGCTGGTGTGCTCTCGCGCTCGGCACCGCCCAGGCGGTCCTCGACTACGTGACTCCCTACGTCAAGACCCGCGAGGCGTTCGGCGAGCCGATCGCGCACCGGCAGGCGGTCGCCTTCGCGGTGGCGAACATGGCGATCGAGCTCCAGGCGATGCGGCTGGTCACCTACAAGGCCGCCTCCCGGGTGGCGCAGGGCATCGACGCGACCCGCGAGATCGCGCTCGCCCGCAAGCTGTGTGCCGACAAGGCGATGCAGATCGGCCTCGACGGCGTCCAGCTGCTCGGCGGCCACGGCTTCACCAAGGAACACCCCGTCGAGCGGTGGTACCGCGACCTGCGCGCCATCGGGATCATGGAAGGGACGGTGCTCGTCTGATGGCGATCAACCTCGAGGACCCGAAGAAGCTCGTTCCGCTGCGCGACCAGGTGCACCAGGTCGCGATGAACATGCTGCGGCCGATCAGCCGCAAGTACGACAAGGCCGAGCACGCCTATCCCAAGGAGCTCGACATGCTCGCGGCGATGGCCGACGGGCTCAACGAGTCCGGCACCAGCGAGGGTGCCGGCGCGACAGGTGTACGCCGGGGTGCTGATGCCGGCGACAAGACCGTGAAGAACGGCTCCAACATGGCCTCGGTCATGTCCGTCGCGGAGATGTGCTGGGGCGACACCGGCCTCACCCTCTCGATGCCGCGCCAGGGCTTGGGCAACTCCGCCATCGCCTCGGTCGCCAACGATGAGCAGCTCGAGCGGTTCAAGGGCACCTGGGCCTCGATGGCGATCACCGAGCCGTCGTTCGGCTCCGACTCGGCCCAGGTCTCGACCACCGCCACCAAGGACGGCGACGACTACGTCCTCAACGGCGAGAAGATCTTCGTCACCTCCGGTGATCGCTCCGACTCGGTCGTGGTGTGGGCGACTCTGGACAAGTCCCTGGGCCGGGCGGCGATCAAGTCGTTCGTGGTGCCGAAGGGCACGCCCGGACTGAAGGTCGAGCGGCTCGAGCACAAGCTCGGCATCAAGGCCTCCGACACCGCAACCATCACGTTCACCGACTGCCGGGTGCCGGCCGCGAACCTGCTGGGCAGCCCGGAGATCAACACGAAGGAGGGCTTCGCCGGCGCGATGGCCACCTTCGACAACACCCGCCCGCTGGTGGCCGCGATGGCGGTCGGCTGTGCGCGGGCGTCGCTCGACCTCACCCGCGAGCTGCTCACCAAGGCCGGCGTCGTGATCGACTACGACCGCCCGGCGACCGTGCAGTCCGCCGCGGCCGCGAAGTTCCTCCAGATGGAGGCGGACTGGGAGGGTGCCTACCTGCTCACCCTGCAAGCCGCGTGGATGGCCGACAACCGCCAGCCGAACTCGCTCGAGGCCTCGATGGCCAAGGCGAAGGCCGGCCGCGTCGGCTCCGACATCACGCTGTCGTGTGTGGAGCTGGCCGCCTCGGTGGGCTACACCGAGACCGAGCTGCTGGAGAAGTGGTCACGCGACTCGAAGATCCTCGACATCTTCGAGGGCACCCAGCAGATCCAGCAGCTGATCGTGGCGCGTCGGGTCCTGGGGCTGACCAGCACCGAGCTCAAGTGACGCCGAGCTGCTGAGCTAGCCTGCGCGACCATGAGGACTCTCGTGGTCTCCGCGACCAAGGCCGAGGCGGCCTACGTACCTGCCGAGCTACCGGTGATCATCACCGGCGTCGGGAAGGTCGCGACCGCCGCGGCCGTCGCGTCCGCGCTGGCGGTGGCCGCGGCATCGGACGCGCCGTTCGAGCTCGTGGTCAACATCGGCTCGGCGGGTGCGCTGCACGATCACGTCGAGGGGCTGCACGAGATCGGCACCGTGCTCAACCACGACCTGTCCGCCGACGTACTTCGCGGGTTCGGCTACGACCCGCAGGAGTGGCTGACGGTCGGCCCGGCGGAGGGGCTCCGGCTGGCCACGGGTGATGTCTTCGTCAGCGACCCGGCCGTGCGGGCGGGCCTCGCTGCCCGGGCGGACCTGGTCGACATGGAGGGGTACGCGATCGCGTGGGCGTGCCGCCAGGCCGGCGTGCCGGTGCGTCTGGTCAAGCACGTGTCGGACAAGGCCGACGAGGGGGCCATGGATTGGCTCACCCTCGTCGACCTGAGTGCCCGAGCGTTGGGGGAGTGGCTGAGGCTCAGCCTTCCCAATCCTTGATTCCGGGCAGCTCATCGCCGTAGTCGCGCTCGACCTCGCCGGCGATCCGTGGCGGGATGTGCGGCACCGGGCCGCTCGGGTCCACCGGTACGTCGGCCGCCTCGGCGATGTCCGGATCCGCGGCCGGCGGTGCGGGCTCCTTGGCGACGGTGTCGGGCCCCGGCGTCGGCTTGGTCGTCGAGGTGGTGGCGGGCTTGGTGGTCGTCGACTCGGTGGTCGGCGGGGTGGTGGCCGGCGTCGCTGCTGACGTCTCCGGAGCAGAGTCCGTTGCCGGCGGGGTCGGCTTGACCTGCTCGGGCGGGTTCATCAGACCCTGGACCAGGTTCGCTCCCTCCCGCACCGTGCGGAACGGGTGGAAGCTCGCTCCGAGTACGACGGCGGCGGCACCCGCGCCCCGTCGGGCGAGCAGCCGAGCCTGGGCAGCGGCCTCGGCGATGGCAGGCATAGGAACTCCCTTCGTTCGGTGACTCGGGTCCCGTACCCAGGGGTGCTCGTGCCACGCGCCGATGCCGCGAGTCGGGCCACGGGTCTTGAAGGTCAGGAACGGGAGCTGCGCGCCGTCCGCCCGCGGACGATCCCGATGAAGGTCTGGATGCGCGGATCGTCGTCATCGACGCGCCAGGCGAGCCCGACCTGGGTGAGCTCGAGATCGGCCACCGGCCGGCTGACGACGTCCTTGCGGTGGTGGAGCCGTGCCACCGACGCCGGCACGATCGCGATCCCGCCGCCGGAGGCAGCGACCTCGATCGCCTCCTTCTCGGTCATCGCCGGCCAGGCGAGCTGCTTGGCGGTCGGCGTCCAGCCGGAGGGATGGGGGAGGACCAGCTGCTCCTCGGCCAGCTCGGCCAGCGACACCTCGTCCGCGAGCGACAGGTAGTGGTCCTTGCCGACCACGACGACCTGCTGCTCCTCGTAGAGCGGAATGCAGTGCAGCCCGTCCGGGTCGATGGGCAGACGCACGAGCGCCATCGACACTGCCTCCGACCTCACCCCGTCGAGCTGCTCAGCCTCCGAGACCGGGAGCATCTCGAGCCGCTCCTTCTCCCGCTCCCGCCAGGTGCGGGCCCACTTGTCCGGCGTCGTTCCGGTGACGAAGGCGATGGTGAAGGTCACGGGACGATTATCGCCGCTCTGGCGAGCAGCATCGCCTGGGCGTCCTTCTCCGACCCGGCGCGTGCGCGAACCAGACAAGAGACCTCACTGAATCCGGCGACACCCGTCAAGCCGCGCTCGGTGATAGCGGTGGCGAAGGCGTCGGCCATGGCCAGGTCCGGCGGTGCCTCTCGGCGCGTGTCCGGGATGAGCTCCGCATAGGTCTCAGCGCCGGTGTCGTAGGCGTGCTGCACTCCTGCGTACGGCGAAGCTGTCACCGCCGAAGGGTAGGCCCGGCTGAGGGTATGGGTGTCACGGTCGGCGGTGGTGGTGACCGCAGAGGAGGATGCTGTCGGCGAGATCCGTCTTCCCGCCCTTTGACCAGGGGTTGTGGTGGTGGGCGTCGCACCAGGTGGCGACGCCGAGTCGGCTCGTGAGCTGGTCGAGCGGGACGGTCACGACCATGGTCGTCGAATCGCCACCGTGGGCCGGAAGCGCTGTGGGGTCGACGGTCTCCAGCAGCTCCCCGAACGCATCGGCCACGATCCGGTTGCGGGCGCGTACCCGGTCGTCGGCCTCCAACGCAGCGATCCGAGGCAGCGCGAACGCCTGACAAGCGTCCGCAGCCGCTCCCCGACGGCGTCGGGGACGAGGGCGTAGACCTTGGTCATGCCGTCGCGTCCCGGGATCTTTGGCGCCGATCTCCTCGGCCACCTCCTGCGAGACCGCCAGCACGCGCAGCTCGAGCTCCTCCACGCCGGCCTTGACCTTCTCCAACGCCAGGATCGCCTCCGCCTTCTCCGCCGTCCGGAGGAAGACAGGGTTCACATCCGCGGCATCCTTCAGCGCAGCCTGCAGGTCGGCGATGGCTGTCTGGATCGGATGCATGACGATCACCCGTGCCGCTTAGCTAGCCCCCTGCGTGGAAGCCGACCACTCCGATGCGGTGATCTCGTAGACGACGTCGCCGAGCTCACTGTCAGGCACGGGCTCGTCCCATCGGCGCGCGTCGGTGCGGACATGTCGCATGCCGAGCTTGCGCATCACTGCGCGGGAGCCCTCGTTGACCGCCATCGTCTCCGCCCAGATCCGGTGGAGACCGACGGTCTGGAAGCCGTGCACCAGCAGCGCCCGTGCGCCCTCTGTCGCCAGACCGCGGCACCAGGAGCGCCGTACGAGACGCCAACCGATCTCCGCTTCCGCCAGCCGCGGGGGAGAGCACGGCACGGAGTCGCTGCGGCCCAGGTCCCACCAGCCGACGAACGTGCCTGCCTCGAAGCCGACCCACCAGCCCAGTCCCACCGCGTCGGCCGCCCCGTCGGCACAACGAGGGGCCCAGAACGAGTCGATCTCATCCGCCGTCCGCGGGCGCCCGAGCAGGTAGCGCATCACCTCTGGATCGGAGTCGAGCTGATGCAGCAGTGGCAGATGATCGCTGGTCATGGGCCGCAGCTCGAGGCGCTCGGTGCGAAGGACGGGGCGGGGCATCGGGGCCAGTATGTCGCGCAGGGTGGTTTCGAGGCTCGCTTCGCTCGCACCTCAACCACCGAGCGCAGGGTGGCACCTCGACCACCGGCGGCCCGGGTGGCACCTCGACCACCGCTGTGCGGCCAGGACTAGTGTCCAGGTCATGGACCTCGGCATCCACTACGCCAACTTCACCCACCCCGACTGGCAGCAGAGTCTCGCGCAGCGCCTGACCGAGACGGCGAAGGTCGCCGACGCGGGCGGCGTCGACCTGTTCACCGTGATGGACCACTGGTTCCAGATGATCCCGCTCGGCGGGCCCTTCGAGCCGATGCTGGAGGGCTACAGCACGCTCGGCTACCTCGCGGGCATCACCGACAACGTCCGGTTGAGCCTGCTCGTCACCGGCGTCACCTACCGGCACCCGGGCCTGCTGGCCAAGACCGCGACCACGCTCGACGTCCTCTCCGGCGGGCGCGCGATGCTCGGCCTGGGCGCGGCTTGGTACGACCGCGAGCACGAGGGCCTGGGCGTCCCGTTCCCGCCGGTCGCCGAGCGGTTCGAGCGGCTGGAGGAGACGCTGCGGATCGCCCAGCAGATGTGGTCGGACGACGACGGCGCCTTCGAGGGCAAGCACTACCAGCTCAAGGAGACCATCAACCTGCCCCAGCCGGTGCGGGGCACGATCCCGATCATGATCGGCGGCGGAGGCGAGCAGAAGACACTGCGGTTGGTGGCCCAGTATGCGCAGGCGACCAACCTGTTCAGCGGCTTCGGGGTCGACGGCCTGCAGCACAAGCTCGACGTACTGCGCGGCCATTGCGACCGGCTGGGCACCGACTACGACGGGATCGAGAAGACCGTGCTGTGGCAGGAGGACCCGACCGCAGACCCGGACGGCTTCCTGTCCCAGATGGAGCAGTTCGCGAAGCTCGGCATCACGCTCGTCTCGACGATGCCGAGCGGTGACGACCCGGTGGCGTTCACAAGCAACCTGGTCGACAACGTCCTCCCCAGACTGAAGGAGATCTGATGCAGCTCGGCATCCACTATTCCAACTTCACCCACCCCGACTGGCACACCCGCATCGCGGAGCGCCTAACGGAGACGGCGCAGGTCGCCGACCAGGGCGGCGTCAACCTGCTCACGGTGATGGACCACTGGTTCCAGATGGAGGCCCGCGGCGGCCCGTCGCACCCGATGCTGGAGGGCTACACCACCCTCGGCTACCTCGCCGGCATCACCCAGAACGTGCGGCTCTCGATGCTCGTCACCGGCGTCACCTACCGCTACCCGGGCCTGCTGGCGAAGATCGCTACCACGCTCGACGTCCTCTCCGGCGGGCGCGCGATGCTCGGCCTGGGCGCGGCTTGGTATGACCGCGAGCACGAGGGCCTCGGTGTGCCGTTCCCACCGCTGAAGGACCGCTTCGAGATGCTCGAGGAGGCGATCCGGATCTCGCGGCAGATGTGGTCGGACGACGACGGCGCGTTCGAGGGCAAGCACTACCAGCTCAAGGAGACAGTCAACCTCCCGCAGCCGCCGCGCGGCACCATCCCGCTGCTGATCGGGGGTGGCGGTGAGCGCAAGACGCTCAAGCTCGTCGCGAAGTACGCCGACGCCACCCACCTCTTCGCCCGCGACGGTGTGGACGGCGTCCGGCACAAGCTGGACGTGCTGCGCCAGCATTGTGACGACGTGGGGCGCGACTACGACACCATCGAGAAGACGATGGGCGGCGGCGGTGGCCCCGACCCGCTTGCCGATCCCGACGCCTGGCTGGCGTCGATGGCGGAGTACGCCGCCCTCGGCATCACGCTCGTCACCGTGACACCTGAGGGCGACGACCCGGTCGCCTGGACCACCGAGATGGTGGAGAAGGTCCTCCCGCGCCTGCGGGAGATCTAGCAGCCGCGACCATGGCCACGTTCGACGACGTCCGCTCGATCGCCTCGGCGCTGCCCGAGGCGATCGAGGGCGCGCACGGCCATGACCGTTGGACCGGCTGGAGCGTGCGCGGGAAGGCATTCGTGTTCGAGCGCGTGCTGCGCGCCAAGGACGTCGCCGACCTCGAACGGCTGGGGGAGCGGGTACCGGGCGGCGAGATCATCGCGGTGCGGGTGCCGTCGGCCGAGAAGGAGGCGGTGCTGGCATCGGTGCCCGGCGCCTTCGACATCCCGCACTTCAACGGCTATCCGGCGGTCCTCGTCGAGCTCGCCGCCATCCCGGTCGACGAGCTGCGCGAGCTGATCACCGACGCATGGATCATGCAGGCGCCGAAGAGGCTGGCCAAGGCCTTCCTCGACGGCGCCTGATGCCCCGTCGCCCGAGGCCGCCTCGCGCTACCTGTCCCGCGTCGGCAGCACCAGCGCCGAGGGGTAGGCGGTCGACGCGTGGACGTGGATGACCGACAGTGTGCCGAGCAGGTCGGGGAGGGTCGGCAGCAGATGCGGTACGTCGAAGGACTGCACGGAGAGCTCGAGCCGGTGACCGGGCTGGATGTCGGCGCCGGTCGGGAAGACCTCCACGTCGACCGGCACCACCTGGCCCGGCCTGGCCGCGGCCTCGGACGCCTTGGTGTACGGGTGGTAGGGCTGGATGTCCTGCCCGTCGAGATAGCGCGTCTTGGAGGTGTCGAGCGCCCGCAGCGACATCACCTGCCAGCCGCCGGTCAGCCGCGTGACGGAGCCATCGGGCGCCACGTCGTCGACCGCGACCGAGAGCATGCCGTCGCCGCTGGTGCTGTCGACGTACAGGTGCGCGTTGATCGGGCCGAAGATCGGCAGGTCGTGCGTCAACGGCGCCGTGCGGAAGAGGGTCGCGGTCTGGTCGTTGAGGTTGTTGCTCTGCAGGCAGCTGGAGTTGAACAGCTGCAGCTCGTTGACGATGCCGGCGGTCCACTGGTCGGTGGAGCGGGAGCAGAGCCCGGCGACCGGGTTCGGGTCGACCGATGACACCTGGTCGGTGCGCGGGGCGCTGCCGCCGAGCGTGCCCGGCTTTCCGAGCGACGCCGCTCCGGACAGGGGTACGACGGTGGCCTTCGTGTCGGCCGGGTCGACCCACTTCTGCGCCGTCCGCCAGGTGTCGGTGCCCTGCTGGTAGTAGGTGATCGGCGCGATGTCACCGGTGCTGGAGTCGAGACCCGGATCGGGCATGCCCTTGACGTAGTGGTCGAACCAGCGCAGCTGCAGCTCGGAGAGCGAGCCGGGGCCGGCGTCGGCGACGCCGTCGCCACCCGATCCCTGCAGGTGGTCCCATGGCCCGATGATCATCTTGGTCGGGACGCCGTGCTGCTGGAGCCGCTCGAACAGCAGGGGAGTGCCGCGCTGGAACAGGTCGTACTCGCCGCCCACCAGGAACGTCGGCACGTCGACCTTGTCGACCACGTTGATGGGGGAGCGCTGGGCGTAGAAGTCGCCGTCGTAGGCGTCGTCCTGACCGCCGAGGGCGCTCATCATGGTCGGCCCGCTCCAGGTCGCCAGCGACTCGAGGTGCTGGGCCAGGGCGGTGAGCCCGGAGACGGGATCGGTGGCGGTGACCGCCGGCGGCAGGATGCCGGTCGTGGTCACCAGCCCGATCCACAGCGGGATGAAGCCGACATCGATCTGGCCGCCGCTGGCCACGACGTCACGGTAGACGTCGGCGGCCGGCACCTGCGGGAAGATCGCCTTGAGTCCGGCGGGATGCTCGGCAGCGGCGAAGATCTGGGCGATGCCCATGTAGCTCGGCCCGGTCATCGCCGTACTGCCGTTGCTCCAGGGCTGCTCGTGCGCCCAAGTCATCACCTCGCCGTAGTCCTTGGTCTCGCGGGTGCAGAACGCGCACCAGGTGCCCTCGCTGGAGCCGGTGCCACGGGCATCGACGGTCAACTGGGCATAGCCCCGCTCGACCAAGTACGCCGGGTCCGCGCCGGCCAGCCCTGCCGCTGCGGGCGTCCCGGTCACCGTCTTGTTGTAGGCGGTGATCGTCACCACGACGGGGAACCTCCCGCCGACGGCCTTGCCATCGGTGTCCGCCGGCAGCGTGAGGTCACCACGCAGCACGGTGCCGTCGTCCATCGGGATGGCGAGGTCGCGTTCGGTGACGGTCGTCGGATAGTCCACCGGGCGGGGCGTCCAGGTCGTCGCCGTGGCCGGGGCCGCATCGACGGGCGACGCGGGGGCGGCTACGACGACCAGCAGGCCGGCGATGACAGTGAGAACGAGACCGGGAACACGTCGCATACCGGGCTCAACGAGGACAGCTGAAGCGGGTTATCAGCAGGCCGCTCGGCGGCGCGTCTTCGGTGCCCGGACGGAGGGTCGCTGGTCCCCGGCTAGGTTGTCCGTCATGGAGTACGGCGCATGATCCGACTCAGGCCGCTCACCGAGGCCGACCTGCCGCTGCTGACCGGCGACGACGCGCCACTCGACGACTTCGGTCCGCGCCCGCCGCGGGAATCGGTGCCGGGCTGCGATCTGAACGAGCCCGGCGGCTTCGCCGTCGTCGAAGGCTCCGGCGCGGTGCTCGGGAACGTGAGCTGGATCTGGCAGCGCTGGGGGCCGAATGTGCAGTCCCGCAACCCGATGATCGGCATCTGGCTCGCCGCCGGCGGCCGCGGTCGCGGCATCGGCGGTGACGCCCAGCGTCAGCTGGTCGACCTGTTCTTCCGGCACACGACCGTCAACCGCGTCGAAGCGTTCACCGCTGTCGAGAACGTCGCCGAGCAGCGCGCGCTGGAGAACGCAGGCTTCACCCGGGAAGGCCGCGTCCGGGGTGCTCAGTGGCGGGACGGCGCGTTCCGGGATGGCTTCCTCTACGGCATCCTGCGTGCGGAGTGGGCGGCCGATGCCGATCGCTGACGCCGACCTCCATGGGGCGCGACCGGCCGCGCCGGGCGGCACCGGCGTACTCGTCGCGCTGCGCTGGTTCGGCGGCCTCGGGCAGCCGGCAGCGCCGTGCGAGGTGCCGCTGGAGACCTTCGTCGAGGCGCTCCTCACCGCCGGCGCAGCCAGCGCCGATGCGAGCGCTGCGGCTCAGACTGAGACTCAGGCTGCGGCTCGGCGTCCGACGTCGCGGTGTACTCACGGACCTCGCCGACGTACGGCGTCAGCCCGGCCGCCACCCGGCGTCGGATCTCCGCCACGGCGGCGCGCGGGTCGTCGAACGGCACGCCGGCGAGCTGGTTGGGGCTGTACTGCCACCACGCCACGTCCAGCAGCTCGGCGATCAGGTCCTCCTCAAAGCGGTAGCGAAGCACCTGGGCCGGCACGCCGCCGACGATGGCGTACGGCGGGACGTCCTTGGTCACGACCGCCCCGGCGGCGATGATCGCGCCGTGGCCGACGTTGACGCCCTGCAGGATGAGGGCGTCGGCACCGATCCACACGTCATGGCCGATGACCGGGCTCGCCTTGGCGAACCCGTGGGCGGCCACCGGCTGGGCCTCGGCGGCGGAGGGATGCCACCCGAATCGGCCGGCGTCGTACTGGAAGGGAGAGGTCGCCAACCAGTCGGTCGGATGGGCCGGGTCGCCGATCCTGACACCGGCGGCGATCGAGCAGTAGCGACCGATCGACTCGCAGAAGTCGATGGTGCCGCCCACGAAGTAGGTGAACGCCCCGATCCGGGTCGGCGTCTTCGTCACCGTCGAGGCCATGAACCACACCGGCCCCTCGATCGTCACGCGCGAGTTGCGCTGGTGCTTCAGCCTCTTGCGATCCCGAACGTGTAACGACATGCTGAGATGTTTTCACAGCGCCTGACCGCGTCCTGACTGGCGGCTGACCGTCCCGTCTCACCCAACCTGACACAACTCATGAGATCGCGTCACCGGCGGTGCTGCTCACGCGGAGTCCCAGACCCCATCGACGGGCGGTAGCTCGCAAGCCCGATCACGGACGCCAGCGCCAAGGCGAGTGCCGCTCCCGCCCATCCTGGCGCGCGGGCGCCGCCGTGGCTGACGAGGAGGCCAGAGGCGGCGCCACCCAACGAGATCCCTAGGTTGGTGACGGTGTTGACCCAGGTGGATGCCTCGGTGACCTCGGCTGGGGCGACGAGCTTGTCGCTTGTTTGGTAGGCGACGACGTAGATCGGTGAGATCGCGACGCCACCCACCGCGAGGGCGGCGGCGAAGAGCCAGTACCGGTTCAGTGCGCTCGCGACCAGTGCTGCCGCGCCGATCAGCATCAACAGCCGGGAGAGGCTTCGGCCTGTCGACCAAGCCGGCTGGAGGTAGCCCCAAAGAAGGCCGCCGGCGACGGAGCCTACGGCGACGCCGGCGTCAGCGAAGCCTGCCAGGGACGGGCGACCAGCGGCGAGTGCCCGGGCCGCAGTGGCTGCGTAGATCGTGGCGGTGACTCCGCCGACGGGCGCCATCACGAGGAGCAGTCTCAGGAGCGGGACGTGGCGGAGCGGGCCGCGCGCCATCCGCTGTTGCCCCGGGTTCGCAGTCGCGGCAGCGGCCGGGGAAGCGGCTAGGCCTGCGGCTCCAACGCCGAGAAGGACCGTGCATAGGAGGAGCCCCGCGTACGCAGGCGCGAAGGCCAAGGCCCCCGACGCGACCATCGGGCCGACCAGATAGAGCGTCTCTTCGCCGACACTGTCGAGGGAGTACGCCCTGGCGATCGCGTCCCGGGGGACGAGTGCGCGCCACTGTGCTCGCATACTTGGTCCGAGCGGCGGACTGGCCAAGCCAACGGCCAGACCGACTGCCAGCCAGGGGAGCGCACCCGTGATGTGGGTGCGCGCCATCGCCGCAGCGACAACAAGTACCGCCACCATGATCGCGGTGATCAGCGGGATGACGAGCCGTTGCCCGTAGCGGTCGGTGGCACGGGACTTGATCGGCATCGAGAGTGAGGCGAGGCCGTTGA
>Ga0164242_10002015_pt1 | contig 23721 bp, 18 predicted proteins | sample OricomgcompostMG_FD_108783 | JGI IMG/M metagenome (GOLD analysis project Ga0164242, IMG submission 108783) | Miracle-Growth compost microbial communities from Emeryville, California, USA - Original compost - Miracle growth compost (MG) ...
CCAACGTTCTGTTGCTGATTATAAAGATAAAATTGCGGAATTGAAAAAGCAGATAGATAACTTAAAGTCCATTTTGTTTGCTACCCAGGATGAAAATGAAATAACTGCCTGACTTAAACCTTTCAAAGCTTTAACATCTCATTCAGCTATCAATAGAATAATTTTACGTAATTACTCTAAAAGCATTAACGATGAAAAGAAGCTTTCTTTATTTGATAATATTGTTGGCAGGTGGATATGCAATTTTTGCCGCCTCCAAAAGAGAACCTAAAAGTGCTGATACCCCAACTATTCCTTCTCATGCCGTAATGAAAAATAATAAAAACCTTGACACTGCAACTTTTGCTGCTGGTTGTTTTTGGTGTGTGGAGGCACAGTTTCGTCAATTGAAAGGCGTAGAAAATGTGATCTCAGGTTTTAGTGGAGGCCATGTAAAAAATCCATCTTATGAAGAAGTATGTACCGGCACAACCGGTCATGCGGAAGCGTGCAACATTCTTTATAATCCCAAACAAATTACCTATGATGAATTGCTTGCTGCATTTTTTACTGCCCACGATCCAACTCAACTGAACAGGCAGGGAAATGATGTCGGTACACAATATCGGTCAGCGATATTTTATCATAATGCTGAGCAAAAGGAGAAAGCAATTTATTACATAAATAAGCTGAATGAAGCGAAAGCCTATCCAAATAAAATTGTGACTGAAGTTGATCCTTATACTGTTTTTTATAAGGCGGAAGGTTATCACCAGGATTTTTACAATAAAAATCCAAACCAGGAATATTGTCACTACGTAATTCAACCAGAAGTTGCAAAATTTCGAAAAGTTTTTAAAGACAAACTAAAGAACCCCTAATTGCGTCATCTTAATCAAAAGTTTTAAAAAGATCAATCATGAAATCTTTAATTTTTTTATCCGGAATGTTTTTCATGGCGTTTTCCTACGCAAGTTGCCAGCAGCCGGAGGCGGTAAAAGGCCATGAAAAAAATCCTTATTATTCCAATACGGACACTAAACCTTTGCATGTTTCCAATGCTGAGTGGAAAAAGATCTTACCACCTGAATTATATGCAGTAGCAAGAGAGCAGGCAACAGAACGTGCTTTTACAGGCAAATACTGGAATTCTACAACCAAAGGAACCTATTACTGTGCTGTTTGTGGCAACAAACTTTTCAGATCGGATGCAAAATTTGCCAGCACTTGCGGATGGCCTAGTTTCTTTGAACCCGTCAGAAAAAACAGTGTCATCTACAAGGAGGATAACTCATTGGGTATGGTTCGGACAGAAGTAATTTGTGCAAGATGTGGCTCTCACCTTGGTCATATCTTTGATGATGGTCCTGCTCCTACCTACAAAAGATTTTGTATGAATTCTGTTTCTTTGGATTTTGTACCTGACCCGGGAACAATGGCTAAAAAATAAAGTGGTGCATTACCTTTAACTCATTTCCTCACTTTCATCTAAAGGCGATAATAATTCGTTTACAATCGCATTATCAACGATTCCTTTAGGCAACTGTTTCTTTGTTTTTAACCCCAAATCTTTCAATTTTGTTGCCTGTGTAACAAGGCTGTCATTTCCTGTACTTAATTGTTTAAATGCCTGTCCATATTTATCCTGTGCTTTATGAAGATGCGCACCAATTTCTTCCAGGTTTTCAACAAACCCTACAAACTTATCATACAATTTTGCACCTCTTTCAGCAATTCGTTGAGCATTTACATTTTGGTTTTCCCTTTTCCATAAATCAACCAGGATCTTCAAGGAAGTAATGAGATTTGTCGGGCTTAATAAAAGTATTCTTTTGTCGTACGCAAATTCCCATAATGCCGCATCGCCTTGCAAAGCTGCCATATACGCTGGTTCGCTCGGCACAAACATCATTACAAAATCCAAAGCCTTATCATAATCATCATATCCTTTTGTGCTGAGGGAAACAATGTGATTCCTGATTGCTGCAACATGAGCGGAAAGCTCCTTTTGTTGTTCCTCAGCATCTGTTGAATCAACATAGCGGGTGAATGCATTTAAAGAAACTTTGGAATCAATAATCACATGACGATTGTCCGGATATTTTATCACCGCATCAGGGCGCATTTTCTTTCCTTCAGAATCTGATCTTAAGGGATTTCCATTATTATCTGTTAGTTGAAATTCCATAAAATATTCCCTGTCTTTTACCAAACCTGACCTTTCGAGGATACTTTCCAAAATCATTTGGCCCCAATCTCCCTGGGTTTTGGCTTCGCCTTTCAAAGCCCTCGTTAGGTTGTGCGCTTCCTCACTAATCACTTTATTTAACTCGGCCAACTCTTTCACTTTTTCTCCAAGCGAAAATCTTTCTTTTGATTCCGCTTTATAAACCTCATCCACCTGCTTCTTAAATTCATCAATATTTTTTCCGAACGGTTCAAGAATAGTTTTTAAATTCTCACTATTGAGTTTGGTAAATTTCTCTGTTTTTGTTTCCAGTATTTTATTGGCAATGTTTTCAAATTCGAGGTTGAATCTTTTACTCAATTCTTCCATTTCTTTCACCTGGGTTTTCAAGCGTTCATTCAATGCATCGTTGTTAGCATTTGCTGTGGCTAAAAGTTTTTCAGATTTTGAACATTGAATTTTCTCACTATTCAATTCATTTTTAAGCGTTTCTATTTCTTTATTTTTTTCAACAAGCCTTTCATTTGCGGTGCGTAAATCAGCAGTAGATTCAGAAAGTCGGTTATGCAATGAAGAAATCTCAGAAAGCTTTTGTTCCAGCGTTTGTTTTATTAAATTCAATTCACTTTGCTTTTCTATTATTGTTTCATTGGCGGCCTTAACTTCTGCTGTTATCATTGCTTTAAAAGCAATAGCTTCCTTTTCCAGTTTGCTATATTCGCTTTGAGAATTCATTTTAGCAATAAACCAAGTGATTGTTGCTGCAACAATTGTAATGATTAAATAAATGAGGATAGACATGACGTAAATTTTGGTTTACCAGTGATTAGAGAAGAAAGGTAAGATAAATAATGTCTTCCAAAAAAGTGGGAAAACCCTGAAAAATTTTTAATCCTTTTAAAGGTTATTTTTTTGTAATTACAATATTTCTATTGGAGGTATTTAGTTCTGTAAAATATTTATGCCATCAGCATCTTCAGCTACAGTAAAATCTTTGGAGGAAACGTCCTTTATGCCATCTACAAAATACATATCTATCTCGCCGATGTTTTTCGCATTTATTTTCCCACGATAAGTGCAGCTATAATGATCCTTTACCAATTCATAGGTTGCAGCTGAAATGTTGACCTTTTCAGGAGCGCCGTTGCTCTCCATTCTGCTTGCAACATTCACCGTTGCTCCCCAAATATCATATGCATATTTCTTTTTACCTACCACTCCCGCTACCAAAGGGCCCACATGAATTCCAATGCGCAAATCCCACGGCTCCTCCCCATTTTCCCTTTTCTTTTCATTATTCCTAATGATATATTCCTGGATCTCCAAACCAGCTCTAATGATGTTGTAAGTATGATCATCATCGGGAGTGGGAATACCACCTGCGCACATATAGGAGTCTCCTATTGTTTTTATTTTTTCAAGATTGTATTTACCAATTATGTCATCAAAAGCCATAAAACAAGCATTCAATTCCTCAACTAAAATATGAGGTTCCATGTTAGAAGTCAACCGTGTAAAACCTTTAAAGTCAGTGAACAAAACGGAAACAGAATCATACTCCCTTGGTGTCGAATGGCCTCTTTCCTGCAATTCCTTTGCAACTTCAGATGGCAATATGTTTAATAACAAATGCTCAATTTCATCTTTCTGCCGGTCAAGAATTTTTGTTGTCTTTACTTTAGCACGATAGTTTCTATAGATCAATAAAGCAATTAGAAATATCAGCAGAAGGCCCGACCCCAGTGCGTTTCTTGCAAACTTTTGTTTTTTGATTTGCAATTCATTTAAAGCATTATCTTTTGTCAGAAGAGCAATCTGACCTTCCTTCTTTTGAAGGTCAAAATCAAACTGGAGGCTCGCTAATTTTTTATCTGTTGCAATGTTATAAATAGAATCCTTAATGCTTGAATAAAGGGTCTGGTATTTAAACGCATTCCTAAAATCTGACGACTGTTCGTAAGCAATCGCCATCGCTTTATACAAGTCTTTAAGGTCGTCGTTAGGCGGCATACTATCGGCAAGAGCTTTCGCCTGGTTATAATATTGAACCGCAGTCGTAAATTCTTTTTTATTTGTGTAGAGGTTTCCAAGAACGGTAAGTGTTTGAACCAAAGAGATATTACTATTTAATTTCCTGGAAATAGATAATGCCTCTTCAATATTACTTAACGCTTGTGGATATTTTCCCTGGTTTAAATAAAGTTTACCAATGCTCAGGTAAGCATTCTGGCTGCCATCAGAATTTCCATAAGCATTTAATGATTTATTAAAATAAAACATTGCCTTTTCTGGATTGTTTTGAGCGGCATAAATACTTCCAATGTTTACTGCAATTGCTCCTAAAGCATTTTTATTTCCCAATTCTTCACAAAGAGGTAAAGCCTTTAAATAATATTCAAGAGCTTTTTGACGGGTAGCAGGCTTGATATAATAAACTGAACCAACATTATTTAAAGCGGTAAGAATTCTTAATCTATCACCAGCTAACTCTGCATATTTTAAGGATAACAAATCATTCTCCAGGGCTTTTGCATTATCACCTTGCTCATAATATATTACCCCAATGTTATTGTATAAATTAGCAATACCAATATTATCCTTGATATCCTGGAAAATTTTCAGCGATTGATGATAATTATCCAGGGCTTCCAAATATCTTCCTTGCAGGTAATATACAATTCCTATATTTTTTAAAGCGTAAGCGGATCCTGTTGGGAAGTCAATTTTCTCCGATAAATCCTGTGCCTGTTTCGCAATGCTCAGGGCTCTATCCTGATCTTCCTGGAAAAAGCTTTTGCTCTGAAGCAGAAGCTTATTTACCATGGCGGTATCATTTGAATAAGATACGTTTACCTTGCTTTCCTGGGCAATGCCTGCGTACGAGAAGAATAACAGGCTTAAACAAAGTATCATTTTTCTACAAGTCATACTGCTTTATTTTTAATTCAGGTAAGTATCATTGATTCAGTTCGCTTGAGCTCCAATTTTCTCATTGCAGTATCATTCCTTTACAATTCGAACGGTTTTAAAACTATTTTCCATTTTGATTCTTAAAAAATACACACCACTATTCAGTTGTGACAAATCCATCTCAAACTGATGATCAGAAATCCATTTGCTTATATGTAAGGTTTGTGCTTTCCCTCCGGCGTCATATAAAAATAAACCTTTCCTGGTCAACTTCTCATTTTCAACATCAACCATTATCTTACTTCTTGTTGGATTTGGATAAACTGTCACACCACGCCCCTGAAGTTTTTGCAGATTTAAGGAATCAACATTTGAAGGGGAGCTAAGCCTTAAAGAATAAGTGCCGCTGCATCTTCCGGAAGTGGAACTTGCATCAGATGTAGTGGAAGCTGTTTTACTGGTAGAATAACTGGTCAATTGCCATATAATTTGATTGCCATCAAAAGGAACATCAAACCACGTAGTATCCGGTAAAAATACAACCGGGAGTTGTGAAGCATCAAAGTTACCTGGTCCGGTTATATTATTGTTCACTCCTATTGGAATATACAATGGAGTTGCATTATCATTTACACAATAGTAATGAGCAATATATCTGCCTGGAGATAATTGTTCAACACAATCAAGGTAAGGCCTTAATTTTTTCGCCTTTTTTGCGAGGTTTACATACAATGTTCCGGGAAGGTAATTCACCTGGTAATTTGTGATATCGGAAAATGAAGCCAATGAAGGAACAATGGAATAAACTCCCGGATCACCATTATAGGAAGGGGCTAAAGTATAAGATACAGAAGGAGAATCAGAAGGCATTAGTCCTGTAATTTTAGACGAGAATTTAGGTAATGGATCCCCTTGCAATATGAATGTATCCTTTGCCTGCACAGTTACCTCTGCCGGAAGAATGGTTAGTTTACCTACTCCATAAGTAATTTCAAAGTTCCTGTTTGTAAAAGCTGCAGGAATAATAAACTGGTTGCCAACTGAAAGCCCTGTTATCATATTTAAAGATTTAAACTGGCTTAAACCTTTTCCAATTTCATTAGAATCAAGAACGACTGCAGTACTTCCCTGGCTATTTACAATAGGAACAGCAGATCCATTTACGATTGAAACTGCCAAACCGTTTACAATTGTTACTGCCAGGCCGTTTACAATCGATACAGCCAAACCATTTACAATGGATACAGCGAGATTATTGACAATAGAAACAGCAAGCCCATTAATTAAAATGGTAGAATTTGTTTGTCCATTTACGATTGAAACAGCTAATCCATTTGTCAATGAATTTACATCAACCAATCCTTTTGGATCTGTATTAGGTACAGAAGTAAGCATCATTGTTTGGGCTGAATTGGTTTTAAATCTTAGAATTGATTCCTGTGTAATATCAACAACGTTGGTAGTTTGAGGAACATAATTACCATCTACCAAAGCCTGTGTTTTAATTTGCCGTGCATCGTTTACAGATGGAGTTGTTGCCAGGAAGCTGAGATTATCCAATTGTGTTTCACTAAAATTATTTACAATCGGAACCGCCAGATTATTCACAACGGATAAAGATTGAGAATTGACAATCGGAACTGCCAGTCCATTCACTATCGTTACAGCAAGTCCATTTACAAAATACACTGGTGTACCATTGACAATTGGAACTGCAAGTCCATTTACTATTGAAACAGCAAGTTTATTTACCAGTCCAATTACATCATTTGCCAACTGGCTTTCGTGATCTGTTTGCACCTGGTTTAATAATGCCTTTGGATCACTGATAGTTGCAGCCGGATCAATAGAATAATTAAAGCCAAAATTTCCTGCCTTTTGCCCATAAATAAGAGTAGTATCTCTTGCTGTTATTTTTATTGGCAGCTTTGTTATAGTTAAAGCGCCGTCTGTAAATGAATAATTAAACTTTGAGAGCAAGGTAGAATCAATAACATTGGTAGAATCAAAAGTTCTTGATGGTCTTACAAAATAAATTCCAACACTGCTTGTATCTGTTGCAGGGGTAGTGTATTCAATATTTGTAAGACCCAAATCGGCAGGAGTAAAAGTAGTGTGCTGCAAAGAATCGCCATCAATTAAAATAGTTGATGTAAAGGCGGGGGAAACAGTGGCATACATTCTTGTTTTATTATTCGCGATAATGCTAATATTCCTTTTAGGAATGCCGGTAATGGAGATGCTATTTGACAGTCCACCATCTAAACCCGACGGAGTTTTAGAAGGCGTATAAGCCTGAATAAACTGGTTGCCGAAGAAAACAGGAAGGGTTGTATTTGCCTCTGAAGTACTGACAATTGTTGTTGGAAGTGTATCATTTCCTAAAATTATTTTCGTATCGGGACTTAAATAATTTCCATAAACCGTCAATTGCATTGGTTGAACTCCCGGCTTTAGAGTAGTGTCATATTCTAACCGGATGAGTTGGGCAGTCGGATTAGCAAATGTTCTCACTGCAGCGTCAACCTGGATTAATCCATGTCCTGTATTAAAATCAAAACCCGGAGCGTCCATATCGATGCTGTTGGATAGTAATGTATTTTTCACTGCCGCAGGAGTCATCTTTTCATTATAAAATTTCTTTCTTGCATTCATCATTAAAGCAACAGCGCCGGCTACATGAGGTGCGGCGGCTGAGGTGCCGAAAAAGTTCGGTAATCCATCCCCATCCAGGTCAACACTATGAAAATCAATAGTGGTATTTACTCCATCCGGAGCTACCAGGTCTGGCTTTTGTGAAACCACATTATTTACCATCACGGTTCCCCCTGTAGAAGAGAAAGTTTCCAAAGCTGCAGGAGAGGTTCCATATGCCGGCGTTTTGGTATAACGTGCTGCACCTACAGTTATCGCTTCAGGAGAATTTCCCTGGCCAACGATTGTTGAATGGCCACTGTTAAATTCATTTATCGTCAAATCACCACGAAATACAACATATTTAAAACGAAGATTTGGACTTGGATTTGGAGAAGCATTTATCACAAGAATATTGGTAACTGTATTAGCGGTTACCTTAAATGGAAGTACTTCAATTGGGTCACCACCGGTATTATCCCTGTTGAAGCCAAATAAAGGAACCCCATTATCATCGGCCAAATAAATATCCAGGTCATTGACAGTGCCGGTGGCGGTTTCGCCTATTGAATAAATATCATCTACCCACTGAAGCACGATTGTATAAATTCCGGGAGTTAAAACAGTTCCCTTTACTGAATCACTTTGTAGAATATCACCACCGCCAAAATTATGGGCTTTCCCTGTTAAACCTGCCGGAGCATTGGCAGGATTAAATGTTGACTCATAAGATTTAGAACCAAAATTTCCAGCAGCTGTGATGTAACTTACTCCTTTATCAGTAACTGCTTTTATTGCATTCTCAACCACACCGGCTTTAAAGAATGGTTCAGTAATGAAAGTAATATCATCTACAATAACATTGCAGGAATCATTAGCCAGATCTGCAATACCAACAGCAAAATCTCCGGGAGAAATAAAGCCGGTTCTAAAAGACAAATTGGCCTTTGGAGCCACATCATGAATGATCTGGAGCATCGCTCTTCCTTCATCTGATTGTTGGCCATAAGGATAATCTTTCAAAACCCTCACCGGATTTGTTCCATTCATTCCCGGAAGGTCTCCGTTTACAATATCATTTGCGGCACCACCCAACGTGTTATAACTATCAGATATGACACCAACTCTAATGCTGTCACCCTGCACATTAAACCCGTTTCTTACATAATTTGTCCTCATTGCACTATCACCCTGGGTTTGTGTTACACCACTATTTGCCAAAGGCGGATACAAAGGCCGGCAAAAAGTAATAAGATCAGTAAGAGAATTTAGATTCATCAAATGGGCAATTGGGAATTTGCCGGTAATTATTAGTTTACTGGTACCATTAGGAATCAAATCAGTAAGTCCATAATTAGTAACGTCAGTAGTTAATAAATTTAAGAGCTGGTCATACTTACCTTCAATGGCAATGATCTCCAAATAGACACTATCATTTTGGATCAGGAAAATATTACCCACGTCACCCGGATTGCCTTGATTTTGGTACAGGTATAATAATTCAGCGCCAATTAGATTTTTTACCTTAAAATTATTTGGGGGAGTATAATAAGGAAAAATTGTTTGAGGTGGAAAAGCAGTAAAAGGTTGATAATTGATAGTTACATTACCACCAATATTCACCTGTGTACCACTCCAGAAAGCCCCGAGAACCTTTGAGGAGCTGCTTTGCGTTCCAATATTGATTGCTGCATAAGGAGCCCACACGGAACCTGCCCACGCAGAAATTTGAACATTTGAAGTACCTGAGCCGTTTGCAATAAACCAGGAAGTTGCACCGTCAGGGGAACTGGCACCGTTACCATGAGTTTCAGCATAAATTCTTGATGCATCCCCTCCATTGATAATCTTTACATTGGATCTATTGAGATTTACATCTCCATAAACATATATTTTAAAGACACCCGTTGCGCTATTTTTAAAATCAAAAATAAATGTGTTTACTGCGCCTTTGTTTTGAATAGCATTAAATACATAAACTCCGGGACCAGAAAAGGTAACGGTCCTATTTCCTCCAAGACTCAATTGGTCAAAAGAACCGGGATTAATTGTTTGATTTCCTGAAATTGAAACAGTTCCTGCAGCAGGAAAATTTGTAATTGAGGGCATGTGAGGCATGAGGGGCAGTGTAGGAATTCCAACTACATTTCCACCTGTAGGCGTAGGGCCGGTATACGATGTTCCGGATGGATGGGTAACTTTTCCATTAACGCTTCCGGATTGAATAGCCGAATTTCCATTAACATCAATGTTTCCGCTAATTACTGTTGCAGTACCTGCCTGGAAAACACTTCCTGTTAATGATGAGGAATTTGCAGCAGTAAGGTTACCGGTTACCTGGTTTTGATTATAAAGCTCGATACTTCCCCCGCTGTATAAATTACTTATCAGATTTACACTTCCGGTAGTTTTGATCAAACCATAGCTACCAATATCACCTCCATTTACTGTAGTCCCTGCTCCTATTTGAACTGCACATCCTGGAGCCGAAGGACTTGTTTGTCCCAAACCAGGACACGAACCATTACCACCAAAAATTACATAATCCTGGATCTTTGTTTGCTGACCATAAGTAATATTGCCAATCAAAATAAGTGAAAACAAAAAGAAAAAAAACTTACAGTTTGTTAAACCATTATTACACCTCATAAACACATTTTATTATTTAAAAAATAAATGAGCAAATAAACCAAACGAAAGGCAGCACCAGAGGGTAGAGAATTAATAGGATTGAAAATCAATTACATTGGGAAAAGCAAATTCTTCCCATTAAGAAACAAAACACACCGATCAAATCAGGTGAAAATCAGAGGATGGACTATTAATAGGATTGGATTTAAAAAATGCAGAAAAGAAATGTCTTTTTAAAAGTTAAAAGTACAGATTCTAATTTTAATCTCCAAAAATGAAAATGGTATCATGACAACTTTCGATAAGAAATGAAAGTTTGGATTTTAAGTAATGTTTATATTTTAAAGTAGTCAAAGGACTAAATACTAAGCATCCTTTTTTACCCTATTCTTTTAGAATCTTTTCTATCATATATTTTCAGTGCACAGATTTTTAAACATCTAAAATGCTGTCTCAGTAAAGGCTGGATGTCAATTTGGGGAGTAAAATCTGAAGAAGTAACTTACTCACCGAATTACTCACCTTTTATTTGATTATTTCTGAATAATTTGGTATTTCTCAGAAAACAAAAACCCCGCAAACACTAGAATTTGCGGGGTTTTGATGATTTTTGGTTTTAAATTGTGGGCCCACCAGGACTTGAACCTGGGACCACCTGATTATGAGTCAGGTGCTCTAACCAACTGAGCTATAGGCCCAATTACCAAAATGGTAATTTTTAAGGTCTGCAAAAATAGAAAAATTCAATTAAGGGAAAGAAATAATTTTTCTCATTAAATTCATCCATTCCATTGCCTTTTCTATACTTTTCCTACACTCACTTCGTAGTAGAGGTTAAAGGGACAAAATTGTTTGATAGAAATTTTTAGGAAGCAAAGTTGTTTTTTTGTAAAATAAGCCTTCTTACAGGTAATTTATTTCAAAAGTAACTTTAGCAAAAGCCTCAAACATTTTACTCACGCCACAATATTTTTCTTTTGAAAGCCTGACCGCTTTCAAAACTTTGTCTTCATCTTCCTTTTTTACTTTAATGGTATAATTGATGTTAACAGCATCGTAGATTTTGGGCTCTGTATCTGTTAGATGACCATGAACATTTATAGAAAAATCAGAATAATTAACACGCATTTTATTTAAAATACTTACTACATCTAACCCTGTGCAACCAGCGAGCGATACGAGCATCAGCGCTTTTGGACGGGTTCCGAGATTTTTACCCCCACTTGCTTCATCCGTGTCTATTTCTATCTGGTGACCATTCACGTTTGCAGTAAAATTCATTCCTCCTTTAAAAACCGCATTGATTGTATTTGAAGCCATATTTTAATTTTTTAAGAATGGCATCAAAATTACTTCTTATAAATGTGATTTTACACCATCTGATATTTGTTGCGCACTCATTGCGCCGCTTTGCCTCCACAAAATTTTGCCTTCTTTAAAAAGAATTAAAGTGGGAACCCCTTGAATATTATACTGCTGCGCCGCTTTTTGATTTCTGTCAATGTCAATTTTTATTACTCTCAATTTGTCGCTGTTATTCTGTGCGAAACGTTTTAATTCCGGCGCCATCATTTTACAGGGGCCACACCAGGTGGCATGAAAATCCACTAAAACCGGTTGTTTATTATTGATTATATCACCAAATGTTTCCATAATTTATTAGCATCACAAATTGTGCCATCGCAGCATCATTTTTAGGGAAATGATTTATAAAAATACCTGAGGAGAACGTTCTTATTTTCCTGTTAGTTCAATTATTCTCTGTTTCATAATGCGAGGATTTCGAAAAATCCCCCTATCATCGCATACCTTCCCGGTACATAAGCCGATGGAGGACGATAAAAAGCGCAGACAACTATTTACATTAACAATTCTTCCTAAAATTCTTCAATATTTATTTTTCAGGTAAATATTTCTTCATTACCTTTGCCGTCCGAAAAAAAAGAATATTATGGCTAGAGTATGTCAGGTAACAGGAAAAAGGCCGATTACGGGTAATACTGTTTCGCATTCAAATATTAAAACCCGTAGAAGGTTTTTACCAAATTTACAGAAAAAAAGATATTTTTTAGCTGAAGAAGATAAGTGGATCACTTTGAAATTATCTTCTGAAGCAATCAGGACTATTAATAAAAATGGTCTTTATAGTGTAGTAAAGGAAATGAGAGAGAAAGGCGTTAAAATATAAATGCTTCATTAGCACCAGCTAATTATCACATTATTAAATTATCAAAATGGCAAAGAAAGGAAACAGGGTACAGGTAATTTTGGAATGCACTGAACAAAAGAATTCAGGTCTTCCCGGAACAAGCCGTTATATTACCAAAAAGAATAAAAAAAATACTCCTGAACGTTTGGAATTGAAAAAATACAATCCAATCTTAAAGAAAGTTACTGTTCATAAAGAAATTAAATAATTAGCCGAATCGCTAATTACCCAATTCTCAAATTAAAATATCATGGCAAAATCAGCAAAAACAGCGATAAAAACCAAAGACCAGAAAGCAGCAGCAGATGCTAAAAACTGGACTAAAGTTGTGCGTGCAGTTCGCAGTCCAAAATCAGGTTCTTATACTTTTAAAGAATCTATCGTTCATAAAGACAAGATCAAAGAACACCTGGGAAGCTAATTGTGGCTGTTCAAACTTTTTATTAAAGCTATCCTGCATTAGTTGCGGATAGCTTTATTTATTTTACCCAAATAATCATTTTGCATGGGAATATTCGATAAAATTTTTGGAAAAAAAGAACAGAAAGAATCCCTTGATCAGGGTTTGCAGAAAACCAAAGAAGGCTTTTTTGATAAGATAACAAAAGCCATTGCCGGAAAAAGTACTGTAGACGAAGATGTTTTGGACGAATTGGAAAATGCCTTGGTTAGCGCAGACGTTGGAGTAGATACTACTGTAAAAATTATTGATGGTATTGAGAAAAGAGTTGCACGGGATAAATATGTAAACACCAATGAACTGAACCGGATCCTGAAAGAAGAGATTCAATCTATTTTAGTCGATGCACCACAAAGTACTTCGTACATCAATTATGAACTTCCTACCGGTCATAAACCGCATATAATTTTAGTTGTTGGTGTGAATGGAGTAGGAAAAACAACTACTATCGGAAAGCTTGCTCATAATTTTTCTTTGGCAGGTAAATCGGTTTTGTTAGGCGCTGCTGACACTTTTCGTGCTGCAGCAGTTGATCAGTTAAATATCTGGAGCGAAAGAACCAATGTTCCAATCGTAAAACACGCAATGGGTTCGGATCCAAGTGCAGTTGCATTTGATGCAGTTCATAGTGGCCTCGCCAAAAATGTAGATGTGGTGATCATTGATACTGCAGGAAGATTACACAACAAAATTCACCTGATGGATGAACTGAACAAAATAAAAAGATCGGTAAATAAAGCAATGCCTGGCGCTCCACATGAAGTAATGTTGGTTCTGGACGGCAGTACAGGCCAAAATGCTCTGGAACAAGCAAGACATTTTACAGCTGCGACTGAAGTTTCTGCTTTGACGATTACAAAACTGGATGGCACTGCAAAGGGAGGAGTAGTTCTGGCGATTGCCGATCAGTTTAAAATTCCTGTTAAGTTTATTGGGGTTGGGGAAAAAGCAACAGATTTATTGGTTTTCGATAAAAAGGATTTTGTGGATACTTTGTTTGGAGGAGTAAAGTAGTAAGAAGAGTTTAGATATATTTAGATTGGTTTAGCGCAATTCGTGTATTTCGTGCAAAAAATTCGTGTTGACAAAATGAAAACAAAAAATAAAAAAGATAAAGTAAACATCATCACCCTCGGTTGCAGCAAAAATATGGTTGATAGTGAGGTTTTAAGCGGTCAGCTTGCAGCATCAGATTTTGATGTAAAACATGAAAGCAAGAAACTGGATCACAATATTGTGGTGGTAAATACTTGTGGATTTATTGACCTCGCCAAACAGGAAAGCATCAATACAATTCTCGAGCAGGTAGAATTAAAGAAACAAGGAAAGCTGGATAAGGTTTATGTTACAGGCTGTCTAAGCGAACGCTACAAACAAAACCTTGAAGAAGAAATTCCTGAAGTAGATGCTTTTTTTGGAACCATGGAATTGCCTTTTTTATTGAGAAAATTTGATGTGGATTATAAAGCGGAATTAGTTGGCGAAAGATTATTAAGTACTCCGAATCATTATGCATATTTAAAAATAAGTGAAGGGTGTAATCGCACTTGCTCTTTTTGTGCGATTCCATTAATGCGTGGAAAACACATAAGCCGACCGATAGAATCTTTGGTAGCCGAAGCAGAAAAACTTGTTTCAAGAGGTGTAAAAGAAATCATGCTCATTGCCCAGGAACTTACTTATTACGGATTGGATATTTATAAAAAAAGAGAGTTACCAAAATTGCTACATGCACTTGCAGATATACCTGGCCTCGAATGGATAAGATTACATTATGCTTATCCGTCAAAATTCCCGATGGAAATAATTGATGTGATGAGCGAAAGAGAAAATATTTGCAATTACCTCGACATGCCTTTACAACACGCAAGCAACAGAATGTTGAAGTCTATGAAAAGGCAGATCACAAGAGAAGAAATGGAAGATATTATTGGAGAAATAAAATCAAAAGTTCCAGGCATTTGTTTAAGAACCACGCTGATAGCTGGTTTTCCTGGCGAAACACAGGATGATGTAGAAGAATTAAAAACGTTTTTACAAAAAATAGAATTTGACCGTGTCGGTATTTTCACCTATTCTCATGAAGAAAATACTTCTGCATATTCTTTAGAAAATAACATTCCGGAAGAAGAAAAAGAACGCAGAGCGCAGGAAATAATGGATGTTCAACAAGAAATTTCTTACCGGAAAAATGAAGAAAAAATTGGGAAAACTTTCAAGGTAATTATTGACAAAAAAGAAGCCGGAAAATACCTTGGCCGTACAGAATTTGACAGCGTTGAGGTGGATAATGAAGTAATTGTAAATTCTCCATCAAAATTAAATCCGGGCGATTTTGTGAATGTAAAAATTACAAAGGCCTATGACTACGATTTGGAAGGAGAAGTGGTTTAATCGTTCTGCTTTCAGCCTATAGCGTTAAGCGTACCTTCACATCTTATATTTCTTCCTCAAATCACTTCTTAATTCATGCAAAGGCTCACTGATGCCGATTTTGTAGATGTGTGGATTATTGAATCGTTTGTGTTCATCAGGTAATTGCTGCATTCTTTTTTGAACAAAATCGGCCACATCTTTTGGCTGGTAATCCTCCAATAAAGATTTTCCATTTTCCATTACTTTATTCAGCAATGGAACGGCCATTTTTGGATCAAGCATCATACTTTTTTCAATGTCATAAGGATGAATCATTTTCGAAGGAACTGAATCCTTTTCCAATCCGATAGCGTCAGCCACAAAACAATTTGATTCATCTGTAAAACGATAAACTTGTTTAATTCCCGGCAGAGTAACTTTTTGAATATTTTCTGATAGTTTCAGTTTTGGTTCACCATTGATCTCACTCAATTTATAAACTCCATCAAGGGCTGCATCTGGTTGCCCTGTTGCGAGACTGGTGCCCACTCCAAAGGAATCAATAGGTGCTTGTTGTTCCAGCAAACTTTTTATCAGGTACTCATCCAATTGGTTGGAAACAGAAATCTGAACATTTTGAAAACCGGCATCATCCAACATCTTTCGCGCTCTTTTAGAAAGGTAGGCAAGGTCTCCGCTATCCAGTCTGATTGCTTTTAAATGTTGGCCTTTAGCCTGCATTTCTTTTGCAACAATAATTGCATTGGGAATCCCACTTTTTAAAGTGTTGTAAGTATCAACGAGTAATGTGCAATTACCTGGTTCTGCTTCTGCAAATTTTCTAAAAGCAGTCAATTCATTTTCCTGGCTTTGGATAAATGAATGAGCCATAGTGCCCACAGCTTTTATATCGTATTTTTTGGCAGCAAACATATTGGAAGTGCTGTCAAAACCTCCGGCGATTGCAGCACGGCTGGCCGAAATTCCGCCTAAACCCTGAGCCCTTCTTAATCCAAATTCACTTAAATATCTATTTCCTGCTGCATATCTAATGCGTGCAGCTTTTGTAGCAATCAACGATTGAAAGTTCAGATAATTTAATAATAAAGTTTCTATTAATTGTACTTCTGCAAGCCCTCCATGCACTTCCAGCAACGGTTCCAGCGGAAAAGCAATTTCTCCTTCCTGCATTGAGCGAATGGTTCCTTTAAAACGAAATGCTTCCAGCCATGATAAAAAGTTTTTATCAAAACCTCGTTTATTCAACCAATCAATGTCTTCAGAACTAAAATGAAGAGATTCGATCATTGGTAACAATTCACCCAAACCACAAAAAATTACATAACCTCCTGCAAAAGGTAATTTTCTAAAAAAATAATCAAAACAGGCTGGCTCATCTTGCTTTTTTTCTTTGAAATAAGCCTCTGCCATTGCCAGTTCATACATGTCTGTATAAAGGCCGGAATTGGTATGAATGGTAAAATTATTTTCAACGGTCATAATTTGCTTTTGAATATATTTCGGCTTTAAAATCGAAATGAATTGATTACTTCTTGTATCTCTTGGCTAATTGAAATATTACAATTGACGTATTCTTATTTTTTTTATCGTTAAGGTAATAAAGGCTGGTTTTTTTATCTCCTTTCCTTGAAGCAAATTAACAAGATTTACCGCTATTTGCTGATATTCATAAAATCGATATCTAAGAAAGATGACGCTCAGATTGTTCACATGATGAGAAAAAACCCATTCTCCAAAATCTTTATCTTCGGTTAATAGACAATAATTCTTTTGAATTGCTCTTTTTATTACTTCTTCGTCTTTTATTCCCTTTGAATTTTCACTTATTGAATTAACAGTAAAACCAGTATCACGCAAAGCTTTAATAATGAAATAATGTATATTTTCATCTGCTAAAATCATACTTAAGCTATCACTGTTTCATTAGAAATAACTTCTGATGCATAAGCCAATGCGGCAAGAATATTTTCAGTAGTGAGAGAAGGATATGCTTCCAATAATTGTTGATACGTTGCTCCTTCCGACAATTTTTGAATAATCAATTCAACAGTTATCCGCGTGCCTTTTATTACAGGTTTACCCAGCATAATATCAGGTCGTGACTCTATATATTTTGTATAATTCATGAGAGTAATTTGATTAAACAAACTTAATCAATTTAGGGCATTTGTTCGAAGGATAAGAATTTTCCGGAACGTTACCAATCTTATTATTTCCCAAAATCAAAATACTTCTCTGCCATTTCCCTGATATTATCTCCAATCGCAAGTGACGCAGTTGCTGCAGGCGATGGCGCATTTAAAACATGAATAGAGGTATCACGATATTCAATTCTAAAATCATCACGTGTGTCACCATCTTCACTCAGCAACATAGCGCGAACGCCCGACCGGCCGGGTTTTATATCATCCATTGTTAGCGAAGGAACCAGCCTTTGAAGCGTTTTTAAAAAAAGTTTCTTTGAAAAAGCGCGACGATATTCGTTGATTCCAAAACGCATATTTTGAAAAAATAATTTCCACGTTCCGCGATAAGTTAGCGCATCAATAGTGTCTTTCCAATCAAAATCTGTTTTGCCATAACCTTCTCTTTTAAATGTAAAAACTGCATTCGGCCCACACTCAATTTCACCATTCGTCATTCTCGTGAAATGCACGCCCAGGAAGGGAAAATCAGGATTGGGAACAGGATAAATAAGGTTCTTTATTTTATGTTTTGCTTCTTCAGTTAATTCATAATAATCGCCACGAAAACCAACTACTTTTTCTTTCACATCCACATGATCTTTACAAGCTAATCTATCCGCCTGCAATCCGCCACAAAAAATCGTGTACTTGCTTCGATAAGTTTTTTTATTAGTAGAAATAATATTAACGCCGTTTTCTTTTTCAAAAGAAGTTGCTTCGGTGTTTAGAACCAATTCACTTTCCGGATTGATACTTAAAGCAATTTCAACCATTTTATCTGTTGCTTTCACATAATCAATAATGCCGGTACATGGCACCCAAATGCCCGCTACGCCAACACAAAACGGTTCATGCTCTTTAACTTGTTCCGCATTTATTTTCTCAATTCCTTCAATCCCATTTTGCAAACCGGTTGCAAATATTTTATCTAAATAGGGAAGTTCCGATTCATCGGTGGCAACCACAATTTTTCCACAAACATCATAAGGAATCTTATTTTCTTCTGCAAATTTTACCAACGCTTTTCTTCCTTCCACACAATTTTTTGCTTTCAAAGAACCGGGTTTATAATAAAGCCCGGAGTGCATTACGCCGGAATTATTTCCCGTTTGATGAAATGCAAGCCGCGGCTCTTTTTCAATCAAAATAATTTTTAGGGAAGGATGATGTTTTTGCAATTGATAAAATGTCGCCGCTCCCACTATTCCGCCACCAATGATGGCAATGTCAAAGATTTCGTTTTCCAATATAATTTAGAATTTGATTGTATTTGTTTGTTTACTGTAAATGTTAGTCAACAGAATTCTGCAAAAATAAATCTTCTGGTTTATTGAGTTTAAAAAATACAAAAAACGAAAATTAAAAACCGTAACTTTCTTTGAATAAAATTGAATTTTTTATGGCTAATTCTTATGAAGAAATTGTGGATGCAGAATTAAAAACGTGGCAAAAAAAAATGTTGCGCCGGCCTTCTTTATTTAGTAAGTTTTCAAAAAAAATTCAAACAAAAACCAACTCCTGGATCCCTGAAAAAGTACATAAAGCAATTACTGTTACGATCAAACAAATGATCAGAGGTGTTTTATTTGGTGCAAAATATACAACGTCAAAACCCTTGCTGAACATGAGTTTGCTTGTTCGTGAAAATATGGTGAGAAAGAAAATAGAAACATATAAAACAACCGCAGCTGTAGAAGGAGGTGTTACCGGAGCTGGTGGAATCTTGCTTGGGCTTGTAGATTTCCCGGTTTTGATTGGTATCAAAATAAAATTGTTATTTGATATTGCCGTGCTCTATGGCTTTGATATAAATGATTATAAAGAAAGAGTTTATCTCTTACACATTTTTGAGCTTGCTTTTTCCAGTGATTCTCACCGGAGGGATGTTTATTTGGAAATGACGGATTGGGAAAACAAAAGCAAAGATTTACCCGAAGATATTAATCAATTTGACTGGAGAAATTTTCAGCAGGAATACCGAGACTATTTAGACATTGCAAAAATGGCGCAACTCATTCCCGTGATCGGCGCTCCTATTGGTTTTGTTGTAAATTATCGATTGGTAAAAAAGCTGGGAATTACAGCAATGAATGCATATAGGATGAGATTGCCGGAAGTAAAGTAAATAATTGAAAAATCAGAACATCCACTGATTGGAAAAAATGAATGACTATAATTATTTAATTTTTTGCCATTTAATTTAATGAAATCTAATTTTTTAATAGTGGCAATGACTTGGAAACTGTAAACAGATTTTGCAAGAACCCTTTCTACTACTGCTTTTGAAGGCCCTCCGAAGAGGTTAACCGTTGTAGAATCAAGACACATTTAATTTTATTAAAAGGGTTTTTCAAAATAATTTCAACAGCATTTGCCTTGAAACAAAAATTTGAAAATCAGCAGCGAAAAAGATTTTCAAATCATTATTGAATGAAGAATAGTTAATTATGGAAAACAAAGGGTTATACTCACCGGAATTTGAACACGACTCATGCGGTATCGGTTTTGTCGCGAATATTAAAAGTAATAAAAGCCATCGCATTGTTTCGGATGCACTCACTATTTTAGAAAATATGGAGCATCGCGGTGCGTGTGGATGCGAAGCAAATACGGGTGATGGCGCGGGGATTTTAATTCAAACTCCACATGAATTTTTCTTTGATGAATGTTTGAAATTAGGAATTCATTTGCCTTCTTATGGAAAATATGGAGTTGGTGTTTTGTTTTTTCCAAAGGAAATCCGGCTTAGAGAAGAATGCCGGGATATCTTTAATCGTTGTGCTGAAACCCTTGGAATGGAAATAATGGGTTATCGCAGAGTGCCGGTAAATACGGAAGATATTGGTCGCACTGCTTTATCTGTAGAACCTGAAATGGAGCAGGTTTTTATTGCCTGTCCCGACCACATCAACAGCCCGGACGAGTTTGAAAGAAAATTATTTGTGTTAAGAAATTACGCTAGCAAAACCATTAATAATACGGTAAAAAAAGACCCGATTGGTTTTTATGTAGCTTCGCTTTCTTATAAAACTACTATTTATAAAGGCCAACTGACCAGCAAACAACTTCGCGGATATTTTCCGGATCTCAGTAATAAAAAAATTGTTTCTGCTTTTGGTTTAATTCATTCCCGTTTTGCTACAAACACTTTTCCTTCATGGAAATTGGCGCAGCCATTTCGATACATTGCTCATAATGGCGAAATCAATACTTTGCAGGGAAACCTGAACTGGCTTCGTACCAGCGAAAAGAATTTCATTTCGCAGTTTTTTACAAAAGAAGAAATGGAAATGGTTTTGCCGATTGTTGATGGCAACCAATCTGATTCTGCTTGCCTGGACAATGTAATTGAATTGCTGCATTTATGCGGACGTTCATTGCCCCATGTAATGATGATGCTGATTCCTGAAGCGTGGGACGATAATGAACAAATGGATCCGGTAAAAAAAGCATTTTACGAATTTCATGCATCATTTATGGAACCGTGGGATGGGCCCGCTTCCATTTCATTTACTGATGGAAAAATTATCGGTGCTACCTTGGATAGAAACGGATTGCGGCCTTCTCGCTATTGCATTACAACTGATGATCGCGTAATCATGGCTTCAGAAACCGGCGTTCTTCCTGTTGATCCAAAACTTATAAGGGAAAAAGGAAGATTGCAGCCTGGAAAAATGTTTGTAGTGGATCTGGAAGAAGGAAGGATTATCAGCGATGATGAAATAAAAGAAAAAATCTGTTCAGAAAAACCTTACGCCGAATGGCTTAATAAATATAAAATCAGGTTGGAAGAATTGCCTGCGCCACGGGTGATGTTTACTCATTTGGAACACGATCAAATCTTTAAATATCAAAAAGCATTTGGCTATACTACAGAAGACTTAGAGCTTTTAATTTCGCCTATGGCGCTCACCGGCAAAGAACCGATTGGCTCTATGGGAAGTGATGTTCCGCTGGCGGTTTTAAGCGATGAGCCACAGCATTTAAGCAGCTATTTCAAACAACTTTTTGCGCAGGTTACTAATCCGCCAATAGATCCTATCAGGGAAAAATTAGTAATGTCGCTCGCAACTTTTGTCGGTAATAATGGAAATCTTTTGGAAGAAGATCCTTTGTCGTGCCATACCGTTGCCTTGAAGCATCCGGTACTTTCCAATACAGAATTAGAAAAAATCAGAAGTATAGATACTGGAATTTTCCAGGCACATACTTTACAAACTTATTTTCTTGCAGATGGAAAACCAGGATCACTACAAAAAGGAATCGAACGCTTGTGCCGTCATGCTGCAGAAGCAGTGCAGGATGGATTTGAAGTATTGATTTTGTCTGACCGTGCAATCGATTCAGAACATGCCGCTATTCCGTCTTTACTTGCATGTTCTGCTGTACATCATCATTTGATAAGAAAAGGTTTGCGCAACCAGGTGGGTTTAATTATTGAAGCGGGCGACGTTTGGGAAGTGCATCATTTCGCCTGCCTCATTGGTTTTGGAGCTACAGCGATTAATCCTTATCTCGCTCTTTCTACCATTCGTGATTTGAGAATCCAGGGAAAACTGGGAAGTGAATTAGATTCAAATGCACTGAAGAAAAATTACAAAAAAGCAATAAATCTCGGTTTACTGAAAGTATTTTCAAAGATGGGAATTTCCACATTTCAGTCTTACCAGGGAGCACAAATCTTTGAAATATTGGGCATTAACCAATCAGTAATTGACAAATATTTTACCGGCGCTACTTCCAGGATTGAAGGCATGGGACTGGATGAAATTGCGAAAGAAACTTTGGTAAAACATGCTTTTTCTTTCAGCAAAAAAGACGTTCCTTTTGATCGCCTTACTGTTGGTGGCATTTATAAATGGCGGCGCAAAGGTGAATTTCATTTGTTTAATCCAACAACCATTCATTTGCTGCAGCATGCAACAAGAATGAATGATTATAAAATATTTAAAAAATATACTAAAGCGGTAAATGACCAAAGTGAAAAAGCAGCGACGTTAAGAAGTTTGTTTCAGTTTAAAAAGATTCGCCCTTCCATTCCGATTGATGAAGTGGAACCAGCAGAAAACATTTATAAAAGGTTTGCTACAGGCGCCATGTCGTTTGGTTCCATTTCATGGGAAGCCCATACTACACTTGCGATTGCTATGAACCGCCTTGGCGGAAAAAGCAATACAGGTGAAGGTGGAGAAGATGAAATCAGGTTTGAAAAAATGGCAAACGGCGATTCAATGCGAAGCGCTATTAAACAAGTGGCTTCCGCAAGATTTGGTGTAACAAGCTGGTATTTAACTGAAGCGGATGAGCTTCAAATAAAAATGGCACAAGGCGCAAAACCCGGTGAAGGTGGCCAATTGCCTGGGTTTAAAGTGGACGATTGGATTGGGAGAGTGAGACATGCTACGCCGGGGGTTGGATTAATTTCTCCACCTCCGCATCATGATATTTATTCTATTGAAGATTTGGCTCAATTGATTTTTGACTTGAAAAATGCTAATAGAAATGCGAGGATCAATGTGAAATTGGTTTCAAAAGCTGGCGTAGGAACTATTGCTGCAGGAGTTACAAAGGCAAAAGCTGATGTAGTTTTGATTTCAGGTCATGATGGCGGAACCGGAGCTTCGCCAATGAGTTCGATAAAACATGCCGGATTGCCATGGGAATTAGGACTTGCAGAAACTCATCAGACTTTGGTGAAAAATAAATTGCGCAGCCGTGTGATTGTTCAAACTGACGGACAATTAAAAACCGGAAGAGATATTGCGATTGCAACTTTACTTGGTGCGGAAGAATGGGGCGTAGCAACGGCCGCATTAATTGTAGAAGGTTGTATTATGATGCGCAAATGTCATCTGAATACTTGTCCGGTTGGAGTAGCAACCCAGGATCCTGAATTGAGAAAAAGATTTACAGGAGATGCCGATCACGTGGTAAATCTCTTCAAATTTTTAACACAGGAATTAAGAGAAATTATGGCGGACCTGGGTTTCAGAACCATCAACGAAATGGTAGGACAGGTAGAGTTTTTAGAAAAAAGAGAAAATATCAATCATTGGAAATTCGATAAACTGGATCTCTCTCCTATTTTGTATAAAGAACCTGCCCCAAAATCTGTTGGCTTGTTTAATTCTGAAAAACAGGATCATGG
>Ga0164242_10002016_pt1 | contig 23707 bp, 25 predicted proteins | sample OricomgcompostMG_FD_108783 | JGI IMG/M metagenome (GOLD analysis project Ga0164242, IMG submission 108783) | Miracle-Growth compost microbial communities from Emeryville, California, USA - Original compost - Miracle growth compost (MG) ...
ACTCGAGCGGATGACGAGACTCGAACTCGCGACCCTCACCTTGGCAAGGTGATGCGCTACCAACTGCGCCACATCCGCATTTGCTCGCATTTCTGCGTGCCTTGAAACTGTAGCCGATCATCCTTCCGATGTTCAAACCGACGGCAGGTGCGTGTCGCCCCTCGCGCGTGTCGCAAAGAAGGACTCGCCCGGACCGCTCCGCGATGTGCGTGGCCGGCTCAACGTCGGCTAGTATCGGTACCCGCGGCAGTCGAGATATCGATGCTCGCGGGCGATTGGCGCAGTTGGTAGCGCGCTTCCTTCACACGGAAGAGGTCATCAGTTCGAGTCTGGTATCGCCCACACCAAGGAAACGGCCCATGATCAGGCATTCAGTCGATCCGGGGCCGTTTCGTTTGTCGGCCATGCCATTAGCGTGCCATTAGTGAAGGTTGCCTAGTATGGCGGAAGCTATCGCACCGCCAGCGCCGCCACCGGCCAGGCAGACGCCGACAAGCACCCACTTGAACGACTCCAGCGACCGGATGCGCTTCTCGTGGTCGTCGGACTTTGATACGGCGCTCGTCAGCATCGTTTCGATACGGGTCAGCCGCTCGATGATCTGAACCTCGAACTCGTTTGTCTCCATCGTGTGCCTTACGTCAGGTTCACCCACGCGGTGCCGTTCCACCGCTTCGCCGTGGTGATCGTCACCCACGATGAGCCGTTCCACCGTTTCTGTGTCAGCGCCGGAACGAAGGTTGTGCCGTCGTGGCTGACCTTCCCGCCTGCGAGCAACGTAACCGTCAGCGCGCCGCCGAATGGGCCGGTGCCTGACGCGTTGCTACCTTGAACGCGGATGTACTGCGTTGAGCCCCGCGTGAGCCCAGTGAGCGTGTATGGCGTGTTCGACGTGGTGAAGGTCGTAGGCGATCCGAACCCGGGGTCATCGTCCGCTTGAATCGTGTAAGTGCTCGGTGTCGAACCCGCGCCCATCGAAAAGTGAATCGTGACGTTACCGGGCACCGTTTGGGTGTCCGCGGTCGGAGTGCTCGGTGCTGTCGGCGGGATGCCTGCCAGCCCTGCTGAACTGCTGCCTGAGCATCCGGCGCTGTTCGACGTGCCGGGAATGCCGCTGAACGTGAAGCTGAAGCCGAACGCCCCGGTGCCGTCCGCATTGTGATAGATGTTCGCGGAACCGGATTGCAGAGTGCGGGTACCGGTGCCGGGGCTGTTCCACCAATAGCTGTAGCCGTAACCGGCCCCGTTGATGTAGACGGCACCGGTACACGGTGATTCACCGCTCCACGATGCACCGTAGGTGTCTTGCGCGTAGAGCGCCCAGCTCACGGGCGTGTAGTTGCCCGATGCGTTGTTCGCGCCAATGTTGACAATCAGCGAGCAGTGCACGCTGTTGCCGTTGTAACCGTCTACCTCAGCCATTCGTCAGTAGAACCAAAGGTCGTTGGTGTGCTTCGCGGTGGGCTGCGCCGACTGCACAAAGATCGTGATGCCTTGATCATTGGTGAGCTTTGCCACCGTGTCCGCAACGTCGTTGATTGCATCCGCACCGTCTTTCACGAGGTCGGTGTCCGGGTCCACAACCGGATAACCGGCTGCCGCTGCGTCGTCGCCTGCTGCCATAGTTCTGCCCTCCTTAGGTCAGGTTCGAGAAGTCGTTATCGAGCCCATCCCACGTCGTGGTGTCGGATGCGTCGTTCCATGTCACGTCATCCGGCGCGAGCACCCATGCGCCATCCGGGGTATCGATCAGTCCGCGAGTGGTGACATCCATTTCCGCCGACGACAGGTCGAAGTTGATGCGGGACACGACACCGGTTTGTGTCTGCGTGTACGGGGCGATGATGCGTGCCCCCTGATACGGCCGTGCGCTGTAGTCCGTCATCGCCGTGGTGGTCATGACGCGTCCGCGCCCCTGGCCACGCTTCAGGCCGTAGGCGGCTGCACCGGCGCCGGGGAATGGGGTGTTGTCCAGCTCCACGAGCCGTGTCGGTGATCCGGTGCCTGCGGCGTCGTAATACGTTTCGGTGACCCCGGATGCGTCCACCCACGTGTATTTGACGACGACCGAGTTATAGACGACATCCGGTTGCGTCAGGTCGATGGCGTCTGCGAGCTGCGTCGCGTTGCTCTGCTGCACAATCACGGTTTCCGGCAACGCATAGTCGGTGCCAGAAACAAGCCTCCAGATGCCGTCTTCGTCGCAGAACAGGCGCAGGCCAGCCGCCGACAGAACCGGCGTCAGCATGTCCATGTAGGACTGGCCGGGACTTACCGTGAGCGAGTCGAGCGACCTATCAAAACGCGGCGTGCGTGAAGAGCTTGACTGATCCGCCGTGCCGCTCCACGCGTAGGTGTAGTGGCTATCCGCGCTAGTAGAGCCGTCGAAGTACGGCAGAAGGTTTACGCCGTCTGTTTCCTTGCCGTCGCCCTCGGTGAGCATGAGGCCATCGAACTGGACCTGCTGACTGGCGCTGTTGCCGCAATACAAGCGGATACCCACGCTGACAACCGTTGGTGCCAGCGTGAACGTCAATGACATGCGCTCAGTCGCACCAACCGTGTTCGGCAGGTTGCCGGATGAATACACGTCGTAGGTGCTCAGATAGTTTCCGTCATTGTCGGATCGACGGGTGTGGATGACCAGCCCGCGCGCGCGGTCCACCGGTCCCACGTAGTCGGTGCCCGTTCCCGCCACCTTGACCCGCACGTCACCGCTCAGCGTGTACGTCTTCCCGGCTTCCATGCCGAACGCCATGGTGGTGCTCGTGTCGTTCAACGTCGGACCAATCTCGACGTAGCTGTCCGAGTTGGTCGGGCTGTAGGCGTTGATCGAGTTTGTGCCTTGGGTGAACCATGACGTGTCGTTCGAATCCAAGGTGCAGTTCACAGCCCTGAGGTCATAGCCGCCCGTGACGTTCGGGTTGTCGATCATGTTCGTGACGCTCGTGAGTGTGGTCACGTCGGCATCCACTGAGCTGGCGTCGAGCGTGGCGCTCACACCGGCATCCGCCAGCACGGCATTGCAGACAGCGATGAGGCTGGACTGATAAGCCCGGTAGTTGACCGGCTCAATGGTCCGGTTCGCTTCCGTCTGGAGGGCGAACTCATCCGTGCCGAGCACCAGAGCAACCGTGCCCGCTTTCCAATCCACGGTGCGCCCGCTGATCCGGAGTGACGCGCTGACGTCGTTCTGTGAATGCAGTGTGCCGGTGGCTTCGTCGTACTCATACAGGGTGCACACCAACGTGGCGCGAAGCCCGTTGCGCGGGTCGAGCGCGTCAAGCGCGGGCTGATCAATGGCAGGCGGCAACGTCACCTTCATGGGCAGAGTCAGCGTGACGTTCGCTTGCAGATACGGGGTCCAGGACTCGTCAAAGGTGATCGTGCCGCCCTCGACGTTGTAGGAATACGTACCGCCGAGCTGCTGACTAGCCGAAGCGTTCGCGGTCCCTGTCCACGCGTACGTGTAGTCACCGGCCGCGGTCGTGTCGCCGTCGAAGAACGCGCCCACAGTGGCCGCTTTCTCGACCATCGCTTGCCCGGTGATCAACGAACCGTTCGCGGGCGCCGCGCTCTCGTGATACAGGATCGTGCGTAACCCCGTCTGGCCGGACGGGCACACGACACCGGCCAAGGCCAGAGTGGCAGTCTCGCCCGGGTTGATAGTCACGTACGAGCCCTGGTTGATGATCTGGCCGCTGTACCAGACAAGGGCCAGACACACTGTCAGCGCGGGACTGCCGACCGGGACGGTAACCTGACGCGAGACGGACCACACGTCGCCCGGTGTGGCGGGAATCGCGGTCGCCTCATACGCGAGTGCGCTGCCCGGCCATGCGGTCCACGTCACGGTGCCGTCGCCAGCCCACGCAACATCGGTGCCACCAGCACCGCCCAGTGTCCACGCCGTGTTGCCGACGAACGCCGGGTTCAGGTTGTAGTTCGTGCGCGACACCGTGACGGCTGCGGTGTCCGTAACCGACAGGTTCGCGGACTGATAACGGAGAACGGTCACGAGAGGGCCGTCCAATCGAACTCGACAACGAACGCGGCTTGCGTTGCGTCGTCCTGGGTGATCGTTGCGGGCGAGCTGGCCACCAGCACCTGAGTGTTCAGATAGTGGTCTGTGTCTTTGAACTCGACGCCGAGACAGACGGCCACGGCGAACGCGTTCGCCGTGCTTCCGTCCTCGAACACGATAGCCAGGTGTCCGGTGAGCACGCCCTGTCCAATGTTCGTCACCTTGGAATTACCAAGCGCGTCATTGAGCACGTCGTGAATGATGGTGCGCGGGCTGTACTGCCACGACAGCTTGTTGACGATATCCGGCGTGTAGGTCGTGCCTTGCGAATCAGTGAATTGACTACTCATTAGATCGGCAACCTTGCGCCCAAAAGTGGCTGCACCACGTGCGGGTAGATGTCCACCGTGTATGTGCCCGAGTCAATGGATGCCTGCACCGAGGCGGGCAGGCTGGAAACGTCGATGTTCGGGTGCAGCTTCTGATAATCCAGTAGCCGTTGAGCGTCGATCAGGCCGTTTGCGACCGCGCTCGTAAAGTTCTTCTCCCAGTCGCTGGACTGCTGCTGCCCGAGCGCGTTCGCATTCGCAAGGAATTGCTGCGCCTGCGGCGAGTTGATGCCGTACGTGTCGATGACCTCTTGAAACGCGGCACGATTGCTCTGCACGTACGCCTGCCCGTTTGCGTCCAGCCCCGCCTTGACTGCGGCGTTCCAGTCGTCAAGGAAACGCTTGTTAGCGGCAATCTCCTTCTGCTGGTTGTCGATGATCGTGTCTGCGTCTTTCGTGGACCGGTCAAGAATCTGATCCAGCTCAGAGCCCGTGCTCTTCAGGTCCGACTGCATTGTCGAGTTGAACGCTGATGCCGCCGACTTTGCCTTGTCGTATGCCGTCGTAACTCTCTTCAGCGAGTCCGCCGCCTTCTCCTGAGACTTGGTGTAAGCCTCATATGCGGTGTTTGCTTCCCTAGCTGCCTTCGTGTTGCCGTCGATACCGTGCGTGATGTCTTCGATGTGCTTTTCCTGCTGCTCAGCAACAGTGTTCGCTTCCACCACACCGGTATTGGATTTGCGCTGTGCGGCATCCGCCTGAGCTAGTGCCGCTTCCTTCTTGCTTGCCGCTGCGGAGACTCGATCCATGGCAGCGGGTACGCCTGCATACGCCTGCATCATGGTGGTGGTGGAGACGCCAACCGACCTGGCGTCGGCCTGTATCTGCTCGAAGCTCTTGCTTGATCCGTCCGACAGCTTGAACGTGTTGTCTGCCATTGACTGAAGCGACTTGTTTACGGTGTCGGCCTGCTGGAGCGCCGTAGGGCCGAGCTTCAACATTGCATCGACATCCGAGCCAACGGATGCTTGGAACGCTTGCGATTCTGCCGACGCGTTGCCGATCTGCGACGCCAGCCATGCGACGATTCCGCCGAGCGCTGCGGCAGGCAGGGCGACCTCAGGCCCCATCATCATGCCCATCCCAGCGAGTGCCTGAGCCGCGCTGCTGGCAGCACCAGCCACACCGCCCTCACCGGAGCCGAGTTGAGTCGCGAGCATGCCAGCGCCGAAGCTGGCGTTCATCTTCAAACCCTCGGACAGGCTCTGCCCCTCTTCGGATACCTGCCGGATGCCGCCCGCTGCATCCTCACTCGCGGATGCTGTCTCTCGCATCGGCTTGGACAGGTCGAGCCCGCCCTGAGCTGCCGTCAGCTTCGCCTCATTTATCGAGCTGACGAGCTTTGTTGCGGCTTCTGCGCTGCCTTGCGTAGCGAGCTGAGCCGCTTTCATCGACTGCTCTAGCTTCTCGGCGGCCTGCTGCCCATCGGGTCCAAGCTGTTTCAACTGGTCAACGAGCCCGGAATATTCAGTTGAAAGGTTCTTTACCGAGCTGACAGCCTCTTTGGTGTCCGAGACAACGGCGATGCTGATTGTTGCCATTAGCTGGACTTCCCTTCAAAGGCTTCGTAGATGGTCCGCATGACGGTTTGCACCCAGAGGGATGCGATGCGTGGGATGAACTCTGCTGCTGCCGGGTAGACCGTCCAGCCGTTGCGGCGTAGCGGCATGAGCTGATGCGTTGTGTGCCTGAGCACGTCCGCTTGTCCGCCCCTGCGTGTCCGTCGCCGGTACGCGGTGATCCGGTTCCGGTTCGCGCCGAACTCTTCTTGGCGGGCAAGCATCGAAGGGGTTGCGCCGCCCTTCATGTGCCGGGTGCTGGCACCGGATTGCAGCATGACGTTCTGATTCGACACGGACAGCTTGGAGCTGTCACCGAGCACGGCAGACTGAAGGCTGTTGCCTGTCAGGTGCTGTGCCACCATGCCCACCCATTCGTCGTTGCCCAGTTCTTTGGTGGCTTTCCGAATCTGTGCTTGAACGCTTTTGTCCACGAGCTGGAGGCCCTTGACTGTCGCGTCAAGGGCCTCACTCGTCTGCGTGCTGATGCGCAGAAGCGGCTCAGCCAACGGGATCAGGCCGGGGGCGTGACGGTGGGCTTGCCCTGAACCGGAAGGGTGGCCGTGCTGGTCGCGAACGCGTTCACCTTGCCGCCGATGGAACCCGGGACCACGATGAGCGTCACGCCGATGGTGGGTGACTGTGCGTCGTCCACGTCGGGTACGAAGGTAACGTCAATCGTGTTGCCCTCGTTCGACAGCAGATAGTTCGCCAGGGAACCGGTCGTTGACCAGTCCTGCACGTATTCGAGTGCACACGTCCACGTGGCTTTGCCTGCCTTCGTGAACACTGAACCCGGCTTCAGTCCGGTCCAGGTGTTGGACGGAGTTGAAGGGGTGATGGTCACGCCCGAAAGCGCGGCCTCATAAGAGTCTGACACCACCGTGAAGGTGCAGTTAGACATGTAAAGCGGTTCGACCGCAACGCTAGCCATAAGTGTGCCTAGCCCTTCTGGACCATAAGGTCCGCCTCGATGTCGTAAGACATGTATGAATTGAAGAGAGCTTTGGTCGCCGTCTTCGGGGTTATCGCCTTTGACGCGGACATGAACGTCCACACCAAAAGCACGTTGGTGTCTAGCGCGTCTTCCGCAAATTGGAAGTCCGTGTGGTCGTCTACAACTGTCACGTAGAACCCCACGTTGTAGTGACTCAACGGGGCCGCTTCATGCGGTTGGATGCTCCGCTGTTTGATGACCAACGCCGGACGGTCGAGCGTGTCGGGCACACGTTCTGAAGGGACAACAAGCCACCCAGGGAATTGGGCCGAAAGCGCGGTCGTCAGGAACTCGCGCGGCGTTTGTCCTTCAAAACTGATTGTGTCGGTCACGCGAAGCTCCCGAGCGGGCTCTTCGGCCGGATAACCTGTTTGATCACCCAATCAAGCGGGAACGGGCGCATTACGAACGTGTCGTCACCTACTTGCGCGTTTTGTGGATCAACACGATTCGCGTTCCACAGGTTGCGTGCCTGCATTCGCTGAGCCATTACAAGGCATGTCGGGACTTCCCCGGGGAAGTCGTTGGGATAATCCCCGGGGAAGTCAACAGGGTTACCGTCCTCGTCTACAGACAATGACGAATTGTTCCGCCAGTTATAGCCGTTATCGAACGCCAGAACCTGTTGCTTGGCAGCATCCAGAATCTGATTCAAGACGACATCGTTCGACGGTGCGTCTTTCCAGTCCGAGCGGATTCCCTGGTCGTACCACTGCACGAGGCAACCTCAGTAGACGCCGTAAAGGCCCGCGGCCAGTTCGGTGCCAACCTGGTTCATCGGCAGCACCAGCGCGTAGGCGTAAGCGCCCAGCGAGATAAGGCCGTTCGCCACGTTGACCACCTGCGCCTGGAAGGGCGAGCCGGGAAGCTGGTAGATGTCCACCTGCTGCTTGCCACCGGCCAGGGCCTTGATGGTGCGGTTCGTGCCGGAACCGTTGGTGCCGCTGGCCTGCTTCGCCTGCGTCAGATCGGAACCCTTCGCCGGGCGAACCGTGATGCCCACCACGTCACCCTCGGGAATGTTGAGAGCGGCGCGAAGGTAGCCGAGCACCGCCGTCTGCGGTGCCTTCAGCATGGTGGCGTAGAGCGCCGGGTCCATGACCACGAAGTCGGGCAGCTCCAGACGAGCCTGGTAGTACGCAACAACCGCGTCCACGAGCGCACTCGTGCCCGCGTCGATGTTGGACGGGACAGAGGCAGCCGCCGTCAGGTTCGGTCCAGCGATGATCGTTGTACCGCCGTCGATGGTGCCCTCAACGAGCGCGTCACGTGCGAGGCCGTCAAGCCACTGGCCAACGTTGATCGCCTGATACTGGAAGTACCATTCAGTGAACGCTTGGCCCCCGCCGAAGTCGAAGTTCTCGCGGCTCACGGTGTTGCCACCGGCGAAGTAGCGGGAAGTGAACTCGGTGTTCTGCACGGCGTCCACGGCACCCGAGTGAATCTCTGCACCGTTGCCCGCCCACGCGGCACCAGACGGCAGGTTCTCCCACTGGAAACCGAGCACCTTACGGGACACGAGCGTCTTCGGGTTCAGAAGGTCCGTGTAACGCGGCCTCGGGACCACACGGCCCCAAAACTCGCCCGCCCACTGCGGTGCAAGGTTCTGGTTCTCGATGGGGTCAGCGATGTTCGTCTGAGCCGCATAAACGGCCTTCGCCTCACGGAAGAGCGATTCAGGCGAGCGGAACACCTGGCCCTTCAGCTCGTCGCTGACGTTCTCACCGCGAGCGATGCTCGCCATGACGCTGAACGCCTGTTCAGGCGTGATGCCCTTGCGCTTCTCAGCCTCGCCACTGAACGCCTTGAACTGCTCTTCGAGCTGTTCGAGTCGCTTCGTGGTTTCAGATTTGACCGGCGCGCTGCCTGCGGAAGCGTGCACGGTTTCGGGAACGGTGGCTTCAGCCATATCGTTCGTCTCCGTTTCTGACGCCCCTTCGGCGTCGTTATCGTCGTCCGCAACGGGTGTCACGGTCGTGGTTTCACTTGTGGTCGTGGTGACGGTCACCACGGCGTCAAGGTCGTTGTCATGGTCCGGGTCAAGTAGCGATTCCGGCACGTCGTTGAAGCTCGCGATGACGGTTGCGCCCTCGAACGCGGGCTTCTCGACAAGTCCGGCACCGAAGATGCGTCCGGCGATTGCCTTACCCGCTCGGACTACGACGCCCTTCGCTTCCATGGACAGCGAGCGGCGCTTGCCGGTGGCGATGTCCGCTAGGGCTGCATCGCCCTCCGGGCCGTCGAACACTCGATATGTGGCGTAGACGCCATCGGCCCGCTCTTCAACGCTGATAGAGCGGCCCACCGGCTGCTCGCGGTCGTGCTCGATATTGAGCGTGAGCGCGGTCGGGTCGGCGGGCAGCGCGAGCACGTTCGCATCGACGGTGAACCCGCCAATGTTCGTCTTGCCGATCACACCGAACGGCAGCAACCGGCCGGTAACGGTGCGGTCGTCCTGCGAGGCAATGACAAGCTCGCCGTCGAAGATGACCTTCTCGTCAGTCATCGCTTGACCTCCCGCTCAACTGGGAAGCCGCCAACGTAGACGGTTATCGTTTCCGGCTTGGGTGTTGCGGGCTTGGGCTGATCACTTGGCGAACTTGACACCGATCTTCCCCTCTCGTGATGGGGCCGGAGCCGGTGCGTTCGGCTCAGGCTGTAGTGCCTCATCCAGAGGCGTGCGGTTGAACTCGACGGTCTGACCGTTCGGCGTAACGTCACCGAGCGATAGGCGGGCCTCGATGGGATCGAGATACAGGTGCGCCGTGCTGGTCATGAGGTCGGTGAACTGGCCCATTTCCGTGACGTAGGTGAGTGAGTCAATGGCGCTCGTGGAACCGAGCCGGGATGCCGGAATACCGGTGTGCTTCGCAATGTCAGCGGCAACCGCGTTACGGGCATCCAGTAGCCATTGCCCAGCCGGTTCGCCCTCGGTAACAAGGTCGAAGCCGCTCGGAACGTACGCAACCGTGGAACCGTCCCGGCATTCGCGGGCCTTCTTGTAGCCGTTGAGAAGGTCGAGCTTTTCCTGATCGTCGGGTTCGGTGTCGCCCTTGTTCACCAGCTTGGTGAGCGGGACGGACACGCGGGCACGTTCAGCAATGGTGTGCTCGAACTCCAGCGCCTGACGAAGTGTGCGGGTACCGGTGTTCAGCAAGCCCGGGACCATCGACTCGAACAAGATGACCTCGGTGTCCTGCACCGGCTTGTCATCGATCAGGATCGTGCCGTTGTCATCCCACGTCCACCGGCCGTATTGGACGTGATGCGCGGCTAGCGGGAAGCCGTCAGAGCCGTTGTCACGACGCCACAGCGAGAAGCCGAGAAACATAAAGTCGGCCAGGGTGCGGCTGTTCCGGAGATACCACGGCTGCTGTCCGCGCCCCGTCTGAGTCAGCCATGCGGGCTGTTTCTCCAGTTGCGTGCCGTTCTTCATCGCCGTTAGCTGGAGGTTTCCGAACGCGCTAATGACGGTGGAATGGGCGGCTGCGACAGGCGGAATCGTCAACGCTTCCGCACGTGACACCGGCAGAAGGTCATGGCTGATGGATTCACCGAAGATGTCAGGTAAGACAATTGCGGCTTGATTGTTCGCCGGTGCATCCCACGCGGCAACAGAAAGCGGAGGGGTTACGGATGGAACAAGGCCGAAGCCCAGCCACTGCAAAAGCCCTATTTCAACTCACCGCCCTTATCGCGAATGACGGGACAGCGGAGGAAATCAGGCAAAAAGGCCGCCGTCCCGTCATTCGCTTGCATAGCTAATCCACTATCCAGTGTGAAATACCGGGAAGGCGGGAGAATTATGACGCGCCGTGTGTTTTATACGAAGACGGCTGTTCTGCTGCGCTGCGGTTTGCGGTCGTAGAGGTCGAGCGCCATGGAACCGGCTTCAAGGTCGAGAATGTCAGCATCCGGGTCGCCTTGCGGTCTACCCAATAGCCAGTTCTGCCCGCTCATGCGCTTCACGACAACACGCGCGGCATCATCCAATGTGGGTTGTCCCCAATGCCGAAGCTGACCTTGATCGATGGCTTTGATAAGTCCAGCGGCAGCGGTGCGAAGCATTGGGAAGTTGTACGGTTCCAACCGTGGCCGTGGCGATTGCCGTTCAAGGTACTGGACTTCCGTCATGTCCACGCCTTGCGTGTCATGCGCAAACCGCATCTTGTACTTTCTCGACAGGTCGATAACCCGATCCGCGAGCCAATCCACGCGCGGGCGATGATCAATCACCATGAGGCAGGCGTCACCGTTCTTGTCCCGCCACGCGGCCACGATGGACGCCGCCGTCTGGCCCTGATTCACCTTGAAGCCGAGCGCGAAAGACGCGGGCAGTGTCGGCAGGTCAGCCGGTGCGCCGTTCTCCTGCGTCACGAGTGCGTGCGCCCACCGGTCAGGGTGAATCAGCGAGTTGCCGCCAGTCGGGTCAGTGAAGACGCCCAGATACTCGCGCATGAACTGCTCGGTGCGCATCGCGTCGAAGTTGTCCTTCACTGACTCCAACGTGGTTAGTGTGCCGATACCGGGATGATGCAGTTCGACCAGCTCGCGTGCGTGCGCGTTCGGGTGCAGCTCGTCCGGTTCCCACGCCTCGACCTCTTCCACGAGCGTGTTCTGCGCTGCCCAGTACGCCACACCAGCGTGACGGGGATCGCCTGCCACAGCCCTGCTCAGCCCATCCCAGAGCATGTTTCCGCGCTGCGACTTACCGGCCGTTCCCGCGTAAACGAGCATGGCCCCGGGTCGGGTGTCCTGAGTCGGCAGCGCTGCCGCCAGGATGTCCTGCACCGCTTCACCGGACAGCTCGCCCGCCTCATCCAGCACGATGATGTCGAACGCATCCGACCGGAACGACTCAGGGTTCGGGCCGTAGAACATGATCAGGCTTCCGTTGTCGAACCTGATCGACTCAGCACCGTTACCCCGCACAAGCTGATACGGCCCACTCAGCCGCTCCAGCACCGGCACAAGGTCCGTCATGAACCGTCGTCGCGCCACCTTCTGCGCCGTCATCACGCCGTACGCGCACAACGTCTCCGGCTCAGTCAGACACCGGCCGAGAAGCCACGCAAACAACGTCGTCGTCTTCGCGCTACGACGGGGAAGAAGAATGCTCGTGAACCGGCGACCCAGCGCCAGACAATCCGCCACAACAAGCTGTTGCGGCTTCAACGACTTACGGCCACCAGTAAGGCCCAAGGCCTGCGCACCCATCATGAACGACGAACGCGCAACCGATAAGTCAGCATCCGCTGCGTCGGTTACAAAGTCAGGGCGAAGAACCTCTGCCTTGACCGAATCCCACGCGAAAGCATCCACTCATTCAACGCTGAACGGGACGAATACCTACTAGAACATGACGCGCGGCTTATCGTGCAAACTCGGGGAGGGTTTGTGCTGCCAACAGGCTGGGGGTTGTTGCGGCTTTTCAAAAACAATGATGGTCGTCGTTGACGGTGGTGTCGTGCTCGGGCCGCGCTGCTAGTGGTGATCATCCCTTGATACGTGACCAGTTCACTACCCATCTGTCAGCTGGCAGGTTGTGGTGCTGGCCTTTGCTGTTGAGGTAGTACACGTATCCACGTTCAACGCTGGTGACGGTGGCTATGTTGCCTTCTCGACTGATCCATTGTTGGTGGCGTTCGACTAATACACCGTTGATTATCTGTGACCACGCATCGCGTTGCCTGACTTGCTTGTCAGCCCATTCAGTGTAGGTGGTCACTATTCAATTATGTGCAGTGTGCGCATGATTGACCTGAATGGCGCGCCCTTACTGACCACCGGATGCCGTGGCGATAAGCACGGTCAGTATCCCGATGAATGCCACCGCTGCCATGACTCCCACGACAATTCGTGCTGTCTTCGTACTCATTGCTGTTTCCTTCCTCTACACGTCGGGCAGCCTGAGCTGTTCCCGTGTCTGTTGTGTTCGTGCGTTGTGTACCTTCGCTGCGCCGAGCTTGCCGCCTGCGCTGCGGTTGCCACCGGCTGGACAGTCACGTTTCAGTGCGTGCTCTGTCTGGTATTGGCCGGTAGTCATACCGGTGCTGAGCGCCACTACGTGGCCCAAGTCCCACTTCTGCCCCGGCAGGATCGGCGTGTGACAGCGACCGCACACGGCCATTCCTGCGGCCACTGATGCCGCGTACGCGGGCCTGAGTCGTGCCGTGGTGGTGGACCAGTGCGCGGCCTTGTGGTGGCGGCTCACGCGTTGCTGCCGTGCATCACGTGCATGACCTCCACGAGCGCGTTCGCGAACGCGAGCGTCACGGCCACGTCTTCATCGAACCCGATCACACGGGCACGGGAACGCTCGTCACGTTCGATGCTGGCGAGCTGCGAACGGAACACCTTGTCAGGTGTGCCGTGCACCACAAGGTCAGCCAGCGCTGTGTGGAATGCACCGTCCGGTGTCACCTTCGGGATGCGCTGCGCAAGCCGCGACAACGCGTCACCATACATTGCTGCCGTCCGGTAATACTGCCCGCCTGATTCGTCTTCGATACCGTCGAGTGCTTCACGCAAGGCCAGCTCGTCACCTGTCTGCGCGGCACCCATCACGATGTCCGCGACTTCAACTGCATTCGTCATGACCTGTTCCTGTTCATCCACTCGTTGGCCAATTCCAACGACGCCTTCACATGCACGCGTTCCGTTGCTGCATGAATCCGATCCCCCAGTGCTCGCACGCGCTCCACGGCACCCGAAACGTCAGCCCACTGCCACACATCGCGCCACTCGCGCATGGCTGCCACGTACTCGCGCCATTCAGGTGAGCTGTAAAGCCGAGACGCGGCAGGCTCTGACCGGGCGAGCATCGGCAACTGCGCGTACGGCTGCCGTTGCTGTGGGCGTTTCATCGGCTTCTGTTTGACCGGCTGCCGGACAGGTGCAACACGCGGCTGAACCTGTCGTTGAGCTCTCGCCCGTTCGCGGTGCGCCGTAATCCACGACCGGCGACACGCGCGGCAACTCCGATAGCCGGTCTTCGCGTTGACGTAAGTGTTCTCAGGCGTCCACTCATGCCCATGAATGCAGGACTCACGATCACGCATTAGAACGCCGCCGCCCTATCGGCATCCGACAGCACGAACTCGGGTTCCGATTCACCCACAGGCGGCTGCACCACTTCCCAATCCAGAACACGAAGAGCTTCGCTTTCCTTTTCTGTTGTCATTGCCTGATCTGAACTTGTCTGATCTGATCTGATCTGTGGGGGTTGCGTGACTCCCACGTGATTCACGTTGGTGTCACGCGTGACAACCTGTTCAGCCTCGCGCTTACGCTGATCGTTCTTCCGCTTGCGCCAACCTGCGCGTTGCTTCTCAGCCTCGACCGATGTCGTCTGCGACTCATCCCACCGTTCGACCTGATAGCCGGTATCTGTCACCGTCCACAACCCGGCTTCGACAAGTTCCGCCGTGACCTCGTGCGGGTCAGCATCCGGTGAGACGAGAAGCCGAAGAGCCTTACGGTCGATAGCGCCGTCGTTCTCGTGGTGGACACCGAACATGAGTGACCGATGGTAGGTGGCCGTTGCGGCGTCCGAGAGTGAAAGCATGATCGGGTCAGTTAGCCACCGAACCGGCAGGTTCGCGTTCATACCGTGCCGCTTTGCGCTCACCGTTCACCTGCCTTTGCTGCGCGCTTCGTGGCGTACCGCTCCCGGTGATCAATGCGAGTACATTCGGCACACCGCGCGCCGTGCTCGTAGGTTCCGACGATTGACAGGTCATGTCCTTTCTTGCACACGCCGTGGATGTGGGTTGCCGACCGTCCGCGCAGAACGTTGACAAGCTGCGAAACCGCCTGAAGGTGGGCCGGATTCACGCAGTCCTTACGCGTGCACCCACGATGCGCCACGTGGTCAACGACTTCACCGGGCCGGAGTGCGAATCGCGACCCTTCCGGCCAAACGAGCTGATAGGCCACTCGGTGCGCGTACTGGGTTTTGCCTGCCCACGTAACAAGCCCGTAGCCGTTCTTGCCCACGTAGTCCTGCCACGGCCAGCATTCATCGAGTCCGCGAACGTCCGCCTTCGACCAGAACTGCTCGGGTGTCATCGTTCGATTCCGAACATGCGATCAAGCTCATCCAGGTCCACGCGGATGATTCGCTCTCCAGCTCGATGTGCGGTGATTGTGCCGCGTGCGATCCAGAGCCGAAGGGTTTTGATACTGATGTCATATCGGGCTGCCGCTGTGCTGAGTTTCACGAATCGAGCGGGAGCTGCCGTTTTATTCATTTGAGATTTGTTGCCTTTGACTTGCGCCGATCTGACATCGACGCGACCGGCTATTTTCGACCGGTCCCATCCGGCGTATAGTGCCGTGAATTGTTTCCTTGCGAACAATGGTACGTGGCAGTTCGTGGCAATTGGGATAGATGGGTGAACATTCGGCGTGTCGCCTACTGTGCCGCATTCTTCTAATGTGAAAAGAATGCAATTGTGCCGAACAATGATGGAAGTGTGCGGCACATTGTGCCCGGAATTGCTCATCTTCGAGCCAACCTGCGAAAGTGCTTAGAGGTCTACCACTCCCCCGCTTCTGCGAGGGCGGCTAGCCGATCCGCAATCACCTGTTGCCGGTTCTCTGCCGCGTGCTGGTAGCGCAACGCTGCGGCGCTCGTACTGTGCCCGAGCCGTTCCATTAGTTCAGCGAGCGTAGCGCCCGCCTGAGCCGCCAGAACCGCGCCGGTGTGCCTCAGGTCATGGAAGCGCAAGTCTTCGCGTCCAGCGGCCTGCCTCGCCCGATACCAGCCGTGCCCGCGCCGCGTAAGGTTCCCGGCGTCGTCGTAGACATCAGGTCGGCCGTAGAACGTGGACGGCGCAAGGTGCTGCCCGTCCGCGCCGGGGAACAGAAGATCGTTCCGCTTCGGCGCGTACGTGCTCAGGTGTTCCCTCACAACCGGCACCACGTGAGACGGAATGCTGACATCGCGCGAGCCTGCCTCTGACTTCGGCGTCTTCACGTGCACGCCAGCCTCGGTGGAGCGTGCAACCGAACGGCGCACGTGGATGACAGCCTTGTCCACGTCCACGTCTGCCCGGCGCAGTTCGGCCAGCTCACCGAAGCGAAGCTGACACCAGCACGCCAACAGAACGGCCAGCCGCCTGTCTGGTCGCATTGTCTCCACGATGATGGCCAGCTCAGCCGACGTGGCAACCTTCGTCCGCGTCTCACGGTGAACCGACCCGCCACCGCGCACCGCGGCCGGGTTCACGTGTCCGACCAACGGACCATGCACGCTCGTCGCGGTGAGCATGATCGAACGAAACAGGCTGTACGCGTTGCCTCTTGTCGTGGCGTGCCCCGGTGCGAGCGTGGCGTACCACGTGTTCACCGCCTCCGGCGTGATCCGATCAAGCGAAACATCCCCGAACGTTGGGTTGATGTGGTCGCGTAACAGTGAACGGTAATAGTCACGGGATCGGGCTGCGAGCGGTCGCCCCCTGACCATCCGGCCATCGACCCATTGCGCCGCATATTCGGCGAACGTGAGCGACTGGCGCTCTGCTGCTGCCCGTGCCGCTTCGAGTCGAGCTGCGGGCGGAGTCCATGTCGCCGGGTCTTCGGTGAGTCTGTGCTCAGCGGTCAGCCAACCCTCTGCGTCGATCCGCGCCCGGAACGTCTCGGGTGCGTTGTGGCGCTGGTTGTCCGGTCCCACGTAGCTCGCCTGATAGCGCTTCGATGGCAACTGCCGGATACGTCCGAACCCCCGATGCCCTGCCTTGTTGGCCATCTTGTGTCGCCCCATTCCGTGCCATTAGCGTGCCATTAGAGAGTACATCTAATGGCATGTAACGGCACGTGCACAGTATCGCCCTACCCGCCTAGATCGGCGTCAGCATGCGGAACTACCAGTGATTGAGCGGAAGTCAAGATTCCAGGTCGTACAGGTTCGAGTCTGGTATCGCCCACAAACGGAACACCAAAAGAAGAAGGACCCGGAACCTGCCGGGTCCTTCTTCTGCATCAGGCGGAGTATCTGCCGGTCAGACGTTCTCGAGCACGTAGCCTTCCTCGCCGTGCACGATGGTGTCGACGCCGGCGATCTCATCCTCGGTCTTGACCCGGAAGCCCATGGTCTTCTGAATGGCCCAGCCGATCGCGAACGCCAGGGCGAACGAGTAGATCATCACGCTGAACGCGCCGATCGCTTGCGCGCCGAGCTGCAGGAAGCTGCCGCCGTACAGCAGGCTCGAGTACGGCTTCGTCGGATCGCCGTCGACGTGCGTCAGGCCGAAGATGCCGATGTACAGCGTTCCGATGAGGCCGCCGATGAGGTGGATGCCGACGACGTCGAGCGAGTCGTCGAAGCCCAGCTTGAACTTCAGCTCGATTGTGAAGGCGCACACCGCACCTACCAGCAGTCCGAGCACAATCGCCCAGAACGGCGTCAGGATGTTGCAGGCCGGGGTGATCGCGACGAGGCCGGCGACAGCGCCGGAAGCGGCACCGATCGAGGTGGGCTTGCCGTCCTTGATGCGCTCTACGACGAGCCAGCCGATCGTGGCGGCGGCAGGAGCGGCGAGGGTGTTGATCCACGCGAGTGCGGCGATTCCATCGACCGCGGCCTCCGAGCCCGCGTTGAACCCGAACCATCCGAACCACAGGAGTGCTGCGCCGAGCAGCGTGAGGGGCACGTTGTGCGGCTTGCTCATGCCCTTCTGGAACCCGACACGCTTGCCCAGCACGAGGGCCAATGCGAGCCCCGCAGCACCGGCGTTGATGTGCACGGCCGTGCCGCCCGCGAAGTCGTTGACGTGCAGAGTATGCGCGATCCAGCCGTTCTGCAGATTGAACACCCAGAACGCGACTGGGAAGTAGACGAGCGTGACCCAGATGCCGGCGAAGATCATCCACGAGCCGAAGCGAGCACGGTCGGCGATGGCGCCGGAGATCAGCGCCACCGTGATGATGGCGAACGTCGCCTGGAATCCGGCGAACGCGAGGCCGTTCAGGTCCGGTGTGGTGCCGTCCTTGCCGAGCAGGCTCGCCAGGCCCAAGTCCGGGGTTCCCAGCCATCCCGGAATGAGCGGCTTGCCGAACGCGAGCCCGTAGCCATACAGCACCCAGAGAACACCGACGATGGCGATGGCACCGAAGCTCATCATCATCATGCTGATGACGCTCTTCGCCTTGACCATGCCTCCGTAGAAGAACGCCACGCCCGGCGTCATGAGCAATACGAGTGCTGCTGCGACGAGCAGCCACAGCGAGTTGACGCTCGTCTGCGCATCGTAGGCGGCCGCTGCGTGCAACAACATGGGGTCTCCCTCTAACGAATGCCGGTGTCTCCATCACCGCGGCTCGGGTGCCGTATGCCCGGTGAGGTGTCGTCAGTCTGCTGCCGGCAGATTTCGTGAGAGAGGTTCGTGTGTTTCGCGCCGGTTACAGGGAAAGCGCGGTTGTAAACAGCGTGTTTCGGGGGCCTCGCGTCGTGGTGATGCGGGCTCAGTCGTGCGGCGGGAGTTCGCCCGACGTCAGCGCGATGAGCCGGGACACGGCGCGCAGGTACTTCTTGCGGTAACCGCCCTGAAGCATCTCGGCGTCGAAGACGTCGTTCAACGGCACGCCGCTGGCGACGATCGGGATCTCCGCGTCGTATACCCGGTCCACGAACGCGACGAACCGCAGTGCCTCCATCTGATCGTGCAGCTGCTCGACGCCGGCGAGCGCGATCACGTCGACGTCCGCTACGAGCTTGATGTACTTCGACGGATGCACGGTGGCAAGGTGATCGACGACGTCGCGGAACCGGTCCGCCGTGACGTGCTCTCCCCTGGCGGCGATCGCGTCGACGACCCGGGCGAGCGTCTCGTCGTCGACCGTCGCCGCCACGCCGGACACGTCGCGTCTGCGGTAGTCGAGGCCGTCGATGCGAACGGTCTCGAAATGCGACGACAAAGACTGGATCTCCCTGAGGAAGTCCGAAGCCGCGAATCGCCCCTCCCCGAGAGCCTGGGGAGGCGTGTTCGACGTCGCAGCGATGCGGGTGCCGCTGTCGACGAGCGCACCGAGCAGCCGGGTCATCATCATGGTGTCGCCCGGATCGTCCAACTCGAACTCGTCGATGCAGATCAGCTTCGAGCCCCGCAGCAGATCGATCGTCGGCTGAAAGCCGAGCGCTCCGACGAGGGCCGTGTACTCGATGAACGTGCCGAAGTACTTCGGCGCCGGTGCGACGTGCCACAAGGCGGCAAGCAGGTGCGTCTTGCCCACACCGAAGCCACCGTCGAGGTAGACGCCCGGCTTGTGCTCCTCAAGCTTCTTGCGGCCCCAGCCGAAAAAGCCGCCCGGTTGCGGCGGCTCCCAGGTGCGCGCGAACGACGTGAGGGTTTGCACCGCCGCGGCCTGAGACGGGAAATCCCGGTCGGGACGATACGACTCGAACGTGGCAGTGTGGAACTGCGGCGGTGGAACGAGCTCGGCAGCGATCTCGCGGCCCGTGATCGACGGCGTCACTTCGGTGAGGCGATCGGCGGTGGGAAGCGCGTGCGCGGCCATCCAGGTCCTAACGTGTCGAAGTCTTACAGTGCCCCTGCGGTTGCCAGGCGGTGGCGCGTAAGTTCGCGTGAGGGACTTGGCAACAAGGATAGAGGCGATTGAGGTGAGCGTGATGGGAGCTTGCTCGCATCACCGAGCCGATTGAGCCTTTGAGCAGCGCAGCCGCGATATCCGAGGCGCTTCTGCCCAGAACGAGCAGCACCCCTACTACGAGGAGGAAACCATGACCGTGGGATTCGACGATTCCGCGAAGTTCGCCGAGTACGCACATCCCGAGAGGCTGGTGAGCACGGAATGGCTCGCCGAACACCTCGGCGATGAGGGTCTCGTGGTAGTGGAATCCGACGAAGACGTGCTGCTGTACGAGACCGGTCACATCCCGACTGCGGTCAAGATCGACTGGCACACCGACCTGAACGACCCTGTGCTTCGTGATTTCGTCTCGGGTGAGCGCTTCGCGCAGCTTCTCAGTGAGAAGGGCATCTCCCGCGACACCACCGTCGTGATCTACGGAGACAAGAACAACTGGTGGGCCGCGTACGCGCTGTGGATCTTCACGCTGTTCGGACACGAGGATGTCCGTCTTCTCGACGGCGGTCGCGACAAGTGGATCGCGGAGGGCCGCGAGATCACGACCGATGTGCCGACGCCGAAGGCGGCCGAGTACCCGGTTGTGGAGCGCGACGACTCCAAGGTGCGCGCGTTCAAAGAGGACGTGCTCTCACATCTTGGAAGCGGCCCCCTCATCGACGTGCGCTCGCCCGAGGAGTACACCGGAGAGCGCACCGAGATCCCCGGTTATCCCACCGAGAGCGCGCTTCGCCCCGGTCACATCCCGTCCGCCGCATCCGTCCCGTGGGCACGGGCTGCCGCTCCGGATGCCACGTTCAAGAACCGTGACGAGCTCGAGGCGATCTACAAGGGCGAAGCCGGCTTGCAGGACGGCGACGACGTGATCGCGTACTGCCGGATCGGCGAGCGCTCGAGCCACACCTGGTTCGTGCTCACGCACCTGCTCGGCTTCACCAATGTGCGCAACTACGACGGTTCCTGGACCGAGTGGGGCAGCGCCGTGCGGGTTCCGATCGTGAAGGGCGCCGAGCGCGGAGAGGTCCCGGCCGCCTGATCCGCCTGAGAGATTCGGACCGGTCTGAGACAATAGAAACCTGATGACGAACGCCACGCTCCCCGCCACACTGCAGGAGATCAAGGAGGAGTTCCTTGCGCTGGAACTCCGTGACCGCCTGCAGCTGCTGCTGGAGTTCTCCAATGAACTGCCGGAGCTTCCGGAGCGCTATCGCGATCATCCGGACCTCTTCGAGCGCGTCGTCGAGTGTCAGTCCCCGGTCTTCATCTTCGTGGAGGTCGACGACGACGGGATTGTGCAGCTCTACGCCACGGCTCCGAAGGAGTCGCCGACCACGAGGGGCTTCGCGTCGATTCTCGCGCAAGGGCTCGCGGGACTCACGGCGGACGAGGTGTTGGCGGTTCCAGACGACTACCCGCAGGAGCTCGGGCTCACCGAAGCCGTCTCACCGCTGCGGGTGCGCGGTATGACCGCCCTGCTCGGTCGCACCAAGCACCAGGTTCGGCTGAAGCGCGGTGCGTGACGCGGGACCGGCGACTACGCCGGTTCCCGCGTCTGCTCGAGAGAGTCGATGAGTTCGTCGAGCCATGACGAGACGGCCGAGGTCCAGCGATCCCGGTCGTAGTTCCAGAGCTTGGTGTGCTTGGCCTGCCGGAACGGCACGAGCGTGACGATGTCCGGGCGGCTTGCTGCCAGCTTGTGCGAGGCATCCGCCGGAACGTACCCATCGTCATCGCTGTGCATCAGGAGCACTGGAACGTTCAGTTCGTGGGCGCGCATCGTGAAGTCGAGCCCGGCGATGCCCACGGGAGCGTCCTGCCCGATCACTCCGGTCGCCCACGCCGAGTCGAGCAGCAGGAGCGCGCCCTGGGCCACGCCACGCGGCAACCGCATCAGCCCGGCCTGGTAGTCGAGCGTCTCCAGCCAGTCCACGACCGGCGAGTCCAGCACGATTCCCCGCACGCTGTCGGCATGAGCGGACCGAACGGATGCCTGCAGCACGATCGCGCCGCCCATCGACCATCCCATCAGAACGACGTGCCGTGCGCCGTGAGCGAGCGCGTACGCGATGGCCGAGTCGACATCCCGCCACTCCGTCGATCCCAGGCCGTAACGGCCGTCGGAGCTGGACGGCGCGTCACCGTCGTTGCGGTAGCTCGCGACGAGCGACGTGAATCCCTTCTCGTGGAAGACCGGAACCCCTCTGAGGGTCTCCTGGCGTTGAGTCCCTCGCCCGTGAATGTGGACGGCCCAACGATCCGTCGGCCGCTCAGCCGGGAAGAGCCAGGCCGGAGCCACTCCGTCGTCGACGGGCACATCGACGCTCTCGACCGGTAGACCGAGGTCGCTGGGCGACGTGTAGTACCAGCTGCTGAGGCGGCCATGCCGTGCGGAGCGCAGATCGCCCCAGACGACGGACTCGACCTCGCGGGTGACCGATCCGTCGTCCGCAAGCTCGAGGATGTCGCCGATGCGCGCATAGCCCCGATCGTTCGAGAACCAGAGCCCGTACCGTCCGGGTACGCGGAGGGCGTCGGCGTTGCCGCCCAGGGTGACTGTGGACAGATCGGCTGCGACCGACCGGATGCCGGCATCCTCCCGTTTGCGCCTGGCCGGCGTCACCACCATCTTGGCGACGACCGTCGCCGCCGTGACGTAGCCTGCCGCGAGCGCGACACCGACGGCGCCGAGGACGGCGAACGGAACGAGAACCTTGGTCAGCCGGCCCACCGACACTCCCCTCCGGGCGAAGGCGGCCGCAGGACGCGGCGTGCCTTCGGTCAACTCCCGAGCCGAAACTCTAGTCTGCCAACGTGTCCCCTACACCCGCGGCCCCCGGCATCCCTGCGGAGTTCGCCGCGGCCGCCGACTCCGTGCGCCGCTTCGATGCTCGCAAGGAGTTGAGCATCGATGAGATCCCGGCACCGACGGGATTGGCGCCGTACGCGATCGCGCTGGCCGCCGACATCGCGCCCGTGAGACACGGACGGGATTCCGACCTGGGCACCGGACGGTTCGTGCTGCTCTACGATCCATCCGCGCCCGAGGAGTGGGGCGGGACGTTCCGCGTCGTGTGCTTCGCGCAGGCTCCGCTGGAGACGGACATCGGTCTCGATCCGTTCCTCGCCGACGTCACCTGGTCGTGGCTGATCGACGCGCTCGACGAGCGCGGCGCCGATTACACCTCCGCCTCGGGTACGGCGACCAAGGTGATCTCGACCGGATTCGGGGAGCTGGCCAGGCAGGGCGACGGTGCACAGATCGAACTGCGCGCATCCTGGACGCCCGGCGACTTCGACATGCGCGCGCACGTCGAGGCGTGGGGCGACCTGTTGTGCATGCTCGCAGGCATCCCTCCGCTGCCCGACGGGGTTCGGCTCCTCACCCAGCGGAGAACATCGCGTGACTGAGTACCACGTCGTCGACTCCGTTTCCGAATTCAGCCGGGCAGTCGACGCGCTGCGGGCTGGCACGGGTCCCGTGGGAGTGGATGCCGAACGCGCGTCCGGTTTCCGGTACTCGCAGCGAGCGTATTTGATCCAGATGTTCCGGCGAGACGCAGGGGTCTTCCTGTTCGACCCGCCTGCACTGGGCGACTTCTCTGCGCTGCAGGACGCGGTGGGCGATGTGCCGTGGATCTTGCATGCCGCCAGTCAGGACCTCGCCTGCCTGCGCGAGGTGGGCCTCGATCCTGCCACCATCTTCGATACGGAGCTCGGCGCCCGCCTGCTCGGATTTCCGCGGGTCGGGCTGGCCACGATCGTGCAGGAACTACTCGGCATCCATCTGGCGAAGGAGCACTCGGCCGCCGACTGGTCGACACGGCCGCTTCCCGCCCCGTGGCTCACGTATGCGGCGCTCGATGTGGAGCTCCTGGTCGACCTGATGGAGGCCGAGCAGGAGCTTCTGCAGAAAGACGAGAAGCTTCGGATCGCTGCCCAGGAGTTCGCCTACGAGCTCGCACGCAGCCCCAAGCCGGCACGCAACGAGCCCTGGCGGCGGCTGTCGGGCGTGCACTCGATACGCGGGCTTCGCAACCTCGCCGTGGCCAGGGAACTCTGGCATGCCAGGGACGAACTCGCTCGGAGCAAAGACATCGCGCCGGGACGGCTGCTCCCGGACGCCTCGATC
>Ga0164242_10002017_pt1 | contig 23645 bp, 20 predicted proteins | sample OricomgcompostMG_FD_108783 | JGI IMG/M metagenome (GOLD analysis project Ga0164242, IMG submission 108783) | Miracle-Growth compost microbial communities from Emeryville, California, USA - Original compost - Miracle growth compost (MG) ...
CTTAAGCTGTTATTGGGCGAAATGGCTATTGTAATTTTGGGCAGTACACGGGTATCAGCCGGCAAAATTGAGCAGGCAGGGTTTACCTTCAGGTACCCGGATATCGAAACGGCATTGAAGGAGATTTATGGTTAACGATACCCCCATCAACGTATTTTGGTTCCGGCGCGATTTGCGACTTGATGATAATGCCGGATTATACCATGCGCTCAAAACCGTCAGGCCGGTGTTATGCCTCTTTATTTTTGACAAAGTTATCCTTAACCAACTGGAGGACAATGACGATGCCCGCCTGACGTTTATTTACCAAACCATTGAGGCTTTACATAAAACCCTGCATAAACAGGGCAGCACCTTACAGGTGTTACACGACGAACCTATAAACGCCTGGCAAGCTGTTTTAAAAAAATACAATGTGGCTTCGGTTTATGCTAATCATGATTATGAGCCTTATGCCAAAAAACGGGATGAACAAATAGCAAGCCTTCTTAAGCAAAACGATATTCCGTTTCACACTTATAAAGACCAGGTGATATTTGAACGGGATGAAGTAATTAAAAACGACGGCCTGCCTTACACCGTTTATACGCCATACCAGCGTAAATGGTATGCTACGTTAAAGCCTTTTTATTTAAAACCTTACCCCGTTAAAAAATATCTGCACAATTTATACAAAGCGCCGTCCATTCCCCTACCCGGTTTAAAACATCTTGGTTTTATTAAAAACGACAGAAATTTTCCGGGCAGGCATTATGATGATATTATAGATGATTATGCCATTAAGCGCGATTTTCCGGCTATAAAAGGCACTTCGCATATTGGTTTGCACCTGCGTTTCGGCACTATCAGTATCAGGGAAGCGGCAGGGAAGGCCTACCATGCGCACGAGAAAACATGGCTTAATGAACTGATATGGCGCGAGTTTTATATGATGGTACTGGATCATTTCCCGCATACGGCCGATAAGGCATTTAAACCGGCGTATGACCGTATCATCTGGGAAAACAACGAGGAGCAGTTTATGGCCTGGTGCGAAGGGAGGACAGGCTATCCGCTGGTTGACGCCGGCATGCGCGAGTTGAACGCGACCGGTTTTATGCATAACCGGGCGCGTATGGTTACGGCAAGCTTTTTAAGTAAGGATTTGCTGATAGACTGGCGCTGGGGCGAACGCTATTTTGCCCGCAAGTTACTGGATTATGAAATGGCCAGCAATGTTGGCGGTTGGCAATGGGCGGCCGGAAGCGGTACCGATGCCGCTCCGTATTTCAGGATCTTTAACCCCCAATCGCAGCTAAAGCGGTTTGATCCGGAATTGACATATATAAAAAAATGGGTTCCGGAATATGCTGACTTCAGCAGGTATCCAAAACCCATTATTGATCACGCGTTTGCGCGCGAACGTTGCTTAAAGGCCTTTAAAACTGCCCTTAATAATTAACTATTCCGCCGAAATTACATTGATATCGTACCTTAGGCAACTGTTAACCGGTATAGTACCATCACTAAACGCTCCGGAACCGTAAGCCAGTTTAGAAGGCACCAATATGGATATTTTAGAACCTGGCAAAGTATGTGTTAACCCTGCTGCCAGGCCAGGAAGCGTACTATCATTTATATTAACGGTAACACCACTGCCATCAACCGCGTTGTACTGATCGGAAGTCAGGTTGCCGTTAAGCAGATAAACCGTGTATTGAATACTTACGGACGATGAACTTGTTATAGGCGCCCCAACGCCCTGTTGGGTAATTTTATAATAGATATAATTTTTAGGCTGATCATTGCTGCCAAGCGTATCTTTACCTACAGATACCGGTACAAAACCCGAGAGGTTATTGGCAGATATATAACTTTTAATAACCTGGTTATCATAAACGCCCTGGTCATCTATCAAATTAATATAATAATCCAGGCATTGATTACCGGCTATCCTGTTATTGCCCGAAACACTGCCGCTGCCGAAACCGGTTGAGCCATAGGCCAAATGCGATGGCAGCAAAAGGTGCATGCGGCCGCCCTTATATTTCAGGATATTAACTATAGCCAGCTCAACACCATAAGGTATATTATTTTGGGTAATATGGCCCAGGAAATTATTTACGTGGTTAGCAATGGTATCGGTAGTAACAAACTTCCCGTCAAAGCTGCTTACCGTAAATACAAGCGATACCGAATCGGGATAACTCACCGGTTTATTGTGGTCGCCCGGCGAAAGTATCTGGTAATATATACCGGTAGTATCACCCGATGTTAAATCGCGCTGCATCCCGGTAAGGCCATGCGAGCTAATGTAATTTTGAATTTGCTGATCGTCAAATTGTTTAATGTCAAGGTCTTGCTTGTTCTTTTTGCAAGAGCATAAACCTACAACACAAAATAACAGGAGCGTATAAAGTATTTGTTTCATTTAAAAATTAGTTCGTTACATCGTAAAGTTCAATATCAAAATCAAGCACACTGTTGGCCGGTATATCCTCCTGCGCAAACGGGCCATAGGCGTATCTGGAAGCTATAAGCAGCCTTATCGCGCCACCTTTTTGTATTTTTGAATTTGCTATTCCTAACTGCCACCCCTTTATCATATCACCCAGGTGGTACGAGGGGTGAAAATCACCGGTTTGTGTAAAAACAGTTCCGGTTGTTAAAACCCTGCCTGTGTACCCTACCGTTAATAATGATGAACTTGTAAAATACGTAGCCACGGTACCCGGCCTGGTAATAATATACCATATGCCTGTTGTATCGGCCCGGCCAATCTGTACCTTTACTGCATCCAGTTTATTATCGTTAATGTACTTTTGTATAAGAGCATCGTCAATTGTTGCTTGCTCTTTGGCTTGCTTTACACTATCTACCTCTTTTTTACAACCGGTAAAAGCCCATACACATAAACAAATAATCAGTATCCTATTCATTTATTTTTCAAACGGCAAATTTATTCTTTTAAATGGCAAATACAGCAGCTTAACATTTTTTAACAAATAAACACTGCAAATTTTTATAAAGCGCTGCACAATCATAATCAAACGGAATTTACACGGGATATATTTTACACCGTTAAGTTATAATAAAAACAAATTAAGCTGATCATTCGGGCTTATAGTGCACCGTAAGCTGGTTGATCTTTTTGAGCGTGTTGATCAACTGTTCCTTTTCCTTGCCGGTAATATGTTCATTCAGGTAATTATTAAATTGCCTTACCAGTCCGCGCGCCAGGTGGCGTTTTTCTTTACCTAACTCCGTAAGGAATATTTTTACCGACCGTTTGTCGCCTTTGTTTAATTCCCGATAAATGAGCTCCATTTTTTCCATCTGGCTCAGCATCCGGGATAAGCTGGTTGATTTGAGCCCCAGCAGCGCGGCCACTTCAGATACGGTATTGCCGTCTTTTTCATCGATATTGATCAGCAGATAACCAATGGATTGCGTGATACCAAAATCGGCTACCATCTGGTTATATCTGTTAGCGACTGTTTGCCATACTATTTTCAAAAAATAATCAATTGTTTCCTGGTGTTTGATATTGGCCGGCATGTGTCAAAATTAGGAATTAATTTCTCTATTGATGTATTTAATAAACCTTATTGATGATACCGGTATAGAAACAAAGCCTGATTCAACTGTGAGATCTGGCCTGACAAGATAAACAGGCAACCCGGTGTTAATCAAATAAATGAACAGGACACCATCACTTAACCACGATGTTTTTTTTGCTTTAAAGGCCATAAAAAGTAAAAACTTACGTTATTTGTGCCATAAGGAATTACCATAGCATATATACCATAATGAAAAAAAGCATCTTACTATTATTCGTCCTTACTATTGTTTTACTGGCCGGCAAACGTGCCGCCGCGCAGGATTACCGGGTTGCCGCCGGTTTAAAGTTTAGTTATGAATTTGGCCCTACCGTAAAATATTTTATGGACAATACCGACGCGCTGGAGGCCGAACTGGGCCTGCGTTCGCACGGGGTTGTATTTACCGGTTTGTGGGAAAGGCACATCCCCGCTTTTAATGTAGAAAAGCTAAAGTTTTATTACGGCTTTGGCGCGCATATAGGCGGGGTTGGAGCAGGCACCTATAAAAGGTTTAACGGCGACAATATATCCTATGCCAATAACAGCATACTTATTGGGGCCGATGGCATAGTAGGGCTGGAATATATTATCCCCGACTCTCCTATCGGCATCAGCCTGGATTTAGACCCGCGCCTTGAGCTTGGCCGCGGGCCATATTTTGATATAGCCCCTGGGTTAGGACTGAAATATATCTTTTAATCCCCCAATAATATCCGGCGCTTTGTGGCCTTCGCGGAAAAACCTTGCGGGCTTTGTGGTAAAATTAACTACAGAGGGCAACTAAGAAAAACCGCAAGGTCATTAAGAAGCTGTTTAAAAATAATAAGGAACGTTATTGCAGCGTAAGCGTGGCAATCAGCCCCTTCTAAATCTCCCCCAAAGGGGGAGACTTTCTTCTTAAGTCCGTTAAAAGCTGTCTAAAAATAAAAAGAACGTCATTGAGGAGCGGAGCGACGTGGACAACCGACAATCTTTTTTATGTTTAGATAGCTTCTGAGATATTACCTATCACTTACAGCCTCTTTTTTAATGGGCAATAATAATTTTCCGGCCGTACGATTTTGAGCCAAGTGTTATTTTCAAAACATAAGTGCCGGTAGTGTGCCTGCTTACATCAAGCAAGGCGCTAAAGCTACCCGCTTTTATGGCCTGCTGCTGCGAGTAAATAATTTGTCCGGCATTGTTAACTAACGAGAGGGTAAGGTAAGCATCGGTTTTAGCCTTAAAAGCCACATTCAATAAACCGGTTGTCGGAACAGGGAACACCGCGAGCCCGATATCGGACCTATCAGGATGGAGCGCCAATACGCCAAACCAGTATTCATCTGAAAATATCGTACAGCCCGTAGTTAATGTCATGGCCACTTTAAAGTTTCCGCTTTGCGTTGGGGTATAGGTTTGCCCTGTGGCACCTGTTATCGGCTTATCGTTATAATACCACTGGTTACTGCTGGCGGCGCCCGAGCTTAGTATCTGACCAACCTGGGTAATAACCGGTTTGGTTAAAGCAACCGCCTGCCTGGCAGTTGCCGCGCAGCCGATGCTTTTTACCTGCATATTATAAAAATAATAGTAAAAAGTGCGCGCGTAGGCTGTATCAACAATACCCGCTAATGGCGAAGCGCTATTGCCGCTTATGGTAAAAATATCCGGCACGCCAAAAGGATACCCCTTAACCCCTCCGTTATTCCGGTAAATAGTGGCCTTAGTATCGTATGCTATGGAAATAGTATAGGTGCCGGCGGCAGGAAACTGTAAATTAAGGCGGTAAATATGCCCCTCGTCGTTAGGATCGTTAACCTGGGCCCCGGCGCCTGGTATGGTACGTGTAGCTATAGCGTTAATGGTAGATGTGGATACAATTTCGCCTTGCGCATTACTTACATTGAAAGTGATCTGGCCTGAGTTGCCTATGTAAAGCCGCGCCGTTTCTATAACCGCCGGCACAGCGGTGGTTACATACACATCTGTTGTAAACTGGTTATAACCACCAGCCGGAAAGACTGATTTATTTGCCGGGCCAACAGTAATATCTAAATCATTCACCCCGGCATAAAAAGTGTTATTTACAGGCGCCTGGCTTGTAAAGGTTGATCCGCCCGCCGCCACAGGAGTGGTATCGTTCAACCCCTTGTACCATAATATGCTTCCATCGCTTGCCCCATTTAACAAGTATTGACCGGTATCGCCACAATAATAAGCCTGTAAGCTATTAGCCACGGGTGGTGTAGCGGTAACTATATTAACGCTTGCCTGGTTATTGCTGGTAATCTGGTCGCCTGTTAAACTGCTTGTGGCTGTAATGTGATAGGTGGCCCCGGCTGTTGTATTAAATGTTCCTGTTAAGGTAAAATCATCCTCGGCATTAGGCGCTAATGCGCCCGGATAAGTTTCATTTAGTGTAATTACCGAATTATCAGGGTTGGTAATAGTTACTGTTACCGGTATATTGCTAATAGCGGCTCTTCCGTAATTTTTTAGCCTTACAGTAAGGTTATTGGACCCCGCGCAAGTGCCGCCGGGATTGCTGTTAGCAATACTTGTTATACCTGCATCAATACTTGTTTTAATAAACTGCACCCTGTAATCCTGGGTTTCTCCTTTGGCATAGGTACCGCAGGGGGTTATTACCGATACATTGCCGGCTTCAACCAACACCACCCTCATCAGGCTATAAGTATCCGGAACCACGCTGACAGGCACGTTAACATCAGCGGTATATTTACCGGTGCTGTTAATAACCCCGGTTGTGGCTGCCAGTTCTGTAACCGGGTCGAATATACCATCGGCATTATAATCAATATAAACTTTGGCTATTTTGTCAAAATTATTTCCGCAGGTGCCTAAGGTAATACTTAAAGGATAGGTTTTGCCCTGTTCCAGGGTTGCTGTTATATTGGTGTAATCGCTATAGCTTGTACAACCTGCCGCGGGGGTATTATTAATATTTGAAAACGTAAAATTGTCAATCCGCGAATCGGCTGACGATGCGGGTGCCGAAGCGCAATAAGCAGCGCCGCCAATACCGGTTGCTATAAGCGAATATGCTTGCGAACCTGATTGCAGCGTCCCTTTATATGAGATAGTAATGGTATAGGTTTTACCGGGTTTGGCGTTTGATATGTTCACCTGCTCTACATTATCCCTGATGTTGTTCCCGGTTGTAGCCGCGAGGGAGGGGTTTGCCGGATCGAGCACCCAGGGGTTATAGGTTGTTGCGCCATCGCTTATTTTGATATCCAGATCATTTACCAGCTTTGGGGTGCGGTCGTTCAACGTACCTTCAGCTGATGGGGTGCCCTGCGGGTCGGTCCACGCAATGGTGGCCGATACTGCGCCATTGCCCGATGCGATAACATTATAGGTTTGTGTTTGCCCTTGCGAAAGGGTGTTTTCCGTTATCATGCTTTTGGTGCCCTTATCGGTAATGGCCTGCGCGGCTTTCTTCATATCCAGCAAGCCCCAGCCATAAATATAATCGGGCCCAACCTTGCCCGCGTCAAAAGCGGTATGGCAGGCTAACGCCTTAAGCGTGGCCGACCGCATAAAGTTGCCGGCATTTTTTTGAGCATAATATTCCTGTAACAAGTATAATGAACCTGTTACGTTTGGCGATGACATGGAAGTACCCGACAGGGTAACATAATCGGTATTACTCCCACTGCCGGTTGACAGTACGTTAACCCCCATCCCGCAGATATCCGGTTTAACGCGGCCATCATCAGTTGGCCCCCAGCTACTGAAATAAGCCACCGTTACATCCTGGTTATTCACCGGGCCAAAAGGCAGCGGATTGACAGCACCCACCGTTAAAATATTTTTCGCGTTTGAAGTTGATGAAATTACATCGTAAGCGTTGTTACTGCTAATACTTGCCGGCCGGGCTCCCTTGTCAACAAAAGTTTGGTCGGCGCGGCTTTTGAAGCCATAATAATCTTCACCCACCGCCGGGCCTGTTTCGCCATGACTATTGCCGGCGGACGCCACAATAAGATAATATGGGGCGCTGTAGGCTATCTTATCCCAGGCCTGGGCGCGGGTATCGTAATAGCCAAAAGTATAGTCTTCCGTATCACCGGGTAAGCCGTACCATTCCCACCTGTTTTGAGCGTCATTAAAACTCCAGCCAGCTACGCTTCCATAAGAATGATTGGACAATAGTAAACCGCTCGCGGCAGCCGTCATTTCGGCCACATCGTTGTCAAAATCGTATGAGGCTAACGTAGTTGCCCCGAAGGCCATACCCTTGGCCGGCGCGTAAACGCCTTTAGCCAGCATGGTCCCGGCAACGTGCGTGGTATGTTCAACCACACCATACCGGGTATCGTGCAGCGTAATTGTTTTACCGGCAAACTCCTGGTGCGCGTTTAACACCTCTCCCCCATCCCAAATACCCAGCTTATTATTTAATAGGGTACTTGATCCCGACAAATTAAGGCCCAGGACACCGCCGGGTTGTACCGTATTGGTATTAGTTGTGGCCGCGGCCGTAGTATTATTATCGGTTTTTAAATAAACCGGGAAACCGAGCCCGTTTACTCCCTGCAGCCGTATCACCGTTCCGTTTCTTTTCAATCGGTTTGCCGGCCAGTTGTTACGCCGGGCCAAACCGATTGCCGCCTGATGATTGGTTTCAAATACCGTTTTTAACTGATTGGAAAGTACCTGCAATTCCTGTTGTTTAGCCTGGGCGACTAATAATTTTTGAGCATAGCTTTGCTGTACGCACAGCATAAGCAACACTAATACAGGAAGATAAGCACGGTAAAGTTTCGGCATATTTAAAAAGAGATGGATAATTTAACGAATTGTTAAATGTTGCTCGTAAAACACATTACATTTACCAATAAATAAACCCCGTAAATTTATAAGATATGAAGCTTAAATACAGTATCATAAGCATTATTATTTTTTTCAGCTCTTGCTATAGTTTAAAACCTCAGGCAAACGTTAAACAGGGCTTATCGGGCAAAATTAGTGTGATAAAAGGCAACCAGATGCCCGGGCCCGGCCGGCCGCAGAACAAGGGGCGTGGTGTAAGCCGATATGTGTTTATATACGAACCAGCTACCCTAAAAAATACCACGGGCGCCGGTCCTGTTTTTAAGCATATTAAAACCCGCCTGGTTGCGCGAACCAAAAGCGACAGTACCGGATATTACGCCATTAAATTACCTATTGGGAAATATTCTGTTTTTATAGCGGAGGGCCAGGGCTTTTTTGGCGCCCAAAGCGACGGGAAAGGGATACTTAATCCGGTGGAAATCACCGATAAAACCGTTGCTCATAAAGACTTCAGCATAACCGCTAATGCCAGCTATTAATGTGAAATATATTACCCAAATTGGGTAATATATTTCACATATAGAATCCCATTCAAAATCCTCATTTTCATCGTTTTAAGTTTAAAACAACGAAAAACAGGCTCAATTGAACTATTAGTTTATTTTATTCGCATTCCCCACAACACCAGGTTGAATATACCGAATTGTGCATTGTTTTTGCAATATCCCCTGCAAAAACCCCGCATGCTTTGAAAACACGGTTATTTAAATATATAGGCTTATTGGTTATAGTCGCGTTAAAAAGCTATACCTGCTTAGGTCAGGAATACTATGACGCTACAAATTCTCTCAGGCAGTATTATTATAATAATCTGGAGTCGGCTACTGCGGCTACGCCAAGTACATTTTTTCCATCCTGTGCATCAACAAGGTCAACGCCCTCTGCGATAGCAGTTGGAACCAGCACTATGCTTCATGGCGGAAGTAAGAGTTTCTCGACCGTTGGCTCCTCAAACTGGGGATACATCAGCTGGAACTTCCTAAGTAATTCTACCACGGCTACAAATACCAGTTTAAATAGCAATGCATGGGAATGGGAATTTGATTATAAAAACACAACCGGCAAATTCACTTATAACCCCGACAGTGTATTAGTACCTAATGGCGCAAGCAGTTGCGGGATGGTTGCCGGTAAGGATTCATGGAAATACTGGCTGCTTGCCAACGGTTATTCGGGCAACAGTACGCTTGGTTTATACGTAACACAAGTCGCGGGCACATTAAGGGTAGTGTATAAATACTCCCCTGCCGCCAACGGTACCCAAACATATCTTACTATGCCAATGCCTAATAATAATCACACTTATCAGATAAGAATTGTGCGGTCGGTTATAGGTTACTGGAACTTTTATATTTATGACAGAACAACCTCAACTCTTACTACTTCTTTGGATTTACCCAACCAAGGTAAAGGGGTCAATATCAACCTGGGCAATTTAGCCAACTATAATCTTTCCTATCTTGAAGCAACATCAGCAGCAGCTGATCGTTTTGAATGGGATAACTTTAACTTTTACCAGGTTAGGCTTGATTATGTACCGGTTACCGGCAATGGCATATCAAACCCTATATATCCCGGCATGGGAACAGCTCTGATTTATGGTATTGGCCTTAGTTTAAGAGGCGATATCATAATGGGCAGGCTTGTTTTTAATTATACTGCTGATATAACTAAGCTATTTGGCACCAATGCCAACGCCAAATTGTACGAAAAAGCCAGTTTGCCGCTGGCTGTAACCGGGGCCACACTTTTGAACAGTAGTTATATTTTGCAAAACAACGGCACCACCAATCAAATAGACCTAACAAGTTTAAATAAACGTTATTATGCGGGCGGAAACACAGATGGTTCTACAGCTAATGCTGCCTATTATTTTTTAACTACCACCGCGTTAACAACTTTTACAAGCGGCTATCCTACTTCTGTTACTTACTCGGTAAGTACATCAAACAATGATAATTTTACGCAATTTTTTGCCTCTACGGCACCCTATACTGCAAACTCATCAAGTTCAGTATCAATTCCAAGCAGTGGCGGTGATGTATGGGATTGGACAGGCTCACAAACAAACTGGACAGCTGCAGGCGCCTGGAAAAAGAATAAGGTAAGTACAAGCACGTCTATCGGGCCTTCCATAACTTCAGATATCGTACGAATTGGCGTGGAAAAGTATTCAGGAGGAACTAATCAACCCCCTATTAGCAGCACTACCGCTACAGTTGCAAGTGTCGAATTTGGAAAGTTTGGTTCAAACTCAAGTTCACCATCGGCTATAACGCTTACTTTAGGAAGCAGTGGTTTAACCGTTAATACCGGCGTTACGCTTGACAGTTTGGCTAATGTGATTATTGCCGGTCCTGCCGGGTCAAAATTAACGTTGGGCACCGGTAGCAAATCTACCGTGGCATCTACAGCGACGCTAACCGTGGGAAGCAATTTAACCTTAACAAATAACGGCACATTAACGTTGCAATCCGATGCATCGGGTACGGCATCAATAGCAGAAATACCCAGCAGCTCAACAATTGACGGAAGCGGCTCAGTTATCGCGCAACGCTATATTCCGGGTGGCCCTGCTGCCAGCACCAGGAAATACCGGTTGTTATCTTCGCCCGTATCTCAATATGCCGGCACGCCAAATCAATACGATTTCCAAAATCTGAAGTTAAACTCATTGGTATCAGGTGCAAATCCTACAGTAAACGGATTTGATGTATCTAATCTCAATAATCCTTCTATATATACCTATAACGAAACCGCAATCAGTCCTTATTCAGCGGCAACGGCCATTACACAAAAGGTAAATGTGGGTACCGGCTTCTATTTTTACTTCAGGGGAAACAGAACCAGCCCCTCAAGTACCGGAAATAAATATGTAAAGCCCTATATTGATCCCGAAAATACAACTGAAACATGGATAGGCACTGTAAATAGCGGCACCATTACAGTTCCGGTTACTTATACCGTGCGTTACACCGGCACTCATGTATACAATACAAATAACGGTTTTAATTTAGTGGGCAACCCATATCCATCAGCAATTGACCTTAATGCTATTACACTCAGTTCGGAATGCAGTAAGATAGTTTATGAATATAATTACCGGACAGGCAATTTTGATACTTATGATATTGATAATAACATTGGTAGCGACCCCGACAACCCAAATTTAAGATATATAGCCAGCGGCCAGGGCTTCTTTATAAAAATGAATGATCCTGCTGGTTTCCCCGATGCAGGCACTACGGTACAGGGCACGGTAACTTTTACCGAAAGCGCTAAAAGCACCGTAAATAATACATCCATCCACTTGCTAATGGGTGCCAAACCCAAAAACGATATATTACCCGTATTACATATAAAGGTTGTAATGGACTCGACAAATGCTGATAATACCGCTATATTTTTCAAAGACGGTTATTCAGCCGCGTATGATGGTAATGATGCGATAAGGTTCGGCAGTATCGAATCAAGGGTTTCGCTTGCAAGTATCTCGTCAGACAAACAAAATATGATAATGAATTTTATGCCTGCTGTATCTGATGTAAAAAGTGTAAAATTATCGGTTGCCGGCAGCACAAATGGATTATATACACTGAATTTCAGTAGTGCAGAAACTATTGACAAACGGTTCGGGATATGGTTAAAGGATAATTATAAAAAAGATTCATTAGATATAAGAAATAATAGCTCTTATGCGTTCAATATCAATCGTACTGATACAGCTTCCTTTGGTTCAAATCGGTTTGAAATAGTTTTTCATGAAGATATTCCCGTTTATACAATGCGCTCATTTACCGGGGAGAAAAACAGTTTGGGCGCAAAACTGACATGGTTAACCAGTAACGAAGCCGATTATACCGGGTTTACATTGGAAAAACAAGATAATAATGCTCAATTTCAACCCATTTACTTTATACAGAGCGATGGAAGCAGCACCTATAGTTATACCGATACTAAAACAAATACCGGAAATAATTATTACAGATTAAAACAGGATGACGTTAATGGTAAAATAACTTATTCAAATACTGTTAATTTAATTTATGAATTGAGCCATGCCGATAAAAATACATTCATTGTTTATCCTAACCCGGCAATTAGTACACTACATACAAGCTCAGCCACAATTACTGAAGCTTGCCGGATGATAATTTTTAATGCCAATGGCACCAAATTATTGGATAAAAATGTCGATAATGGCGGAAATATAACTCAATACATAGGCAATTACTTACCGGGTACTTACATTATTCAGCTTGTTAGCTTAAAGAATGGTAAAGTTTTAGGAATAACTAAATTCTCTAAAAATTAAATAAATTATTTTGAAAAAGCATTTATTGAGAAAATCATTTACAACAATAACCTTATTGGTTTTACCTATATTATTGTTTGCTCAGGGTTTACCGTGCGACCCGGATGAACCCGACCCATCATCTCCTTTTTATTGCAATCCCGAGGACGCTCCTATTGATAACTGGGTATTCCTGCTGGTATTTTTAGTTTTAGCGCTCACCATCTGGTATTATTATAAACAAAAAAAATCCCTTCGCGCTTTATAGGAAGGGATTTTCCGTTTATTATCTTGTTATTTTATTAAGCTGCAGCTTATTTAAAATACCATCAACCACCTGCGGCAAATCATTCACCGCGCTTTGCGGATCATCTACCTCTCCAATTCCATAACCGCGCCATATTACCTTGTGGGTAGCTTTATCAATCAAATCCACTATCAGCGTACCTTCTTTATACGGAACATGATAAATTTCCTGTCCTACATACACCGGGTAACTACCTCTGAAGCCATAATAATAAGCGCGCCCGCCACGGTAAAACCCACGCCCGCCAAAGCCGCCCATATAATTATAAACCGGCTCATTATAAGTATGCACCTTATTATTAACCATAATGGTATAGCGCACCAATAAATCGGGGCGCCTGGCATTTAAGCGCAACCCTTTGCTTTCCAGGTCGGCCGTAACCTGATCTTTAATCTTCTGATCGGCCAGGTCGTTATTAAAATAAGGGTTCTTGGTATTATTTAAAGGCGGCAGCCACGCAAAAGCGCTATAGCGGCTAACCGCGTTACTGCTGCCCACCGCGTAATAAACATACTTGGAACAGGCAGCCAACAGGAAGACCGTTAAAATAAACAGGCTTCCTTTTATCCATTTTTTCATAAGTTTTACTCCTCTCTAATTAATATTAGATGGAACAGGAGAAAAAAGGTTTAGTTTTATTAACTAATAAGAAAAAATAGATAGCTTTTTACTATCTTCTTACCAAAAGTAGAAAAAGCTCCTTCCCTTCGGCTACCGTGTACCCACATCTCATAGCCAAACCCTGTAAGGGTTTAATATCGGCAGCAATAAGGTCAAAAATGCTTATGTGCCGTTAGCATCTGTCTAAAAATAAAAAGAACGTCATTGCGAGGAGCAGAGCGACGTGGCAATCCCCGGTTTGAATAGCGGCTCTGCTAATTGGGGATTGTTACGCTACGCTCACAATGACGCGATGGTTTAATGTTTATAATAATAGCTAAAAAACAAATTTAAACAGCTTCTTAGGTACATTGCCATTCGGACATGGTTTAACTGCCCTTAAAATAAGCGATTGTAAAACCTGTTAAGTAGCGCACCTACCCGGAGCGCAATCCCTGTTTTTGTTAAATGCTACCAAGCTTTTGCTCCTAAAGGAGCAGGTGGTAAAACGATAAAGATGTGGGTACACGGTAGCCCGCAAGGGAGAGGTTGGGAGGAGTTTACGATAGATACTTCCCTACAATAGGCATCCTGCGCCCCATACCAAAAGCTTTAGGCGATACCCTTAAAACAGGCGGTGTTTGATAACGCTTATGCTCAGCTATATTTACCAGGCGTATTACCCGGCGCACCACCTGCTCCTCATAACCCATTTTAATAATACCGGCCGATGATAACCGGTTTTCCAGGTATTGCAGCAGTATGGTATCCAGTATATCGTACTCGGGCAATGAATCGCTGTCTTTCTGATCGGGGCGCAATTCGGCCGATGGCGGTTTAATTATTGAATTTACCGGGATCACCTCCTTATCGCGATTAATGTATTCCGCTAAATGATAAACCTGCGTTTTATAAACATCGCCCAAAACGGATATGCCGCCGCACATATCGCCGTATAAAGTACCGTAGCCTACCGCTGCTTCACTTTTATTGGATGTATTGAGCAATATATGCCCAAACTTATTACACATCGCCATCAGCAGCACGGCACGGCTGCGCGATTGGATGTTCTCCTCTGCAATATTAAACGGCAGGTTGGCAAACTGCGGATGCAGCGCTGCCTCAAACGCCTCGGTAATAGATTTGATCGGAACAATTTCATGCTTACAGCCCAGGTTCTGGACCAGGTCCTCCGCGTCCTTCAGCGAATGATCGCTGGAAAAGCGCGACGGCAGCAATACCGCCATTACATTTTCCGGCCCAAGCGCCGTAGCGGCCAGCGCGCATACCACGGCCGAATCTATACCGCCCGACAAGCCGAGTATCGCGCTTTTAAAGCCCGATTTATAAAAATAATCCCTGATACCCAATACCAGTCCATCGTGTATCTGCTCTATATCACTTTGCCGTGTTTTACGGGTGGTAGCCGGCTGTTGCAGTTCAATAGTGGTTTTGTCCTTTAAATCGTAATAAGTAATGGCCTCCTCAAAATACGGCAGCTCATCAATTATATTTCCGGCCTTATCAAACACCAATGATCCGCCGTCAAATATCAGTTCGGTTTGGGCGCCTACATGGTTTACATAAAATAAGGGCAGCTGATAACGGCGCACGTTATCGCTCAATATGGCAATCCGCTCCTCATCGTGGTTATAAGCAAACGGCGAGGCCGCGATGTTGATCATCACATCAGGTTTTTGCTTAATCAGTTCATCCATCGGGCGGGTAATGTATAGGGGGTTTTCAATAGTGTTCCACAAATCTTCGCAAATAGTAAGCGCTATACGGTGGCCCTTAAAATCAATACAGTTAAATGAGGTGGAAGGTTCAAAATACCGGTATTCATCAAATACATCGTAATTAGGCAGCAAGGCCTTATTTACAATCGCGTTTACCTTACCATCGGCAATAAAGTAGGCCGAGTTGTTCAGATCCTTACCCTCCGCATTATTATTTTTGGTGGGGATACCTATAATACAGGCAATATCGGTACACTCCTGCGCTATTTGCCGGGCCGACGCTTCGCATAGGTCAATATATTCGGTAAATTCCAGGAAATCACGCGATGGATAGCCGCATACACATAATTCGGCAAAAATCACCAAATCTGCCCCAGCCTGCCTGGCTTTTTTAATAGCATCGATAATTTTAGCCGTGTTCGATTCAAAATTACCTATGTGATAGTTAAGTTGCGCTAATGCTATTTTCATATATATATATAAAGCTGTTTGGGCTGTGCTGATTTACAATCTAAAAAAAAATATAAATTTGCCGAAAGCATAATATGATACCGGCTATCAAAACAAAGCAAATATATTTAAGTTTTACAATCTGCCTGTTGTTTGCGGCATGTACCCACAACAAAAAAGTTGATGTAAGTAACATTCCGGTCAATGTAAAGATAGAACGATTTGACTACGATTTTGACGCGATGCTCAAAAAACCGGTACCCGCCCAGGCCGCCTGTCTTCAAAAAAAATACGGCGTTTTTTACGCTGATTATATTGAACGGATATTACGCGCGGGCAGTATCAGGGATACCGGCTATTTTACCATACTACGACAAGTGTATGCCAATAAGGCCTATCATGACCTGAAGCACGATGTTGATTCCATTTATCCCGACATGCACCATCAGGATGAGGCTTTAACTGATGCCTTCAGGCGCATTAAATACTACTTCCCCAACAAGAAACTGCCTAAAGTATATGCCTATTTTTCGGGCTTCCAGGCGCAAACCTCCATTGGCGACGGTTATTTCGCCATCGGCCTCGATCTGTTTTTAGGCCGCGATTCCAGGTTTTACCCGGCTTTGATCGAGAATTTCCCTATGTACATATCGCGCAGGTTTACGCCCGATAACATAGCCCCACGGGTAACCGAGGGCATTATACGCGAGGATCTGTTCCCGGAAAAAGACAGCGACAAAACTTTGTTAGCTAAAATGATCTATAACGGCAAGGTAATGTATATGATGGATCTTGTTTTGCCGGATGCGGCCGATACTACCAAAATAGGTTATACTACCGCGCAAATGAAATGGTGCCAGGATTTTAAACCGCAAATTTGGGGCTATTTCCTGGATGAAAACCTACTGTATGATACCGATGAGCTAAAAACACAGAAGTACCTGGGCGAAGCCCCTTTCACCCCAGGGTTGGGCGAAAAAAATGAATCGGCGCCTAAGCTGGGGATCTGGACCGGTTGGCAAATTGTAAGGCAATACATGGACAAGCATCCGGAAGTTACCCTCCCGCAACTTATGGCCAACCAGGACGCGCAGCAAATATTGAAAGATTCGAAATACCGGCCTAAGTAAATTGCCAAAAGCCGTAAAATAAAACGAGCGATCCGGTACCCGGATCGCTCGTTTTATTTTTATAGGACAAATCAGCCTTATTGCTGTTATTTTAAAATATCGAATACAATTTTCAAACCGAATATAACGGCAATTACCAATACAAAGTTAGCTATAATGCTGTAAATAACATCCTCGCCAAAAAACCGGAAATACACACCAAATAAGCCAACAAAAATGGCTACTGTTAAAAGTATATAATGACGTGGGGCATTTGCGTGTTCTGTATTTTCCATTTTTATCAGTAATTATTGTTTGTGCAAAAATATAAATGTTTATCAAAATAACAGCACCTGTTTTAAAAATTTCCATGCCCCTGTTACATTTTATTTTTTGTCACCCCAAACGGAACCTGATAGCCCGGGCGGAATTTCTTTTATTAAACCTGTCGCCCTGAGCGGACGGCCTGCTGACTTTTGCAGAGCCGACCATTAGCATACGCCGCACGCTTCCGCTACCCATTACAAATTCATATATCTTATCTTAAACAATACGCCCCTAAAACAAGTTATATCAAAACATCAATTCATCATATCATGGCAGCAGCAACAGACCAGTTAACCGCAACCGTAAATATCCTTATCAATGCCCCTGTTGAAAAAGTGTGGCAGGCATTTGTAGATCCTGACTTAATAAAAGGATACCTGTTTGGCACCACCGTTAAAACAGATTGGAAAAAAGGCAGCCCTATTACCTACAGCGGCGAGTGGCAGGGTAAAAGCTACGAGGATAAAGGAACTGTTGTAGATATTGAACCAAACAAACGCCTGCATACAACCTACTTTAGTTCCATGAGCGGCAAGGAGGATAAGCCCGAAAACTATGTAAACGTGTATTACGAGTTGGAACCGGCTGTTGACGGCCAAAGCAAAGTAACCATTATACAGGATGGCATTGAAAACGAAGACCAGGTGAAGCACATGGAACAAAACTGGGGCTCGGTACTGCAGGGCATGAAGGCGCTGCTGGAGAAGTAGGTAAAAAATTTGTCATTGCGGGCCGACGAAGGAGGCGTGGCAATCGCGAACTATACACTCCCGCTCTGCTTATGTGCGATTGCCGCGTCGCTCCGTTCCTCCTATGACAAAACAACTCACTACAACGTCATTGCGAGGCACGAAGACAACCGACCGGAGGGAGCTCATTAATTCCGAATAAAAACAATTATAACACTAATAATCCCCGGATAGCAGAGCCGATTGCAAGGTTAATCTTAATACCGAGGATTGCTTCGTTCCTCGCAATGACGATGGGGGCAAAAAAAAGGAAGCGCTTCCTGATAAATCAGGAAGCGCTTCCATATCTAAGAATTACAAATTATCCGTTTGATAAAGCTGCCGCGCCGCTCACAATCTCTGTCAGCTCGGTAGTGATAGCTGCCTGGCGGGCCTGGTTGTACGACAATTTCAACGCTTTTAACAGTTCGCCGGCATTATCAGTAGCCTTGTCCATCGCGGTCATACGCGCACCGTGTTCTGAAGCGTAAGAATCAAGCACCCCTTTGTACAATTGTATTTTAATATTTTTAGGGATCAGCTGCTCTACTATCGCCTGTTGCGAAGGCTCCAGGATATAATCAACAGTTGGCGCGTTATTAGCTTTGCTGGCCACCGATTTCGGAACCGGTAACAACTGTTCGGAAGTTAATATCTGCATAGCCGCGTTTTTAAACTGGTTATATACCAGTTCAACACGGTCGTACTTACCTTTCAAAAAACCATCCATAATGCTCTCGGTGATCTTCGATACATTAATGAAATTCAGATCGCTGTATACCTCGTTATTGTTGCCAACTACGTTATATTTACGGCGCTCGTAAAACTCCTGCGATTTTTTACCGATAGCCACAATAGAAACATTGCCGGCAGCTAACTGGGTGCTGTATTTTTCGGCAATTAAATTATTGGCGGTTTTAATAGCATTGGTGTTAAACGCGCCGGCCAAACCACGGTTGGAGGTAACTACTACTACCAGTACGCGTACCGGTTCGCGCTCCTGTAAAAACGGAGACGAGCCATCTTCCAAACTGGCCGATAAATTACCCAGCAGTTCCTTCAGCTTTGTAGCATAAGGGCGCAGCTGCACAATGGCGTTGGTTGCACGCTTTAACTTGGCAGCCGAAACCATTTTCATGGCCTTGGTAATTTGCTGTGTTGAGCTTACCGACGCTATCCTGTTTCTTACTTCTTTTAAATTAGCCATCTTTTTAAATTTGCAGATATGCGGATGTGCCTATGTGCAGATTGACCTATTTGTTAATTATTTAATGAATGTACAGATATGCGGCATTCGCACGTTTACATATCTGCACATTTGCACGTTCATTAGTATTTTCCTGCCAGTTCTTTAGCTACTGTTTCCAGTACACCGGTTATCTGGTCGTCCAGCTTACCTGCTTTAAGGGCAGCTAATACTTCCGGATGACGCAGTTCCAGCTGGCTGGTATATTCCGCTTCAAATTGTTTAATTTTATTTACCGGTACGGCACGCATCAGGTTTTTAGTACCCGCGTAAACAATAGCCACCTGTTTTTCAACCGATACCGGCGAATACTGGCCTTGTTTCAGGATCTCCACGTTACGCTGACCTTTGTCAATCACGTTTTTGGTTGAAGCATCCAGGTCCGACCCGAATTTAGCGAAAGCTTCCAGCTCGCGGTACTGGGCCTGGTCAAGCTTCAAGGTACCTGATACCTTTTTCATGGATTTGATCTGCGCGTTACCACCCACACGCGATACCGAGATACCTACGTTAATAGCCGGACGAACACCCGCGTTGAACAGGTTTGATTCCAGGAATATCTGGCCATCGGTAATTGAAATTACGTTGGTTGGGATATAGGCGGAAACGTCGCCAGCTTGTGTTTCAATAATAGGCAATGCTGTTAATGAACCGCCGCCTTTTACCAAATGCTTGATAGACTCGGGCAAATCATTCATCGCTTGCGCGATAGCATCATTCTGGCTGATTTTAGCGGCACGCTCTAATAAACGGCTGTGCAGGTAAAATACGTCACCAGGATAAGCCTCGCGGCCTGGCGGGCGACGCAGTAACAATGAAACTTCACGGTAAGCCACCGCTTGTTTGGAAAGATCATCATAAATGATCAATGCAGGGCGACCGGTATCGCGGAAGTACTCGCCAATTGCAGCGCCTGCGAACGGAGCAAAGAACTGGGTTGGAGCAGGATCCGAAGCATTGGCTGCCACTACGATAGAATAAGCCATAGCGCCGTTCTCTTCCAGCGTACGTACAATATTAGCTACGGTTGAAGCCTTTTGGCCGCAAGCCACATATATACAAATTACCGGTTGGCCGGCATTGTAAAATTCTTTCTGGTTGATGATGGTATCGATACAAACAGCGGTTTTACCTGTCTGGCGGTCACCGATAACCAGCTCACGCTGTCCGCGGCCAATAGGGATCATCGCGTCGATAGCTTTAATACCTGTTTGTAATGGCTCGGTAACCGGCTGGCGATAGATAACACCCGGCGCTTTACGCTCCAAAGGCATTTCGTAAGTTTCGCCGGCAATAGGGCCTTTACCATCAATAGGCTGGCCAAGTGTGTTTACCACACGGCCCAGCATACCTTCGCCCACACGTACAGAAGCGATTTTGTTGGTACGTTTAATGGTATCGCCTTCCTTAACACCTTCTGAAGCGCCCAGCAATACCACACCCACGTTATCCTCTTCAAGGTTCAGTACAATACCTTGTAAACCGTTGTCAAATTCAACCAGCTCACCCGATTGTACTTTTGTTAATCCGTAAACACGGGCAATACCGTCGCCTACCTGTAATACCGTCCCTACTTCTTCTAACTCAGTTGCTGACTTAAAGCCCGATAATTGCTGACGCAAAATTGCCGATACTTCGTCTGGTCTAACCTCTACCATTTTTTTAACTTTATTTTAGTGTTAGTTTTTTAATTTATTGCTTACCCTCTGGTTATCACCTTTTGGGCAAAATCTTTCTTTATTTTATTTAAGCTGGCTAATACGCTGGTATCAATCTGGCGGTCGCCAATGGTTAATACAAATCCGCCTATCAGGTTAGGGTCAACCTTAACATGCATAATTACATTACCACCGGTAATCGCTTTTACCTCGTCGGTCAGCTTACGTTTGTTTTCATCTGAAAGCGGCGCGGCAGATGTTACCGACGCGTTAACGATGTTATTCATCACATTGTACTGGTTAATAAACTCCAGCGCGGTTGGAAATAAAATTTCCGCGCGGCTTTTATTCACCATAATATTAAAAAAGGAAGAAGTCGCTTTATTTACCTTATCACCAAATATAGCATCCAGCACTTTCTTCTTTTTATCATGCGTGATGATCGGGTTGCGCAAAACAGCCTGTAACTCAGAACTGGCCTTCAGCGTTTTTACAAAAAGCGCCATATCTTCCCGCACCTGCTCCAAAGCGTTTTGCTCCTTTGCCAAATCAATCAACGATTTGGCGTACCTGGTTGCAACTGTTATTTCAGACATTCTCTTTATTTAGATTTGAGATGTGAGACGTGAGATTTGAGATTTGAAAATATGAGTACCATCTCATATCAAAAATCTCATATCTCATATCTTATCTACTTCAATTTCACTTCTTTTAATAAATCGCTCACCAGTTGATCCTGCTTGTGGGCATCTTCAAACTGTTTGCGTAATATCTTCTCGGCTATTTCAATAGACAGCGCCGCTACCTGGTCCTTTACCTCAGCCATCGCGATAGCTTTCTGATTGTTGATCTCTATGCGGGCATTCTCAATCATGCGGGCACCTTCTTTCTGGGCAACATCTTTAGCTTCGCCTACTATCTGATCTTTCAGGTGCTTGGCTTCAGCCAGTATTACATCGCGTTCCGCACGGGCCTGCTTTAACAAAGCCTCGTTCTCATTGGTTAAACGCGACATTTCATCTTTTGCCGCTTCTGCTTTTGACAGGGCCTCTTCAATAGAACGTTCGCGTTCAGTAACTGCACCTAAAATTGGGTTCCAGGCATATTTACGCAAAATGAACAGCAGTACCAGGAATGATATTGTTGTCCAGAAAACTAAACCTATCGCGGGTTGAACAATTTCCATATTGTTTATATAGCTATAAAAAAATCAGTTAAGTTTAAAAGCATGGCCCGGAGCCAATCGCCCCGGAGATCATGCTTTTTGTTTTTTGCTGAATACCAGGATTACAGCAATGCAACTACCACTGCAAACAGTGCCACACCTTCTACAAGGGCCGCGGCAATGATCATGTTAGTTTGGATTTTAGAAGCAGCCTCTGGCTGACGGGCAATACCCTCAACAGCTTTACCGCCAATTTGGCCGATACCGATACCGGCGCCGATAGCTGCTAAACCAGCGCCAACAGCGCCAATTTTGCTAAGACCTACAACGCCTGCTGCTGCAACGTCTGCAATCATTCCGATCATTCCAATCATTGTTTGTTAATTTAACGTGTGTATATAGATAATTAATAATTCAAAAATTAATGATGATGCTCATCAACCGCCATGCCGATGAACAGCGCCGAAAGCATGGTAAAAATAAACGCCTGCAGGAATGCTACTAATATTTCAATAGTATCCATAAAAATTACGAACGGTACCGAAACGGTTGCCATCCAGGCGGTTTTAAATATAAAAATCAGGGATATTAAGCTTAACGCGATAATGTGCCCCGCGGTAATATTGGCAAACAAACGGATCATTAAAGCGAATGGCTTTGAAATGATACCGATCAGCTCCACCGGAACCATGATGGGATATAACCACAATGGAATATCGGGCATGAAAATATGTTTCCAATAATACTTATTACCGCTAAAAGTAATAACTATTAATACAATAACCGCCAACGTTAAAGTTACCGCTATATTACCTGTTAAGTTAAAACCTCCCGGAAAGAAAGGCACCAAACCCAGCAGGTTGTTAATTAATATAAAAAAGAAAATGGTAAGCAGCAAAGGCATATATTTAGCATGCTTTACGCCGATATTCGGGATAGCCACATCATCGCGCACAAACAGGATAACAGGCTCCATAAATGATTGCAGGCCCTTAGGCGCCTTACCCTCACTTTTTTTGTAAGCTGAAGATACACTGATAAATATGAGCAGCAGGATAATCATACCCATCCACATACTGGCTACGTTACGGGTGATGGAAAAATCCCATACTTTTTTGGTAGCGGCCTCATCTATACGCCCGGTTGCAGCATCAATAACCTTTACTTTGTCATGGTCGCTGGTGTAGCTGTAATACGTGCCCTGGTAAACCATCCGCGAGCTGTTGCCGTTCTCTTCTTCAGTTTCTTTTATTTTATCTGAAGAAAATATTTCCAAACCTTTATCGGTATATAATATAATAGGAAGCGGCAATGACGCGTGGCCCAGTATATGCCAGTTGTGCGAATCACCAATGTGTTCAAAAATTATGTCTTTGGGGTCAAACCGTTTTTCGGCACCGGTAGCTTTTTCCTGGGAGAAACAATGAGTCGGAAATGCAGCCAGCATTAAAAAAAAGGCACAAATGATGGTTGTTATAAAATTTTTTGATTTCAAAATCGAGCCGTTATTCATCTAAATGAAGTTTTCTACCTTAAATTTTGGTTGCGCAAGTTACGCAACAAACCATAAACTTCAAAGGCCATATTTAAGAAATA
>Ga0164242_10002018_pt1 | contig 23629 bp, 17 predicted proteins | sample OricomgcompostMG_FD_108783 | JGI IMG/M metagenome (GOLD analysis project Ga0164242, IMG submission 108783) | Miracle-Growth compost microbial communities from Emeryville, California, USA - Original compost - Miracle growth compost (MG) ...
AAAATTGCCCCAAAGTTAGTAAAATAAACCATGTTTGACTATATAATTGTAGGGCAAGGACTCGCCGGGACAGTACTCGGATTGACCCTCCTGAAGAAAGGCAAAAGTGTGCTTTTTGTTAATGATGAATCCAGGGAAAGCGCCTCTGCCGTTTCCGCCGGAATTTTCAACCCTATTACCGGAAAAAGAATGGTGAAAACATGGAAAGCAGAACAACTTTTCCCTTTTTTACTTTCCTTTTATAAGGAAGTAGAATCCTTTCTTAAAATTTCTATTGTACGGGAAATTCCGATTTATAAACCCTTTTCCTCTACTTTTGAACAAAATGAATGGATGCGCAAATCGCACGAACAGCATTACGATTCGTTTATTGACACCAATCCCGGAGAAAAGCCGTATACTTCTTCTATAATAAACCCGGCAGGGGGCTTTGAAACAAAACAATCGGGCACAATTGATGTCCCTGCCATGATTATTGCCTTTCGTGCTTACCTTATTGAAAAAAGAATATATATAAATGCACCATTTCCTATAAGCCCGGCTTTGGAAAATGAAATGGAAATGAATACGTTTAAAGCTAAAAAGATTATCTTTTGCGAAGGTGCTTTTGCTGCCCAAAACGCCTTGTTTTCCTGGCTTCCTTTTTCTCCGGTAAAAGGAGAAATCCTTGAAATAGAGATTGAAAATTTTACACCGGAAGCCATCTTAAATAAAAACGGATTTCTTTTACCAATGAAAAATAAAAAATTTCTAGTGGGTTCAACGTATGAAAAAGAATATACCGACGACAAACCTTCAGAAAAAGGAGCGGAAAAAATAAAAGAAAACTTAAATTCCTTTTTTAAATTACCCTATATAAAAGTTGGTCAAAAAGCAGGCATAAGACCTGCAACAAGAGACAGAAGACCCATAATTGGCATGCATCCGGAACAAGCTACAATAGGCATATTTAATGGTTTAGGCACAAAAGGGGTTTCTCTTGCCCCTTTTTTTGCTCAACAGTTTTATGCATTTTTGGAAGAGGGCAAAACCCTTGACCCGGAAGTTGCAATTGACCGGTTTTCATCGTTCTATCCCGGTATTCATAACTGATGGCAAAAAACTGTATATTTTTTCTCCTCTTCTTTTTACCTTTTTTAGGGAAAGCACAATTCCCCGATGAAGGCTTTGGAAAGAGCAGGGTACAGCAAAAGAAACTTGACTGGAAAGTACTTGATTTTAACAACTTAAATGTGCTTTACTATGAGAACAAAGTACTTGCAGAGCAGGCAGGGCATTTAGCAGAAACAATGCTCCCTGAAATTACAAGCTTTTTAAATTTTACACCTTCCGATAAAATACGAATTGTCCTTTATGCTTCTCCTAATGATTTAGCGCAAAGCAATATAGGAATTAGCGATCCGGAATATTTAACGCAGGGAAACCCCTCTTTCTTAAAATTAAGAGCCGAAGTTGCTTATAAAGGCAGTCAATACCAACTCTCAAAAGATATTCAGAAAGGCTTATACAATACCCTCCTAAACAACATGCTCTATGGGGGAAGCATTAAAGAAGTACTCCAAAGTGCATATTTTTTATCGCTTCCCGAATGGTTTATTTCCGGAATTGTAAATACACTCTGTGCAAAACAATCGCTCGAAATGGAAAATTTCATCCGGGCAGCGTTGTTATTACAAGGGAAATTAAAAAACCCAATTGCCTATAAGGGAAGAGATGCCGCACTCGTGGGGCAATCGATATGGGATTATTTTTTGAAAGAATATGGAGAAAAGGAAATTGAATCTGTAATTAATTATATACGTGTTGTAAAAAACTATAGAGCCGCTATTGAAGCATCGACCGGAATATCCTACAAACAATTTATTGCCAACTGGAAAGCCTGTTACATGGAAAAAGAAAAGCCTGTTTTTGAAACCTCCGATACCTTGCCTGCACCCATTTTAAAAAGAAAAAACAATACCTCCCTTGCTCTTTCCTCTTCAGAATTAGCAGCTTTGGCAAGCAATACGCAAAACAGAGTAAAAGTTGAATTAATAGATTCGCTTTCAGAAAGACCAACCGTATTGAACCGTTCGGGTAAAAAAATACCTTCTCTTGCTAATTATAAAGCATTTCCTGTTTTACATTGGAAAAACGACAAAATACTCATTGCTTTAAACACAGATAAGAAAGGGTTCTTTTTTAAGCTTTTTAATGTTGAATCAAAAACCTCGGCGAAGCAAAGAATCACAGGGCTTGATTATATAACCGATTTTTCAATTTCTGAAAATGGAGACGTAGCGCTCCTGGCTGCTTCCCGAAAAAACCAATCGGATTTGTTCCTTTATTCTTTTCAAAATAATAGCCTGCGCCAACTCACAAACGATCCTTATGATGAAATAAATCCCGCATTTATTACAAATGTAATGGTCGCATTTAGTTCCACCAAACCCACAAAGCCCTCTTCGGAAGAAGACTTCTTTAAGCTCTATATAAAACCCATCTCAGGAAAAGATACCTTAATGTCCCTCTATATTCCCGGCTCTACGACAAAACCCCTGTTCAATAATGGTTTTTTATATTTTTTAAACGATCAAACGGGAGTGCGGGCTCTTTACCGAACTTCGCTTCAAACAAAAGAAACAGTACAAATTACCCACTATCCCTTAAATATTGAAAACTATAGCCTGACAGACCATTCCTTGTTTTTTACAACAAGAAGTAATAAAGCAACCGCTCTTTACTATATACCTCATTTTTCGCCCCATATAACAAACCCAAAAACAGATGTTTTCAGTCCGTTCTCTTCAAAAAAGGAGCAAGATCAGGCATCATTTACAGAAAAGGAAGAAACAATAGATATAAATAATTACGTCTTTGAATCCGAAAAAATAAAGCAAAAAGACACGCCGGATTCAACAACAAAGAAAAGCCCAAACATACCAAAAGAAAAAACACCGCTTACTTATTCCTCCTATCGGTATAAAAACAGATTTACAATTGAGGGCATAGCTGCAAATGCACTTATTGATCCCTTAAGAGGGCTTGGAATACTTATGCAGGCAAGCATGTCCGATATTCTTGAAAATCATAAAATAAGAATTGGGATTTTTGGCTTGGCAAATTTAAAAAGCAGCAATGTGTTTGGAGTCTATGATTACCTCCAAAGAAGAATAGATTGGCAACTAAAATATAGCCGGAAAACATTAATTGCCGTAACTAATTTCACCAACGAAAAGTATGCCCTCAACAATTTACAGATAAGTGCATCCTATCCTTTCGATTATTCAAAAAAGTTTATTTTAAGCCCTTTTATTGCAAGTACAAAATATACCCCTCTGGATATTGCATCCACACCCTTTTCAACAGGTTTCCCTTCCGATTCCACTACTTTCTATTTTGGCATAAAGGAATCTTTTGTTTTTGACAATACAGTTTCAACGGCGATTAATATCAGAAAGGGAATTAGAGCAAAAATATCCCTTTCCAGTTATTTAAGCCCTGAAAAAGCCAAAAGTTTTGGGAAATTTTTAACGGACATAAGAGGTTATCTTCCTATCTACAAAAATATAACTCTTGCTTCAAGGGCTTCTTTGGGTGCTTTTTTGGGCAAGTCGCCCAAAAACTTTCTATTGGGAGGCATGAACAACTGGTTCTTCAACAAGACCAATATTAGTCCCGAAAATGACCCTTTACTACTTGCCCCCTTTCAGAACAACAGCCAACTTATGTTCCTTGATTTTGTTACCCCTATGCGTGGATTTAATTATAATACACAATTTGGGGAAAAATTTGTTGTCTTCAACGCCGCCCTAAGGATTCCTATAACTTCTATTTTTTCAACACCTCGGATAACCTCCTCTTTTTTTAAGAATATACAATTAGTAGGATTTACCGATATAGGAATGGCTTGGTCGGGTAAAAATCCGCTTTCTAAAGAAAACAGCTTAAATCGAATAGTTATAAAACAGGATAAAACACCTTTCTCTGCCGTGGTTTATAATTACCGAAAGCCCTATTTAATTGGGTATGGCTTTGGTATCCGAACGGTTTTATTGGGTATTTTTGTTAAAGGAGACATTGCCTGGGGGATTTTAGATAATAAAGTTCAGGATAATAAAGTTTATCTTACATTGGGTTACGATTTTTAGAATTATGAAAAAGTTAAAAAAAATTGTCATTTTTTTTGTATTTTCTTTAGCAATACTTACTGCTACCGCTTTTGCAACCGGATATGGGTATTTAATACCCGCCGTTTTGCACAATTTCCCTGAAATTGACGATTACAAGGTCTTTGACAATGCACTCATTAAAAAAAGCACAAAACCTGAACCTTGGAAAATTTCCAAAACCTATAACAAAAAGCAATTGCCCGATGCTTTTCGAAAAAAATTAGTTACCCTAAAAACCGTTTCCTTTTTAGTAATCCAAAATGACAGTATCCAATACGAAGAATATTGGGATGACTATGGTTTAAAAAGCTACTCCAACAGCTTTTCCATGGCAAAAACCTATGTGAGTGTTTTAATAGGTATTGCCCTCAAAGAAGGGAAGATTAAAAGCCTTGACCAACCTGTGGCAGACTTTATTCCCGAGTTCAAAAAAGATGCGAGGAAGAAAATCACCATAAAAGATCTCCTCACCATGAGTTCGGGCTTAAATTGGGATGAATCTTATCTAAATCCGTTTTCAGTTACAACCCGTGCTTATTATGGAGACAACCTAAAACAAACTTGCCTGATGCTAAGGAGCATAGAAGAACCGGGGGAAAAGTTTGAATATAAAAGTGGGGATACGCAAATCCTTTCATTTGTACTTGAAAAAGCAACCGGAAAAACAGTGCCGGAATATTTTGAAGAAAAGCTTTGGCAAGCTACCGGCTCAGAAAATGATGCGTTGTGGAGCCTCGATAAAAAGAAGGGTAGCGTAAAAGCCTACTGCTGTATAAATTCCAATGCCCGGGACTTCGCCCGGTTAGGCAAACTCTACTTGCAAAAAGGCAATTGGGATGGACAACAGATAGTAGACAGTGCTTATGTCAAGGCTTCCCTAACCCCAACCTCTATGCCCAATGGAGAAGAAGAAGGCGGGAAACCAGTAAATTTTTATGGCTATTCCTGGTGGCTTTTACCCAATTATAAAGGAGAGAAAATCTTTTATGCAAGAGGTATTCTCGGGCAATATATTTACGTAATTCCTTCCAAAAATATAATTGCCGTAAGGCTTGGCAAGGAAAAAGGCGAAAAAGTAAACCATCACTATCAAGAAACCTACGATACAATAGATTATCTTCTTGCCAATTATTGATTTACAGGCTTTACATCGCAATTGCCAAAGCGGCAAAAGAAACCCTTACCCCGGAAGCCTGCCCAATGAGGTTACCAACAGCCTCAAAAGTAGCACCGGAGGTAATCACGTCATCTACAATAAGTACATGTTTATCTTCCAAAGGCTTAATATCTTTAATGCAATAGCTCCCTTCCAGTTCCTTCCATCGTTCAACCCGGCTTTTTTTTGTAAGCGATCCTTTATTTTCCTTCCGGTAGAGTGCTCCTGTCTCCACAGGAAGCCCAAGCACTTGAGCCATTGCATCGGCAAGCAATTCACTCTGATTGTACCCCCTTTGTTTCAATTTTTTTTTGTGTAAAGGAACAGGAATCAGCACATCAAACGTTTCATGTAATTCAAGCAGTTCATAGGCAAACCATTTTCCAAGTACGCCTGCCACCTCTTTTTTACCTTTGTATTTTATGGAAAAAAGTAATTGCTGAACCATACCTCCTTTGGTATATTTTAAAAAGGCGTATACATTTTGGAATTTAACCCTTCCTGCCAAACGGGCTTCAATGGAAGGGGAAGAGGCAGAAACTTTAGGAAGTCCGTGAATACAAGTGGAACATAGTACCTTTTCATTACTATAAAGTGTACTTTTGCAGGAAACACAAAACTCCGGAAAAAGGAGTGCAAAAAAATCTTTTAGCATTGTTGAAAGAATTTGAGACAAATTAATATTTTAGTTTTAAAATAAAGTATAAAAATGGAAGAATTAGATAAAGAATGGGAGCTGGTAGAGTATAAATTCATCCAACTTACCAAAAAGAAGCCTTCGTTTAATGCTATCTTATACCTAATTGGAGTGCAAGAATTGGGAAAAGGAATAAAAACCTACAGTAAAGAAGAAAAGCAGGATATTATGCATATTGCCATTTGTAAACTTCTAAGCTTTTCGGGGTATTACGAACTGGAAGGGTATGACCAAGATGGATGGCCACATTGGAAAAACATAAAGACCTTACCCAAATTTGACCTGTTGGAGCAGGAGAAAGTCCTAAAAGCACATATTATCGAATATTTTTCAATAGTAGAAAATGAAAATAGTAACCTATAACGTAAACGGAATACGCTCTGCTTTAAATAAAGGCTTGGCTGACTGGCTAAAGGCCACCGATGCAGATATTATTTGCCTTCAGGAAATCAAAGCAACGGAAACCGATGTTGACCCTCTTATATTTGAAAATTTGGGCTATACGGTTTTTTGGCATCCTGCCCAAAAAAAAGGGTATAGCGGCGTTGCTACCCTTACCCGGCAAACGCCTGTTTCCGCTTGCTATGGCTGTGGAATTGAAAAGTACGACACAGAAGGGCGTGTTTTAAGGCTTGATTTTAAAACTTTTTCTGTATTAAACGTATATATGCCTTCCGGATCAAGTGGAGAAGAACGGCAACAGTTTAAATTTCAATGGCTGGAGGATTTTTATGAATATATGTCAAATTTAAGAAAGGAGCTCCCAAGCCTTATGGTTTGTGGTGATTACAATATTTGTCATCGGGCAATAGACATTCATAATCCGAAATCAAATGCAAAGTCTTCCGGTTTTTTACCTGAAGAGAGAGCCTGGATGGAAAAATTTCTATCTACAGGGTTTGTTGATTCATTCCGGCATTTTGATCAAGAACCCCATAATTACACATGGTGGAGCTATAGAGCAGGTGCACGTAAAAAAAATCTCGGATGGCGCATAGATTATATTTCAGTAACAGAGCCTCTGATAACAAAAATGAAACGTGCAATAATTCTTAAAGAGGCTGTACACTCCGACCATTGTCCGGTATTATTAGAAATTTTCTAGTGCGTATAAAATTTTATTTCTATAAATAAGTTCTTATATTGCTGTTTTCCTTTGATATTTAAAAATATTTTGAACTGAAAAACTAATTCGTCAGGTATAATGAAAAAACTATTTCTCTCATTCCTGTTTGCAGGAGCAATTCTCATCCCATCTTGTACTCCAAAAGAAGGAACCACGGGGGCTTCTATGAAGTTAAGAGAAGCTAAAGGCGGTAAGTACTATGGAAAAGTATTGCACATCAATGAATCCGATTACTTCAAAAATCTATTTCCACTTCAAATAATTGATGCTATTTCATATAGAATAGCCAATCAGGTGTATGAAGGGCTTCTTAAATTCAGCCCTCAGGATTTAACTTTAGTAAAAGGGCTTGCCGAGGATTATTCCGTAGATTCTACAAATACCGTTTACACTTTTAAATTGCGTAAAGGGGTACTATTTCATGATGACCCTTGTTTCCCCGGTGGAAAAGGAAGAGAGTTGACAGCAGAAGATGTTAAATACTGCTTCACTTTAGCATGTACAAAATCGCCCAACAACCAAGCCTTTTCTATATTTAAAGATATCTTAAAAGGAGCAAACGAATACTACGAAGCAACGGCAGACGGTAAAACACCGGAATCCGGAGTAGAAGGAATAAAAGTAATAGACGATCATACCATTCAGTTTACATTAATAAAACCGAATTCCATTTTTCTATACAACCTTGCCCGACCCTTTGCTTATATTTTCCCTAAAGAAGCGTACGAAAAGTATGGACTTGAAATGCGTACACATGCAGTAGGAACAGGGCCTTTTGAGATTCAACAAATTGAAGACAGGAACGCTGTAATTCTCAAAAGGAATGACAATTATTATGCTTTTGACGAAGACGGGAATAAACTCCCTTATCTGGATGGAATTAAAATTGACTTTATAAAAGACCGAAAAACAGAACTTTTGGAATTTAAAAAAGGAAATCTTGATATCATGTACAGACTTCCTACAGATTATATTATTGAAATCTTAGAAGATGCACATTCCAAAAAAGGAGAATACGGAAGCTATCAACTACAAAGAAGCCCGGAAATGGCAACACACCTTTACGCTTTCCTTAACCAAGGAATATTTAGCGATAAAAATGTACGAAAAGCTTTTTCTTTTGCCATTGATAGAAAAAAAATATTGGAAGCCGTCCTAAACGGAGAAGGTTATAAAGAAGGTATTTATGGAATAACACCTCCAATACCGGCATTCAAGGAAAAAGGATATGATGTAACCCAAATAAGAGGTTATAAGAAAAATCTGGATTCCGCAAGATACTATCTTGCAAAAGCAGGCTATCCACATGGAAAAGGATTCCCTAAAATAACCCTTGACCTTAATGCAGACGGAGAAAGAAATATCCCGGTTGCAGAAGAAGTGCAAAAACAGTTGAAAGATAACCTAAACATAGATCTTGAATTAAATCTTATGCCACAGGCTCAACTGGTAGAAAAAATGATTACAGGCAAATCAAACTTCTTTAGAGTAGGTTGGATTGCCGATTATCCGCATCCTGAAAACTTCCTGTGGTTATTTTATGGAAAGTCCGTTCCTAGCGACAAAAATCAAATTTCCTATCCAAACATGCTTCGTTATAAAAATCCGGAGTTTGATGCTCTGTATGAAAAAGGATTGCAAGCAAAAACAGAAGAAGAAACATACAAGTATTTCCTTCAGGCTGAAAATGTGTTAATGGAAGATGCTCCGGCAATAATGTTATGGTATGATGAAGGCTACAACATGCTTCAAAGTAATGTCCGAAATTTCTACAGCAATGCCATGAACTATCGGGATTACTCAAGAGTCTATCTTGTTCCTGAAAAACCAAAAGAGAAAAATCAGTAATAAAATTTAGATAAAATCAGAAACTTATCCCGTATGTCCTTGTTTAGGGTATACGGGATAATATTTTATAATCAGGTATCGTTCTTACATCAATGTCAGACTTACTGTTTACGGATCTTTTAGAGAAGCTTAAAAGCTACAAAAAGAAATATTACTTGAACAGTTTGCTCAAAGGCTTAATCTTTTTTTTTACTTTAACAGCCTCTGCATTTCTCCTGGTAACTTTTCTTGAATACTATGGGAAATTCAATTCACAACTAAGACTAAGCTTATTCTTTGGATACATAACACTCTTTATAGCAGGAATTTATAAATGGGTTGCGCAGCCATTGGCAGGATTATTTGCATTAACAAAAAATATCTCCGATGAATATGCGGCAAAGGAAATAGGAAAACATTTCCCTGAAGTTCAGGATAAATTACTAAACACGCTCCAGTTAAAAAAGATAACCCAAAAAGACAATCTGTTTATTCAGGCAAGTATTGCTCAAAAAACAAATGCCTTGTCGGTTATCCCTTTTTCAAAAGCAATTGATTTAGGAGAAAACAAAAGATATTTGCGTTATCTTTTACTACCCTCTCTGCTAATTCTATTGGTACTTATTTTCGTTCCCCAAATATTTGTCGAAAGCACCGCAAGAATTATCCATTACGATAAAACTTTTGAGTATCCAAGCCCTTTTAAATTTGAAATAAAAAACAAAGACCTAAGCGCTTTTAAAAATGAAGATTTTACGCTAAAAATTGAATTGGCCGGCAAAGCAATTCCCGATGATGCCTTCATTTATGTAAATGGCAGAAAAACAAAAATGAAGCAAACAGGAGCAGGAAACTATGAATATAATTTTAAAAACTTGCAAAAGACACAAGCATTCCATCTGGAAGCAGCCGGATTTGCTTCTGACAACTATGCACTTTCTGTAGTAGCAAGGCCCGACCTAAAAGCACTTACCATACATTTAAACTACCCGGCCTATTTAAAAAAACAAAAGGAAACGGTTCTCAATGCAGGAAACTTAACAATCCCGGAAGGAACAAGTGTAGAGTGGAATTTTGGAACCAAAGATGTTAAAAAATTAAACCTGCATTTTTCGGATGAGAAAAAGGAAAGAATGCTTACCTCTTCCAGTAATAATTTTATCTTTTCAAGAAGAATAAAAAAACCTTTAAATTATACTCTTGAGCTAGAAAATGACTCTGCTAAAGGGAAAGAGAAAATTAATTTTCACATAAACGTTATCCCCGATCAATTTCCGGTAATCAATATCGACCAAATTAAAGACACCAGCCTATATAGCACAATCACCTTTGCAGGGATTGCCTCCGACGACTATGGGCTTAGGAAATTAAAATTATATTATAGGAAAGCATCCAAAGAAAGCAAGGAGAAAGCATATACCTCCCTTCCAATAGAAATTAAAGGCGGGACACTCTCTCAAAATTTTCTTTACACCTGGAGTCTTGATTCCTTAATAATGCACCCGGGAGAAAAATTGGAATATTACCTTGAAGTTTGGGACAATGATGCGGTAAATGGGAGCAAAAGCACAAAAAGCACTCTTTACCAAATGGCAATTCCTAGTCGTGAAGAAATAAGAGAATCCATAAACTCAAGTTCAAGTGCGGCTAAATCATCTATAGAAGAACTCTCTTCCCGGTCTAAAACATTAAAAGAAGAACTCAAGAAAATAGAAGACCGGCTAAAGATCAAAAAGGATCTTGATTGGCAAGACAAAAAAGCATTAGAAGAAGTACTTGAAAAACACAAAGCCTTAAAAAATGATATACAGGCTTTGCAAGAAAATTATAATGAACTAAACGAAAAACTTCAAAAATATAATACTCCTCAACCCGAGTTGCTTCAAAAAATGGCAGAATTGCAACAACTCATGAATGAGTTGCTGGATGAAGAAACAAAAAAGCTATACAACGAGTTGGAGAAAATGCTTCAGGAAAAAGCAAATAAAGAAGATCTTCAAAAGCTGCTGGAGAAACTCGGTGAAAAGGGTCAAAACATGGAAAAGGAACTCGACAGGAGCTTAGAGTGGTTTAAGCAAATACAGTTTGAGCAAAAGGCCGAGCAAGCCCAAAAAGACCTTGAAAAGCTATCTGAAGAGCAAAAAGAGCAGGCAGAGAAGACACAGCAGAAAGAGGCTTCCAATGAAGCGCGATCTGAAGAGCAAAAGAAATTAAACGAAGCATTTAAAGACGTAGAAAAACAACTGGAAGAGTTAAAAAAACTCAACGAGGGCTTGGAAAATAAAAAGCAAATGGAAAATTTTGGCGAAGAAAAGGAAGCTATAAAACAAAGCCAGCAAGAAAGCCTCGAGCAATTACAAAAAAACCACAATAAAAAGGCAAGCGATGCCCAGCAAAAGGCAGGGGAGAAAATGGAAGACATGGCGGCACAGCTTAAAAAAATGCAAAGTCAAAGGGGGCAGCAAGAGCTGGGAGAGAATATGAAAGATTTACGAGCTATCCTTGAAAACCTCATCAAACTCTCTTTCGATCAAGAAGATTTGATGAAAGAATTTAAGAAGGTAAACCAATCTGATCCAAGATATATTGAGTTATCGCAAAAACAATATAAATTAAAAGATGATAGTAAAGTTATTGAAGATAGTTTAAATGCTTTAGCAAAGCGTGTATTTCAAATTCAATCTTACGTAACCAGAGAACTAGGAAAAATAAACAGTAATATGGAAGACGGATTGAAAAACATTGAAAACAGAAGACCCAATTTGGCAGCTTCAAACCAACAATTTTCCATGACGTCCATGAATAATTTGGCTCTTTTACTAAATGATGCCTTAAAACAGATGCAGCAGCAAATGGCACAAAAAAAGGGAGGGTCGCAAATGTGTCAGAAACCGGGTTCCTCCAGCAAGCCAGGCTTGGGGGAGTTACAAAAACAATTAAATGAGCAATTGCGTCAATTAAAAAAGGGAAATAAAAGCGGAGAATCCCTCTCTAAAGAGATAGCACAAATGGTAGCAAAGCAAGAAATGATCCGGAATGCATTAAAGGAACTAGAAGGAAAACCCGGCTCAGAAAAAGCGGGAAAAACGCTATCAGAATTGCAAAAAGAAATGGAACAAACTGAGCAGGATCTCGTAAACAAAAGAATCTCTCAAGAGCTAATAAACCGACAACAAGAAATACTTACCCGGCTACTAGAAGCAGAAAATGCATTAAAAGAACGAGGCTTGGACAATAAGAGAGAATCTAAATCAGGGAAAGCAATAAAAAGAGACATGCCCCCTAGTTTAGAAAAATATTTAAAAGAAAAAGAGAAGCAGGTGGAGTTGCTAAAAACCATCAACCCATCTTATACCCCTTATTATAAAAAAGAGGTTAATGAATATTTTCAGAAAATCGAAAAATGATTTTAAATTGCACTAGGAATGACCATTATAAACGACATGACCGCATTAAAAATTGAGATACCTTCCATAAGCGAAAACATTCGCATTGTTGAAAGTTTTATTGATAATGTAAAAGACAAATTCAATATAACAGATGACATATATGGAAACATAATGGTAGCCGTAACCGAGGCCGTAAACAATGCAATAAAACACGGAAACAACGGAGACAAGAGCAAAAACGTAAAAATAAGCGTAGAATGCGAAGAAAACCTTATGCGTTTTTTAATAGAGGATGAAGGAGAAGGTTTCGATTACGAAAACCTCCCTGACCCAACCGCCCCCGAAAACATTGACAAGCTCAGCGGAAGGGGAATCTTTTTAATGAAGCATTTGGCAGACGAAGTAAAACATTTCGAAAAAGGCAAAAAGACAGAACTAACTTTTTACTTCTCTTAATGCCAAAAGCAAAAGGAAAGGTCAGTTATTTTTCAGAAGAAATAAACTTCGTCTTAAAAGGTAAAAGACAAAGCACGGAATGGATTATAAAAACAATCGAATCCGAAGGTCTTGAACAGGGAGAAATTAACTATATTTTTTGCTCTGACGCTTATCTTTTAACGCTTAATCAGAAATATTTAAACCACGACACACTCACCGACATCCTTACTTTTGGCAATACCGAAAGGGCGGGACTAGTAGGGGGAGATATTTTTATTAGCATCGAAAGAGTAAAAGAAAATGCCGCTCTTTACAAAGCCACCTTTAGTTCAGAATTATCAAGAGTAATGATTCATGGCATTCTTCATCTTTGCGGCTACAAGGATAAATCGCCCGAAGAAGCCCAGAATATGCGAAAAAAAGAGAATCATTATCTATCTTTGAAATAGCGTTCCACGTGGAACATGTTTCATAAATCAAACTATCTTTTAATTTTAAACCTGCTGTTCCACGTGGAACATTTTAAATATTTATATAATGTTCAAAGAATATGATGTAATAGTAGTGGGTGCCGGGCATGCGGGATGTGAGGCTGCTGCTGCTGCTGCCAAAATGGGATCTTCCGTCCTCTTGGCTACTATGAATATGCAAACCATAGCCCAAATGTCTTGCAATCCCGCAATGGGGGGCGTGGCAAAAGGGCAAATAGTAAGAGAAATAGATGCCTTGGGTGGAATGTCGGGAATTATAACAGACAAGACAGCCATACAATTCAGAATGCTCAACAAATCAAAGGGTCCTGCTATGTGGAGTCCTCGTGCACAAAGCGACCGAATGCGCTTTGCTGAAGAATGGCGTCTTCAGTTGGAGAAAAATTCAAATGTAGACTTTTGGCAAGAAATGGTTGTAGGTTTGGTTGTAAAAAACAATAAGGTATGTGGAGTACGGACTTCTTTAGGCATTGAAATTCCGGCAAAAACAGTAGTGCTTACCAATGGAACCTTCCTAAATGGGCTTATACATATTGGAGAAAAAAGACTGGGAGGCGGAAGAACCGGGGAAAAGGCGGCAACGGGTATAACCGAACAGCTAACCCAACTAGGATTTGAGGCAGGGAGAATGAAAACAGGAACACCTCCAAGGGTAGACGGGAGAAGCCTTAATTACGAAGCAATGGAGGAACAAAAAGGAGATGAGTATCCATCTAAATTTTCATATACAGACACAAAACCGTTACAAGAACAAAGAAGCTGCTATATCACCTACACAAACGAGAAAGTACACGAGGTTCTTAAAACCGGATTCGAGAAATCTCCCATGTTTACGGGTAGAATAAAAGGACTAGGCCCCAGATATTGCCCTTCTGTAGAAGATAAAATAACACGCTTTGCCGATAAAGAAAGGCATCAAATATTTGTTGAACCGGAGGGTTGGCAAACAATAGAAGTATATGTAAACGGATTTTCTACTTCATTGCCGGAAGACGTGCAATTAAAAGCGTTGCGCCTTATAAAAGGATTTGAAAATGCTAAAATGTTCAGGCCGGGCTATGCTATAGAATATGATTTCTTTCCTCCAACACAACTAACAGCAACTTTAGAAACAAAAAAAATAGAGAACCTATTCTTTGCAGGACAAATAAATGGCACAACAGGATATGAAGAAGCCGCATGCCAAGGATTGATAGCCGGAATTAATGCCCATAATAAAGTAAATAAGAAACAACCCTTTATTTTAAAGCGTTCAGAAGCTTATATTGGGGTCTTAATAGATGATCTTATTAATAAAGGGACACAAGAGCCTTATAGAATGTTTACTTCAAGAGCCGAATACAGGATTCTTTTAAGACAAGACAATGCAGACCTCCGCTTGACTAAAATAGGCTATGAACTGGGCTTAGCAAGTGAAGAAAGGTATGAAAAGACCGTTGAGAAAGAACGCACTGTTGCGGAAATAATAAAACTAACGAAGGATATAAAGTTTAGTCCGGATGAAATCAATGAACTTCTAAAAGAAAAGGGTTCGGCAGAAATAAAAGAAAAAGCCTCTTTGTATAACCTAATAAAAAGACCCAATCTTGAACTGTATGATTTTATCCCGTACAATATATCCTTAAAAAAGCTGGAAGAAACACTGGAGTCCGAAATCATAGAAGAAGCAAATATTCAAGTTAAATACGAAACGTATATAGAAAAAGAAGAACAACTGGCAAAAAGGATGATAGCCTTAGAAGATTATCCTATTCGGGAAACAATTAATTACGATGAAATTCTAACGATCTCAACAGAAGCCCGGGAAAAACTAAAAAAAATAAACCCTAAAACACTCGGTCAGGCATCCCGAATAAGTGGGGTAAACCCATCAGATATTTCAATTTTAATGATCTATGCCGGAAAATAAAACTATGGAAACATTTATAGAATGCCCGGTCTGTAACAGCAAAGAAATAGACCTGTACAGCCATTGTACGGATTTAAGTATAAGTAAAGAGCAGTTCTCAATTACAAAATGTAGAAATTGTTCATTCCTGTTTACAAATCCAAGACCTTCCTTACAGGAAATAGGGAAATACTATCAATCGGAAGAATACATTTCACATTCAAATTCAACAAAAGGACTCATAAACTCCCTTTACCATCTGGTAAGAACCTATACACTTAATAAAAAACTAAACCTTATAAATTCATTTTTCCCAAAAAAGGGAAATCTTTTAGACATTGGCTGTGGTACTGGCTATTTCCTAACAAAATGTAAAAAGGATGGTTGGCAAATAAAAGGAACAGAACCGGAAGAACAAGCAAGAACACACGCAGAAAAAGCCACGCAAACTTCTATCTACAGCAATATAGAAAAAATAGGAGGGGAGAAACCCTTTGAAGTAATAACAATGTGGCATGTGCTGGAACATGTACACAACCTAAATGAAGCATTTGAAAAAATAGTAAGTCTGCTTAAAGAAAAAGGGAAGTTAATCATTGCCGTTCCAAACCCAACATCCTATGATGCCAAGCATTATAAGATGACTTGGGCTGCTTGGGATATACCCAGGCACTTATATCACTTCACCCCCGATACTATAAATAAATTTCTGCTAAAACACAAAATAAAACTAGTAGAAACAAAACCCATGTATTTCGATTCTTTTTATGTATCGTTATTAAGTGAGAAATACAAAGGAAGTAATGCCCTAACCGGACTATGTAAAGGATTATTAAACGGCTTACTCTCCAATATAAAAGGAAGGGGAAAATCAACATCCAGTTTAATATATATTTGCGAAAAACAATAGTATGAATTTTCTATTTAAGCTCTTTATTCTTTTAGGTCTGCCAACTATTCTATACGCTTGTGCCAATGCAGGAGCTCCAATCGAAGGGGGTACAAAAGATATGGCATATCCGGAACTTCTCAAAAGTGTTCCGGAAAATTTTACAACCCATTTCTCAGCCCCGGAAGTTTTGCTCATCTTTAATGAAAGAATAGCCCCGGAAAAGATCGCAGAAAGCTTCTTTATTTTACCTAGACAAGAGCTTCAGCCGAGCATAACCTTTAAAAGTAAAAGCTTGTCTATCCATTTTAATGACACCTTAAAACCAAATACAACCTATACACTTATATTTAAGGAAGGCATAAAGGATGTAACAGAAAATAATACAATACCCTACTTGAGTTATACCTTTAGTACGGGAAATTATTTAGATTCCTTATCCATTGCAGGAAATGTACGCTTCTTAAAGACAAATAAACCGGCAGAAAATGCGCTCATTGCTCTCTATCCTTCTTCAGATACCCTAAATGTTACAAAACATAAACCTACCTATTTTGGATATGCAGATGAACAAGGCAATTATTTATTAAATAATCTAAAAAACGGCCTATATGATCTTTATGTAATAAATGATAAAAATAAAAACTTGTTATATGATTCAAAAACAGAAGCGATAAGTTTCAAGAAAAAATTAAATATCAGTGAAAAAATAAAAGACCTCAATTTTAAAATTTCTAAAATAGATACTATAAAACCTCGTATTGAAAAAATAGTTGCAGAAACAGAAACCTCAAAAATCTTTTTTTCAAAAGGAATAAAAAAAATAAAAGCAGAAACACTAAAGAAAGATTCTATCCCCACAGAAATAATGGAATCGGGAAAGATTGTACTTCTGTTTAATGCACTAAATATATATGATTCATTGAAGGTACATATTACAGCAATAGATACTGCAAATAATGTTTTAAAAGATACCTGTAAAATACTATTTAAAAAGGCAGATTCTACCAATAAATTAAAACCGCTAATAAAAACAATAAGTCCTTTAAACAGACTTTTGGATATATCAAATCCCGAAATATCAATAGATTTTAATTATCCTCTAACAAAGGTTAATAAACCCCTTTATCTAAAACAAGAACAACAAACAACAGACCTCCCGGTACCTCAAAAGAAAGGTGCATTTAGTTTATCCATAAAAATCCCCGTGACCGTTAAAGACACAGTAACAGTAATAATACCGGAGAATACTTTTGGATCCTACTTTTCTCTTCAAAACAAAGCCGACACAATACAATTTATAAGCATAGAAAGAGAAGATGTAGGTCTCATAAGAGGTACTGTAAATACAACGGCAGATAAATACATACTTCAATTATTATCTGAAGATTACAAAGTAATAGATGCTAAATACACTCCTAAATCATTTGTTTTTGATAATTTAAAACCAGGGAGTTATTTTTTAAGGGTAATCATAGATAAAAACGGAAATGGAACTTGGGATCAAGCGTCTGTTGAAAACAACACAGAAGCCGAACCCATTATTTTTCATAAAAACCCCATAAAAGTAAAAGCCAATTGGGAAATTACAGGAATAAATATAAAAATTTGATTATCAATAATTTAATATTAACAATAGTTGAAAATTTGAATGGAAAACTTTGGGAAAACTTGTTTAAAAACATCCGAAAGATACAGGGGTTATATACAACAAGGAAAAATGTTTATAAAGTATAAGAAAATAAACATCCATTAACAGAGCTTACGCACATAACTAAACAGGTAAAATTTTGTTCAAAAAAATAAGTGAACTGTTAGTAATTATATAAGTGTTTCTTTTATAAGTAAATTTAAAAAAACAAGCTGTTAATAACTTAAACAAAACAAGAACGCTTTTCAACAAAGCTAAAAAGCAAATAATAGGAAAACTTAGTTTTCAACCTATCCACATACTAATAATAAGTATAAAAGGTTTTAAAAATAAATTATATCAATATTACAAAGGTGCATAACATCATGAAAAAACTCCTTTTGCTGATTTGCCTTATCCCACTTTTTACAGGCTATGCTTTTGGGCAAAGTAAGGAGATTCAAATTGCCAATGAATATTATTTTTCTTCTCAATATGAAAAGGCCAATGAAAAATTTGAGCAACTTTCAAAAAGGACACAAAACATTCCATTTATTTATCAGAATTATTTAAGCACTTTAAAAAACTTGGATAAAAAGGAAGATGCTTCAAAATTTATTAAAAAGTCCATAAAGAGTTATCCGGACAATTTCTATTACAAGCTCGATCAATATATTATTTTGGATGACATGGAAGATTCAAAAGCAAAGAAAGTTTTTGCTGCTGTTTCCGATATATTGGCTAAAAACACCATGGAAGTCGAGAATGCTGCCGAATACTTAGTGAAGAATAACAAACTAAAGGCAGCAGAAAACTTATTGCTAGAAGCCCGGAAAGAGGTAAATGAGAAGAATGCTTATGCAGTAAGCTTGGCTAAAATTTATAGTTTACAAGGAAAAAAGGAAAAGATGCTAGATGAAATGCTCAACTATCTTAGTGTTAATCCTTATCAATTGAAGGCTGTAAAAAATAATTTTCAGAATAGCTTAAAGGAAAAAGAAGATTTTGATCTTTTGGAGAAGAAACTGTATGATAATATTCAGCAACATCCGGAAAATATTGTTTTTAATGAATTACTTCTTTGGTTAAATATTCAAAATAAAAATTTTAATGCGGCTTTTTTACAAGCTAAAGCGATAGATAGAAAGGGAAAGTTGCAAGGAGCAAAGCTTATAGATGTAGGGAGGATAGCTTTGGACAATAAAGATTACGTTGCTGCAGGAAGGTTTTTTCAGGAAGTTGTCAATCAAAGTACGGCTTCACATAATTATTCTTTAGCCCGGCGATTATTGATTTACTCAAAAGAGGAGGCAGTTAAAAACACCTTTCCGGTGGATAAGGGGGCAATAAAGAGCCTTATTTCGGATTATAATAAGCTTATTCAAGATCTTGGAAAAACTACCCAGGCGTATGAGGCGATGCGAAGTATTGCGGTTTTATACGGGATGTATTTAGATCAGGCCGATTCGGCCACGGTTTATCTACACACAGTTATTGCAAATAATACAGGTGATGCAAAGCTTACGGCGAAGGCTAAAATTGATCTGGCTGACATTTATTTGCTAAATGATACCCCTTGGGAAGCGAGTTTACTATACTCACAAGTAGAAAATGAGATGAAAGAAGAACCTTTGGGATATGAAGCAAAACTCAAAAATGCAAAAGTGGCTTATTACAAAGGAGAATTTAAATTGGCACAGGCACATCTCGATATTCTTAAAATGGCAACTACCCGGGAAATAGCCAACAATGCAATGGATTTAAGCTTATTTATTCAAGACAATACGGCACTGGATACTTCTTATGCGGCACTTACCGAATACGCTGCTATAGATCTTCTTCTGTATCAACACAAGGATAATGAAGCATTAAGTAGGCTAGATACCTTATTGGTTAATTTTCCCGGACACTCTCTTACAGATGATGTCTATTGGTTGAAAAGTAAAATTTATAGAAGAAGGGGAGAGGATGTGGCTGCAGTAGCTATGTTGGATAAAATTATTAAAGAATACCCAACCGATATTTTAGGGGATGATGCTTTATTTACCAAAGGAGTTATTACAGAAGAAAAGTTAAAACAACCGGAAGCGGCTATGGAAATATATAAAGATTTTCTCTTTAAATATCCTGGAAGTATTTATCAGGCAGAGGTAAGAAAAAGATTCAGGCTTTTAAGAGGAGATAAGATTTAGAGTATTAGTTCAATAAAAAGAAGGCAGAAACCAAACTTGATTTCTGCCTTCTTTATTGAATTTTAATAAAGAAAGGACTTTTAAACCCCCTCCAAAGCATCTTTTATGGGGATTCTTTTACCATTTTTGTATGAAACGATCCAGGCATCTTTTACGCCCATTTCCCGCAAATATTTTTTAAATTGATTGGCTTCCCAGTAATCCGAAAATTCCCCCAGGGTATATTTTCTTGTTCCGTCTGCATCAATATCTCCACTGAAATTTTTATTTTTATTTAAGTATTTCTCCAGATTTTTATTTTTAAAAGCACCTATTTGAACTTTATAAACGAGTCCATTTTTAGCAGTAGTCTTTGTTACGGAAGATGATTCGCCGGATGTAGTAGTTGCATTGATTGCTGCAGAAGGGGCAGAAGCTTTTGCAGCTTCCAGATCTTGTTTCAACTTAGCAATTTCTGCATCTTTGGAAGTGCTCTCATTTCTAAAATGATCGGTTTCAGTTTTTGCCTCCGCTAATTGTTTTTGCAAATCCTGATTGTTTTCAACAAGTTCTTTATACGCATCCGGTGTTAGATCTTTGAGTTTGTGTTTCCATTCCTTGCTATCTTCTTGTGCAAAAGATGAAAGTGCTAAACTTAAGAATAAAACCCCTATAAGTATTCCTTTTATTTTCATAGTTATTATGTTAGTAACTTTTTTACGAACCTATAAGAATTTGGTTTTCTATTTTTTTATTATAAATTTTATTTAAGGCTCCCAATCATATCTTCCGGTTTTACCCATTCATCAAATTGTTCACTGGTAAGCAACTCTAAAGAAACGGCGGCTTCTCTCAAACTTGTACCTTCTGTATGAGCTTTTTTTGCAATTTTTGCGGCACTTTCATATCCGATATGCGTATTTAAGGCAGTTACCAACATAAGTGAATTTTCAAGATTTCGCTCTATTGTGGGTTTATTGGGTTCAATACCTACGGCGCAGTTTTTATTAAAAGAATCGCAAGCATCTCCGAGGAGCGTTGCAGCCATTAAAAGATTATAGATAATTACCGGTTTAAATACGTTCAATTCAAACTGGCCATTCATGCCACCAATGGTAATTGCAGCATCATTTCCGACTACTTGTGCACATACCATTGTTAGTGCTTCACATTGTGTTGGGTTTACTTTACCGGGCATTATAGAAGAGCCTGGTTCGTTTTCAGGAATTTTTATTTCGCCTATTCCACATCTCGGACCCGAAGCCAGCATTCTTATATCATTTCCTATTTTCATAAGGCTTACGGCAAGTGTTTTTAAAGCGCCGGATGTTTCAACAGAAGCATCGTGAGAAGCTAATGCTTCAAATTTATTGGGTGCTGTTTTAAAAAAATGGCCGGAAAATTCCGATATTTTTTTAGCTACCAGTTCCGCATAACCTTTTGGTGTATTCAATCCGGTTCCTACAGCCGTACCACCAAGAGCAAGTTCGCTCAAATGATCTAATGTATTTTTCAATGCTTTTAACCCATGGTTGAGCTGAGCAACATAACCGGAAAATTCATTTCCAAGGGTGAGAGGTGTTGCATCCATAAAATGCGTTCTCCCTATTTTTACAATATTTTTAAAAGCTTCGGACTTTTCGTGTAGCGTACCTTTTAGCCCTTCAATTTTTGGAATGGTGTTTTCCACAATCAATTTAAGGGCCGCTATATGCATAGCTGTTGGGAAAGTATCATTGGAAGATTGAGACTTATTTACATCGTCATTGGGGTGTATTTTTTTCTTTTCATCATCCAGTTTTCCACCCAGAAGTACATGCGCTCGGTTTGCAATTACCTCATTTACATTCATGTTACTTTGTGTCCCTGAACCGGTCTGCCATACTACCAATGGAAACTGGTCATCCAGTTTGCCTTCTAAAATTTCATTGCAAACAGTACTTATTATATCCCTTTTTTCTTTGGACAAAACCCCCAGTTCAAAATTAGTATGCGCTGCTGCTTTTTTTAGGATTGCAAAGGCTCTTATTACTTCCATAGGCATAATCGTTCCACCAATCGTAAAGTTTGTTTTAGACCTTTGTGTTTGTGCTCCCCAATATTTATCCGCAGGAACTTCTACAGGTCCCATGGTATCTTTTTCGATTCTAAAGCTCATAATAAAAAGTGTTTTGTTAAATTTGAATTCTAAAATATATTAAACGGATAATCTGTTTCTTTAAATAAATTTTAAATTCTCTTATCCTACAAGTATAAAAAGGATTTTTGATAAAAGAGGAAGTATTTTTTGAGAAATTAAATTTTTTCCAAAAGGACGTCTGTGAAATAGTTTTTACGATCAAAAAAAGTTTCAATTATTGAAAAATTGGAAGAATCTGCCAAAGAAGCTATCGATTGGTGGTCATATTTGTTAGAACATTCCGTTTGAATAGCTTCCCATTGTTCAAAGGTAAAGCTCTTTTGAATTTTTTCTATAGAGACTGCTTGATGTATTTTGCTGATAAGGAAACTTTTCTCTTCGCCGGTAAAAGGATTATACATGCAATAATGCGAAAAATTTTTGATCTTAAAGTTTGCATGCAGTTCGGTATTTATTCTTTTTAATAAATTCAAATTAAAGGCTTGAGTTATTCCTTTTGAATCGGAATAGGCCTTTTGAATTTTTTCCGGATCTTTTTTCAAATCGAGCCCCAGTAACAGCATATCCCCTTTACGGAGACGGGTATTTATATTTCTTAAAAAAGTTATTGCTTCCTCTTTCTTGAAATTTCCCAAATTGCTCCCGAGAAAAAGAAGCAATTTTTTTTCTGAATAGTCAAGCAGTGTTGAAAGTGCTGTAAAGTAATCTGCATTTATAGGCGTTACTTTTATTTTAGGGAAAGCCGTTTTTATTTTTTTACGGGCAATGTCCAGTATATTTTTTGAAATATCTATGGGTATAAATTCAAAATGTACTTTTTGTGTATAAAAATACCGGATTAGGATTGCTGTTTTTGAAGCATCTCCAACTCCAAGATCAATCAATTTAAAAGGCTCTCTACTACAACATAGGGTGAATAACTTTTCTTTATTATTCCTCAGTATTTCTGTTTCTGCCTTAGAAAGATAATATTCGGGCAGCTTCATTATCTTTCTAAAAAGCCGGTCTCCTTTGTTGTCATATAAATATTTGGAAGGAATGGACTTGTTTGTTGCCGAAAGGCCGGCAATGAGATCTTTTTCAAAATCAGAGAATATATCCGTTTCTATATTTTGTGTGGATACCCCCATTTTTAACTGTTTTTTGCTAACCGGATTCCCGAGAATTGCCATCTGGTTTCAGGCGGAAAAAAATTTCTGTAACTTACCCGAATATGGCTTTTAGGCGTAGCGCAACTTCCGCCTCTTAGTACCATCTGGTTTATCATAAATTTACCATTATATTCCCCTAAAGCATCTTTTGTCCTTTTGTAGAAAGGATAGGGGAGATAGGCACTGTTTGTCCATTCCCAACAATCGCCAAAAAATTGCTCGGATTTCCCGGAAGATACCGGATGAAAAATTCCCGATTCAATGAAATTTCCTGCTATTTCCGGTTGTGCCTGTGCCGCAACTTCCCATTCGGCTTCTGTTAAAAGCCGTTTCCCTTTCCATTCCGCGAAGGCGGCGGCTTCATAATAGCTAATGTGTGTAACAGGAAGGTTTGGATTTAATTTTTTAAGCCCGGATAGGGTAAATTCAAACCACTCGCCTTCTTTTTTAATCCAATATAACGGCACTTCCCATTTTTCTGTATT
>Ga0164242_10002019_pt1 | contig 23626 bp, 19 predicted proteins | sample OricomgcompostMG_FD_108783 | JGI IMG/M metagenome (GOLD analysis project Ga0164242, IMG submission 108783) | Miracle-Growth compost microbial communities from Emeryville, California, USA - Original compost - Miracle growth compost (MG) ...
GTTCCTGGACAAGAACCACCCGGCGTGCGCCGAGGTGCTGATCGGTGCGGCGTCGCTGGGCGCGGCCACCGCGATCATCAACTTTCGGCTGGCCGCCGACGAGATGGACTACGTGCTCAACGACTCCGGCGCCAAGATCCTGTTCGTCGGCGCGGAGCTGCGGCCCGGCATCGACGCGATCCGTGACAAGATCCCCGGCGTCGAGCACATCATCGAGGTCAAACCCGAAGGGGACGACGAGTACGAGGCGGTGCTGGCCGCGGCCACCCCGGTCGACCGGTCGCCGGACGTGCAGTCCGACGACATGGCCATCGTCATGTACTCGTCGGGGACCACCGGTCGCCCCAAGGGGGTGGCCATCAGCCAGGCCAATCTGATTGCCCACACCGTCAACGCCTTTGACAGCTGGAGCGCCGAACCCGGCGACAAGAACCTGGTGGCCATGCCGCTGTTCCACGTCGGTGGCACCTCCTACATGCAGTTCGGGCTGCACAACGGGGTGCCCAGCTATATGACCCGCGACGTCGATGGGGTCGCGTTGGCCGGCGGCATCCTGGCCGGTGCCAACCGCACTTTCCTGGTGCCCGCCGTGCTGGCCAAGGTGCTGGAGACCGGACCCGAGGCGGTGAAGCTGTTCGGGGGGCTCAAGACCTACGCCTACGGGGCCTCGCCGATGCCGCTGCCATTGCTGCGCGAGGCGCTGCAGGCCTGGCCCGACACCGATTTCATCCAGGTTTACGGCCTGACCGAGGTGTGCGGGGTGGTCACCGCGCTGATGCCCGAGGATCACCGCTCGGGCAATGAGGAGCGGATGATCAGCGCGGGCACCCTGATCCGCAATGCCGAACTGCGCGTGGTGGATCCGAACACGATGCAAGAGGTGCCGACCGGCCAGCAGGGCGAATTGTGGTTCCGCACACCGCAGTTGATGAAGGGTTATCTGAACAAGCCGGAGGCCACCGCGGAGGCCATCACCCCCGACGGCTGGTTCCGTACCGGCGACATCGGCCGGATCGATGCCGACGGTTACATCTTCGTCGAGGATCGGCTCAAGGACATGATCATCTCCGGCGGTGAGAACATCTACTCCATCGAGGTCGAGCGGATCCTGTCCGAGCATCCGGCGGTCGCTGAGGTCGCGGTGTTCGGAATCCCCGATGAAAAATGGGGCGAATCGGTGAAAGCCGTTGTGGCACTCGATGAATCGGCGGAAGATGAAGTTTCGGCGGCCGATCTGATCGCGTGGACCCGCGAGCACCTGGCGGCCTACAAGTGTCCGAAGTCGGTGGACTTCCTGGAGGCGCTGCCGCGCAACCCCACCGGCAAGATCATGAAGAAGGACCTTCGTCAGCCGTACTGGGAGGGTCGAGATCGCACTGTCTGACCTTTCCGACCTGCTCGAACGACTGCATGTCGTCGCGCTGCCGATGCGGGTGCGGTTCCGCGGCATCGACGTCCGCGAGGTCGCACTGATCGAAGGCCCGTGCGGCTGGGGCGAATTCGGGGCGTTCGGAGAGTACGCGGCGCCCGAGGCCGCGGCCTGGCTGGCCTCGGGGATCGAGGCGGCATATTCACCCGCGCCCGAACCGGTGCGCAACCTGATACCGATCAACGCGACGGTGCCGGCCGTCCCGGCCGCCCAGGTGCCCGAGGTACTGGCCCGCTTTCCGGGGGCGCGCACGGCCAAGGTGAAGGTCGCCGAGCGCGGCCAGTCGCTGGCCGACGACGTGGCGCGGGTGCAGGCGGTGCGGGCGGCGGTGCCGGTGGTGCGGGTGGACGCCAACGGTGGCTGGAGTGTGCCGCAGGCCGTCGAGGCGGCCCGGGCGCTGACCGCCACCGGAGCGCTGGAATACCTGGAGCAGCCCTGCGCGACGGTGGCCGAGTTGGCCGAGTTACGTTGCCTGACCGATGTTCCGGTGGCCGCCGACGAATCGATCCGTAAGGCCTCCGATCCGCTGCGGGTGGTGCGTGAGCGGGCCGCGGATATCGCGGTGGTGAAAGTCGCTCCGCTGGGCGGGGTTTCGCGACTGCTGGCGGTGGCTGCCCAGATCGACATCCCGATCGTGGTGTCCAGTGCGCTCGATTCGGCGGTGGGCATGTCCCGCGGTCTGCTGGCCGCCGGCTGCCTGCCGGCACTGGACCACGCCTGCGGGCTGGGCACCGGCGGGCTGTTCGTCGAGGACGTCGCCGAGATGGCGGCACCGGTGGACGGCTTTCTGCCGGTCGAGTCGGTGGCGCCGGACCCGGCCCGGCTCGCTGCGCTGGCCGCGCCGCCCGCCCGGCGGGACTGGTGGATCGAGCGGGTCCGGCAGTGCTACCCGCTGCTGGCGTGACCCCCTGCAAGCGGGAGGTACGCCCGGGTTTCGGGGATTTCGGTAACCCGCGCGGAATGCCGATCGAGCGTGTACGTTAAGCGCGATCTTTGGACCCGCTGTGATGGATTCCCCTCAGCACCAGCCGGAAAGCCATCGACGACAACGGTTCTGTAGCGGTGAAGGCGCGCGGTGGCGCGCCGAGCCTTGTCCGAAAGGGATGGCCAAGGTGATTGGTTCTGTCGACACCACCCTTGCGTACATCGATCAAGGGGCGTTCCTGGGTCTGCGGGCACTGGGCCGCGGTCCGATCATCCAATATGTGTGGATATACGACGAGGGCATCGATCCGCACGGACTGCGCCGGTTCCACAAGAATCTGCAGCACACCCTGATCAGCCGGCTGATCGAGCGCTCGGTGCTGCCTTTCGGTCGTCATCGCTGGGTGCGCTACGACGCTCCGGATCTGGACGTCGAGGTAACCGAGCGGCCCCGGGACGAAGTATGGGACTGGGTCGATGAGCGGTCCTTCCTGCCGTTGGACCCTGAATTCGGGCCGCCCTGGCATCTCGGGGTGCAACCGCTGACCGGTGGTGGGGCGGCGGTATCGCTGGTCGTGGCGCACACCGTCGTCGATGCCATGGCCGGGATCAACTCGATCGTCGATGCGGTCGACGGGATCCGGCGGGATTTCGGATTCCCGGACAAGGGCATGCGGACGCGACGGCAGGCGCTGCGCCATGACCTGGCACTCACCGCCCGCTCGGCACGGGAGGTGCCCGCGGCGGTGCTGGCGGCCGCGCGGTTGGCCCGGCAACAGCAGGACGACCTCTCGGCGTCGGCCAGGGTGGCGGGCAAGCCTCGGTCGGCGGCCGGTGATCAGCTCGTGGTGGTGCCCAGGGTCTACGGCAGCGTCAATGCTCAGGAGTGGGGCGAGCGGGCCCAGGCACTGGGCGGAACCCGCAATATCTTGTTTGCCGGCCTGGCCGTGCGGGTGGGATATCGGTTGGGCCGCACCGACGATGACGGCCGGGTGCTGCTGTCCATTCCGGTCAGTGAGCGCACCGACGGAGACACCCGCGCCAACCCGCTCAACGGCATCACGGTCCATGCCGATGCCGGCCGGGTGTGCACCGATTTGACCGCACTTCGGTCCGATTTCAAGGCCGCGCTGGTGGAACTGGGTCAGAAGGGCGCACAGATCCTGGCGCCGCTGCCACTGACCCCCTTCACCCCGAAATTCCTGCTGCGCCGCCTGGAGAGCATGGTGATGAAGGTCGGCAAGCCGGTGGGCTGCACCAACATCGGTGATATTCCCGAATCGGCGAATCGGCCGGACGGCACCGACGCCGATTTCTTCACCATGCGCGGTGGCGAGGCGGGACTGACCCCCGCCATCTTGGAGCGCCTGGGCGGGCACCTGCTGGTGAGCGCAGCTTCGGTGCGGGACCGGGTTTGGTTCAGCGTGGCGTCCTGGGAGAGCGACCGCACCAATACCCGCTCCGAACTGTCCGAGGTCGTTGCGGCGGCGGTGGCGGACCTGGGGCTGACCGCGCAGTTGCAGTGGTAGGCGCCGGCGCGGTGATCTTCGATCGGCTCAACTGATCTGCCGGTCGCGGCCCGACCAGAACTGTGCGCGCAGTTCGCGTCGCAGGATCTTGCCGCTGGGGTTGCGCGGGATCGATTCGACGAAGTCATATCGCGCGGGCACCTTGAACCGGGCGAGTTTGGTGTTCAGGAACGCGGTGAGGTCGCCGTGGTCCAGTACGGATCCCGGCCTGACGACGACGAACGCGTGGACGCGTTCGCCGCGGCGAACGTCGGGCACACCGACCACCGCACTGTCGTGTACGCCGGGGTGCGCGTTGATCGCCTTCTCCACTTCGGCCGGGTACACGTTCTCGCCGGAGACGATGATCAGATCTTTCACCCGGTTCCGGATCACCAGAAACCCGTCCTCGTCGAGAAATCCGGCGTCACCGGTGCGTACCCAGCCGTCGACAATGGTGTCCGCGGTGGCGCGCGGATCGTCGAAATACTCGATCATCTGGGCCGGGCTGCGCAGGTACACCTCACCGCAGACGCCGGCGGGCAGATGATTGCCGTCCTCGTCCCGAATCGCCAAGTCGACACCGGGATATGGGACACCCGCGGCATGCAGCCGGGCCCGTTCGGGCAGATGCTGATCGGGCGGCAGACAGACCGCGGTATTGCCGGTCTCGGTCAACCCGTAGATTTGGGCAAACTCGCAGCCGATCGTCGCGATCGCCCGGGCGAGCAGGTCTGGTCCGATCGGGGACCCGCCGTAGGCGATCTTGCGCAGTGTCGTCAGATCGCTTGCACTGACGCCGGATTCGGACAACAGCATCAGGATCATTGCGGGCACCAAGCACGTGAGTGTGACGCTGTGGTCGCGGATAGCCGTGGCCGCCCCGGCTGCGGTGAACCGCGGGATCACCACGCTGGTGACTCCGCTGTTGAGGGCTTGGGTGGCCCACCACATTCCGCCGATGTGAAAGGCCGGCAGCGCAATCAGGCTGACGTCGTCGGGGCGCCAGTCCAGCCAATCCAGTCCCGCGTCGTCGAGCAGCTCACGGATCGCGTTGAAGCTGCGATGGGCCAGCACCACACCTTTGGGCCGGCCTGTGGTACCGCTGGTATACATCTGCACCACCGGGGTGTTGCGGCCGATCGTGATGTCCGGCAGTGGATGTGCGGGGGCAGCTGCTCGCCACCGCGCGAAATCTGCCAGTTGGACGGTCTTTTCGGTATTCAGGTCGCGGCGATCGGTGATCAGCACGCGCGCTCCCGAGTGCTCGACGATGAACTCGATCTCGTCGATCGACAATCGCCAATTGACCGGGATCAGCACCGCTCCGATGCGGGCGCAGCCGTACAGCAGTTCATAGAGCGCCGGCGAATCCGTGGCCACGTGCACGACTCGGTCTCCCGGACCCACACCGGTGGCGAGTAGTGCGTGAGCTACCGCGACCGATCGCCGGGAGAGTTCGGTGAAGGTGACCCGCTCGGCCCCGAAAAGCAGCGCGACCTGGCAGCCACCGCCGCGCGCGTGTTGATCCAGGCGGGTCACCAGATCGAATTGTGCTGGTGTCACCGGGGTTTGGTGGGCAGGTCGATCAACGCGATCTCGATATCGCCCAAGGCGCTGCCGATGCCGTCATCGGAGAACTCGACAGCGGTCTGCAATGCGATCAGCGGCCGGGAACGTTCGCGGAACTCGATGTCGGTGATGGTCAGCATGCCGCGATAGGCCCGTGAGTTGATCGGTTGCCGAAAACGGGTGGCGATCTTGCTGATCAGCACGGACGGCAACTGCCGTGCCCAGTAGTCGGTCAGGTCCCAATTGGACAGTTGCGGAATCAGCCCGTCACGCACCGAGGCGGCCAGCGTGTAGTAGATCAGCTGGTTGTAGGAGATGATGAACTCGACCGCGTTGAAATGGCCGGTCTCCTCGATATAGCAGGATTGCTGGAAGCCGAAATCTCCTGTGCCGACGATATTATCGCCACGACACTCGACCGTGGCGCGCTTGAGGTAGATGGTGTCCTTGCCGGCGTAGGGCGCCATGGTGCGGGTGAGCAGGGCGACATCATCGCGCAGGTCTTTGATCGCCGGCGACGGCATTGAACTGTTCATGCGGCAACCTCGTTGGTCAGGGGATGTTCGTCGGTCAGGGTGATCCGGTAGGACTCGGTGGGGTCGTTGCCGGGGTTGTGCAGCGCGCGGTGAATCAGGGTGCGGTTGTCCCACAACACCACATCACCGGGCTCGTAGGTTTGCACGAAGATGTTCCGATGCCGGTAACTGGTGTCCAGTTGACCGGTCTCGGCCAGCAGGTCCTCGATCAACGATGTCGGCAGCGCATTGCCGCGGGCATCCTGGATGCCGAAGGTGAATGCCTCTGACAGATAAAGGATCTGTTCGCCGGTGACCGGGTGGGACAGCACCGTCGGCCAGCGCTGGGGCGGGGTCACCCGTTCGATGTCGGCGAGCACCTCACCGATCGGCCGGTAAACATCGCAGGGCCGGATCTTGACGTACCGACGTGCGCTGTGGGTGCAGAAGGTGCCGGCGATCGCGTCCTTCAACCGCGGGCTCAACCGGTTATAGGCAGCGGCCATGTTTATGAAGCGGGTGCCCCTGGTGGTCGAGGGCAACAACTGCGGATAGAACATGGTGATCGCGAACGGCTGGGGCATGAATTGGTAATCGGCATGCCAGAATCCGCCGGTCTTGGGCACTCCGATCTGGCCTTCGGCCCGGCGCAGATTGGATGACACGAAGATCACATCGCTCTCGGGGTGGTGATACATCGGCTCGTAGTACGGGACCGGCGTACCGAAATGCCGGCCGAGCTCGACGAACGCCGCGGGCTTGAGCTGTTGGGATTTGAGCACCACGACCTTGTCGGCGTACACGTGCCGACGGATCCGGGCGACATCGTCCGTGCTGGCCATCGCGGGATCGAAGTCGTGGACTTCGATCGACGCGTGGGGGCCGGAACCAGCGGTGATGCGCATGGTGATCCTCCACTTTCGTCGCAGAGCCGGTTCGGCCTTCAACACGAAATGCATTCGGGGTACGGGATATCCGCCGACGTCGAGACATCGACGGCAGGTGCGTTGGCAACCGGTGCCGGTTGTGGGTCATCTCATTGGTCGCCTCGATCCGGTGAAAAGTTCCCGGCCGCCGACGACTTGTTTTTGGCTGTCGGTATGGCAGGCTCTCGGATCGAGTTCGACCCGCCGTCGGTCCGGAAGGAGTGGCCCCGCGTGACTGCTACCGCCGATAATGCCCTGGCCTACATCGATCAGGCGTCGTTCCTGGCTTTGCGTGCGCTGGGGCGTGGCCCGGTGATCCAGTACGTGTGGATCTATGAGCGGGATGTCGATCTCGAAGGGCTGCGCCGCTTCCAGGACAATCTGCAGCACACGTTGCTGGGCAGGCTGATCGAGCGCTCATCGGTGCCGTTCGGCCGGCACCGTTGGGTCAGCTACCGCGGGCCGGCGAACCTGGATATCGCGGTCGGTGAACGACGCCGCGACGAGGTGTGGGACTGGGTGGATGAGCGGTCATTCATGGCCGCCGATCCGGAATACGGGCCACCGTGGCATCTGGGGGTGCAACCGCTGGCCGGGGGAGGTGCCGCGGTGTCGCTGGCGGTGTCGCATACCACCGCGGATGCCGTTGCCGGCATCGCATCGATCGTCGACGCGGTGCAGGGCACCCGCCGGGACTTCGGCTTCCCTTGTCGCACAACAGATCGGCGCCGAGCAGCGTTGCTCGGGGACATCGCACTGGCTGCCCGCTCGATACGCGACATCCCCGCGGCGCTACGGGCCACGGTGCGCGCGGCCCGTGAACAGCAAGACGAACTGTCGACCTCGGCCAGTGTCGGCCGGCGATTACGGGGACAAACTGACGACCAGCGTGTTGTGGTGCCGCGGGTGTACGGCAGCGTCGATCTGTCGGCGTGGGACGAGCGGGCACGGGCGCTCGGGGGCACCCGCAACGCATTGTTCGCCGGATTCGCCACCCGGTTGGGTTATCGGCTCGGCCGGGTCGAGGCCGACGGACGATCCATGCTGTCGGTACCGGTCAGCGAGCGCACCGACGGTGACACTCGGGCCAATCCGCTGGCCGGCATCACCGTCTATGCCGACCCCGCTCGCGTATGCGTGGACCTGTCCGGGATTCGGGCGGACACCAAGGCGGCACTCGTTGAATTGGGTCAGACCCGCGAAACACTGCTGGCACCACTGGCATTGACGCCCTACACGCCGAAGGCCCTGGTGCGACGGCTGGAAAATCTGGTGCTCAAGGTCGGCAAACCCATCGGTTGCAGCAACATCGGTGCCGTCCCCGACGCGGCGAATCGGCCGGACGGCACCGACGCGGACTTCTTCGGTGTGCGCGGCGGGGAGGCCGGCATCACCGCCGGCACCCTACGCCGGCTGGGTGGACATCTGCTGGTGTCCGCGGTGTCGATGCGGGGCCGGCTGTGGTTCAGCGTCGCCTCGTGGGAGGGACACCGAACCAACACCAGGACCGAGCTGACCACGGTGGTTGCCGCGGCAGCCCGGGACCTCGGCCTGCAGCCGCAATTGGAGTAGCGGCGCGAGAAGTGCTGGTCGTCAACCGAATTCGAGGAGCGTCACCGGCGCGCGGAAACGCGCCAGGGCCGGCAGCCGGTAGGACTGTCGATTGACCCACGGCAGAACTGTGCCCCGGCCCGGCGGGTAGCGCAGCTCCCGCACCGCTCGGATGCCCGGGATGGCGAACAACTCGTGGTACCGGTCGGCGGTGAACCAGAACGGCATCGGTGGGGACGTGTAGTTCTTGCTCAGCCGGAAACCGTGGCGCTGCGAGTAGCTGCTCATGAAACGGGGAATGCCGTCGAATACCAAGCGGCCACCCGAGAACCGCCTCGCGCACGCGGTGATGAGTTCGAAGACGGTGTCCTGATCCAGGTACTGGAACAGCCCTTCGGCGGTCACCAGTACACCGTTCGTGTCGTCGACCAGGTCCATCCAGGAGTGCTCGAGGGCGGATTGTGCGCAGTGCCGCAGGCGTTCGCCGTCGGGTAGCAGCTGGCGCCGCAGCGCGATGATGGGTTCGAGATCCACTGACAGCCAATCGAGTTGACCGTTGTCCACACGCCAGAAACTGGTCTGCAACCCCTCGGCCAACGCAACCACGGTGGCTCGCGGGTGAACGCTCAGATAATCCCGGGTGGCCTCATCGAACACCAGGGCGCGCAGCGCGGTGGCCTGATGGGTGCGGCCGAAGTGCTCATAGTCGTAGCCGATGGCATCGCGCAACGCGATGGCCAGCGGATCGTCGATGATGCCGTCCGGCCGGGCGGCCTCGGTTGCTCGCTGGTGCAGGGTCAACAGTGCGGTTTCGGATATACCGTGCAGGTGGCGGGCGTCGATGACGGACATGGCATCACCGTACGTCCGGTGATCGGGCCGGCGACACCGGGCCGGCGGATCGGTGTCACGTTATTGCACTGCGCAGGAGGAAATCTCGATCCGGGAACTTTTCGGCAGTGCGAGCCGACTATCAACGTATCGGGCCGTCGCGTGGCGGCTCAGAGCCGTCGCACCCCCGACGGTGAATGGCGCGCGGCGCCATACAAGGAGATTGTGTAGTGACTGCACCGATTTGGATGGCGCTACCCCCGGAAGTGCATTCCGCACTGCTGAGCGCCGGGGTGGGCCCCGGGCCCATGCTGGCCGCCGCGCAGCAGTGGCAACAGCTCAGCGTGCAGTACAGCCAGGCGGCAGGCGAATTGTCGATGCTGTTGGCCGAGGTGAACACCGGCAGCTGGGAGGGTACCGGCGCCGAACAGTATGTGGCCGCACACGTGCCGTACCTGGCCTGGCTCGAGCAGGTCGCCGCCGACGCCGCCACCACCGGCGTCCAGCACGCGACGGTGGCGGCCGCCTACAGCACAGCCCTGGCAATCATGCCCTCGCTGGCCGAGTTGGCGGCCAACCACGTCGCCAACGGTGTACTGGTGGCCACCAATTTCCTGGGTGTCAACACGATTCCGATTGCGCTCAACGAGGCCGACTACGCCCGGATGTGGTTGCAGGCCGCCGAAGCGATGACCGTCTACCAAGCGGTCTCGGAGACAGCACTCGCTGCCGTGCCTTCCAGTGCGCCGGCACCGGCCATCGTCAAAGCGGACGTCGATCCTCAAGGTCTGCTGCGTAACGCCCCGACGTCGCCCAGCCAATTACTCAACGACATCGTGACGTTCGTCGAGCAGTTGGGCAGCACCGGACAGGTCGACCAGTTGCTATCGGACTTCCGATATTTCTTCGAGCAACTCGGCTTCAATCCGGCCTCGGCGGCGGTGTTGGCCTTTGTCGCGTTGTGGCTCTACGACGTGTTGTGGTACCCCTACTATGCGTCCTATCTGCTACTGCTGGCACCTTTCTTCGCACCCGCCTTGAGCGCCCTGGGCGCCCTGGCTTTGTTGGGCCAAAAGCCTTCGGACATCGTGCCGGTGGCAGATGGTGGCGCTGACCAGGAGCCGATACGACACGGCATGCCTCGACAGGACGGCAGCCTACCGGTGGCGCCCACGGTGGTCACGGTCGCCTCGCCCAGCCCTGGTCCGGCGCCGTCTGCAGTCGCCGCCGCGGCGCCGGGCGCGGGTCCGGCCCCGGCACCGGGCGCGGCGTACGCGGTGCTCGGTGTCGATCCGCCGGCAGTGGGACCCGGGCCGCGTGTCGGCACGGAAAGACCTGATATCGCGGCGGATACGGTCGCGGCCGCCGTCGCGGCGCGGGCGCTGACCGGCGCTGCGCGCGGTATCCGGCGACCCCGAAAGGGGCGGGGACGCGCGCCGGGGTACCGGCATGAATTCCTGGATATGGACGATGTGGCGGACACCGCGGCACCGCCCGCATCCGTCGCTGCCGGTGCCCGCGGCGCGGGGCCGATGGGATTCTCCGGGGCACTGTCGTCCGGTGCGACACACCCGTCGGGGATGGCCGCGGCCGCGGCCACACCGATGCTGCCCGCCACCTGGGCGGCCGGTTCGACCGAGGGCTCGTAGCGACCGTGGTGACCAATCATGAAGTCCTCGGGAACTTTTCAGCTTCCGCTGCGACTTGTGTTGTGACGGACTGAAGTGTTTGGCCAGGTGCGGCAACGGATCTGCGAACCGCAACTGCGAATCGGAAGAGGCGAGTCGATGACTCTCAACGTGAAGGGCACCGGACTCGGGGCGCAAGTCACCGGGATCGACCCCAACAACCTGGATGGCATCTCCACCGAGGAGATTCGCCAGATCGTCTACGACAACAAGCTCGTCGTCCTCAAGGATGTCCATCCGTCGCCGCAGCAGTTCATCGAGCTGGGCAGGTTGCTCGGCGAGATCGTCACCTATTACGAGCCGGTGTACCACCACCAGGACCATCCTGAGATCTTCGTTTCCTCCACCGAGGAGGGTCAGGGAGTCCCCCGTACGGGTGCGTTCTGGCACATCGATTACATGTTCATGCCGGAGCCGTTCGCCTTCTCGATGGTCTTGCCGCTGGCGGTGCCCGGGCCCGACCGGGGCACCTACTTCATCGACCTGAATCGGGTGTGGGAGTCGCTGCCACCCGAGCAGCGGGACCCGGTACGGGGAACCTTCAGCACCCATGATCCACGGCGCCACATCAAGATCCGGCCGAGCGACGTGTACAAGCCGATCGGTGAGGTGTGGGATGAGATCAATCGCACGACTCCGCCGATCAAATGGCCGACGGTGATCAGGCACCCGCAGACCGGCCAGGAGATCCTTTACATCTGCTCCACCGGGACCAGCAAGATCGAGGACGCCGACGGGACCGTGTTGGATCCGTCGGTGCTGCTCGAACTCATGACCGCGACCGGCCAGCTCGATCCGGACTTCGCCTCGCCGTTCATCCACACCCAGCACTACGAGGTGGGCGACATCATCTTGTGGGACAACAGGACACTGATCCACCGAGCCAAGCACGGCACTGCCGCCGGAACGTTGACCACCTATCGACTGACCATGCTCGACGGCTTGGCCACGCCGGGGTACGCGGCATGAGCACCACCGATGTCACCATCGATCGTACCGATACCGATTCTGTTGACACCGAGCCCATTTCCGAAGATCTGCTGGCCCAGGTTCTCGAGCCCTACGCGTACAAGGGCTGTCGCTATCTGCTCGACGCCCGCTACCACGCGACTGGTGACTCGATGTTCGCCACCGGGAACTTCAGCATTCCCGAGTCGGTCTACATCCGCAGCACCGGGCATTTCAACGCTGTCGAACTGGTGCTGTGCTTTAATCAGCTGGCCTACAGTGCCTTTGCACCTGCGGTCCGCAACGGGCAGATCGACGGATTCCGCGGCTGGTCACTCGACGACTATTTCGCGAACCAGCTGTCCAGCATGCTGATTCGCGCCACCTCGTCACGGTACCGACGGCAGATCAATGCGCAGAAGTTCTCCGCACGATTGACCTGCTCGGACATTGAAGTCGTCGAGCGGTCCTGGCGGTATCTCAAAGTGCCCTGTGCCATCGAGTTTTCCGACGATGACGGCGGATCGGCGTTCGGCGAGTTCGAACTCGCCGTGCTCAACATCCCATGATCGAACAGGAATCGTCGCCGGTGCGGGCTGATACGGTCTTGGCCAGGATCGTTGCGCAGGCCCGGCAGCGACCCGAGGCAATTGCGTTGCGCCGCTGCGACGGAACCGGTGCCGTCCGATACGGGCAGCTGGCCGCCGAGGTGGACCGACTCGCCGCCGGGCTGCGCAGCCGCGGGGCCACCAGCGGATCGCGGGTGTTGGTGGTATCGGACAACGGACCGGAGACCTATCTCGCGGTGCTGGCATGCGCCCGGCTCGGCGCGATCGCGGTGATGGTGGATCGTGCCGTCCCGGCCGCTACCGTAGGTCGCTTCGGCGAGATCACCGAGCCCGTGGCCATTCTGCTACCCCCCGGCATAGCGTTCGAGACCATGCCGGATTCGCTGCGGCACGTACCTCACATTGCTGTCGAAGTGGGTTCGGCCGCAGCGGAATCGGCCGATTGGGCCGCCGAAGGCGCCGACCTGGGCGCCGAAAGTCCGCTGGCGATGATCTTCACCAGCGGAACCACCGGTGAACCGAAGGCTGTGCTGTTGCCGAATCGCACCTTCTTCGCGGTGTCGGACATCCTGGACCACGAAGGCTTGGACTGGATCAGCTGGGTGCCGGGTGAGTCGACGTATTCACCACTGCCGGCCACCCACATCGGCGGACTGTGGTGGATCCTCAACTGCCTGATGCACGGTAGCGAATGTGTCACCGGCGGTGAGAATTCGGCGTCGCTGGTCGAGATTCTCAATGCCAATCAGATCGCCTCGACCTGTCTGGTGCCGACGCTGCTGGCGCGGCTGGTCAGCGAGGTCAAGGCGGGTGCTGCGATGCCCGCGCTGCGGATGCTCGGATACGGCGGATCCCGCGCCATCGCCGCGGACGTACAGTTTGCCGAGCGGGCCGGCATTCACACCGCTCAGGTGTTCGGGCTGAGCGAAACCGGTTGTACCGCCTTGTGTCTGCCCACCTCGGAGGGCTCGATCGGCCGGATCGAAGCGGGCGCGGTGGGCCGACCGTACCCGGGCGTCGAAGTCCATCTCGCCGGGGGCGACGGCAACACCGCGCCGAGCGCCGGTGCACAGAGTGCCCAGTCGGGCACCTTGTGGATCAAATCACCGGCAAACATGTTGGGCTATTGGAACAATCCCGAACGCTCCGCCGAGGTTCTGGTCGACGGCTGGGTGAACACCGGTGACCTCTTTGAGCGTCATGACGATGGCTTCTTCTACATCAAGGGCCGGTCATCGGAGATGATCATCTCCGGCGGCGTCAACGTCGCACCCGACGAGGTCGATCGGATCGCCGAGGGCGTCTCGGGCGTTCGTGCGGCCGCGTGCTACGAGATACCCGATGACGAGTTCGGTGCGCTGATCGGCTTGGCCGTGGTGCCGGCCGCGGAGCTCGACGAATCCGAGGCGCGAAAACTCAAGCAGGCCATTGCCGCCCGGTACCGCAAGGAGTCCGAGTCGATGGCGCGCCCATCGACGATCGTCATCGTGTCAGAGATCCCCAGGACCCAGTCCGGCAAGGTGATTCGTGCCTCGCTGGCTGCGACCGCACATGGTTGAGGTTCGTCAGCGCGTGCTGACAGCGGTGTCGGACGTGCTCTACGTCGATGATTCGGACTTCTTTGATGGTGATGCCACCGATCTGCGGGAGCTGGGGCTGGACTCGGTTCGATTCGTGCTGTTGATGAAGCAGCTGGGAGTGGACAGAGAATCGGATCTGCCGGCCCGACTGGCCGACGACCTGACCGTTGCGGGCTGGGTTCGCGAATTGGAGAGCCGGTGTGACACCGACTGAATACGCCGGTGTCCATCGGGTTCCGCTGAGCATCTCGCAGCAGAACATCTACAACGGGGTGCTCCAGGACCCCGACCCGACCCTGTATCTGATCGGCAAGAGCTATCGGTTTCACCCCGTGGCATTGCCGACTTTCCGGTCCGCCCTGAAATCGACCATACTGGGCAACCCCATCCAGCTGTGCGTCTTGACAGCGCCGCTGACCGTCGATGGGTATCCCGACCTGGTTTGTCGGCTGGAATTCGATGATGTCGTGAGGGTGTGTCGGCAGGGCGACGGCGCTGCCGAGGGACTGGCCGACACCTGGTCCTCGGGGATCACCGAGACGCCGCTGGTGCGCTACACCGTGGACGTCGATGCGAACGAGCAGGTGGTGGCCATGCATGTGCATACCCATCACATCCTGCTGGACGGTGCATCGACTGCGATCATCGAAGCCGACCTGGCCGCACACCTTGCCGGGCGCGGGGACAAGCCTTGTTCTGCAACGTCTTTGGCAACACTACTGGATGCCCACCGCATCGAGACGGGCAAAGTAGACCAGGCAAACGAACGTCTCGCACCCGAGGTGCGCCGTGAATTGACCGAGCAGGGGCAACTCGGCAGTCTGGGTCAGGGTATCGGGGATGCTGTTCCGGGAACTGCGGGCCGGGGCGTACTGCTGGAGTCGGCTCGGGTGACCGGGCCGACCTACGACGCGATCATCGCGCTTGCCGAAGGCCGGCAGGTGCCGCTGAACGTGTTGGTGGCCACTGCTTCGGTGGCGGTGCACGCCAGTCTGCGCAAGAGCACGGAGAGTCTGCTGGTGCACCCGGTGGATAACCGGTTCGGTGAGCCGGCGCTGAATGTTGCTACCTGCCTGGTGAACTCGGTCGCGCAATTGGTTCGGTTCCCGCCGTTCGCCTCCGTTGGTGACGTCGTGGGCATGCTGGACCGAGGCTACGTCAAGGCGGCACGGCGTCGCTGGTTCCGTGAAGAGCTTTACCGCCGAATGTATCTGACGATCAACCGCAGTACGCATGTCGAAGCGCTCACGGTCAACTTCATGCGCAGTCGCTGCGCGGACGAACTCAAGCCGTATCTGTCCGAACCGCCCGAGGTCACCGATATCGGCCCGGTGGAAGGCATGACAGTGGCTGTTATTCACGACGAGGCGCAGCGCACACTCGATTTCGCCATCTGGCATCGGCTCGATGCGGCCGAACGGACGGGTCGCTCATATACCGCGGACCGCATCGTGGCGGCACTGGAATCGATGACCGCGCGCTGGGACGAGCCGATCGCGCTGACCGTCGGCGAGTGGTTCGGGGTCACCGCGGAGGGCAGTCTGCAAACTCTCGATGGCATACCCTCGAGGCGGTGCGCGACGGCACCCGCCTGGTTTCTCGATGCCGCCGTCGATTTGCGCCAGTGCCGCAGTCCAGGTGTCGATCGGTGGATTGCCGAGATCATGTCGGTCGGCGCGCGGCCCGGCGATGTGCTGGTGCTCGTCGACGATAATTCCCAACACGCGATCGAATTGCTGATCGCGTGTCATCTGGCCGGCTGCGGCTACAGCGTGTGCGCGTCCTTGGACGAGGTAGATGCCCGGGTCAAAACCATTGCTGCGCAGGGCGATATATCGGCGCACTGGATCGAGATCGGCGCCGCGCTGCCTGAGCTGAATGAGGCGTCGCGCAAGCTCATCGAGAGCAGGATCGATCACGTCGCAGGAGACGGACAGCTGGCCACCAGCCTCGCCTACGTGATGCCGACCTCCGGCTCGACCGGAGAGCCCAAACTGGTTCCGGTGACACACGGTTCGTTGGCAGCATTTTGCCTTGCGGCCAAAGGCGTGTACGGCTGGGGACCGCAGGACACGGTCCTGCAATGCGCCACACTGACTTCCGACATCAGCGTGGAAGAGGTCTTTGTTGCCCTCAGTTGCGGGTCGCGGGTGCTCCGGTCGGCGGCGATGCGCGACGGTGATCTGCCCGCCCTGCTACGCGACGTTGCGGCTCATATTGTGACTGTTCTGGATCTGCCCACCGCGATCTGGCACTTGTTGTGCGAGGACAACGAGATCTTGTCGGCGCTGGGCGGATCGGCGGTGCGCCAGGTGATCGTCGGTGGGGAAGCGGTGCGTCCAGCCGCCGTCGACAAGTGGTTGAGCGCGGCTGCCACCCAATCGGTATCGCTGATATCGACGTACGGTCCAACGGAAACCACCGTTGTCGTAACCCAATTGCCGATCGCCGGGGACGCCGGCGAAACGGCGTCGACCTGGAGCCGATTGGGCCGCCCGCTGCTGCTCGACTCGGTCTTCGTAGGGTTCGGCGAGGTGATCGTCGTCGGAGAGCTGGTGTCAACCGGTTACCTGGGAGCGAGCGGATCGAGCTTCGGTACGGTGCAGGCCATCGACGGTACCCGGCATCGTGCCTTCGCCACCGCCGATCGGGTGACCTGGGACGGTGCCGGATTCCCGATATTGACCGGACGTCGCGACGCCGTGCTGAAGATCGCCGGTAAGCGTGTCGATACCGCAGAAGTGTTGCGCCGGATCGCAGCGGATCCCGAGGTTTGCGACGTTGCCGTCGAGCCTGTGGGCGATGGTCTGGGGATCTGGATCCAAACTCCGAAAAGTCGCACCGGGCAATCGGATCCGGCGGTTGTCGCGCGCATCCGCACCGCCGCAAGATCGCTGGGGATACCGTCGTTCACCGTCTTCGCCGTGGCGATGATTCCGCGCCGGCAGAACGGGAAGGTCGATCGGGCGAAATTGACTGCGGCAGAAGATCTTCCCGGCGAGGTTGCCGGTTCTGACGCGGCTGTCCGCCTCGCCCAGATCTGGAGTCACCACCTGGGCCGGCCCATCGGCGCGGACTCGTCCCTGCTCGATGAGGGCATTGGGTCACTCGATCTGATCAGGATCCTGCCCGACACCCGCAGGTTTCTCGATTGGCAGTTGACGGTGCTCGACCTGATCAGTGCCGACAGCGCGGTCGGTGTGGTCGGCTGCCGACCGGCAGCCGACGGCTGGATAGATGATGCCACCGCCGCGGAGATCGCCCATGATCTGACTGCTCTGCAGCAGCCGAATACGGGCGTGGACCTCGGCGCTTGTCGGCTTCCGATCGGTCGACAGAATCAGGCCATCGTGATTCTCGGTGCGACAGGCATTTTGGGGACCGGATTTGCCAGGGCTGTGCTGGATCTCAAACGCCAGGGCCACTGCTGCCCGCCAGTGGTGTTCGCCACGAGATCACCACTGCCGCGAACCGATCCCTGGACGGAACTGGGTATTTCGGGCGGAGTCGAAATCACCCAGCTGTCAGACGGCTTCGGTGGCGACGAACTCGGTGCCCTGCTCGATGAGGTTCGTGCCGGCACCGTGATCAATTGCATCGGCAACACCAACATTCTGGTGCCGTACCGAGAACTCCGATCGGCCAACGTCGATGCGGTCTCGGTGATCGCCGACGCATGCGCGCGTCGTGGCACCCGGTTGGTTCAGCTGTCGACGTTCGTGGTCGGTGCGGACGTGGCGGCGACCAAAGTGACCGACCCCCGGGTCGCGCCCTATCCGTATGCGGCATCGAAATCCATCGCAGAGCTGGTGCTTTCGGCAACTCCGGATGTGCTGGACTTCACCGCCGTGCGATTGCCCAGAGTGCTCGGCGACCGTCGGCAACTAGCGCGTTCTGCCGACATTCTGGTGTCGGTCCTCGATGCCTGCACCGCGCTGCAGGCCTGCCCGGTCGTATCTTTGACAGAAGAGGTCACCACCAATGTGGCCGCAGCCAACAGCATTCTCGAACTCCTGCCCGAACTGTCCCCGGCCATCGAGTTGGGACGCGGTCTGACGGTGCTGCGCGGCGAAAAGGTCTGCTACACAGAGTTTCTCGGTGAGTTCGGATTTGCTGCGGTCGACGTCGACGAATGGAAGAGCCGGCTGGATCGCAGCCAATGGGCGCGCAGCAATCCCATGCGCTGGGCGGTGATCGACGCCTGGGTCGGTTTGGGTATGAGGCTGCGGGGTCGCAGCTATGCGGAATATCTGGCCGGATACCCGACAATCGACCTCGATTTCGAATCCGTGGCCGAGGTGGTGAGCACCCCATTGTCGCTTCATGCGACCTTGGCGGCGGATTGCCCGGAAGTTGTCAGGAACTGATCGGTGCCGGCCGACGACTGCTCAAGAGGGGGCGCATCTGCGCCCGATTGTGAGGAATGGCCTTGACGGAATTGACTGAATCTCGGAACGAGACCCCAGCCGGCCGCCGGATGTATCTCGATATCACCGGGATGTCCTGCGGGATGTGTTCGGGCCGTGTGCAGAAGGCGCTCAACAAGGTCGAGGGGGTGCGGGCGTCGGTTGATTTCGCGACCAAGACCGCCACCATCGACACCGAAACTGCAGTGAGCGCGGCCGAACTGTGCGACGTCATCCGGGACGCCGGCTACGGAGCCGAACCCCGAGCCACCGTGCCGGAGGCCGCGCCCAATACGGGCCGCGGCCCGCTGCAGCGACTGGTGGGCGGATTGCTCGGCCGGCACTGATGACGGCCATGTCCTGATCTGTGGGCCTCATGGCCTAGACGACATACCGGTTCGCGTCACACCATGAAGGCGTGACGCGATCTGTGGTGATCCTGGGGTTCGACGGGGTCCAGGCGATGGACATCGTCGGGCCCGCCGACGTGTTCACCGGAGCCACTCTGCAATTGGCCGCCCAACAATCCCCGGGCGGCTACCGGGTCAGCCTGGTCTCGACCGATGCCCGGCCGGTCAGCACGCTGACCGGACTGCAGTTCGTCGCGTCGGCCGCCCCCGGCCCGGACGGCGATATCGACACGCTGGTCATCCCCGGCGGCTTCGGTACCGGCACCGCCCGCAGTGACCCGGCGGTGATCGACTGGATCCGCGCGGTGGCGCCGACCGCGCGCCGGGTGGTCAGCGTGTGTTCCGGGGCGTTTCTGCTGGCCGAGGCCGGGGTGCTCGACGGCTGCTGCCGGGCCACCACTCACTGGGCCATGGCCGAGCAGATGGCCCACGATTTCCCGGACATCGAGGTCGATCCCGACCCGATCTTCATCCGCAGCTCCGAGCGGGTCTGGACGGCGGCCGGGGTCACCGCCGGCATCGATCTGGCGCTGCACCTGGTCGAGGACGACTACGGCACCGAACTGGCCCAGACCGTGGCCCGCTGGCTGGTGCTGCACCTGCGCCGTCCCGGCGGTCAGACCCAGTTCGCGCCGCCGGTATGGATGCCGCGGGCCAAGCGGGCCCCGATCCGTGATGTTCAGGAGGCCATCGAGTCCGAACCCGGTGCCGCACACAGCATCCCGGAACTGGCCCGGCGCGCGGCGATGAGTCCCCGGCATTTCACCCGGGTGTTCACCGAGCAGGTCGGCGAATCGCCTGGGGTGTACGTGGAGCGGATCCGTACTGACGCGGCCCGCCGCCAGTTGACCGAGACCGACGACACCATCGGCGTGATCGCCGCCCGGTGCGGCTTCGGCAGTGCCGAGTCGATGCGGCGCAACTTCGCCAGACGCGTCGGCATCTCACCCGACCAATACCGAAAATCGTTCGCCTGAAGGAGTATTCATGCAGATCGCGATCGTCCTCTACCCGGGCTACACCGCCCTGGACTTCATCGGCCCCTACGAGTCGCTGCGCTGGTTGCCCGACGCCGAGGTCCGCTTCGTCTGGCACGAGGTCGGTCCGGTGGCCGCAGACTCCGGCGTGCTGCTGGTCGGCGTCACCCATACCTTCGACGAGACCCCGTCCCCGGACATCGTCGTGGTGCCGGGTGGGTTCACCACCATGGAACACTCTCGCGACGAGAAGCTCCTGGACTGGCTGCGCAGCACGTACCAGCACACGATGTGGACCGCGTCGGTGTGCTCGGGCTCGATGATCCTGGCCGCAGCCGGGCTGCTGGAGGGCAAGCGCGCGACGTCGCACTGGGCCGCGGTGCCCTTGTTGAAGGCGTTCGGCGTCGACCCGGTCGCCGATCAGCGGATCGTGCAGTCCGGGGACCGGATCGTCACCTGCGCGGGGGTCTCGGCCGGCATCGACCTGGGCCTGTGGCTGACTGCTCAACTCGGCGGCGAGGACAAGGCCAAGGCCATCCAGCTGTCCATGGAATACGACCCACAGCCGCCCTTCGACTCCGGCCACATGTCCAAGGCGTCGGCGGCGACCAAGGCCCGGGCCACCGCGTTGATGTCCCGCGAGCTGCTCAAGCCCGCCGAGCTCAAGGCCTCCACGGCGTTGCTGTGGGGGCAGGCGCTCAAACGCGTCCGCTCCCGCCGCAGCCGGGTGAAGTAACCTCGGCCGGGTGAATTTGGCATACGACGAGCGCGGCTCCGGCGACCCGGTGCTGTTCATCGCGGGTCGCGGGGGAGCGGGCCGCACCTGGCATCTGAACCAGGTCCCGGCATTCCAGCGGGCCGGTTATCGCTGTATCACCTTCGACAACCGCGGCATCGGCGCCACCGAGAACGCCATCGGTTTCGGCACCGCGCAGATGGTCGCCGACACCGCGTCGCTGATCGACAAAGTCGTCGGTGGCCCGGTGCGCATCGTCGGGGTGTCGATGGGCTCGTTCATCGCCCAGGAACTCATGGTGGCCCGCCCCGAGCTGGTGTCCTCGGCGGTACTGATGGCCACCCGCGGCCGTGAGGATCGGGCCCGCCGATTCTTCCGCGAGGCCGAAATCGAATGGCTGGCCTCGGGCCTGCAGGCCCCGCCGATGGTGGACGCGAAAAACCGTCTGCTGGAAAGCTTTTCACCCAAGACCCTGAACGACGACAAGGCCGTGCAGGACTGGATCGAGATGTTCACCATGTGGCCCACCAAGCCGACACCGGGGCTCAAGGCCCAGCTGGCCTGTGCGCCGGAGACCAACCGGCTGCCGGCCTATGGGCACGTCGCCGCCCCGGTGCTGGTGATCGGTTTCGCCGATGACGTGGTGCTGCCGCCGCACCTGTCCCGTGAGGTGGCCGACGCCTTCCCGCTGGGCAAGTATTTGGAGATCGCCGACGCCGGACACCTGGGGTTCATCGAGCGTCCGGACGAGGTCAACACCGCCATCCTGGAATTTTTCGCCGCCACGCCGGTGTGACACGCTGTACTGATGAACCCGTCGACCCTGCAAGCGCGGGTCGTCGTCGACGAACTGATTCGCGGCGGCGTCCGCGACGTCGTGCTGTGCCCCGGGTCGCGTAACGCACCGCTGGCCTTCGCGCTGGCCGATGCCGACCGAGCCGGACGGCTGCGGCTGCACGTGCGCATCGACGAGCGCACCGCCGGCTACCTGGCCGTGGGCCTGGCGCTATCCGGCTCGCCAGTCTGCATCGCGATGACCTCGGGCACCGCGGTGGCCAACCTGGGCCCAGCCGTGATCGAGGCCAACTACGCCCGGGTGCCGCTGATCGTGCTGAGCGCCAACCGGCCCTACGAACTGCTGGGCACCGGCGCCAACCAGACCATGGAGCAGTTCGGCTATTTCGGCAACCAGGTGCGCGCCACCATCAGCCTGGGCCTGGCCGAGGCGGGCACGGACCTGGCCGCGCTCAACGCCCAATGGCGTTCGGCGACCTGCCGGGTCCTGGTGGCAGCCAAGGGTTCTCGTACCGCCAATGCCGGCCCGGTGCAGTTCGACATCCCGCTGCGCGAGCCGCTGGTGCCCGACGACGAAGACGGAGCAGCCGGGCCTTCCGAATATTGTCCCGAGGGCCGGCCCGACGGGCGGCCGTGGACCTACACCCCGCCGGTGACCTTCGATCAACCGCTGGACATCGACCTGACCCCGGACACCGTGGTCATCGCCGGCCACGGCGCCGGCGTCCAGCCGAACCTGGCGCACCTGCCCACCGTCGCCGAGCCGACCGCGCCGCCCGCGGACAACCCACTGCACCCGCTGGCGCTGCCGCTGGTGAAACCGCGGCAGGTGATCATGCTGGGCCGGCCCACCCTGCACCGCCCGGTGTCGGCGCTGCTGGCCGATCCGTCGGTGCCGGTGTACGCGCTGACCACCGGGCCACGCTGGCCGGATGTGTCGGGCAACTCGCAGGCCACCGGAACCCGGGCCAGCACCACCGGGCAGCCCGACCCGGACTGGATCACCCGCTGCGCGCAGGCCAACGCCCGCGCCGAGCATGCCGTCCGCGCGCAACTGCGCGAACATCACCTGGTCACCGGTCTGCACGTGGCCGCCGCGGTCGCCGACGGCCTGCACCCCGGCGACCAGTTGGTGCTGGGCGCTTCCAACCCGGTGCGCGACGCCGCGCTGGTCGGACTCAACTCGCACGGCATCGCGGTGCGCTCCAACCGCGGCGTGGCCGGGATCGACGGCACGGTGTCCACCGCGATCGGTGCGGCGCTGGCCCACGAGGGCGGGCACACCGTCGCGCTGATCGGCGACCTGACCTTCGTGCACGACAGTTCGGGTCTGCTGATCGGGCCCACCGAACCGACCCCCAGGGCGCTGACCATCGTGGTGTCCAACGACAACGGCGGCGGCATCTTCGAGCTGCTCGAACAGGGCGACCCACGGTTCTCCGACGTGTCCTCCCGGATCTTCGGCACCCCGCACGACGTGGATGTCGCCGGACTGTGCCGGGCCTACCACGTGGAGTGCCGGCAGGTGGAGGCCACCGATCTGGGCGCGGCTCTCAACGAGCCGTTCGAGGGCATGCGGGTACTGGAGGTCAAGGCCGACCGCTCGTCGTTGCGGTCGTTGCACGCCGCGATCCGGGCCGCGATCAAGGCCGGGCCGTGATCGCTTCGGGCCTGGTCGGTCGCGCGAATGCCCTGTGGGACAGCCTGATTCCGCACCTGTTCGGGGACGGCAACGAAACCCGCGCACAACGGATCATCCGCCGGACCCGGATCGGGGTGGTGCTGCTGGCCTGCCTGGTGACGTTGCAGTCGGTGCTGCTGGTGCTCGGCGCGTGGCGCAATGACCAGCAGATCGAGCACAACATGGGAACCGCTGCCGCCGAGGTACTTTCGGCCGGTCCACGCCGCTCGACCATCGAATTCGTCACCCCGGACCGGGTCACCTATCGTCCGGAGCTCGGCGTGCTGTACCCGTCCGAGCTGGAGACCGGGATGCGCATCTACGTCGAATACGACCGGGACAACCCGGATCTGGTGCGGGTGCGCAACCGTAACGCCTCGCTGTCGATCATCCCGGCGGGGTCGATCGCGGTGGTGGGCTGGCTGGTGGCCGGGGCCGCATTGGTCGCGCTGGCGTTGGTGCAGCGCCGAATGTCGGACTAGATGATTGATTCCTGGGTATTAGTGGTCGTAGGCGAGTAATGAGCGTCGGATGGTTGTGCCGATGTGGTCGTTGTGCCAGATCGCGGCGGTCAGGGCCA
>Ga0164242_10002020_pt1 | contig 23616 bp, 25 predicted proteins | sample OricomgcompostMG_FD_108783 | JGI IMG/M metagenome (GOLD analysis project Ga0164242, IMG submission 108783) | Miracle-Growth compost microbial communities from Emeryville, California, USA - Original compost - Miracle growth compost (MG) ...
GGAGTTGCCCGGGTTGATCGCGGCGTCGGTCTGGATCGCGTCGAGGTACGCGTCGGACGAACCGTCCTCGCTGGACACGTGCACCGCCCGGCCGAGCGCCGACACGATTCCCGAGGTGACGGTCCCCTCGAGCCCGAGCGGCGAGCCGATCGCGATCACCGGGTCGCCGACCGCGAGCGTGTCCGAATCGCCCAGCGAGGCGACGCTCAGCTGGTCGGTCGGCACCTTGATCACGGCCAGGTCGCTGATCGGGTCGCGCCCGACGATCTGCGCCTTCGCGGTGGCCTCGTCCGAGAAGGTGACGGTGATGGACGCGTCGGTGCCGGTGGCTGCGTCGGCAACCACGTGATTGTTCGTGAGCACGTCGCCGCGCTTGTCGATCACCACGCCGGACCCGACTGCGTACTCGGTGGACGTCGACACCGCGATCGACACGACGGCCGGGCCGACGCGCGCCGCGATGTCGGCGACCGATCCGGGCGGTCGGTTCGCGGGCTTGCCGGTCTTGGCCAGGCTGACGTTGCCGTGGTGCACCAGCCCGTCGGTCTTGTGCGTCACCCAGTAGCCGACGCCGCCACCGATGCCACCGGCGACCAGCGCGATGACGATCCCGAGCATGAGCGCGCGCAGCCCGAATCGGCCGCCGGCCCGGACCACGCGGGCGTCGGACTCGTCCTCGGCATCGGTGGGCGCGGGCGGCAGTTCACCGTCGTCGACCTCGGTGTCCAGCTCGGGCGCGAGCTGCTCGGGAGCGCCGCGGGTGAAGATCGCCCCGCTGCCCAGCCAGTACTGCGAGCGCGGGTCGCGCCACGGGTCGAACGGGGCGTCGTGCTTCCACCACGGCAGCTGGCCGGCGCCGTTGCCGGGGACGATGCGGCTGCCCGGCGCCGGGTCGAAGCCGCCGCTGGCGCCGGCCGTCGGGCCGAAGGCGTCGGACAGGATCAGCGGGACGGGCGGCGGCGGCGTCCGGCGCGGGTTGATGCGCTCGCCCGGCAGCGGCGCGAAGCTGGCTCCCGGCGCGGGACGGCCGTACGCCTGGGCGTCCTCGGGCGCGACGGTCGGCGGCGGCGGACGGTAGCCGGCGAACGGCGGGCGCGGGGCGAACGAGCCCTCGACGGATTCGGGCCGCGCGTAGGCCTCGCCCTGCTGATCTTGCGCAGCGCCCGGGCCGTCCGCGTCGTCAGCGGCGGCGTGCCGGCCAGGCTGCTCAGTCACCCGCGCGCTCCTCGATCGTGGTCAGTCCTTCGATTCGAGTCTGCCCCACAATCCTGTGGCGCGCTGCAGGAGCTGCGAAGGCGACGATCAACGACCGAGGCCGGCGGGCACCTGGTGCGCCGGCACGTAGTTCGCCGGCTGAACATGCACCGGGTTCGCGGGCCGTTGCGTGGACGATGCCGCGCTGCCGGTCGCGTGCGCGGCCGAGCTGACCGCGAGCACGCCCGCGGCGGCCACCGCGACCGCGGTGCCGACGATCGGACGCAGCCGGTGCGGCCGCTCCTGCTCGACGGGCACGACCGCGGCCGGGACGGCCAGGTTGCCGAACGTGGACAGCAGCGTGGAGCCGTCCGAGCCGAGCACCGTCGGCGGCGTCTCGATCGGCGTCGTGGCCGGCACCTCGCGGAGCCGGTCCAGCAGACCGGACGGCAGCGCCGGGGCGGGCGCGGTCCGCAGCGCCCACGCGGCCTCGCGCTGCACGGCCACGGCGTAGGCGCACTCGGGACAGTCGGCGGTGTGCTGCCGCGCCCGCTGCCGAGCCAGCCCGGTCAGCGCGCCGTCAGCGAACGCCGCGACGGCCTCGTCCGATAGGTGCTGAGGGTTCACGAGAGTGTCTCTTCTGTACCACCACGCGATGAGCGCTCGCGCGAAGAGGCAAACCTGTCGGCGGCTGGCGCCGCTGCAGTCGGTCGCCCTGCGCACTCGACCGGACGCGGAGCGGACGGGGCGCGATGAGCCAAGGCTTCGCGGAGGAGGACACGGCCGCGGTGGATGCGGGAGCGGACCGTGCCCACCTTGATGTTCAGGGTCGCGGCGATCTCCTCGTAGGACAGCTCCTCGAGGTCGCACAGCACGACGGCGACGCGGAAGTCCGGCGGCAGGGCGTCGAGCGCGGCCTGGATCTCCGGATCCAGGTTGAGCTGCTCGTACATCTGCTCCGGGCCGGCCTCACGGGAGGCGAGCCGGTCACCGACGTCGTCCGGGAGCGCGTCGAACCGGATCCGCTGGCGGCGCCGCACCATGTCCAGGAACAGGTTCGTGGTGATGCGGTGCAGCCAGCCCTCGAACGTGCCCGGCGTGTACTCGGCCAGCGAGCGGAACACCCGGACGAACGTCTCCTGGGTCAGGTCCTCGGCGTCCGCGCGGTTACCGGACAGCCGGTACGCGAGCCGGTAGACGCGGTCGGCGTGCGTGCGCACGACCTCGTCCCAGCTCGGCGGAACCCAAGCCGGTGCCTCAGTGACCTCGTGTGCCGTCATCGCTCACCTCTGCCGGTGTCGTCCGCCCCACCCTGTCGTGGAGCCGACCCAACCAGCGCTACCTGTCCGTCAAGTAAACGCCTCAGCGGCCGCTCACGTTCCCGAACCCGGCATCTAGGCTCGGCGCGTGCACTCGTACACCCCCGCGGACGACCGCACTGCCCGTGCCCTGGCCGACTACTGCCTGCAGCGGCTGGCGATGGAGGCGCCGCTGGACCGGCCGCTGCGCCCGGAGGAACTGGAGGCGCTGGCCGGCCAGACGGTCACGCCCGAGGGCATCGGCGGCGACGAGGCGCTGCGGCTGTGGGCGGACGTCCTCGGCCCGGCCTGCCTGTCCGTCGACCACCGCCGCTACCTGTCCTTCATCCCGTCGGCGCCGACGAAGGCCGCCGCCGGCTTCGACATGCTGGTGGGCGCGTCGAGCGTCTACGGCGGCTCGTGGCTGGAGGGCGCCGGCGCGGTCTACGCCGAGAACCAGGCGCTGCACTGGCTGGCCTCGCTCGCCGGCCTGCCGGACGGCGCCGGCGGCGTGTTCGTTCAGGGCGGCACGATCGGCAACCTGTCCGCGCTGGTGGCCGCCCGCGAGGCGGCGCTGCACCGGCGCGGCGGACGGCCGGCCCGCTGGGCGGTGTGCGTGACCGAGGAGACGCACTCGTCGGTCAAGCACGCGCTGCGCGTGGTGATGGACGTCGACGTGGTCGAGGTGCCCGGCGACGAGCGCGGCCGGATGACCGGCGCCGCGCTGCGCCGCACGATCTCCGGGCTCTCCCCCGACTCGCGCGACGGGATCTTCGCCGTGGTCGCGACGGCGGGGACGACCAACCTGGGCGTGGTCGACGACATCGCCGGCATCGCGGACGTGACCGAGGAACACCACTGGTGGCTGCACGTTGACGGCGCGTACGGCGGCGCTGGACTTGCCGCGCCGAGTGTGCGGCACCTGTTCGCCGGCGTGGAGCGGGCCGACTCGTTCATCGTCGATCCGCACAAGTGGCTGTTCGCGCCGTTCGACGCGTGCGCGCTGCTCTACCGCGACCCCGTGCAGGCGCGCGCCGCGCACACCCAGCACGCCGGCTACCTCGACCCGGTGACCGTGGACGGCGAGTGGAACCCGTCCGACTTCGCGATCCAGCTGACCCGGCGCGCCCGCGGCCTGCCGTTCTGGTTCTCGCTGGCCGTGCACGGGACGGACGCGTATCGCGACGCGCTGGAGCAGACGCTGTCGGTAGCTCGCGCGGGCGCGGACCTGATCCGGTCCGCGCCGCACCTGCGGCTGCTCGTCGAGCCGGAGCTGACCGTCCTGATCTTCGAGCGGATCGGCTGGGACGAGGCACAGTACACCGCGTGGAGCGCGCGGCTCCTGGACGAGCAGGTCGCGTTCGTGACGCCCACGCGGCACCGCAACCGGGTCTGCACCCGGTTCGCGATCGTGAACCCGCAGACGACGCCGGACGATCTGGCCCTGATCATCGACTCCATGGCATGACCTGGCGATAAGGTCACCCGCATGGCGGACGCGATGGTGAACCTGCAGAGCGTGGCGTACGCGGAGTCGTTCGTCGCCGAGGACGAGCTGATCACGACCGCCCGGGACCGGGCCCGCGAGCTGGGCTGCGTCCCGATCGGTCCCGCGGGCGGCGCGGTGCTGCGCGTGCTGGCCGCCGCGACCGGCGCCCGGGCCGTCGTCGAGGTCGGCACCGGCGCGGGGATCTCCGGGCTCTACCTGCTGGGCGGGATGGCCGCCGACGGCGTGCTGACGACCGTGGACGTCGAGGGCGAGAACCAGCGCGCGGCCCGCGAGGCGTTCACCGAGGCCGGGATCGCTCCGGCCCGCTACCGGATGATCAACGGGCCGGCCGCCGAGGTGCTGCCGCGGTTGCGCGAGGACGCGTACGACCTGGTGTTCGTGGACGCGGACAAGACCGCGTACGGCGTCTACTTCGAGCAGGCCGTGCGGCTTCTGCGTCCCGGTGGCGTGATGGCGTTCGACAACGCGCTGTGGCACGACCGCGTGGCCGACCCGACGCAGCGCGACGCGGACACGCTGACGCTGCGCGACCTGGGCCGGGCCGTCCGCGACGACGACCGGTTGATCCCCGCGCTGCTGCCCGTCGGCGACGGCCTGCTGGTCGCCGCCAAGCGCTGAGCCGCTCCCAAGATTCCTGATCAACAGCAGATCTTGGTCGCCCCGGCGGCCACTACGCGCTGTTGATCAGCGAGGTGGAGGGCCGGTCGGTTCCGGCCGCACAGCCCAGGCGAGCACCGCGTCGCGCACCGGCTCGGGCATCAGCAGGAGCTGAGGTCGGGCCTCCGTCCAGCCCGGCTCCTTCGTCCGCTTCGCCTGTTCCAGGTGATCACGGTCGAAGGCGCGATCGAGGTCGAGCTCGCCGTCGTCAGCCTCCGAGCTTGCGCCCGGAAGGAGCCGGCCGCGCGACAGCTCAACAGTCAAGCCCTCAGGGATGGACGACGGGCGTTCGATCATGACACGCAACGATGCCAGACGGGCGGAGCCGCTACCGTCGAGCGGTGGCCTGCTACGTCGACACCGTCCGCGACTATCCGGACGCCGGGCTGCGCCACACCCGGTTCTGCCACCTGCTCGCCGACAGCCGCGAGGAGCTGCACGCCATGGCCGACGAGCTGGGCATCCCGCGGCGGTTCTTCCAGGATCATCCGTGGCGCTGGCACCACGACCTGCCCGAGCAGCTGCGGGCGCAGGCCGTCCAACTCGGCGCCGTCGAGGTGACCATGCACGAGGTCGGAGCCATGCTGCGGGCGCGGCGGGCGGCGCTGGGCGGGTAGCGCGGCTCGCGTAGGTTCGACGGGTGCGAATCACGGTTCTGGCCGGCGGCATCGGCGGCGCCAAGTTCCTGCGCGGTGTGCGGGCCGCGTGCCCCGGCGACGAGATCACAGCGATCGTCAACACCGGCGACGACGTCACGCTGCACGGCCTGCGCATCTGCCCGGACCTGGACAGCGTCATGTACACGCTGGCCGGCGCGAACGACGTCGAGCGGGGCTGGGGCCGCGAGGACGAGTCCTGGCGCATTCAGCAGGAGTTCAAGGCGTACGGCGCCGAACCGTCCTGGTTCAACCTCGGCGACCTGGACATCGCCACGCACCTGGTCCGCACCCGGATGCTGGACGCCGGCTACCCGCTGTCGGACGTCACCGCCGCGCTGTGCAAGCGGTGGCAACCGGGAATCCGGCTGCTGCCGATGACGGACGAGCGCTGCGAGACGCACGTGATCGTCGATCTGGACGGGGGGCGCAAGGCGATCCACTTCCAGGAGTGGTGGGTGCGGCACCGCGCCGCGCTGCCCGCGCACGGCTTCGTGCAGATCGGGCTGGACGACGCCGAACCCGCGCCCGGCGTGCTGGACGCGATCACGACCGCCGACGCCGTCCTCATCGCGCCGAGCAACCCGGTCGTGTCGATCGGCACGATCCTGGGCCTGCCGGCGATCCGCGAGGCCGTGCAGACGACGCCGGCGCGGGTGGCCGGGCTGTCGCCGATCGTCGGCGGCGCGCCGGTGCGCGGCATGGCCGACGCGTGCCTGCCCGCCATCGGCGTCGAGGTCAGCGCGCAGGGCGTCGGCCGGCACTACGGTGCTCGGACCGAGTCCGGATTGCTGGACGTCTGGCTGATCCACGAGACGGACACCGCTGACGTCCCCAGGGTGGACGTGCGCGCCGTCCCGCTGCTCATGACCGACGACGCCGCGACGGCGGCCATGGTCAAGGTGGCGCTGTCGTGACGGCGGATCACGCGGCGCCGCGCATCGAGGTGCTGCCGGTGCTCGGCATCGGCGAGCTGCGCCCGGGCGACGACCTCGCGGCGCTGATCGCCGAGCACGCCCCACCACTGCAGGACGGCGACGTGCTGGTCGTGACGTCCAAGGCGATCTCCAAGATCGAGGGCCGGCTGATCCTGCTGGACACCGACGACGAGCAGGCCCGCGAGGCCGCGCGGCAGGAGGCGATCGACGCCGAGACGGTGCGCGTCGTCGCCAGCCGCGGCGACCTGCGCATCGTCGAGACCCGGCACGGTTTGGTGCTCGCGGCCGCCGGCGTGGACGCGTCCAACGTCGCCCGCAACGAACTCGCGCTGCTGCCGCTCGACCCGGACGCGTCCGCCCAGCTGCTGCGCGAGAGCCTGCGCGAACGCCTCGGCATCACGGTCGGGATCGTGATCAGCGATTCGATGGGGCGGCCCTGGCGCGCCGGCATCACCGACACCGCGATCGGCGTGGCCGGGCTGACCGCGCTGACCGATCCGCGCGGGCGCACCGACGCGTACGGCAACACGCTCGCGGTCACGCAGGTCGCGATCGCCGACGAGCTCGCGGCGGCCGGCGACCTGGTCAAGGGCAAGCTCGGCGGCGTGCCGGTGGCGATCGTGCGCGGGCTCGCGCACGACGGCGGCAAGCTCGACGACGACGGCCTCGGCAGCCGGTCGCTGATCCGCGGCTCGGCCGACGACCTGTTCCGGCTCGGTACCGCGGAGGCGATGGCGGTCGGCCGCGAGGACGTCGGCGGCGCCACCGACCTGATCCCGCCGCTGCACGCCGACGCGGTCGAGGTGATCACTGCGCTGGAGCCGCAGTCGGCCGGCGATGCCGCGCTGCGCCAGGCGTTCCTGGCCTTCCTGGCGGCGCGGGCGGACGCGATGTGGCGCTCGTGCGCGCCCGGGCACCTGACCGCGTCCGCGCTCGTCGTCGATCCGTCGCGGCGGGCCGTGCTGCTCACGCTGCATCCGCGGGTGGGCCTGTGGGTGCAGCTCGGCGGGCACTGCGAGCCGGGCGATCACACCCTGCTGGACGCGGCCGCCCGCGAGGCCCGCGAGGAGAGCGGGATCGGCGCGCTGTCGTTCGACCCCGCACCGCTCGGGCTGGACGTCCACCCGATCACCTGCTCGCTCGGCGTCGCCACCCGGCACCTGGACGTCCGGTTCCTCGCGGTCGCGCCGGAAGGGGCCGAGCCGGTCGTCAGCGAGGAGTCCCTGGACCTGCGCTGGTTCGGCTTCGACGACCTGCCCGCAGACGCCTCGCCCGAGCTGCCCGGCCTGGTCGCCGCGGCGCGCGAGCGGCTGGGCCTGTAGGTGCGCGCCGACGTCCTCTCGGCCGTGTCGTCGTGGCCGGTAACGACGGCCGCGGCGGCCGTGGTCGGCCCGGACGGCGTGCTGGCGGCGACCGGTCCGCTGGAGCACCGGTTCGCGCTCGCGTCGGTGACGAAACCCCTTGCCGCATTGGCGATTCTGGTCGCGGTCGAGGAGGAGGCGGTGTCGCTGGACGATCCCGCCGACGAGGCGCTGGTCCCCGGCGCGACGCTGCGGCACCTGCTCGCGCACGCCTCCGGGCTCGCGCCGGAACGCCCACTGAAGTCGTTCCCGCCGGCGACGCGGCGGGTGTACTCGAACGTCGGCATCGAGCTGGCGGCGTCGCTGGTTGCGGACGCCGCGGGGATGCCGTTCCCGGACTACCTGCACGAGGCGGTGGTCCGTCCGCTCGGGCTCACCGCGACCGCGCTGCCGCCGCCCGGCTCGCCCGCGCGCGACGGCGTGTCCAGCGTGGCCGACCTGGCGCGCGTCGTGCAGGAACTGCTGAACCCGACCGGGCTACTCGCGCCGGCCACGCTGGCCGACCTGCGCACCGTGCAGTACCCGGGGCTGCGCGGCGTGCTGCCCGGGTTCGGCGGCCAGGACCCGAACGACTGGGGGCTGGGCTTCGAGATCCGCGGGCACAAGTCCCCGCACTGGACGGGCTCGCGCAACTCCCCCGCGACCTACGGGCACTTCGGCCAGAGCGGCACGATGCTGTGGATCGATCCCGACGCCGGCATCGGGCTGGTCGCGCTGGCCGACCGCGACTTCGGGCCCTGGGCGGCCGAGGCCTGGCCCGCACTGTCGGACACCGTGTTGGCCCCGTAGCAGGGCGACACGCCGCGACTTTCCCTGCTACGCGGCCAACAGTCAGATGGCGCGGATGTCGGTGGGCGCGAAGCGGGGACCGAACGCGGGCGGCCTGATCCCGGACAGCTCGATCAGCCGGATCACCCGCGCCCGCTGGCCAGCCCACGGCGCCAGCAGCGTGAGCATCTCGGCGTCCGTGCCGCGTGCCCGTCCGGTGAGCGCGTGCACCACCAGGTTCGCCAGGTGGAAGTCGCCCACGCTCACCGCGTCCGGCGCGCCGGCTACGCGCAGCATCGTCTCGGCGGCCGTCCACTCCCCGATCCCGGGCACGTAGCGCAGCCGCGCCATCGCGTCCGCGGCCGGCATCGCCGCGCACTCCTCCAGCCGCCGCGCGACGGACGCCGCGGCGCGGATCGCCCGCTGCCGCTTGCCGTCGACGCCGAGCCGGTGCCAGTCCCAGGTGGTGACGTCCAGCAGCTCGCGCGCGGACGGCGGCACGTACAGGTCGCTAGGGGCATAGCGCGGGCCGGGCGCGCGGTGGCCGAAGCGGCGCAGCAACCCGCGCCAGGCCCGGTGCGCCTCCGTCCCGGTGACCTTCTGCTCCAGGATCGCGGGCACGAGCGAGTCGAGCACCAGCCCGGTCGCGGGCAGCCGCACGCCCGGGTTGCGCCGCAGCACCTCGCGGAGCACCGGCTGGTCGGCGAGCTCGAGCGCCGTCCAGTCGTCGTCCGCGCCGAGCAGCGTCGGCACCCGGTCGAGCAGCCACGCCGCGCCGGCGCCCCAGGCGGACGCGTGCACGTCCGTCCCCGCGGCGCGCAGCGCGAGCGTGCCGTCGCCGTCCGGGGTCGTGCACGCCCACCAGAATGTCCCCGCGTCGAGGCGATGCGCCGGATCGGCCGTGCCACGGCACAGCGGTCCGGCCAGGGTGGCTCCCAGGTCGACCGGCCGCCCTGCCGACCAGACCCGCTCGAACGGCACGATCACAGATCCGAGGAGAAGCGGACGCCGCCGTCGGGGATCACGACGTCCGGCCACACCCGAGCGCCGGCGCGCAGCTCCACCCGCGCGCCGATACGGGCGCGGTCGCCGACCACCGCGTCGTCCAGCACCGCCTGCTCGCCGACCACGGCACCGAAGCCGAGCGCCGAGCGGCTGACGGACGCCCCGGCGCCGATCCGCGCCCCGTCGAACAGCACGGACCCGTCCAGCACCGCATCAGGACCGACCACGCAGCCGGCGCCCACGGTCGTCCCGCCCCGAAGCACCGCCGACGCGTCCACCTGCGCGCCGTCGAGCACCAGCGCCTCGCCGGCCGGTCCGGGCATCGCCGGCGACGGCGCCAGGCCCAGCACCAGGTCGGCCGAACCGGCGACGAAGTCGGACGGGCGCCCCAGATCGCGCCAGTACGTCGAGTCGACGTGGCCGCGGATGCGCACGCCGTCGGTCAGCAGCCCGGGGAACGTCTCGCGCTCCACCGACACCGCGCGGCCGGCGGGGATGGTGTCGACGATCTCCCGCCGGAACACGTACGCGCCGGCGTTGATCTGATCGGTGACCGGGTTCGGGTCCTTCTCGCAGAACGCGATCACCCACCCGTCCGCGTCGGTCGGCACGCAGCCGAACGCGCGTGGGTCGTCCACCTTGGTCAGGTAGAGCGTGACGTCCGCCGCGGTGTCCCGGTGCGTCGCCAGCAGCGCACGCAGGTCGACGCCGGACAGCACGTCGCCGTTGAAGATCATCGCGTTCTCGCCGCGCAGCCGGTCCGCGACGTTGCGGATCCCGCCGCCGGTGCCGAGCGGCTCGGTCTCGAAGACGTACTCCAGCTCGACGCCGAGCGCCGCGCCGTCGCCGAAGTGCTCGGAGAACACCTCGGCGTGGTAGGAGGTTCCGAGCACCACGTGCTCGATCCCGGCGTCGCGGATCCGGCTGATCAGGTGGGTGAGGAACGGGACGCCGGCCGTGGGCAGCATCGGCTTGGGCGCCGACAGGGTCAGCGGCCGCAGCCGCGTGCCCAGCCCGCCCACCAGGATGACCGCGTCGGTCGAGCTCACGCCGGACAGCTTTTCACATCGACGGTGTCCGCGCCGGACAAGCGCTCACCGTCGTGACAGCGGGACTCGGCGCGGCAGCGGGCGTTCAGCTGTGGCGATCGCTCGCCGGGCCGCGGGTGAGCCGGCTGATCCGCTTCGCCAGCGCCGCGCGGACGCCGATGCCCACCCGCAGCGCGACGCGGACCGGCAGCCAGCGCCAGCCCGAGTAGCGCCGGGACAGGTAGCTCCACACGCTGCGGTGCTGGTCCGCGGCGAGCGTCGCCGGGTCGGCCTGCGCCTGCCGGACGGTGCCGCGCACCTCGGCGGACGGCACGTACACGTTGCGCCAGCCCGCCTTGACGAAGCGCTCGCCGAGATCGAGGTCCTCCAGGTACACGAGGCGGTCCGCGTCGAAGCCGCCGACCTCGTCGAACGCGTCGCGACGGATCAGCAGGCAGGTGCCAACCAACCAGCCGGTGGTGCGCTCCTGGGGCGCCTCGGGCTCCTGGCGGTAGGCGCGGGTCCACGGGTTGCCGGGCCACCACCAGCCGAACAGCGCATGCCCGATCCCGTTGCGCAGCGACGGCACGGCGCGCGCGGACGGGTAGACGCCGCCCTGCACGGTGTGGATCAGCGGGCCGAACGCGGCGCCGGACGGCCAGCGCTCGGTCGCCGCGAGCAACGCGTCGAGCGCGCCCGGAGCCCAGACGATCTCGGGGCTGGCGATCGCGACGAACTCCTCGGTCGTGTCGTAGACGCCGAGGTTCACCGCGCGCCCGTAGCCGCAGTCGGTCGCGTCGACGAGCCGCACCCGGCGGTCGTCGACCGCGGCGCGCACGGTCTCGCTGAGCGGGCCCTGATGGGCGAGGACGACGTCCACCTGCTCATCGGTGGCCGACTGCAGCGATTCGAGGAAGGCGGGGAGGGATTCGGCAGGGGCGTGCGTCACCGCGACGACGGCAACGGATCGGCCACCGCTCATCCGCACTCCATCCTGACGCTGCTGGCGCGAGCCTACGCGAGCGGGAGAAACGGCCCGCCGACCGGTCGCGCATCCCCGGAAAGCACGCGTGCTCGGTTTAGCCTCGGCAGTCGTGGTCATCGGTCCGAGCAGCGCCGACGGGAGCGCGAATCCGCAACGACCCGCCGTGCCGCCGCGCGCCCGGTTCTGGCTGCGGATCTCGATCGCCGCGCTGTCGTTCGCGACGCTGATCGGCAGCGGACTGGCCTGGGCCACGTTCAAGAACTTCACCTCGGACGTGCCACACGGCGCACCGGTTCCCGCGCTCGCCGCCGGGCAGCAGGACCCGGACGGCGCCGATCAGAACGTGCTGCTCGTCGGCAACGACAGCCGGGCGGGTGCGACGAAGGCCGAGCTCAAGGCGCTGCACGACGGCGGCGGCGGGGGCGGCGTCAACACCGACACGATGATCGTGCTGCACATTCCCGCCGACGGCTCGGCGCCGACGCTGGTGTCGATCCCGCGCGACTCGTGGGTGCGCATCCCCGGCTACGGCAAGAACAAGATCAACGCGGCGTACGGCGACGCGTACACGACCGCGAAGGATCACCACCGCAGCGAGCTGCAGGCGCAGAGCGCGGGTCTGATCGAGACGATCAAGACGATCGAGACGCTCACCGGACTGCACATCGACCACTACGCCCAGGTGAACCTGTTCGGCTTCTACCGGATCAGCACCGCCATCGGCGGCGTGACCGTCTGCCTGAAGGCGGCGCAGAACGCGTCCACCGACTCCGACGCGTACGGCCACGGCTACTCGGGCATCGATCTGCCCAAGGGTGTGTCGGTGATCGAGGGCAAGCAGGCGCTGGCGTTCGTGCGGCAGCGGCACGGGCTGCCGAACGGAGACCTGGACCGGATCAAGCGCCAGCAGTACTTCCTCGCGTCCGCGCTGCACAAGATCACGTCGGCGGGCGTGCTGCTCAACCCGTTCAAGCTGCACGACCTGCTCACCGCGGTCGGGTCGTCGCTGCTGACCGATCCGTCGCTGAACCTGCTGGACCTCGCGCGCGAGATGCAGTCCGTCGCCCAGGGCAAGATCAAGTACCTGACGATCCCCAACGAGGGGCCACAGATGATCTATCCCGACGGCGTGGCCACGTCCATCGTCGGCGTCGACACCGTCGCGATGCCCGGGTTCATTCGCCGGCTGCAGGGCACACCCGACGACCCGGCGCTGGCCGCGGCGAACCCCGCCGCGCCGGTGTCCGTGCCGGTGGACGTGCTCAACGGGACGGACGTGGTCGGGCTGGCCGGACGCAACGCCGGGCAGTTGCGCAAGGACGGCTTCCACGTCGAGACGGTCGACTCGACCGACACCGCGCAGGCGACCACTCAGATCGAGTACCCGGCGGGCAAGCAGAGCGCGGCGAAGGCGGTGCTGGCCCTGGTGCCCGGCGCGCAGACCGTGCTGACGGCCACGGTGAAGCGCGTCACGCTGGTGCTCGGCAGCGACGGCCGGCAGGTGGCCGGTCTGGGCGGCGCGTCCACCGCGAGCGCGCACCCGAAGGCCAAGCCCGCCGCCAAGACCGCGGGCCTGGGCTGCATCAACTGAGCGACCGGTGTGGCCGGTGCCGTGCGCGCCGCCGGCCACCAACGCCGTCGAGCCGGTCCAAAACGGTAATCTCGGCTAATGCCCGGACCGAGCTATCCCGACGACTGGAGCGGTAGCTCGGCCTCCCGCGGACAGCCCCCGCCGCTGCCTCCGGAACTCGATCCGCGCGGACGCAAGCGCGCCCGCGCGAGCGCCTCTGCTCGCGCCGCCGGCGCGTCCGGATCGGCCCGCGGTGGACCGTCCGGACGGGGCGGCGGGATGTCCGGCCGGACGGCAGGGCGCCGGGCACTGCTCACCGTCTGCACCCTGATCTCGATCGTGCTGCTCGTGCTGGCGGGCACCTACTGGTGGAAGTTCCACCAGTTCAAGTCGAACCTCGACCGCGTCGACATCGCGTCCGCGCAGCAGAGCTGCGGCGGTTCGGACAGCGGCGGGCAGAACATCCTCGTGGTCGGCAACGACGACCGCAACGACATGACCGACACCGAGGTCAAGGCGCTGCACACCGGCCGCTCGGGCGGCAGCCTGAACACCGACACGATGATGATCATCCACATCCCGTCGGACGGTTCGAAGGCCACGCTGGTGTCGCTGCCGCGTGACTCGTACGTCCAGATCCCCCACCACGGAAAGGCGAAACTCAACTCCGCCTATCCGGACGCGTACACGGCGACGCACGGCAGTCTGGCCGCGAAGCGCGCCGCCGGGGCGAACCTGCTCGTGTGCACGGTCGAGCAGCTGACCGGCGTGCACATCGACCACTACGCGCAGGTGGACCTGCTCGGGTTCTACCGGATCAGCAACGCGATCGGCGGCGTGTCGGTGCGCATGTGCGCGGCGGTGCGCGAGAAGAACTCCGGCATCCACCTGCACAAGGGCGTCAACGTGATCAAGGGCCGGCAGGCGCTCGCGTTCGTCCGGCAGCGCTACAACTTCCCCAACGGCCTCGGCGACCTGGACCGGGTGAAGCGCCAGCAGTACTTCCTCACGGCGGCGTTCCGCAAGGTCGCGTCCGCCGGCACGTTGCTGAACCCGTTCAAGCTGCAGGACCTGCTGACGGCGGTGCAGAGCTCGCTGTTCGTGGACTCGTCGCTGGACCCGCTCTCGCTCGGCCGCGAGCTCGAGAACCTGACCGCGAACAACATCAGCGGCAAGACGATCCCGACCGACGGCTTCGCCGACACGGACGTCGGCAGCGTCGTGGTCGTGCACCCGACCGCGGTGCGGGCGTTCATGGCCAAGGTGATCAACCCGCCGGCAAGGGCGCCGAAGAAGTCCGGCAAGAAGGCGAAGAAGCCCAACCCCATCGACGCGAAGTGCATCTACTGACGTGACCACTCCGGAACAGCTGTTCGCCGACCTGCTCAGCCGCGAGCCGGGCCGGCCGTTCATCACCTACTACGACGAAGCGACCGGGGAGCGCTCGGAGCTGTCGGCGACGTCGCTGGCGAACTGGGTCGCGAAAACCCATCACCTGCTCGCGACCGAGCTGGGACTCGGTGCCGACGACGGCGCGCTGCTCGCGGTGCCGGCGCACTGGATCTCGATCCCACCGCTGCTGGCCGCGCTGACCGCGGGCCTGCAGCTCGTGGACGACGCCGCGTCCGCGGAGGTCGCGTTCGTCGAACCGGCCACGCTCGAGGCGGCCGCCGGCGTGCCGGACGTCTACGCCGTCGCCCTCGACGCGGCGCGGGTGGGCTTCGGGCCTGCGGTGCCGGTCGGCGCGGAGGACTACGTGACGGCGGTGCGCCCGCAGGCGGACGCGTGGGGCAGCGTCCGGTTCGGAGCCGGGCCCGACGACGCCTGCTTCGCGGGCCGGACCCGCGCCGAGGTGGCCGACTGGGCGCGCGAGCGGGCGGCCGAGCTCGGGCTGGCGGCCGGCGCGCGCGTGCTCGCCACCCGCGACTGGTCCGGACCGTCCGACTGGGTGGACACGCTGCTGGCCCCGCTGTCCGTCGGCGGGTCGCTGGTCTACGTCCGCAACTGCGCCGACCCGGACGTGCTGGAGCGCCGCGCAACCCAGGAACGCGCCACCACGCTGATCTCGTAGCCGCTTTCCACCTTTCAGCGGGATTGTGGCGGCGGATTTGTCCCGCTGAAAGGTGGAAAGGCCGGCCAGACATAGGGTTGGGCCATGGGGCCGGCGACGTGACCGAGGTGAGCATCCCGCCGACAGCCGCGGTCCGGCCGCCGCTGCGGCAGCGCGCGGGCGCCCGCGCCGTCCAGGTGGCCCCGGGCGTCGGCGTCGCTGTCGTGATCGCCGCGGTCGCGACCGTGATCGGCCACTTCGCCCCGCTGCTCGGCGCCCCAGTGGCCGGCATCGTGCTCGGCGTGCTGCTCAGCTCGTGGCTGCGCCGGTACTCGGCACTCGCGCCGGGCGTCGGCTACGCGAAGGGCTTCGTGCTGCAGCTCGCCGTGGTGGTGCTCGGCTCGCAGCTGTCGCTGCACCAGGTCGTGCACGTGGGAGTCGGCTCGCTGCCGGTCATGCTCGGCACGCTCGCCGTCTGCCTCGCGCTCGCGTTCCTGCTCGGCCGGCGCATGGGCATCGACCGCGACCTGCGCACGCTGATCGGCGTCGGCACCGGCATCTGCGGCGCGTCCGCGATCGCCGCCGTCAGCCCGGTGATCCGCGCGAAGAGCAACGACATCGCGTACGCGGTCTCGACGATCTTCCTGTTCAACGTGCTCGCGGTGCTCGCGTTCCCACCCATCGGCCACGCCTTCGGGCTCAGCCAGCACGACTTCGGGCTGTTCGCCGGCACCGCGGTCAACGACACGTCGTCCGTCGTCGCCGCGGCCACCACGTACGGCGCGGCCGCGGGCAACTACGCCGTCGTCGTCAAGCTCACCCGCACGCTCATGATCATCCCGATCTGCCTCGGCCTCGCAGCCCTGGTCCGCCGGCGGGACGCGAGAACGGACGGCACGACCGTCCGCACCGAGGAGCACGCACTCGTCCGCGCGCTGAAGCTGGTGCCGTGGTTCCTGATCGGCTTCCTGATCGTCGCGGCCGCGAACACGCTCGGGCTGGTGCCGGCGTCCAGCCACAACGCGCTGCAGCACGTGTCGCTGTTCCTGATCACGGTCGCGCTCTCGGCCATCGGCCTGTCGACGGACGTCGCCGCGCTGCGCCGCGCGGGACACCGTCCGCTGCTGCTCGGGCTGTGCCTGTGGGTCGCCGTCGCGACGACCAGCCTGCTGCTGCAGTGGGCGCTGCCCTAGCCCGACACGTGTTGGCCCCATAGCAGCGCGACACGCCGGGCAAACGCCTGCTCCGGGGCCAACAGTCAGCCGCCCAGCAGGATGCCGGCCGCCAGCGCGATGCCGCCCGCGAGGTAGGCGGCGTAGTCGTTGACCGATCCGGTGTGCAGCCGGCGCAGCCAGGTCACCGGGCGCGGCTCGCGGATGCGCAGGTAGATCACCGCGACCAGCAGTCCGATCGCGATCTCGATCGCGGTGGTGATCAGATCGCTGGCCTTGCCGTAGTCGAACACCAGCGTGCTCACCGGAACCGTCCCCGACCCGGCCAGCACCGCGTGCGAATAGCCGCTCGGATCCAGCAGGATGGACGCGGCCGGCCCCACCACGCGGTCGACGAACTCGCTCGGGAAGATGCCGAAAACGATGCAGGCCGCCCCGACGACGAACAGCGCGACGCGCATCCCGATCGGCGTGCGCTCCAGCTGCTCGTACTCCTCCTCGCGGCGCCGGTAGAAGCCCAGCCAGGTCGCGCGGGCCAGCGCCGCCACCGTGATCACCTGGGCGATCAGGGCGAGGGCGTGGATCACCGGCTGGTCCTCCAGGCCGGCGTGGATCAGGCTCAGCGACGCGTACCCGCTGAACCCGGGCACGCCCGAGATCGACAGCGCGCCGACAGTGAACGCGGCGGTCACGACCGGGCGCCTGCGCGCCAGGCCGCCGATCTCGGACAGCTTCGTCAGGCCGGTCGAGTGCACCACGCTGCCCGCACACAGGAACAGCAGCGCCTTGAACAGGCCGTGGCTGACCAGCTGGAACGCCGCGCCGCCGACGCCCTCCTCCGTCCCCGAGCCGAAGCCGGTGAGCAGCAGGCCCATCTGCGAGACGGTGTCCCAGGCGAGAAGCCGCTTCAGGTCGTCCTGCGCCAGCGCCATGATCGCGCCGAGCAGCGCGGACGTGATGCCGAGCCCGGTGACCAAACCCAGCATCGCGTGCCCGCTGCCGGCGCCGTAGACCTGCAGCGTGAGCCGTGCGATCGCCACAATCCCGAGGTCGACCATCAGCCCGGAGAACAGCGCCGAGATGCCACCGGGTACGGGCGTGTGCGCGTCCGGCAGCCAGCCGTGGAACGGCGCGATGCCGGCCTTGGTCCCGAACCCGGCGATAAGCAGCGCGAGCGCGACCAGGTCCACCCGGCTGTCGCCGCCGAGCAGCGAGTTGTGCAGCTGGGCGAAGCTGAGCGCGCCCTGCTTGCTGTAGAGCAGGCCGGCGCCGACGAATACCGCGAAGCCCGCGATCGACGTCAGCACCAGGATCTTGAATGCGGCTTCGAGCGCGATCGGTCGTTCCAGGAAGAACCCGGCCAGCCCGTAGCTGGCGAGCGCGGCGACCTCGAACCAGACGAACAGGTTCACGGTGTCCGCGGTCAGCGCGGCGCCGATCAACGCGGCCAACAGCAGCTGCACCAGACAGGCCAGGCCACCGATCTCGCGCTCGCCGAGCCCGCCGAATTCGGAGAGCAGTGACAGCAGCAGCAACCCGCCCAGCCCGGCGGCGAGCAGCGCGAACATCATGCCGAACGGGTCGGCGGCGAACGCGATGCCGAGCAGCTTGCCGTGCACCGGATGCTCGGCGCTGAAGAAGTGGACGACGACGTGCCCGCTGCCGGAGTAGACCTGTCCGGCGGGGGGAATGAGCACCAGTACCGATCCGGTCATCGCGATCATGCCGACGATCAACGGCAGCGTGCGGTGCAGCCGGGCGATCAGCGGGCTGATCACCGCGCCGCCGATCGGGATCACGACCGCCAGCGGCAACAGCGTGGCGGCAGCGCTCATCGCGGCCTCATCCCGTCAGCGCCGTCATGTCGTCGGCGTCGACGCTGCGGTAGTGCTGCGCCACGCGCACGGCGGCCGACAGGAACACCGCGGTCACCGCGACGCCGATGACGATCGCCGTCAGGCAGAAGTTCTGCAGCACCGGATCGGCCACGTCGCCGTGCACGAGGTCCGCGAACGACTTGCCGTCCGGCGGGCTGGTCAGCACCGGCGCCGTCGAGTGCCGCCGGTACGCCATCGAGACCATCAGCAGGTAGGTGGACGCCTCCATCAGCGACAACCCGAGAACAATCTTGATCAGGTTGCGGCGGGTGAGGACGGTGAGCAGTCCGATGCAGAACAGGATGCCCGCGGCGACGTAGTTGGCGACGATCACGACGCGTCCCCCGACCCGTCGCCGTCGCTGCTTCGGTCCTCGCTCGATCCGCTGCCGTCCTCCTCCGAGTCGTCGCCGTCCTCGTCCGGCGCCCAGTCGTGCTTCATCCCGAGCAGGCTGAAGATCGCGATCGTCAGACCGGTCGCGACCTCGATGAACTCGCTGCCGGAGTACAGCTGGTTGGTGCCACCGGCGCGAATCGTCCCGGGCACCGCGAGCGTCAGGTAGTTCGCGAACATCGAATCCTTGAACAGCAGGCCGAACAGGCCGATCGCGATGATCGCCATGGCGCCCAGCAGCTCGATCGGCTCGACTATCGCGGGCCGCACCGCCGGGCGCACCGCGCGGTGCCCGAACGCCGTGTACATGACGATCGCCACGCCCATGATCGCGGCGCCGGCCGGGAAGCCACCACCGGGCGTGTAGCCCCACAGCCACAGGTAGCACGCGGCGACCGCGATCGGGACGGCCGCGATGCGCGCGCCGACGCGGACGACGACGGACATGCCGGCCGCGCGTTCGGGACCGGGCGTGCCGAGCGGGACGTTGTCGGAGTTGGGCGCGAGATCGCTCGCGTCGTCCTCCTCGTTCTCCTCCGCTTGCCGGGCCTCCTGCTGCTCGCCGCCCGAGCCGTCCCCCTTGGGGTCCACCTCCTGCTGCTCCTGCCGTCCGGCCATGGACTCGCCGACGTACTCGGTGCGCGGCTCCGGCGAGCGGGTCAGCGTCACGACCGATACGACGGCGGCGAGCAGCAGGAAGGTCTCGCCGAACGTGTCCCAGCCGCGGCTGCCATAGACGATCTCGCTGACGACCTCGTTCTGGCCCCACTTGGGCAGCGCGATCTCCATCGCGTGCCGCGCGATGAAGGGAAGCGCGGCGGCGGCGCGCGGCAGGTCCACGACGCCGATCACGAGCACGGCGAGCACCGCACCGGCGAGCGCGAAGCCGATCACCGGACGGTGCAGGTCGTCCTCCGCGCGGGGTTCTTGCTTGGCGTGTTCGATGGCGGCCCGGTCACTCATCGCCGCGCTCGCCCTCCTCGCCGAGTTCGCCGCGGTCGCGGACGTCGGCACGGACCTTGCCGATCGCGATCAGGTAGAGGACGGGCAGCGCGATCGCACCGACGACGATCTCGGACTGCGCGTCGTCGGGCGCGGCCAGCACGACGAACAGCAGCGCCATGACGGTGCCCATCGCCGACAGCGCCATCACCGCGCCGTTGAGGTTGCGCAGCTTGTAGACGAGCGCGGCAGACACGAGGATCACGAACAGGCACAGATAGTCCAGCGCCCAGAACGCGCTCACGGCTGCTGGTCCTTGCGCTGCTGTTCCAGCTGACGCGGCTCGTCGAGCACCGATCCCTTCCACATCGGCACCCCGGTCTTGTACGACGAGCGGGCGAGCGCGTGCGTCGCGGCGGGGCTCAGGACGAGCGTGAAGAAACCGACGAACAGCGCACGGCCGGCGAACTCGGTGACCGGCCCCTCGGCGATCGCCAGCGCAACCAGCAGCGGCAGCGCGCCCATCGTGATCACCTTGGACGAGCACTGGATGCGGGTGTACACGTCCGGCATCCGCAGGATTCCGACCGCGCCGCTGAGCGAGAAGAACAGCCCGATCGCGCAGAGAACGATGACCGCGATCGTCATAGCAGTCCTCGCTCGAGGTAGCGCGACCACACCAGCGCGGACAGGAAGCTGAACGAGGACAGCCAGAGCGCGACGTCGAGGTAGACGGAGCGATCGGCGAATGCGGCGAAGAACAGCACCGCGATCGCCGCCTGCGTCGAGATGGTGTTGAGGGCGACGATGCGGTCCGCGACGGACGGCCCCTTCGCCAGCCGGATCAGCAGCAGCGTGATGATCGCCAGCTCGGTGATGCACACCGCCATGTACACGTCCGTCATGTCCTACCTCCTCGCACGATCGGGGCCAGCAGCCGTTCCACCGGTCCGTTGACCGACTTGGCGCGCTCGCCGCGGTCCCCTTCCGGGACGGCGACGGCGTGGTACTGCAGTTCCTGTCTGTCGCGGTCCAGATCCGTGATCTGGTTGTCCACGATCAGCGACGTGATCAGTCCAATGCCGCCGACCCCGCCGTCGGTGCGCATCGCGGTGGGGACGATGAGCATCCCCGAGCGCAGCGGACGGCTCGGCGCCCAGATGCGGTAGGTCAGCTCGACGTTCGCCGTGACGATCCGCGCCAGCGCGGACAGCACGAGCCGCACGGCCGCGAACAGGACGCGCGGGTCGAGCAGCCGCCACGGCGCGGCCACCTCGTCGAAGGCGCAGAGCCCGACCGCGACGACGAGCGCGACCACGCCGCCGGTCACCAGCTGCTCGAACGTCACCGTCCAGGTCAACAGCAGCCAGGTGCCGGCCGCCCAGACCCACAACGCGGCGATCCGGCGCGCCATCAGGACGCGCCCAGCCGGCTGAGCACGCTGCGCGGCCATTCGGCGAGCAGCTGCTCGGCGTCGCGCCACACCTCCATCGCGCCGTTCTCGCGCAGCTCCGCCTCGCTGGTGCCGCCGCAGGTCAGCCCGACGAACGGCAGGCCGGCCTTCTTCGCCGCCTGGCCGTCCCAGACCGAGTCGCCGACGAACGCGGACCGCTCGACGGACGCGTCCACGCTGTCGAGCGCGGCGAGCAGGATGTCCGCGGCCGGCTTGCCGGCTCCCGCGTCGTCGGAGCTGGTGGCGCCGGTGATCGCGTCGTCGGCATCCAACGCCGAGCGCAGCGCGGCGAGCTCGCCCTCGGACGCGGACGAAGCCAGGACGGTCCGCAGCCCGTTGCCGGCGCACTTGCGCAGCAGCGCCACGGAGCCGGGCAGCGGCTGCAGCCGTCCCCAGAACTGCTTGTACAGCGCGAGGTGGGCCGCGTCGAGCACGTCGTCCTGCTCGTGGTCGCGGTCCGGGCCTAGGAGGTGGTCGAGCAGCTCCTGCGAGCCCATGCCGATGGCCCGGTGCACCGTGGCCATCGGAACGGGCCGCCCCTGCTGCCGGAGCGCCTCGCCCCAGCAGACGGCGTGCAGGTAGTTGGTGTCGACGAGGGTGCCGTCCACGTCGAACAGGACGGCACGCGCGTCGCCACCGCGGCCGGCGCCATCGTCACCGGCGGGCACGGCGTGCCGCCGACTTCTCCGTCCGGGCGCCGCCCGTCGCCAGCGTCCCGGACGCGTTCTCGAGGTGCGCGCGGACGAACCAGTGGAACTGTTCCAGCTGCGCGGACTGCCCGATGAGCATGTCCTGCGTGATCGGATCGGACTCCTCGGTGGCCTCGATCGCGTCGCGGTGCGCCTCGATCACGCCGGCGTACACCACGTCGAGCGCACCCATGTGGGCGATCGCGTCAGCGCGACCGATGTCGTAGTCGTCCCAGCTGCGCTGCGCGACCAGGGCACCCGGCGTGCCGCACGGCGACGCGCCGAGCGTCGCGATGCGCTCGGCGATGTCGTCCACCATCAGCCGCACCGCGTCGACCTGCGGGTCCAGCATGGTGTGGACGGCGATGAACTGCGGACCGACGACGTTCCAGTGGATGTGCTTGAGCGTGAGCGCCAAGTCGTTGAGCGCGTTGAGCCGGTCCTGCAGCAGCGCGACGACCTGCTTGGCGTCCTTCTCGTTCATGCCCGGAACCGTGTAGGCCAACGAGCGCGGCGCGAGCTTGCGTGCGGTTGCCATTGTCTTCCTCACTTCTCTTCGCGGTTGCTATCCGGTCTTCCACCGGTCGGCGTCGGAGCTCAGCGCGAGACCGTGCCCCGGCGAGGTGTTTGCCCTGATCAGGCCGTCGCGTACCACCGGCACCCCGTCGAACAGCTGCGGTTCGAGGCGGGCGTGGTCGGCGAAGAACTCGATGTGCCGCAGGTTCGCGGTCGCGGCCGTGACCGGCGCGTGCAGCGCGGGCGCGCAGTGCGCCGAGACCTCCAGGTTGTGCGCGGCCGCGATCGCCGCGCCGCGCAGGAACCCGGTGTAGCCGCCGCACCTGGTCGCGTCCAGCTGGATGCAGTCCAGGACGCCGCACAGGCCTTCGATCTCGTACACGTCGGACGCGTACTCCCCCGCGGTGACGTCGCAGCGCAGCGCGCCGCGCAGTACCCCGAGGCCGTCGACGTCGTCGCTGCTGACCGGCTCCTCGAACCAGACGACGCCCAGCTCGTCGAGCGCGGCGCCGATGCGCAGCGCCTGCCCGCGCGAGTAGCCGCCGTTCGCGTCCACCATGATCTCGACGCCGTCGCCGGACTGTTCGCGAAGCTGCCGCACCCGTTCGAGGTCGCGCGCCACGTTGCCGCCCCACGACTCGCCGATCTTGATCTTCATCGCGGTGCAGCCGATCTCGCGCCAGCCCGCGATCTGCTCGGCCAGCTGGTCGTCCGTCATCGTCGTGAACCCGCCGGATCCGTAGACGGGGACGGCGTCGCGCACCGAGCCGAGCAACGCCGGGAGCGACATCGAGTGCAGCCGGGCCTTGAGGTCCCACAGCGCGACGTCGACCGCGCTGATCGCCTGCATGACCAGCCCCTTGCTGCCGAGGTTGCGGCAGGTGCGGCGCATCCCCTCGTAGCAGGCGGTGATGTTGTCGGCATCCTTGCAGACGACCTGGCCGACCAGGTGGTGCTGCACGATCGCGGGCGTCGCCGGGCTGCCGTACGTCCAGCCGAGGCCGGTGACGTCGCCCGCGTGCACCTGGACTACGACCGCGGTCGTCGCGTCCCACTGCAGCGTGCCGTCGGCCTCCGGCTCCGGGGTCGGGAACTTGTAGGCCGCGACGTCCAAGCCGGTGATCTTCACGCGAACCTCCCGTGCTCGATCATCTTGTCGGCCAGCCGCGCGGCCAGCGCCATGATCGTCAGCGCCGGGTTGGCCGAGCCCTGCGTAGGCAGCACGCTGCCGTCGGCGACGTACAGCCGGTCCACGCCGAAGACGCGGTGCTCGGAGTCGACGACGCCCTTCTCGGCGGTTGCCGCCATGCGCGCGCCACCGACCAGGTGCGCGTTGCGGGTGATCGTCATGACCTCGCTCGCACCGGCGGCCTTGAGGATGTCCTCCATTTTCTCCTGGGCGGCCTTGAGCAGCAGCTTGTCGTTCTCGCCCTGGCTGTAGGCGAAGTGCGCGACGGGCAGTCCGTGCCGGTCCTTCTCCTCGGCCAGCGTGACCCGGTTCTCGGCCCGCGGCAGGAACTCGCACAGCGCGCCGAGCGTCGCCCAGTGCACGTA
>Ga0164242_10002021_pt1 | contig 23610 bp, 21 predicted proteins | sample OricomgcompostMG_FD_108783 | JGI IMG/M metagenome (GOLD analysis project Ga0164242, IMG submission 108783) | Miracle-Growth compost microbial communities from Emeryville, California, USA - Original compost - Miracle growth compost (MG) ...
CCGCGGTCGGGGTAGCCCAACAGGGCGATAAAGCGCTCGGACACCAACTCGACGCCGATATACGCCGCCGCACCGACCTGCTGCTGAGGTCCCCACCCGGCGCCGGATCGATCATTTTGACCCTCACCCCCGCGACCTCACCGATCGCCGAAACCGGCCACGACGGCGGAAAGGTCGGCATGTTCGCCGAACTCTCGAAACTGAAGGCCAGTTGCTCGACACCGCAACCGGTACGGCGATCGATGTGTTCAGCGCCGCCAACGACATCGGACCCAGCCCGCACCATTGGGCTTTGTGCAACAGCTCACCGAGATGGGCCGCGTACTGCCTCAGCCCTACGCGATCTGTCCAAAACGCTGGACCGCGCCCGCTGCGACATCGAAATCGACTGGCAGCAACCATCGCGCGCCATCCACCGCGTCATGGTGTCGTCAACTGCAGCCGCCCACGTCGCCGCCACTGTCGAAACGCCGACTTCGATGAACAACCCGTACACATCTTCGGCGAATACCGCGCTATCAACGCCGTCTCGTGGCTCATCCAGCAAGACGACGGCGACACCATCACCGGCAAACTCGGAGAAATGGGATGGATGAAGCCGCCGGCCTCGCCGTCGGCGACCGCGTCGGTATCGAGGCTCATGAATATCGAAAACATCCGCGGCGGCAGTATCAAACCGCCTACACCGCCCAGCCGTCCACGGCTCGGCGACCGACATTGAGTCTAAGTTAGCCAGGAGGCTTTATCCTCCCGGCGAGCCGGTGGTCCAATCGCTTTAGCAAATGACAGAGGAGAGCAAATGGCTGTTGACCGCCAGCGATCCAATAGTGCTGTGCAGAAGATTCTGACAGGCACTATGAAGGCGCTTAACCGAAAGGGCACCCAGAAGCTCTCGGTGAGTGACATTTGCGCGGCGTCACAGGTAGCGCGTGGCACTTTCTATCGTTATTTCGACAGCAAAGACGACGTTTTGAGGCACCTGGGACGCCACTTCGAGGAGGGCGCCGCAGAGGCGTTCGCAAAAGCTATCGCGGCTACTCCCGATCCTTCATCGCGGGTCAAAGTCGTTATGGATACTCTGACCGGCTATAACGCCGCCGGAGCGGATCTGACTCGGATGTTTGACGTAGCACCAGAGTCCACGTTGTCGTTAATCCGTGACATATTCCCGAACTTGATTGACTTGGTCGTCGAAGCGCTTGGTCCGGCCACCCACGAGTCACCGCTGGTGATGAGTGGAGCATTGACGGAACGCCAACTTGCAGATCTCTTTCTGCGCAGTGTGATATCGACTTTGCTCCTGCCCGGAAGCCAGCAGGATGAGGTTCCCGCGGTCGTGACGGCGCTGTTCGCCGCGAGCCCAAACAGCACTGAGGCAAGGCCGGCAGCGGCGACCTCTACCTGATCGGAGGACTCGGCGAGGCCGCCCGGCAGTCCCGTACCGGCACTTCGTCGAATGGTGAGTAGGCAGGGCCAAGGCACCCGGCGAAGCCGGGTCATGCGGTATCTGTTTGAGATGCGGATCACGCGGCGGTGTCGGTAACGACTGCTTTGCCGTCGCGGATGACGAGATGCTGACAGGTGTGGCTGTGGTGGTGCGCGAGCCACGTAGTTGCCTAACTGTGTGTGCTCACCGCCTTCGGCCACGCGAGTCGCCTGATGCTCGAAAGAATTCGGTTAGGCCCCCTGCGGTGTCTGGTCAACGGTGACGGCCTTGACGGTGTGGTGCTCGCGTTTGATCTCCAGCGCGATGTCGATGAGCTGGTCTTCCTGGCCGCCGATGAGTTTGCGCTGGCCCGCCCGGTGCAGCAGCTGGTGGGCCGGCACACCGTAGCGCTCGGACTGGCGGATGGCGTGCTTGAGGAAGCTCGAATACACGCCGGAGTAGCCCATGATCAGGGCGTTGCGGTCGAGCAGGCACTCGGCGGGCATGGCGGGGGCGACCACCTCTTCGGCGGCGTCGGCGATGTCGAAGAAGTCGATCCCGGTCTTGACGCCGATCTTGTCGAACACCCCGATCAGGGCTTCGACGGGCGCGTTGCCGGCCCCGGCGCCGAACCGGCGGCAGGAGCCGTCGATCTGCTTGGCGCCCGCCCGGACGGCCTCGACGCTGTTGGCGACGCCGAGCCCGAGGTTCTCGTGGCCGTGGAAGCCGACCTGGGCGTCGTCGCCGAGCTCGGCGACCAGCGCGGCGACCCGGTCACGCACGCCCTCGAGGACCAGCGCCCCGGCCGAATCGACCACGTAGACGCACTGGCAGCCCGCGTCGGCCATGATGCGGGCCTGGGCGGCCAGCTTCTCGGGGGTGATGGTGTGGCTCATCATCAGGAACCCGACGGTTTCCAGTCCGAGTTCGCGGGCCAGCCCGAAGTGCTGGATCGACACGTCGGCCTCGGTGCAGTGCGTGGCGATCCGGCAGATCTCCCCGCCGTTGTTCTGGGCCTCTTTGATGTCCTCCTTGGTGCCCACACCGGGCAGCATCAGAAAGGCGATCTTGGCTTCTTTGGCCGTGTCGGCGGCCAGCTTGATCAGCTCCTGCTCGGGTGTCTTGGAGAACCCGTAGTTGAAGCTCGAGCCGCCCAGGCCGTCGCCGTGGGTGACCTCGATGACGGGCACCCCCGCGGCATCCAGGGCGGCCACGATGGCGCCGACCTCGTCGGTGGTGAACTGGTGACGTTTGTGGTGGGAGCCGTCCCGCAACGACGTGTCGGTCATCCGGACGTCCCAGATCGGGTTGAAGAAGATGTCAGAAGTCATAGCGCCGCTCCTCCTCATCGCTTCGCTCTGCATCGTCGACGGCGCGGCTCATGATTGCGCTCCTCCGGCCGTCGCGCTCAAGGACTCCTTGGCGATCTCCTCGCCGACTTTGGTGGCCGCGGCGGTCATGATGTCGAGATTTCCAGCGTAAGGCGGCAGATAGTCGCCCGCACCCTCCACTTCGACGAACGTGGTGACCAGTGCCTGGCCCCCGGAGTGGATCGACGGGTCATCGAACTGGGGCTCGTTGAGCAGCCGGTAACCCGGCACGTAGGTCGCCACCTCGGCCACCACGTCGTGAATCGACTTGGCGATCGCGTCCCGGTCGGCGTCCTCCGGGATGGCGCAGAAGATGGTGTCGCGCATGATCATCGGCGGGTCCGCCGGATTCAAGATGATGATCGCCTTGCCACGCTTGGCGCCGCCGATGGTCTCCACACCCCGGCTGGTGGTCTTGGTGAACTCGTCGATGTTGGCGCGGGTGCCGGGGCCGGCCGACAGCGAGGCGACCGAGGCGACGATCTCGGCGTACGGCACGCCGCCGAGGTCGGCGACGGCGCGCGACACCGCGTAGACGATCGGGATGGTGGCCTGCCCGCCGCAGGTGATCATGTTGACGTTCGGCGCGTCCAGGTGCGCGCGCAGGTTGGCCGGCGGGATCACCGCGGGGCCCACCGCGGCCGGGGTCAGGTCGATGGCCCGGATGCCGGCGGCCTCGTACTTGGGGGCCGCGTCGCGGTGCACGTAGGCGCTGGTCGCCTCGAACACCAGGTCGGGCTTCTCGGACTGGGCCAACAGCCAGTCCACACCCTCGTGGGTGGTCTCCAGACCCAGCTTGCGGGCCCGGGCCAAACCCTCGCTCTCCGGGTCAATGCCGACCATCCAGCGCGGTTCCAGCCAGTCCGAACGCAGCAGTTTGTAAAGCAGGTCAGTGCTGATGTTCCCCGACCCGACAATGGCGATGGACGACTTAGACGGCATATGTGCTCCTCATAATGGCGTGCAGCGTTTGAAAAGAATTGGTTCAGCCAGCGCGACTGGAATCTCCGACTGAGCCCGAACTTCACCCGGCCGCCGTTGGTCGTGGTTTGAGGTCGACCCTGGCCACGTCTCCGATGGCGGCAACAGGTGGACGCCCAGCACGAGAACCACGGTGACCCGAGCAGGATTGGGCTCCAGCGTTGCAGTTCACGCCGAGCCCGCTGCGGATTAGCGCTTCATTGCACCGACTTCGGGGATGTGCGCGCGCACAGCAAGTTCCGGATCGGGTACCAGGGTTAGTCGGCGCAGCTGACCGGGATGCGGTCGGCGCGCCAGGATCATGCGTTGTGGTCGTGTTCCAGCACGCGGCCCCGGCTGCGCCAACAACAAGCCGCCCGTCGTCCGTCACGTGAGCGGCAGCGCGTCGGTAGCGATCCCAAGTTCGTCGAGACGTGCCAGATAGGCGCCAAGGTTACGCACCTTGACTTCCTCGTAGCCGCGAATGAGATCGGGGGCTGAGGCGACGGCCAGTGCCCATTCGTAGGAGTCGCGTGTGAGCGACCGCAGGAGGTCGTTGATGGTTGCTTCGTAGTGGGTGATCAACCGACGTTCGAGCCGTCGCATCTCGGTGTAGCCGAAGGGGTCCAGAGGCGTTCCCCTGAGACGTTTAGCCTTCGCCAGGAGCCGAAGCGCTACGTGGGTGCGCGGACCCATGCTGATCTTCTTCTTGCGACCGAGTGCCTTCAATATCGGTGGGTGCAGCTTGAAGGTCAGGTTTTCCCCGCCGGGGACCTGTGACCGCACCGATGCGAGGAACACCGGGTCGGTGAGCATGCGGGCGACCTCGTACTCGTCCTTGTATGCGATGAGCTTGAAGAAGTTTCGGGTTATGGCTTCAGACAGGTCGGTGCGCTCGGTGATTTCGCGCTCCTGATCCCACGCACGTTGTGTCAGGTTGATCAGCCGAGCAGCCGTGTGGTCGTCCTGGTATGCGACCAGGTCCGCCGCCCGCCGTTCCAAGAGTTCACGCACGGCGCCCGTGACCGTGCTCGTCGTGAAGAGATGGCTCGGCACCTGAGGCGTCGGGTCGTCGGCCGGGTCTGCGGTGGCGGTCCGGAATTCCGCGGGGTTGGCGACGGCGACCCGACCCCACCTGAAGGCCGCTTGATTCATCTGCACGGCGACCCCGTTGATCGAAATCGCGTCCTCGATCGCGGCGGCGGTCACCGGGAGCGCGCCGAGTTGATACGCGGCGCCGACCAAGAGAAAGTTCGCGGTGGTGGTGTTTCCGAAGAGGCGTTCGGCGGCGGCCAGCGCGTCAAAGGACACGAGCGACCGAGTCCGAACCTTCAACCGAGACAGCAGCGAGTCATCGCTCGGGTGCTCGACGGCGGCGTCGTAGACCATGTCGCCGGTGGGCGTCCTGCTGGTCGAGGCGACCGCGACGGTGCGAACCGGGTTGCTATAGCGGATGTTCTGGGAATCGACGGCCGTGAGCAGGTCGAAGGCCAGTATGCAATCGGCCGCCCCGGCGCTGATTCGGTTGGATGAGGGGACGGCTTCGGTACTGAGCCGTAGGTGGGAGGTGACCGGTCCAGCCTTCTGGCTGAGGCCCGTCTGGTCCAGGCCCTCGGCGTAAAAGCCGGTGCGCAGGGCGGCCATCGCCAGCACCTGGTTGACGGTCACGATTCCCGTTCCCCCGATGCCGGCCAGAAAGACGTTGTAGACACCGGAGATCGGTGCCACCTCGGGGTCGGGCGCGTATGGCGGGATGGGTCGCTCGATCTCAGTGGAAGGGCCCTTTGTCGCGGGCATTTCCACGGTCACGAATGACGGACAGTTGCCGTCCAGGCAGGAGTAGTCGGTGTTGCAGGTGCTCTGGTCGATTCGGGTCTTGCGGCCGAGTTCAGTTTCGACCGGCTGAACCGACAGACAGTTGCTCTTGACGCCGCAATCGCCGCAGCCTTCACAGACCGACTCGTTGATCACCACCCGAGTGCGCCGGGGCGGCAGCATTCCGCGCTTACGCTTGCGGCGGGCTTCTGCCGCGCACTGCTGGTCGTAGATCAGTGCCGTGACGCCTTGGGTGTCACGCAACAGACGCTGTGCCTCGTCGAGGCGATCGCGGGGCCACAGCAGCACTCCGTCCGCGAACACCGCACCCTTGTGTCGCTCGGGCTCGTCGGCGCAGACGATCACTTTTGACACACCGTCGGCGATGAGTTTGTGGGTGAGTTCGGGAACCGTCAGTCCTGCCGCGACGTCCTGGGCTCCGGTCATCGCGACCGCGCTGTTGTAGAGGATCTTGTAGGTGATGTTCACACCGGCGGCGACACATGCCTGCACCGCAAGCTGTCCAGAATGAAAATAGGTTCCGTCGCCGATGTTTTGGAAAATGTGTCGGACATCGGTGAACATCGCCTGGCCGATCCATTGCGCGCCCTCGCCTCCCATCTGGGTGAGGGCAGTGACCGCAGAATCTGTTCGCGAGGACATTGTGACTAGCGTGTGACAGCCGATTCCGCCGCCGGCCAGCGATCCGTCCGGCACCGCGGTGGAGCGGTTGTGTGGACAACCGGAGCAGAAGTAGGCGGTCCGGGTGGAGGGCAGCACCGTCAGGTCGAGCGCCGGCGGCGGGGCGGGCGCGAGTGCCACCCGTTCCTTCAATACCGCGCGAAGCGGTACGAGCAGGCGTGCGGTGGTGAGTTCGCCATCCGGGGGTATCAGCGTGCTCCCGTTGGACGCCTTCTTACCCAGGATCTCGGGCGCCGCGCGGCGGCCGTAGAGGATGTCCTTGACCTGCGTCTCGACGAACGCCGATTTGTCCTCGACCACCAATATCCGCTCGACGCCGTCGGCCAGGCGGGAGACAATTTGTGGGTCAAGGGGATAGGGCATACCGATGCGCAGGATGCGGATGCCTGATCGGGTCAGGGCCGGGTCGGTCAACCCTAGGTCGACGAGTGCCTCGCGCACCGTGTCGTAGGCCGTGCCGACGGCGACGATGCCCAGCCATGCCTGCGCGGGATCAACCTCGATACGGTCGAGGTCGTTGGCGGCGTTGAATGCTCGCACCATCGCCCAGCGGGGGCCGTATAGGTCCGCCTCGGCGAGCAGGCTGTCCGGCGGAGCGGCGCAGATGCGTTGGCGGTAGGTCCAGGGTCGGCCGTCCCATTCAATGGTGGGGACGGTGATGTCGAAGTCGGAGAAGTCGCGGTCCAGCGTCCAGAGTCCGTCTGCGACGTCGGCGACGATCTTCATGGCAGCCCAGCATCCCGAGGCGCGCGACAACGCGATGCCGTACATGCCGAACCTGATGACCTCTTCGGCATTGCGGGGGAACAGGATCGGCATCGATAGGGCCGCCAGGGATCGCTCACTGGCGACCGGGAGGCTCGAGGACTTCGCGCCGGGGTCGTCACCGACCAGGGCGAGCGCACCGCCTGCGGGGTTTGCCCCATACATCGCTCCGTGGCGCAGGGCGTCGCTGGCGCGGTCTAGCCCAGGGCCCTTGCCGTACCAGACACCGATCACCCCGTCGTAGCTGCGGCTACCACGGGGCAGGTCATTCTGGCTACCCCACACCGACGTGGCGGCGAGTTCTTCGTTGACTCCCGGCACAAGGTAGACATGATGCTCGGATTCGAGGTTGGGCAGGCTGGCTAACAGCTGGTCCAGTCCGCCAAGCGGACTGCCCTGATACCCCGAGACGAAGGTGGCGACGTGGTGGCCATTGCGGGCGTCCCGTTCGTGCTGTTCGACCATCAATCGAGCGATTGCTTGCACTCCAGTCAGCAGGACTGGCCCGGAGGATGGCCGGTACCGCGCGTTGAGGTCGGGGTCGGGCCCGGCTGTACAAAGATCAGTCAAGGTGATGCGCCGTTCAGGGGTTAATGAGTCGCGGGTGGCATGTGGTTCGAAAGTTCCTATCAGGTTGGTCTGGAATGGATTTCAGGTCAACTAATCTTGTTTCAACTGAGCAAATAGTTCAGTTGTACAGGTAAAACAACTTAGTGGGGTGACTCGAATGTTCAGCATTGATCGGCTCGACGTCGATCTGCTCGAGATGCTCGCGCGCGACGCGCGGGCCGGAGTCCTGGAACTGGCGTCCAGGCTGGGCATTTCGCGTAACACCGTGCAATCCCGGCTGAAGCGACTCGAAGAGGGCGGGCTGGTCGCCGGCTACCGCCCCGAACTCGACCTCGCACGGATCGGAATCGCCACGCAGGCCTTCATCGGACTCGAGGTGCAACAGGGCCGCCTCGGCCCAATCGTGGAAGCTCTCATCGGGATACCTCAGGTGCTGGAGATCCACGCGACCACAGGGCGCGAAGATCTTCTGGTCCGCGTCGCTACCGAGACACAGGCCGGACTCCAACAGTTGATCGAGCAGGTGGTCGGTATTCCGGGGGTGGTGCACTCGACGACGACGTTGGCGCTGACGACTCCGCTGACCTTTCGGGCCGTGCCGCTGCTCAAGGACATGACGCGCAACGCGGGTTGGGGACGGTCGACGCCGAAGGATTGAGGGGTCGGCGGTCGGGGCTGGTTCGCTGTCAGCACCGTACCGGCGGGCAAGGGTTACCTATTGAACACATATTATGCAATCTGTACTATCCATAGTAGACGTTTCGTCATCTGAGCTGACTTATTCGTACCCGCGGGGCCAACGAACGGAGAGTTGCGACCAGGCATGGGTATCGATCCCGTCGTTGTGGGACAGGCGTTGTCCAACGTAGCCCCCGATCATAGGACCCAACTCATTTGCAGCTCATGTCTTCCTGCAGAGAGCGGTCCTGCCACCAAGGGGGCGTTGCCCCGTTGCAGAAGGAAGGTGTCATGACCGACCAGTCCGTGGTCCTCGATGAGGTTCGCCGAGGCATGATCCCGGCCCACATCTATAACGACCGGGAGATCTATGAGTTGGAGAAGCAGCACATCTTCGCCCGGGCGTGGATTTTCGTCGGCCACGAATCGGAGATCGCACAGCCAGGAGACTATGTCGTGCGGCGGATTCTCGAGGACTCGTTCATCATCACCCGCGACGAAAACGGCAATGTCTGTGCGCATTTCAACATGTGTCTGCACCGCGGCATGCAGGTATGCCGGGCGGAGATGGGCAACGCCTCGCACTTCCGTTGTCCGTATCACGGATGGTCCTACCGCAATGACGGCAGGATCGTGGGATTACCCTTCCATCAGGATGCTTACGGCGGCGAGGAAGGATTTGCCCGCAAGGGACAACGGCTTCTGCCGGCTCCCAACGTTGCCGTCTACAACGGCATGATCTTTCTCAGCCTGAACGCCCAGGCGCCGCCACTGGAAGATTACCTGGGGGACTTCCGGTTCTACCTCGACTTCTACACGCGGCAGAGCTCGCGTGGCATTGAGCTGCACGGACCACAACGCTGGCGGATCAAGGCCAACTGGAAGATCGGCGCCGAGAACTTCGCCGGCGATATGTACCACACGCCCCAAACGCACACCTCGGTGGTCGAGATCGGGCTCTTTCGTGAGCCCAACGCGCAGAAGCGCAAAGAGGGCGCGCTGTACTGGGCCGGCAATGGCGGCGGAACCACCTACAAACTGCCTGACGGATCGTTGGTGGACCGGCTTCGGTACGTCGGCTATCCCGACCAGATGATCGAGCGGATGAAGCAGAGTTGGTCGCCGGAACAGATCGCCCTTATCGGTACCGACGGCTTCATGTTCAGTGCCGCAACGCTGTATCCCAACCTGTCATTCGTGCACAACTGGCCGAAGGTCGCCGACAGCGACGATGTGCTTCCGTTCATCACGCTGCGGCAGTGGCAGCCGATCAGCGAGGACGAGACCGAGGTGCTGTCATGGTTCGCCGTGGACGCCGACGCCCCGGAAGAGTTCAAGGCGCTGTCCTACAAGGCCTATCTCATGTGCTTCGGTAGTACCGGCATGTTCGAACAGGACGATGTCGAGAACTGGGTGTCGCTGACCAACACCGCGGCCGGCTCGATGGCGCGGCGATTACTGCTCAACAGCCGGATGGGTCTGCTCGCCGATGACTCGGAGGTAGCGCCTCCACTGCCTGCCGACCGATTCAGCGGACCGGGTATCGCCCGTCAAGGTTACAGCGAGTTCAATCAGCGAGAGCTCTTGCGGCGCTGGGCAAATGATCTACAAGCAGGTTCTGCTGAGACGGCACGCCCGGAACCATCCGACGGTGTGACGGTCAATGGCGGCCCCGGGACAGTGACGCGAGTATGAGCACCGCCCCCGACACCCATTCCAGCCGGTCCCGACTCGGAGGGTCGGCATCGCGCGTCACCCGGACAGGCAAGACACTGCGATTCGACGATGAGCGGCACCTGGTCGCCCACCAGTGGCTGGTGGACGAGTCCTATCTGCTGGACGCACAAGCGTATTCGCAGTGGCTCGAGGTTCTCTCTGAGGACATCCACTATCTGATGCCGGTCAGGGTCACGACGGCACTGGCCGCCGGCTACGACACTTCGCCTGGCATGGCACATTTCGATGAAGACAAGTACTCGTTGTCTCGCCGGGTAGCCCGCTTCCTCACCGAACACGCCTGGACCGAGGATCCGCCGTCCCGGCTGCGCCACCACCTGTCGAACGTGCGGACCTTCGCTACCGACGACCCGGACCACCTGATCGTCGAGTCCGCCACCCTCCTGTTCCGGAGTAGAGGCGACGTGCGGGAAGGTGCCTTTCTATCCGCGGGCCGGGAGGACCTGCTGCGGCTCGAGGGCGAGCAGTGGCGGCTGGCCCGTCGCATCATCTCGGTCGACGAATCCGTCATCCGGATGCAGAATCTGGCGGTGTTTCTGTGACGCCCCCCGAGCGTGAGCAGACTGGCTCGCCGGGCGCGGCACGCAGTGAGCTGCTCAAACATGTTGTCGGCGAACCGATCACAATCGGTAACGAGTTCAGTGAGGTGCGCCTCACCCGGGTCGATACCCGCAACGGCTCGCGGCTGCTGATCGAATCGCAGAAGTCCGGGCAGTGGGTGGCGCTGTGTCCTCTCGAAGTCGAGGCCCTGACGTGGCAGTCGACCGCGACATTCTCGGCAATGATCGGACACCCCTTCGGATCCCTGGTCGACGAGCGGTCGGGTCAGTCCGCTCCGGAGTCGTGGTGACCGGCTGGCTCACCGGTCGGCGGGCTCTTGTCGTGGGCGCCGGTTCGGGGATCGGCAGGGCGGTGGTCGACGCCTTCCTGGATGAGGGTGCGCGCGTGGCTGTTCTGGAACGCGATGAGGAGAAGTGCTCGGCGCTGAGCGCCCAGCATCCCGACGTCCCCGTGGTGTGTGGCGATGCGAGCTTGCGCGCCGCCAATGACGCGGCCGTCGACGCCGCTGTCGAGGCGTTCGGCGGTCTGGACGTGCTGGTCAACTGCGTTGGGGTGTTCGACTTTTACCGCAGCATTGAAGAAATCGACGTGGACGTGCTCGACGAGGCATTCGACGAGATCTTTCGCGTCAACGTCAGAAGCTACCTGCATTCGGTCAAGGCGGCGCTTCCCGCGCTGCGTGAATCCGAGCGGCCCGCCATCGTGCTGACCGAGTCCACGTCCGGGTACTACGCGGGGCGAGGTGGGGTGCTCTACGTGGCTTCCAAATTCGCCGTCCGCGGATTGGTCACCGCGCTATCTCATGACCTGGCGCCGCAGATCAGGGTCAACGGTGTTGCCCCCGGCGCCACCCTGGGTACCGACCTTCGCGGCCTGGCCGTTCTGGGCATGGCGGACCGCAGCATCTCGAAAGTGCCCGGTCGTGCCGAAGAGATGTCGGCGCGCGTTCCCCTGCAGGTCGCCTTGTCCGCTGAGGACCACGCGTGGAGTTACGTTTTCCTGGCATCGCATCGCGCCCGTGGCATCACCGGCGACGTGATCCACCCCGACGGAGGCATGAGCGTTGCCGCGGCCCCGAGGAAGCGCAGTTGAGCACTCGCACCGCACGATCGGAAGAGAGGGGACAACTATGCCCAGACTCCACGCTGACTACCAGTCGTGCCAGGGTTATGGCAACTGCGTAACCGGCGCTGCCGACACCTTCGATGTCGACGACGACGGCGTGGTGGTGCTGTTGCGCGACACCTTCGCAGAGCCTGAGCGCTCACGAATCGAGGACGCGGTTGGCAGTTGCCCCGTGAACGCCCTGAGCATCGAGGCCGACTGATGTCCGGGCAGACCGTCGTCATCGTGGGGTCGTCCGTCGGCGGAGTGCGCACCGCGAAGGCGCTACGATCCCAGGGCTTCGGCGGCCGAATCGTGTTGATCGGCCGCGAGAGCAATCTGCCCTACGACAAGCCGCCCCTCTCTAAGCAGTTCCTCGCAGGCTCGTGGGATCAGAGCCGGCTGACGATGCTCACCGCGGAGCAAGCCGACGAGGCCGGTATCGAACTGCGCCTCGGCAACGCAGCTGAGCAACTTGATCTTGCTGATCGAGCGGTGGTCCTCGCCGACGGCGCGCGCGTCCCATTCGACATCCTGGTCGTCGCCACCGGCGCTGATGCGCGACCGGCCCCGTGGCCGGTGGCCTCCGGCGTTTATCTCGTGCGGACGCTCGACGACAGCCGTGGACTGGCTCGCGCGCTGGCGGCCGCCGGACCGGTGGTAGTCGTGGGCGGCGGGTTCATCGGCGCCGAGGTGGCCTCGACTGCGCACGCCGCGGGGCGGAACGTGACCATCGTCGATCCGCTCACCGCGCCGATCGGCCGGATCGTCGGGGCTGAACTCGGCGCCATCCTCACCAGCGTGCACGCGAGGCACGGGGTGCAGACGCGATTCGGCGCCGGTGTCGAGTCGGTCGATGGTCGCGAGGGCGATCTTCGCGTCACCCTAACGAGCAACGAGACGCTGCGCGCGGCCATCGTGGTCGTCGGTATTGGCGCCATCCCCAACGACGCCTGGCTATCCTCCTCCGGACTGCTGATCGACGATGGCGTGGTGTGCGACGAATTCTGCCGCGCGGTAGGGCATCCGGGCGTCTTCGCGGTCGGTGACGTGGTGCGCTGGCGTCATCCTGGGCATAAGGAAGATGTACGCGTCGAGCACTGGACCAACGCCGCCGAGCAGGCCGCCTGTGTGGCCCACAACATCACCCACCCCGACGAACTGCGTTCCTACGCTCCGACCGAATACGTGTGGAGTGACCAGTACGACTGGAAGATACAAATCGCCGGGCGGCCGCACCGAGCGACGCTCGATCGGATCGTTGGCGACCTGGACGTCGACCCGCCGCAGAGTGCAGCAGTATTCGGCGATCAGGACGGGATGCTGACTGCGGCTGTCACCGTCAACTGGCCGAAGGCCTTGATGCTGTGCCGCAGAATGATTGGCGCGGGAACGACCGTCGCCGACTGCCTGGCGGAAGTGGAACGCTTACCGCAGCTCAACGTAGGCCAATCGGCCGGAGGGTGATCACCGGATGACTATGGAAGCAGAACCGATCGTTGCCCGGGCATACGGGCCGACACCCCAGTACCCCGTGGAATCGGTCGACAACGCCTTGCAGATCGTCATGCTCCTGGCGACCCGGAATGAACTCCGGCTTACCGATGTGAGCGCCTACCTCGGCGTGGCGAGTTCAACGGCGCACCGGCTACTCGCCATGCTGTCCTACCGCGGACTGATCCGCCAGGATCCGAAAACTAGGGCCTACCGTGTAGGACCGGGTCTGGATCTGCTCGCCTTCAGCGTGCTGCGCCAGCTGGATGTCCGCGACCGTGCCCGGCCGGTGTTGGAAAAACTGAACGCCGGTCTAAGGGAAACCGTGCATCTGGGAAGGCTGGAAGGCGCCGAGGTCGACTTCGTCGCCTCCATCGAGAGTCCGCAGGCGCTGCGGGTGTCTAACCGTCTGGGCGTGGCGATGCCCGCACACTGCACGTCGACCGGCAAGGCGTTGCTTTCCGCTCTTGGGCCCGGGGAGCTCGACCGGCTCTATCCCCACGCCGATCTGATCCAGATGACGCGGAATTCCATTGCATCGAGGGTGGCGCTCGATGCGGAGCTCGCCGAGGTGCGCAAGCGCGGGTATGCCATCAGTAATGAAGAGGGCGAGGTGGGCGTGATCTCCATCGCAGTAGCGCTGCGCGGCGGATCGTATGCCCTCAACGCATCGGTGCCCGTCAGCCGAATGACTAAGCGCTTGCGCAGAACAGTGCTCAGTGAGCTGATTGCTGCTACCGATGAGATCGATGGACTGCTGCCATGAACCGGGCAGAGCGTCTCGAATTGACCTACGGTGGCGAACTTTATGACAGAACGCGTCGCCTCTACACGGGCGAGGTCGCACCTGAGGGTATACGGATGCGCTACCTGCACACCGCGATCGAAGACCTCTTCTGGCGCCAGGGCAAGTACGGCGAGTTCGACGTGGCCGAGTATTCGATGGGCGCATACCTGTCCACGGTTGACGATCCCGATCGGCCTTTCGTCGCCCTCCCGGTCTTCCCGTCTCGGCTTTTCCGCCACTCCAGTGTCTACGTGCGCGACGACGCGAATGTGTCCGAGGCGGCCGACCTCAACGCCGGCGTCATCGGGACCCCCGAATGGAGCATGACCGCCTCGTTGTGGATGCGCGGCATACTGGGCGAGCACCACGGTGTCGATCTCGCGTCGATCCGTTGGCGCACAGGTGGTCTCGAGGAGCCGGGTCGTCAGGAGAAGGCGCCGGTGACACCCCCTGCCTATTTCGACGTGTCCCGCATCGACGACGAGGACACCCTCAGCGAACAGCTGATCCGCGGTGAACTGGACGGACTGATCACAGCGCGTGCCCCACGGGCGTTCCTGCAAGGCGATCCGCGGATTCGACGGTTGTGGCCAGACTTCCGTGCCGTGGAGCGCGCCTATTTCGAGGCGACTCAGATTGTTCCGATCATGCATGTGGTGGTCGTCAAACGTTCGGTGTTGACCGCTCATCCATGGGTGGCCAACAACCTCGTCGATGCGTTCGAACGGGCCCGCAAACCCGTACAGCGGGAGCTTATCGACACCGCAGTCTGCACGACCAGCCTGATATGGGAGTCCTCCTACGCGGAAGCAGAAAAAGACATTCTCGGCGATCCCTTCCGCTGCGGCGTCGCTGAGAACCTCGCCGCCCTACAGGCACTGCTGGCCTACGCGCACGAGCAGGGGTTCAGCGAACGCCCGCTGCGACTCGAGGATGTGTTCGTACCGTCGACCGTCAGCGCAGCGCGCGTGTAGCCCCAACAAACCCGCTGTGACTCAGGCGAGTCCAAGGATCCTCTCGGCGGTCAGCACGCTGACCGCCGAAGTGACCGCGTCGGGGAGACCGGCGCCGAGCAGGGCCGCTCCTGCTGGTCGTTCGGCGATGGCGAACGGATAATCGGTGCCGACCACCACCCGATCTGCCCCGACCCGCCCGACCAGAGCCGCAACCGCGTCCTCGTCGAAGAGCAGCGAGTCGTAATAGAAGCGGCCGGCATAACTCGACGGACGGTCGCTGCAGTACGTCACTGCCGATGAGTTCTCCCAGAATCGCTCGATTCTCGGAAGCAGTGCCAGAAATGCACCTCCGCCGTGAGCGAGCAGAATGTCGAGGTTGGGATGGCGGTCAAGAACGCCGCCCATCACCAATGACGCTGCAGCCGTCGCCGTCTCAGCGCCCATTCCGATGGAATCGGCGAGACCGTGCTTCGTGAGCCGATCCGAACCCAGCACCTGCCACGGGTGTACAAAGACCAGAGCGCTGTGATCGGCACAGGCCGCGAAGAAGGGATCCAGCGCGCGGTCGTCGAGATTAAGTCCGCGGACGTTCGAGCCGATCTCGACACCAGCGAGGCCGAGAACCTGCCGAATTTCGACGACCATCTCCGCGGCCCGGTCCGGGTCCTGCAGCGGGACTGTGCCCAGCCCGCTGAACCGCGCCGGATATGCGCGAACCGCGTCGGCGATCCATTCGTTCTGCACCCGCGCCATCTCGGCCACGCCATCGGCGCTCAGACCATAAGAGAAAGTTATCGGTATGGGTGAAATAACCTGTCTTGCAACGCCGTCAGTCTCCATGTCGGCGAGTCGTCGCTCCAGGTTCCAGCATTGGTCCGTGATCGAACGAAAGTGCCGGTCGCCGAGCATGATATCGGCGCTACACGGACCGGTTTCCACCAGTTCCAGCCAGGAACCCGCGAAGCGTCGGCCGAAGTTGGGTAGGGAGCGGGGCAGGCCATGGGTGTGGAGATCGATCACAATATCGCCTGAAAAGACGCCGGTAGTCTCATGAAGACACCTGACCACGGAGCCTCGGGCGTGGGCGCTTGAGATCGGCGCCATTGGTGACGGTCTGGCAGTTCTGTTCGATCGAGTCGTAGAACTTGCCGAGCAACGTCTGCAGCTGACGCTTCTGCGGGGGTGTCAGATCGCTCATCAGGGTCTGTAGGTATGCCCAATGTCCGGGCAGAAACTTGCGTAGAAAGGCGCGGCCGGGTTTACCGATGCGGATCAGGAAGGACCGACGGTCATCGGGATTCGTTATGCGTTCGACGTAACCCCGCCGCGCCAACCCGTCCACGACACCGGTCAGGTTAGCCGGCAGCACGGAGACCGCCTGACCAAGAGCCCCCATCGTCAGCGGCTCCGAGGCGCGGTCGAGCACCGTGAGGATATTGAGCTGGCTGATGTTCAGGTCATGCGGCAGTAGTTCGCTGACGTGAGCCCGCTCAAAGGCGGTCGCGGTACGGAACAGCGCCAACGTCAGTCCCAGGACTGCGGTGTCGAATCCCGGATCCTCCCGGTCGGCCGCCCTTGCGATCTCCTCGGCGATCGAGCGTGGGTTACGGGGTCGTCGCGGCATGGGATCGCCTCCCGATTTGATCACGATTGTGGATAGTTCCGGTTCTGTACAGTACCGACGTCAACAAATTTGTCGCGGTGTCGGGTGAATGGTTTACAACTCACGGGAGAGGAATGTTGACGGTCTTGGTCTGGAGGTAACTCTCCAATTCCTCGACTCCCTCTTCGGTACCTGTTCCGCTGTCCTTGCGCCCACCGAACGGCGCACCCAGAAAGTGGCTGCCGCTGCCGTTAATCCACACATAGCCGGTGTCAAGCCTGTCTGCCACCGAGACTGCGGTCGTGATGTCGTTGCTCCAGATCGCGCCGGTTAGACCGAACGGTAGTGCGTTGGCCTGAGCGATGGCGGCGTCAAGATCTGTGAATCGCAGCACCGACAAGACCGGGCCGAAAATCTCCTCACGGGCAACGGTCATCGACATGTCGACGTCGGCGAAGACCGTCGGCTCGACGTAGAAGCCCGCCTCGAATTGCTTCCCCGGCGGCCGTCCGCCGCCGGTGACCAAGCTAGCCCCTTCGCGTTTCGCGACGTCGATGTAGTGATTCACCTTGTCGAACTGCGCTTGGGATACCAGGCATCCCATCTCGGTGGCCGGATCCAGCGGATGACCGATCCTGATCGACTTCAATCGCTCGACCAGGCCGGAAACCACCTGGTCGTGAAGTGACTCGTGAAGAAAGAGCCGGGTCGTCGATCCGCAGGACTGTCCCTGGCTCCAATGACAGTTCATGCCGAAAGCCGCGCCCTCGACGACGGCGGTCGGGTCGGCGTCTGGGCAGACGATCATCGCGTTCTTGCCGCCGAGTTCCAGGGTGACGTGTTTGATGCCCGCCTCGGCTGCCGCGGCCATCACTTTCTGGCCAGTGGGGACGCTGCCGATGAGTGCGATGCGCTTGACGTCGCGGTGTCGGACCAGTGCGTCTCCCGCCACCGCACCGCTTCCCGAGATGATGTTGACAACGCCGGGCGGAAACGACTCGAGAACCACCTCGGCCATCAGCAGGGAGGACAGCGGAGCCTGATCGGGCACCTTGAGAATCAGTGTGTTGCCGGTGATCAGCGGAGCGCCTACTTTGGCGGCGGCGAACAGGATGGGGTGGTTATAGGGAATTATCCGCCCGACCGCGCCGTACGGTTCTTTGCGGGTCATCAGCCAGCTGCGCGTCATCGACGGAAGGGTGTCGCCGGTGACGCTGAAGGCCACCGCCGCGTGGTAGTCGAGCCACCGGCTAGCCATAATGACGTCGCCGACCATGGCTGTCACGGGATTGCCGGTGTCGATAGCGTCGAGCAGACCGAAATCGGTTGCGCGGGCACGCAATCTCTGCGCGAACGACCTAATCATCTCCGAGCGCTCAAGCAATGTGGTGCCGCGCCATTGCGGGAACGCCGCCACCGCCGCCGCGACAGCTGCGTCAACGTCGGGGAGGCCCGCGGCAGGAACGCGGGCGATGGTGGAGCCGTCATGCGGGGCGGTGATCTCCATCGCCGCGCCGTCAGCGGCGCTGACGCGGTCGCCCCCGATGAGCATCCGCCAGTCACGGTCGAGCAGCCTAGCGACGTCCGTCTTGTTGCTTTCGAGAGAGGATTGCACGTGCTATGCCCACTTTCTGGAGGACCACTCGTCAGCGTAAGCCGACTCTAGCGGTTAAACCTGCCGTTGAGCCTATATCCACAAATATTTCATAACTATAACTAATTCGGACGCTACCGCACACCGCTACGTGGCCGCGACCAGGTCACGTAATGGCCTGTTGCGCAGGGCGAATCTTGCGACTTCGATCCGACAGGGGTCATTGCGCTCGCCACCTCCCTAGGTGTGCAGGGACGGCTTTGACCCGAAGGGCAGTACGCAATATAGTTCACAAGCATAAGTAAAAACCGAGTGGCGCATCTGGGATGTCGCGGTGCGGGCTGAGTTGCCTCGTCAGGTTCAGGAAGGTCGGAGATGATCGAACTGCAGGACATTGCTTACGTGCGATCGGGGGTGACCGATCTCCAGCGTGCGACCCGCTTCGCGGTCGACATCGTGGGACTGGATCCGGTCGCGCAGGACCAAGGTGTCACCTATTTGCGGGCCGACGGCCGTCATCACTGCCTAGCGCTGATCGAAAGCAACCGGCCCGGCGTCCTCGCATCGGCGTTCTCGTTGCGAGACGATGCCGCGCTCGAGTCAGCCGAAGTCGAGTTGCAGCAGTACGGCTGCACGGTTTCGCGTGGCACCGAACAGGAAGCGCGACACCGACATGTTCGCAATTTCATCGCTTTCGACGACCCCTTCGGCAATCACGTCGAATTGGTCACGGGCCAGAGCACCCTGGCGCGTCCGATCAACTTCGGTCGACCCGCCGCAGGTATCACGGAGTTCGGCCACCTGTGCCTCGATGCCCCCGATGTACGGGCTGCGCACGCCTTCTGGTCTACGGTGTTCAGCGCCAAGGTGTCCGACTGGATCGGTGAGGGCGCTTGCCTGATGCGAATAGACCCCGTCCATCACAAGCTCGCGTTCTTCCAGAGCGACGCGGGACCAGGCTTCTGTCACATCAACTTCCAGGTCGAGACGCTCGACGATGTGATGCGCAATTGGCGATTCCTGCAACAGAACGATGTGCAGATTCTGCATGGGCCAGGCCGTCACCCGACGTCGACGGCCATCTTCGTCTACTTCCTCGGGCCCGACAACCTGACCTACGAGTACTCATTCGGGGTTCAGTTGATTGAAGACGAGGCGTGGACCCCCCGCATGTTCGAGCTCGGAGAGCCGGGCTCGATCGATATGTGGTTGGGTCCAACCCAGCGGACCGTCTCCCAGAGTCAACTCGTAGGCCGCTCGACAGCATCGCTTTCTGTCGTTGCGCCTGAGCTCAGCGTGTGATGCGTACCGAAGAGTGCCATCAGATGGCCGAGGAGCTGCTGGCGGCCTACCAGACGCGCAGCCCGATCGCCCCGCTGACCGACCGATTCCCTGACTTGACCGTGGCGGAGGGCTTCGACATCCAGCGAGCACAGGTCGACCGGTGGATGGCCGAAGGCCGGATCATCAAAGGCCACAAAGTTGGCCTGACCTCTGCGGCCATGCAACGCCAAATGGGGGTGAATCAACCGGATTTCGGTGTCTTGCACGACCAGATGTTCCACCCAGAGTCCGATCCCATCCCGGTGACTGCTTTCCTGCAGCCGCGTGTCGAACCGGAGATCGCCCTAGTAATCAAGCGTGACCTTGCCGGTCCCGGCGTGACAGTCGCCGAGGCCCTGGCCGCGGTGGACTTCGTGCTGCCGGCACTGGAAATCATCGACAGCCGCATCGCCGACTGGCGTATCAGCGTCGCCGACACGGTTGCCGACAACGCCTCGTCGGGGGGAGTCGTGCTCGGCGGGCGTCCTGTTCGACCCACAGATGCGGACCTTCGGCTCCTCGGATGCAACCTGTACTGCAACGGCGAGGTGGTCGCGACGGGTGCCGGGGGAGCGGCGCTCGGCTCGCCGGTGATATCGCTGGCATGGCTGGCCAACACCCTGGGTCAGCAGAACGACTGCCTGAGAGCCGGTGATGTCGTGCTGCCGGGTTCGGTGACCGCGGCACAACCGGTGCGACCAGGCGATGTCTGGACCGCGCAGTTTGCCCAACTCGGGCTCGTCACCACACGTTTCGCCGCAGGAGAGTCGTGAATAAATGGACCGTTGATCGGGCGGCCTCCGCGCTGCTTGACGCAGAGGACACGCGAACCGCCCGCAACCCGATCACCGATGATTGGGCCGACCTCGACCTGAGGACCGCCTATGCGGTTCAGGACGAGGCGTTGTGCCGCCGAGTCGAGCGTGGTGAAAGCGTCGTCGGTGTGAAGCTGGGCCTGACGTCTCGAGCCAAGCAGCAGCGAATGGGTATTTCGTCGCCGCTCGTTGCGTGGCTGACCGATGCGATGACGCTGCCCGCCGGGGCGCCGTTGCCGGCGGGCGTGTTGATTCATCCGCGCGTCGAGCCGGAACTCGTCTTCGTCATGAAGGAGCGGTTGAGCGGTCCCGGTGTTACAGCGGCACAAGCGATGTCAGCGGTGGGGCACGTCTACGCGGGCATGGAGATCATTGACTCCCGCTATCGCGATTTTCGGTTCACGCTGCCTGACGTCGTCGCCGACAACGCCTCATCGGGTCGATATCTGACGGGCCCAATCGGATTGCCGCCGGAAGAACTGGACCTCTCACTGGAGGCGTGCTTAGTCGAAGTCGACGGCGTCATCGTCGACAGCGCCACCGGAGCCGCGGTTCAAGGTCACCCTGCGGAGGCGCTGGCGCTGGCGGCGAACGTGCTCGCCGACCGGGGGTTGGCGATCGAACGCGGTTGGATTGTGCTCACCGGCGGGATGACCGATGCGGTTGCGCTCGGTCCTAAAAGCGTTGTGAGAATGCATTTTTCGAACCTAGGCTCACTGGTCGTCCACGAAGGGAAGTAACGCGATGCCGTTAGTCGAAGTCACCCTGGTCCAGGGCCGGGCACCACACCAGTTACGCACGCTAATCAGCGAGTTGACCGACGCCGTCGAGACGGCGCTGGGCGTCTCACGTTCCGCCATCCGGGTGGTCCTGCGTGAAGTTCCCGATACCCATTGGGCCGCCGGTGACGTGACCATCGCCGAGCGCAACAAGAGTTCATGATCATGACCGAGCTCATACCTCACGTCATCGATGGTGAAGAGACCGAGTCGGCCAGTCAGGCGTGCTTCGACACCGTCGATCCGTGGACCCGCCAGCCGTGGGCCAGGGTGGCGCTCGGCGGCGCTGAGGAGGCCGCCCGGGCCGTAACCGCGGCGCGCCGGGCCTTCGACGAAGGCCCCTGGCCACGAATGGGTTTGGCTGAGCGGGGCGCGATTCTGCACCGGCTGGCCGATCTAATCATCGAGCATCGCGACGAGCTGGCCCTCGCGGACACCACCGATATGGGAAAGCCGATCACCGACACACGAGGCAACGACGTGCCGCGGTCTGCGCAGAACTTCCGTTTCTTCGCAGACCATGCGCGGCTCTCAGCCGGTGAAGCACTGCCGATGGACACCGGTCACCATGCCTACACCAGATTCGAGCCGGCGGGTGTCGTCGCCGCGATCGCACCGTGGAACTTCCCGCTGATGCTTGAGACGTGGAAGGTCGCGCCGGCCCTCGCGTGGGGAAACACGGTCGTCCTCAAACCTGCCGAGGACACTCCCGCGTCGGCGACCATCCTGGCGAGACTTGCCCTGCAGGCCGGGATGCCCGATGGCGTCCTGAATGTCGTGCACGGATATGGTCCCGATTCTGTGGGATCCGCGCTCACCGGCGATCCCCGCGTTGACAGGATCACCTTCACCGGCGAAACCGGTACCGGCAGAACCATCGCGGCGGCGGCGGCGGCCCACCTGACCCCGGTAAGCCTGGAACTGGGCGGAAAGGGTGCCAACCTGGTCTTCGCCGACGCCGACCTCGACAGCGCGGTGAGCTGGTCGATCCGGGCCATCTTCTCCAATGCCGGGCAGGTGTGCCTCGCCGGTAGCCGCCTGTACGTCCAGCGGCAGGTCTACGACGAGTTCTTGGCACGTTTTGTGAGAGCCTCCGAATCGCTGATTGCTGGAGATCCGAAAGCCGTTGACACCCAGGTTGGACCGCTGGCCTCGCAAGAACACTGGAAGAAGGTCCGCTCCTACGTCGAGGGGATCCCCGCCGAAGGGGGCACCATGCGCACGGGTGGTCAGGGCGAGGGGTGGCTCATCCACCCGACGGTCGTAACCGACCTGCCTGCAACCGCGCGCCTCTGCCGTGAAGAGATCTTCGGCCCCGTCGCGGTCGTCGCGCCGTTCGACACCGAGGCAGACGGCATTGCTGCAGCCAACGACACACCCTACGGGCTAAACGCGATGTTGTTCACCGAGAACCTCTCGCGTGCCCACCGCGTGGCAGCCGCGCTGAACGCGGGCACCGTGTGGGTGAATTGCTTTTTCATTCGTGACCTGCGGGCGCCGTTCGGCGGGGTGGGTGATTCCGGAATCGGCCGTGAGGGTGGCACATTCAGCCGCGAATTCTTCACCGAGCCGAAGGCGGTGGTGATGGCGATCAGTGACGGTGGCACCGCCTAGGACGTCGCTGATGTAGTGACCTGCAGCGGTGCCGGAATTGGCGGTCCGTGCTCGCGACTTATGACACGGGGGGCTTGAAGTTGAACGGTGCAAATCAGCCGATCTCGGGCACCCGCCGCACGATCCGAAACACCCCGTCATGGCCCCACCGTGCTCGGCCGGCAGACGGATACTGCCCGCAGACAACCGATCGCCGACCAGCAGCAGCACTTCATCAAATCGACCCAGCTGGTATCCGTCTAAGTGCCTTGCATGTGATCCTCGTCGCCCATCCGCGCCAAACCTGCTCCCGCCCAACGAAACTCAGTCACTAGAACGGAACCGTCCTAGGTCACCTCAGCGCAAACCGCGGTGCTTCTGCTCCAGTTCCGCCCACCGGCGGCCGGTCTCCTCACCGCCAGCGACCATGTCGGGCGGAGCATCGGTGTAAGGCGGCCGACTGGGCCCGCAGTCGATCAAGCCCGCTCCGCGGAACCGGCCACGCCCGACCGGAATGCTGTAATCCATGAAGCGCGACATGTCACCGCCGAACTGCGGGGCCAACGCCCAGTTCACCTGCTCGGAAATGCGATCCGCCTGTGCCCAGTCCTCGGACAGCACGGCGCGCGACAGCGCAGCCAACGGGGACGGTGCACAGGCCACGTTCCCCGACCAGCAAGCCGTGGCCCTAGCGGGAAAGCGCTTGGCAACGCGGACCCAGTCGCTGTCGAGGGGCAGCACGGCAACCTTGTCGCCGAAGGCCTCGATGTCGCCCTCCAGTGTCGGTCCGCCTGCGTGCTTGGTCGCCACGACCTCGGGCGCATCGGCAAGTTGCCGGTAGGCCTCGACGCTAATCTTTCCTTTGAACGCGGCGGGGTTGTCATAGATGACGACCGGTACCCCGGGCAACGCCTCGGTGATATCGCGATAGAAGCGCACGATGCCGGCGTCGTCGAGCGGCAGCCACATCGGACGACC
>Ga0164242_10002022_pt1 | contig 23599 bp, 12 predicted proteins | sample OricomgcompostMG_FD_108783 | JGI IMG/M metagenome (GOLD analysis project Ga0164242, IMG submission 108783) | Miracle-Growth compost microbial communities from Emeryville, California, USA - Original compost - Miracle growth compost (MG) ...
CCCCCTCGACCCGCGCCAGACCGGTCTCGACCACGGTGAGCCCCCGTTCGCGGGCTGCGGTGGTGAGGACGCGGGCGAGGTGGGGGCCGAGCTGGGCGGTCAGCGGCTCCCCCTGGGAGACGAGGGTGACCCGGCAGCCGGCGGCCAGGCATCCCGAGGCCATCTCCATGCCGAGCGGGCCGCCGCCGACGACGAGCACCGAGGGACGGTGCGCCAGGCGGCGACGCAGTGCCAGCGCGTCGTCGAGCCCGCGCAGCGTGGTCTCGTCGGGCAGTTCGGACAACCGCCTGGCCCGGGAGCCCGTGGCGAGGACGACGCCGTCGTACGGCAGGGTGGTGCCGTCGTCGAGCGTGACGAGCCGCCGGTCGAGGTCCAGCCCGGTCGCCCGGACGCCGAGCAGTTCGCTCCCGCCGTGGGAGGCGGGCGGCAACGCGTGCGAGGACAGGTCGTCGCCGTCGAGCAACAGGGCCTTGGACAGGGCGGGTCGACTGTACGCCGGATGCACTTCGTCGCCGACGACGGTCAGTTCGCCGTCGAAACCGGCCTCGCGCAGCGTGTGGGCGGCGGTGAGCCCGGCGATGCCGTTGCCTGCGACGACGACCCGCTTGAGGGTGGCGGCGCTCATTCGACCCTCAGCGCGGCGACCGGACACACCCGGGCGGCGGCGCGGGCGAGCGCCGCGTCGGCCTCGCCGACCTCCTCGCGGTCGAGCACCAGCTCGGCGTCGTCGTCGAGGTGCATGAGCTGAGGCGCGGTCTCTTCGCACAGGCCGTGGCCCTCGCAGCGGGCGCGGTCGAGAACGATCCTCATGCGGGGACCACCTCCAGGACGGGGAGCTCCTCGATGCTCCGGGTGATGTTGCCGGGAACGCGCACCTCGGGCCCGACGACGAGGCGCTTCACGTGCCGGGACAGCGCCTCGATCACGGCGTGGGCTTCCAGGCGAGCGAGCCCCTGGCCCGCGCAGCCGTGCGGGCCGTAGCCGAACGACAGGTGGTCGACCGGGTTGCGTTCGACCAGGAAGGCGTCCGGGTTCTCGTAGTGCCGCGGGTCGCGGTTGCCGGCGCCGAGCAGCACGGCGATCTGTGCGCCCGCCGGGACCACGAAGCCCTCGATCTCGACGTCGCGGGTGGTGACGCGGCCCCAGACGTTGACGGGGGGCCAGTACCGCAGTACCTCGTTGAACGCCGCCGGAACGAGGGACGGGGCGGCACGGACCCGGTCGAGTTGGTCGGGGTGCGCGGCGAGGAGAGCGACGATGTTGCCGATGGCGGCGATGGTCGTGTCGACGCCGGCGCCGAGGTACTGGTGGATGATGTGGCCGGCCGTCCCCTCGGGAATGGTGCCGCGCGCCTCGGCGTCGAAGATGCCGCGGCCGACGGAGCCTTCCGCCAGGTCGTCGGCGGTGACCTCGGAGCACCATGCGTACAGTTCGCCGGCGACGGGGAAGTTCTCGGCGGTGCGCTGGTTCATCGGGCCGAGGACCTGCATGGCGGCCTGGCCCCAGCGCAGCATGTTGTCGCGCACGTGGCCGGTGAAGCCGATCAGGTCGGCGACGACCTCCAGCGGGAAGGCGCGGGCGAGGGCGTCGACGGCCTCGAAGGAGCCCTCGCGCACGAGTTCGGTGACCAGGGCGTCGGCCTTCGCCTCGATCCTGCCCTTCAGCCCGCGCAGGGCGCGTGGCGAGAGGTTCTCGGTGAGGGCGGCGCGCAACGCGGTGTGCACCGGCGGGTCGGACGCCAGCGAGGTGCCGGTCAGGGCCTCGTTGGCCGCCGGGTTGAACGCGATCGAGGCGGAGGAGAACGACTCCCAGTCGGCGAGTGCTTCGCGGATGACGTCGTACCGCGTCAGCGCGTAGACGTCGCTCTTCGACAGATGGACCACGGGGCCCATGTCCCTCAGCTCGGCGTGGACGGGACTGGGGTCCAGGAGGACGTCGTCGGCGAAGAGATCGACGTCGGAGGGGGGAGGTTTGGTCATGTGCTCAGTGAAAGTGGCCGACGACACATCCATCAAGTGAATGATTTGTATGCCGTCACATGCATGTGATTCATGTGCTGGCCTTCGTGCTCCCCCCTTCCCTCGGCACGGGCCGCCAACGGGCACGGCCCGTGCGGGGCTCCCGGGAGGAGTTCCGGGAGCCCCGCACGGCAGTGCCTCCGCACGCTGCCGGCCGCTGAGCCGCCGGCGGTCAGTGCCTGGCAGTGACCACCATGGTGGCGGCGAGCGCCGGGAGGGCGTACGGGGAGTCGGTGCCGACGGTCAGCCCGCTCGTGTAGGTGCCGGGCAGGTCGACGTCGCCGGCGTCCAGGGTGATCCGTACCGTGACCCTGGCGCCGGGGGCGACGGTGACGGTGTGCGGCGCCGTCAGCCAGGCGGCGTTGCCGGAGCTGCCGCAGTCGCCGTACCCGGGGAGCTCCTCGACTCCGGCGACCGGCTGGTTGGTGGCGTCCGAGCCGCCGAGGACGTACAGCCCGCACGCACCGCTTGCCCGGTAGACCAGCGCGTTGGTGGCGGGAAGGGCTGACCAGGAGTCGGTGGCGGGGTCGTACTCCTCGGCCTGGTCGGTCAGCTCTCCGCCGGTCACTCCGCCGACCACCTGCAGCCGTCCGCCGGACGAGGCGGAGGCCATCGCCCAGTTGGGGTACGGCAGGTCGGCGCGCGGGGTCCACGCGTCGGCGGCCGGGTCGAAGGCGTACACCGCCGACGTCTCGGCGCCGGTGGCCGGGTCGGTCCCGCCGGCGCAGACGACCTGGCCGGCGATGCCGGCGCAGGAGAGCCACGAGTCGGCGACCGGGTAATCCGCCAGCCGGCTCCAGGAATCGGTCGTGGGATCGTAGGCGTACGTCGCCTGCGAGCCCGGTTGGCAGTCGCCGGTGCAGCCGGCGACGGCGTAGAGCCGACCGCCGAGGCCGGCCGTGCCTTCGGCGGTGAGGCCGACGGGGAGGGATGCCGCCGAAGACCACGAGTCCTGCTTCGGGTCGTAGCGGTACATCGCAGACGAGGTGCTGCCGGTGCTGTCCCAGCCGCCGAACACGTAGATCTGGCCGCCGAGCGCCTCCACGCCCGGCTTCTCCAGCTTCTCCGGCATGTTCGCCAGTCGCTGCCAGCCACCGGTGGCCGGGTCGAACAGGGAGGACTTGGACAGCGGGGCCGACCCGTCGGTCCCGCCGAAGGCGTAGACCTTCCCGTCCAGTGCCACCGCGCCGCTGTCCGTCGTCGGTGCCGGCAGCGCGTCGGCGGAGGTCCAGGCGGTCGCGCCGGGCGCCGTGTCCGCGTCGGTACCCGCGGGCGTCTCGACCCCCCGTGCGGTGCCGCCGAGCATCGGCCCGCGGGTGAGGTCGCCGCTCGCGTGGCGGATCGGTGCGCCGGCGCCGGGTCTGCCCGGGCGCCCCGGCTGCGACGCCGGCGTGTACGAGCCGTCCTGCGGGGTGAGCAGCACGCGGACGGACGCGGAACCGGTGTTGCGCAGTGTCACGGTCGCCGTGGTGGACTTGCCCAGTGGCTGGACGGCCTTCAGAGAGCCGCCGGACACGCTGATCCTGCCGGCGCCCAGACGCCAGTCCTTGCGGGTGACCTTGTCGGGTGCGACGGAGACCTCCGCGGACGAGCCCGTGTAGGCGCCGTCGACGACGCCCAGCGTGGTCCGGCCGGAGGCGTCAGCCGCCGACGCCGGCGCGAACAGCTCGTAGGAGCCACCGGTTGTGGCGGTCGTGGGGGTCCCGGCGACGCTGACGGTGGCGCCGGACAGCGCTGTGCCGGTGTTGGCGTCGTCGACGCCTCCGGTCACGAGGCCGCCGGCGACGGTGTCACAGGAGCGGTTTCCGACGAAGACGTCGTCGACCTTCCAGTACCACGAGTTGACCGCGTCGTAGCGGAACCGGATGCGGACGTCCTTCTGGCCGGCGGCCTCGGGAACGGCGACGGTCTGCGGGCCTGTGGAGATGATGCTGTACATGCGCCAGACCGAGGTCCAGGTCTCGCCGCCGTCAACGCTGACGTCGACGTAGGCGTTGGAGCTGTAGTGCACGGCCATGAAGGAGTTGTCGAAGGAGACGATCGGGGTGGCGTCGCCGCTCAGGTCGAGCACGGGCGAGACGAGACTGGTCGTCTCGTGGGTGGAGGTGCCGCCGTCGCGGGAGTCGACCTCGGCGAACTGGCCGGTGCCGCCCGTGTCGTTGCCGAAGTGGCCCGGGTCGTCGAAGCGCCAGGTGATCCCGGAGCCGCTGTCGTCGCTGACGGTCCAGCCGCCTTGCGGCGTTGCCCCGGCCCAGCCCTCGAAGTCGGTCGTGGTGCCGTTGTAGCCGAACGCGTAGCCAGGCGCCGTGCAGACCGTCGCGTCCGTGGACAGCGACACGTCGTGGTGTACGTCATGGGTGCCGACGGTGACGTTGCCGTCCGCCGTGCCGTAGCCGGGCAGGGACGCCGAGACGTGGAGCGTGTAGGTGCCGTTGTCCGGCAGCCGGACGGTGTACCGGCCGGTGACCGGGTCGGTGTCGATCGCGCCGCCGGGGTAGCCGTCGACGGTCACGGTGGCGGCGAGCGGCCAGCCGTGGCCCGACGCGTCGGTGACGGTGCCGGAGACGACGTGGCTGGGCAGCGCGTGCAGCCCGAAGGTCCTTCTCGTTGTTCGCCCTTGCGCGACCTTCACGGTGGCGGTGGCCTCGGCGTAGCCGAACCGGGTGACCGTCAGGTCGTAGGAGCCCGGCGGCGGGGCAAGGGTGAAGCCGCCCGACGCGTCGCTCGTCGCGGTGTAGCTGCGGCCCCCGGCGGCGGCGCCGGTGGGGGTGGCGGTGACGGACGCGCCGGCGACCGGCCCGCCGGTGCCGCGCACGGTGCCGTCGACCACACCGTGCGGTCCTTGGCGCAGCGCCCCGACGCCGGCGGGCGTGCCGAGTCCGGTCGGTCCGTCCCAGCCCTCGCGGGCCTGGCACAGCTGGTCGCCGCACCGGCCGTCGGAACCCGTGGTGACGTCGTTGAGGTCGGCGGAGTCGGTGTCGTCGTACGGGTAGGTCACCGGGTAGGTGCCGGGGGTCGGGGTGCCGGCCAGGGCGTACATCGCGGCGACGAGCGGCGACGACAGCGACGTCCCTCCGTATTGGGCCCAGCCGCCGACGGCGGTGGAGTTGTAGATCCCGAGACCGGTTGCCGGGTCGGCGTCGGCGGACAGGTCGGCGGTGGCCCGTCTGTCGCAGCCGGTGTCGATGCCCTGCTGGTAGGCGGGTTTCGACTCGACGCTCGAGCATCCCGAGCCGCCCTCGTTCCAGGCCGCCTCGGTCCAACCGCGGGCCGCGCTGCCGTCGCGGGTCAGCGACGTGCCTCCGACGGCGACGACGTCTCCGCTCGACGAGGGCCATTCCACGACGTTGCCCGAGTCGCCGGTCGACGCGGTGACGGCGATGCCGGGGTGGTCGTAGTAGTGGTCGTACGCCGCCGCTCCGGTCACCTCGCCGGGAACGCCGTAGGAGTTGGAGATGGCGGCGGGGTGGTGCGCCGCCGCGGTGTCGACGGCCTGGCCGAGGTCGTCGAGGCTTGCCGAGTCGCCCTCGACCAGCAGGATGTGGCAGCTCGGACAGGCGGCTGAGACCGCGTCGAGGTCGAGCGCGGTCTCAGCCGACCAGTCGGCGTCCTCGGCAGGGTAGTTGCGGCCGCCGACCTGGTCGAGTTTGGTGAAGCAGCCGTTGGCCGTCGTGCACGCGGGCAGACCGTAGGTACTGCGGAAGACGGCCAGGTCGGACTCGGCAGCCGCGTAGCCGCCGGCGTCGACGACGGCGACCGTTCTGCCCGAGCCGCCCGCGGGCAGGTCGTACGCCGCCTGGAGGTCGGCCGGGGTGAGAGCGGTGGCAGGCGGCGCGGCTGAACCTGCCGCCAGGGCGCCGCGGTCGTCGGTCATGCCCATGAGGTCGCAGGTGGCGTAAGGCGCACCGCCCGTGCGCCGGGCGGCGGGAACGGGCAGGGCGCATCCCGCGGGCTTGTAGCCTCCCGTGCTCAGCGGGGCGCCGCTCGCGGTGGGCGCGGCCTGCGCCGGGCCGGCGGCCGTCAGGGAGAACGCCGCCGCGCAGGCGACCGCCGTTCCGGCGGCCCACACGCGTATTCGTCTGTGCATCGGTCTCCTCGGGTGGGGGCGCCGGCCGCGCCGGCGCGGGCGGGTGGTGGGTCAGACCGGCCGGTAGGCCACACCGGTCTTCCGCCGGTTCGCACGCGGTCGGTCCGGGTCCGCCGCGGGACCGGCGCCCGCGTCGTGCACCACGGCGGGACCACCGTCCACGTGCGCGGCCGGCTCCTCGGCGGGCACGTCGGGGTGGCCGACCGCCGGCTCCTCGTCGGAGTCTTCGGCATGTGCCCCAGCAGTCATGGCGGTTGCTCCGTCCCTGTTCCGGAGCAAGCAGTGAACGCCGTACGCGGGACAGGCGGCAATGCGCAGAACTACCCGGGAAACCCTCGCGGGCGCGACGCGGTCACCGCGCCGGCCGCGGAACCCGCGGTGTCCCACCGGGCGCGGGCACATCGCCGGACTCCACCGCGGCCACGGCGAGCGCGGTGCGCGAGGGGGCGTCACGTTTGCGCATCGCGGAGTGGACGTGCTTCTCGACGGTGCGGGGCGAGAGCCCGAGGACACGGGCGATCTGTCCGCTGGTCCTTCCCTCGACGAGGAGGCGCACGACGTCGAGTTCACGCGGGGACAACCGGTCACCGTAGCCGGGCCGGCCTCCCCGCGCTGCGACGCGGACGCCCTCGGCGGCCAGGACGCGGCGCACCCGTTCGGCGTCTCCGGCCGCGCCGAGGACGGTGAGGCCGCCGAAGACCTCGCGCAGTACGGCGACCGCGTGGTCCCGCTCGCCGGCCGCCCGGCGACAGCCCGCGGCCGCCTCGCGGGCCAGGAGGGCGTCGTAGGGCCTCGGCATGCTGGTCCAGGCGGCGGCCGCCTCGTCGAAGAGCGCGGCGGCGCCGGTGAGGTCGCCGCCGGCGCGGCTCAGCAGGGCGGCGGTCAACCGCTGGGCCGCCACCGCCACCGGGGCGTCGAGGCCGCGCGTCCCTTCCGTGAAGGCGCTGGCCGCGTGGGCGGCCTCGGCGGCCCGGCCGCATTCGAGCAGAGCCCGCACCCGGAGCGGGGCGTGTTCCGCCGCCCAGAGCCACAGCCCTTTGGCCTGAATGAGGCGCCAGGCGGTGTCGGTGGCCGTGAGCGCGTGGTCCGGACGTCCGGCGGCGATCGCCAGTCGCGCGAGCACGGCGGCAGGGTCGCGGGTCCCGTCGGCGGGACTGCGCGGACGCGCCACGGCGATCGCGGCGTCGACCCGGTCCTGCGCCTGCCCGTGGTCGCCGCGGGCGGCGTCGAGCAGCCCGGCCAGCAGCAGCGCGTCGGCGCGCAGTACGGGTTCGTCGGCGACGAGGGCCGAGTCCTTCCACGCGATCGGCCCCGACCAGCGGCCGGTGAGCCAGTCGAGGTGGGCGACGGCCGCCCCGACGAGGTCGCGCAGGCGCAGGTACTGGTGCTCCTCGGCGAGGGCGGCCGCCGTGTCGAGTTGCCGTCGGGCGACGTCGTAGCGGCCCCACAGCATGGCCGCCTCGCCGAGGTTGGCGAGGCCACGGGTGCGCTGCAGCACCTCACCCGGGGTCCGCCCGTCGGCGGGCAGGTCTCGGGCCGCGGCCCAGCCCGCGGGGTCGCCGAGTACCAGAAGCGTCGCGGCGCGGTCGACGAGGAACCCGAGGCGCTGCGCGGGCGAGGGGCTGGGCCACGCGTCGACGAGCCCCCCGGCACGCTCCAACCAGGCACGGTGATCCGAGGCCGGATGCGCGGTACCGAGGGGACGGGCGAGCATCATCATGGCGCTCACCGCGGCGGCCGGCCGCTGCCGGACCAGGCCCGGAACCGCCCGTTGCATCTGCACCGAGGCCGCCTCGACATCACCGACGTGGAACATGAGCCGGGCCAGCTGCCAGGTGGCCTCGGTCCGCTCCTGCGCGGTGAGGTCCCCGGCGGCGGCCTCCTCCAGCACGGTGACGAGTCGGCGCAGCGCCCCGTTGCCGGGCGCGGCGTACAGCGGCATGCGCTGCACGAGCCGGGACACCGCCGCGCCGCCGACGGCGCCGCCGGACAGGAGGTCGAAGAGCAGTCCGAACGCCGTGTGCGGGTCGCCGGAAGAGAGGGCGCGGTCCGCCGACTGCTCGGCGTACGCCCGCCAGCGGCGCAGGTCGCCCGCCTCCCTGAAATGCCGGGTCAGCTCCGCGATACGGCGCACCGGACGGACTTCCAGGGCCTCCCCGGCGAGGCGGTGGAGACGACGGCGCTCCGCGGCACCGAGGGCGTGGTAGACGCTGCGCGCGGCCAGCATGTGACGGAACCCCACGCGGCCGTCACGTTCCTCCTGCAGCAGACCGGCTGCCACGGCTTCGGCCAGTCCGTCCAGCGCCTCGGGCAGGCGCAAGCCCGCGACGTCGGCGACCAGTTCCGGCGCTCGTTGGCCCTCGAGCACGGCGAGCGCGGCCAGTGCCGCCCCGGCGACCGGACGGAGGTGGGAGGCCCGCTCGAGGACGGCCTGGCGGATGGTGGGCGGCACGCCGAGCTCCGAGATGTCGCGCCGCAGCCAGGCGCCGTCCTCGTGGACCAGGTCCGCCCGGTCGTGGAGCAGGCGGACCGATTCCTCGATCGCGAGCGGCAGACCGTCGGTGTGGCGGTGAAGGAACGCGGCGAACTCCGCTGAGACGGGCTCTCCGCCGAGCATCGAGGACACCAGGTCCGCCGTTCCGGCGGCGTCCAGGGGACCGGGTTCCACGCGGATGACGTCGGCCTGGGAGAACAGCCGGGGTAGCAGCGATGCCGGGCGAACGTCCTCGGGCCGGTAGGTGAGAACCAGGCGCGGGCCGCGTTCCCGCTGGGCCCTGAGCAACAGCAGGAGTTCGAGCGTGGTCTCGTCGGCCCAGTGCGCGTCCTCGACCAAGAACAGCCTGACGCCGAGGGCTTCGACGAGTTCGACGAGCGCGCGCAGCAGGCGGTGCCGCGCGGCCGAGGCGTCGGGCAGCGGCTCGGGAGCGGGCGGCAGCTGCCCGGACCACTCCGGGAAGATCGGCCGCAACGCTCCTGCCAGCGGGGTGAGCGGCAGACCGGCGACGGACTCGGACATCCGGCGTACGGCGTCGACGACCGGGCCGAGCGTGTACGGCTCCCGGAACGGCGGACACACGGCGACCAGCGCCGTCTCCTCGCGCTGCGACAACAGCTCGTGGACCAGTCGGGTCTTCCCGATCCCCGCCTCGCCCGCAACCAGGACGAGGCCCGACCGCTCGTCCAGAGCCCGGCCCAGGAGTGAGAGATCGCGGTCGCGGCCGACCAGCCGGGGGATGGCGAGGTCGGGTCCGTGCGCCGGCGTGCCGGAGCCCCGCACCGGACTCATGCGCCACCTCCATCCCGTCCGCTGGACCATTCTGCCGGTTGCGTCGCCGACCCCACGGGTGTCGTCGGCGACGGCGGACGCCGGCTCCGGCGCGGCGGCCGGCGAGAACTCGGCTGCCTCGTACGAGGAGGCCGACGGCGGCAGTTGCTGCTGGGTCCCGCGGCGGGCAGGCTCGTCGGCACGGTACGCCGGCCTGCCGTCGCTCAGTTCCCGCCGGGGGCGCAGGCGCGTCCGCGGCATCCCGCGTACGCCGAGCCGTGGCCGCCCGGGTCCGGCAGGACCCGGGCGGCCACGGCTCGTACGGCCGAGCTCAACCGCCCTGTCGGGTGCCGTCCTCAGCGATCGCGAAGATGTGGATGTCCTTCTGGTCGGGCAGCGTGATCGACGCGACGACCTTGGCCGGGTCGACCGTGATGTGCTGTTCGTCGACGAAGAAGGTGTGCGCGTCGGGGCCGAGGGCCGCGTTGCGGTGGCCGGTCTCGGCGACCGCGAGGTTCCCGCTGCCCGGGGTGTTGCCCCAGTCCGTCTGCGCCAGGGTCGCGGTGCCCGTGCTGCCGTCGGTGTAATGGATCGTCACCGTACCGGACTTGTTGCCGTTGGTGGCCGCGCCGAGGAAGCCGATCTTGCCGGCACCGGTCTTCGGCGGCAGGAGGATCGTCTGACCGAGTGCGCGGACGTTGTCGTTGGTGCAGGAGCGCGCGGACGGCCAGGTGAAGCGCATGCCGTCGATGCTCACGTGCGCCCCCGGCACCAGCGGGTCGGGGGACGCCGTGGCGAGGGCGTCGGCCGAGTAGGTGTCGGTGCCGTTGTCGAAGGCGCCGCAGCCGCCGTTCGAGTCCGGTGAGACGCCGATGTCGTCGACGTAGTCGGACAGGTCGGCGGACTCGGCGACGCCGAGGGGCCGGCTGCCGGACACCGACGCCGGTCCGGTGACCACCGCGACGCTCGCGACGGTGCCCGGTTCGAGCCGCCAGACGTTCTGCGGGCCGGACCTGGTCGAGACGGCGGGACCGCTGGGCTTCGGCATGGTGAACGTGACGGACGTGTTCGACCAGTGGGTGACCCGCAGTGTGCCGAGGTCGCCGGCGCCGCCCCAGTTGACACCGTCGTCGGACAGCAGCAGGTGCCCCTTCCCCTGCCGCGCCCCGAATCCGGTTCCGGTGATCGTGACCGACTGGCCGGGCGCGGCCTGCGCCGGCGCGACCGAGGTAATGGTCGCCTCGTGCGTCGGCGCGTCGCTCAGTGCGATGTCGTCGACATAACCGCGGTAGCCGCCGGTACCGCCCGGTTGGTCGTAGTCCAGGTCGACACGGACGACCTTCCTGCCCGCGGCGAGTCGGCCCACGTCGACGCGGACCTGGTTCCAGGCGTCGAGTTCGAGTTTGCCGCACTGCGCGGCAGGTGTGCCCGCGCCACCGGACTGGCGTAGCGCACTGCCGTCGGCGAAGACCAGGTCCACTGCCACGCACGTGCTGTTGTCACCGCTGACGTCCGGCGCGTCGCTGCCGTTGCCCTGCGGATAGACCCAGTAGCTCAACGTGGTGTTCCGATGGAGGGTCACCGGCTTCTCCGACAGGTCGAAGAGCCTCATGGCGGCGTGATCGTCGGCCGCGCCGGTGGCCTGCCCGGAATACATGAGTGCGTTGCCGCCGTCGTGGTTCTCTTCCTGGCGCACGCTGGATTCGGGGCTGGTGGCGCTGCCGTACGCGGTCACGTTCGCGATTCCGCCGCCACCGGTCGTGGTGTCCACGCTGTCGATCCAGTCCGGCATCGGCTGACCGTGCTCGAAGCCCGTCTGGAACGCGGCGTTCGCGGGCTGTGGCGTGCTGGGCCGGCGCAGGCCCGCGGTGGCCAGCGCGGTGACGGTGTCGCCGCCGCCGTAGTACATCATCCACTGGCCGTCGTGGAAGAAGATGCTGTTCATCCAGACGGTCTTGGGGGTCTGGCCGTTCCACTCGTAGGGGACGTCCGGTGTCGGGGTGAGCACCGCGTCGCTGAGCTGGTGCAGCATCCGCGTCGGCTCGCTGCGCGAGAACTCCATCTCGCTGATCGCGTAGTACCAGCGGCTGTTGGCCATCAGGGTTCCCGCGGTGAACATCACGATGTCGTGGTTGACCGGTCCTCCGGCGACGGTCCGGTAGTCGGTGACCGCCACGCACACCTCGTAGGGCTGCCAGCCCTTGGGGTAGTGCAGATCCAGCGGGTCGGCGGTCCGCGGTGTGGTGTCGCCCTTCTTGTGCCAGGTCACCATGTCGTCGGAGTAGGCGACGTGGCTTCCCGTGCCGCCCTGCCCGAAGTACATGACGTATTCCCCGTCGATCTTCACCGGGGTGCCGTTGGGGTCGGTGACGACCGAGGCGTCCTTGTTGCTGCCGGTGTTCGGCTCGACGATCCGCGGCGTGCTCCAGTGGATCGCGTCCGTCGAGGTGGACTCGGAGATGTCGTAGCTGCCCAGGCAGCCGCCGTCCGCCTTCGGGTGCACGGAGGTGAAGAACGCGTAGTAGGTGGTGCCGAGTTCGAACAACCGCGGGTCCTCCAGCCCGCACTTGTCCTGGTCTCCGGCCATACCGAAGTTGATCACCGGGTTGTCCGCGGTGTCCTCGGTGAAACGGACGCCGTCGGGGCTGGACGCGTACCCGATCTCGGACGGCCCGCCGTAGGTTCCCTGCGCCCGGTAGAGCATCTTGTACTGGCCGTCGCGGTACAGCACTCCCGGGTTGTACAGCGCGGCGGCCTCGTAACCGTCGCCGCTCGGTTCCAGCAGCGGATTCTGCGCGCTGCGGGTGAACGGGCCGATGGCCCAGCTCGGCAGGTTCGCGGCGGTGTAGCCGGCGTTTGCCGCGGCGGTGTCCGCGGACGATCCGGCGCCGGGACTCCCGCCACCGCTTCCCGGACCGGCGGCGTGCACCGGGTCGGCATGGCCACCGCCCGAACTCGCGTGGCCACCGGGCGGATGCGCCATGGCCGGCGACGTACCGGCCACTCCGGTGAGCGCCAGCCCGGCGGCGATCACGGCGGCGACCGTGGCGAACCGGCGCCGCAGGCGGCCGGTTCGGGACCGGGTGTCGGCGCCGTGGCGCACAGGGGACATGCCGTGACGGGAACCGATCATCCTCGACGTCAACCCTTCAGCCTGGCCCGCGTCACCATCGGCTGCCCAACGCCCACCGTTGTCCGGCCTGTTGACGCGGCGCACGCGGCGCTGACCGTATCCGAGACATCGTTGTCAAGCGGTACGTTCCCATTCAGGTGGTGCAGCGTCAAGAGACCGGTGCGAACCCGCGGCCGCGGGCCTCTCGCGCTGCTCGCCGCCGGCGATCGGGAGGGCGCGACACGCTGTCGGACGGCCGACGTGCTTGCCGATGCCACGTCACCGACGGCAGGCCCGGCCGCGTTTCCGACGCGCCACCATCTCGTGTAGGCCTCTTGACACCCCACGGGCGCCGGCCGAAAACTGGCGTGCGTTGACAACGTTGTCTATCGCGTCTGCGAGGCGTCGACCATGCCCGAGCTCCCTCCTCCCCGCGTCGACCGGCGCCGATTCGTCCAGCTCCTGGGCGCCTCGGCCGCCCTGGCCGCGCTCCCAGTCGCCCTTGGCGAGGGCACCGCGTCCGCGGACGAGCGCCCGAGTACGGGCGCCGGCCACGGCGCCGGGAACACCGTCGCCCCGGACCCGGTGGCGGAGACCTACTACCGGGTCCTGCTCGACCACACCCACTGGTCGGAGACGCAGTGGGACGCCGCCAAGGGCTACTACACGGCCACCGACTTCGGCTTCGCCGTCGTCCTGGGCAACGCCGTCCTCCTCACCCACGGCACCTACGACGCCGACAAGGCCGGCATCGACGCCGCCACGCTGAAGGACCGGACGATCGCCTCGATCCGGCACTTCGCGGCCTCCAACCGGAACAACGGCGGCACCGAGTGGGGCAAGACGCTCTTCTTCGACACCACCTTCCAGCTGTACTTCGCACTGGCCGCACGGCTGCTGTGGGACGACCTCGACGCCGCCACCCGGAAGGACGTCGACTCGCTCATCCGCAACCAGGCCGCCTACACGACCTCGCTCGGCACCGGCGACGACCCGCTGTCCTCTCCCTGGACGCCCAACGGGCTGAAGGGCGGCTGGGAGGGCGACACCAAGGTCGACGAGATGGGCGTCTACGCCCAGTCGCTGGTGCCGGCGCTGGTCTGGGCGCAGGACGACCCGCGGTACGAGGACTGGCTGGCGGCCTACCGCGCCTGGTCGCGGAACGAGACGGGTCTTCCGGCGGCGGACCGGGCCAACCCGGCCCTGGTGGACGGGACGCCCGTCAGCGACAACACCGCGCACAACCTGTGGGACACCTTCCTCGTGGAGAACCACGGCTCCTTCGAGCCGCACTACCAGGAGGAGGTGTGGCGCACCTCGGCCCGCACCGCGATCCACTACCTGACCGCCGGTCGCGCCCTGCCCCAGGTGGTCACCGACCAGCCCAACACCGACCCGCTGTGGCGCAGCATCCTCAACGTGATGAGCGACGCGGGCGAGCCGTTCATGCCGATGATCAACGATCGGGAGCACCTGTACGGCCGCGACGTCATCCCGCTGGCCTTCCAGGCCCAGGTGATCGGCGACCGTGCCGCCGCCCGCGCCGAACAGGCCATGGCCGAGCGGCTGGAGGCCTACCAGGGCTACCCGCCGCAGTACCGGCTGGCGAAGTTCTCCGGCGAGCCCAAGTACGAACCGGAGGCCCGGGCCGAGGTGGCCATCAGCTACCTGCTCCACGTGTGGGCGGCCGGGTCGGGGCGGCACGTCCGGGCGCTGTCGGAGACGGAGTTCTTCCGGCAGGCGTCCGGCGTCATGGACTTCGGCCAGGAGCTGGGCCTGGTGTCGCACCAGTCCGCCGCCGCCTGGTCGGCGGCCGTCAGCAAGGCCGGGTTCGTGAAGTTCGCCTGGCAGCCGGCCCACGACGACTGGTTGTTCCGGCTCAGCGCCGCCACCCCGATGTTCCTGCCGGCCACCGGCGGCGAGGTCGCCGGCCGCCGGGTACGCGTCTACCACGCGGTCCGCGACGGCTTCGACGGCAGCGCGACCGTCCTGGACCTCGGCTCCGCCGGCTACGCCGGCCTCACCACCCTGCCGTCGGGCGCGGTCGTGTACGCCACCACCGGCACCGGCGAGGGGGAGGGGCACCTGGAGGTCTACAACCTCACCATGCCGGGCATGCCGGGCCTCACCGGGTCGCGCACCTACCGGTACGCCGAGGGCAGCCACACCGTCGCCGCCGCCGACAGCGGCGGCGCCACCACCGGCGGCCGGGTGGACCAGCTGGCGTTCACCCGCACCGAGGTCCGGTACCTGCGCATGCTGGGCGTCCAGGGCAACCCCACCTACGGCTACTCGATCTACGAGTTCGAGGCCCGGGACGGCGCCGACGGCACCGACCTCGCCCAGGGCGCCACGGCCACCGCGTCCTCCTCCGACACCGGCATGGGACCCTCCCTCGCCGTGGACGGCGACACCACCACCCGGTGGGCGGTCTCCAAGGGCGACCGGAAGCGGGCCGACAGCTGGCTGGAGGTGGACCTCGGCGCCGGCGTGGCCGTGGACCGGGTCACCATCCGCTGGGAGGTCGCCGCCGGACAGAAGTACCGCGTGCAGGGCTCCACCGACGGGCAGACCTGGGCCGACCTGGTCTCCTGGCCCACCCCGGACGCCTCGAGCACGGGCGGCTGGCTCGACGTCGACGGCCGTGCCGGACTGGTGGTGCGCGGTTCGAAGCTGCCCCTGTCGGTCTACGGCGACACCGTGGTGCTCGCCGACGGCCCGTCCGCGCCGCTGCTGGTGGAGGGCATACCCGGCGCCTCGACGAGCACCCTGCGCGAGCTGGCCGGGCGGCCGGTGCCGCGGCCGGACGCCGACGGGGTGCGGGCGGCCCTGACCGGGGATCACCTCAGCCTGTTCAACCTCACCGGCTCCCCGGTGTCCACCACGGTCGAGGTGCCGGCCTCCGGCCCCGCCCGCGTGCTGTTCGACGGCCGGCAGACGGTGACCCCGGACGGGACCTCGCTGGAGGCCGGCCTCGACGCCGCCTCGGCGGCACTGCTCGCGCCGCGCCTCACCCTGCACCCGCTGACCGGTCGCCGGCTGCCCTCCGGCCTGGTCGCCGAGGTGGTGGACGCGGCCACCGTGCGGCTGTCCGGCGCCTCCTGCCGGGTGCTGGTGACCGGCCAGGGCCGCAGTTCGGTGGCGACCGTCCGGGGCACCGTCACCGTCCGGCTGCCCGGAGCCGGCGCGTTCCCGGTGGACGACCTGGCGCTGGGCCGGACCGTCTTCCCGACCAACCCGCTGCCGCCGGGCATGTCCGACCCGCGGGCAGCCGTCGACGGCGACGCACGCACCGCCTGGACGCCCGGCCCGAACGGCCGGATGGTGGTCGACCTGGGCGCCTCCGTGGCGTTCACCACCGTCCGCGCCGAGTGGACCGGGGGCCGCGTGCCCACCGGCCGGGTGGAGGTCAGTGACGACGGCCTGACGTACCGGAGCGCGGGCACGATGACCGGCTCCGGTACCCACCGGCAGCTCGCCACCGGCGCCACCGCCCGGTACGTCGCCCTGGCGACCGACGCGTCCGGCACCGGCGCCGCGCGCCTGGTGGCACTCTCGGTGCGCTGACGGCCGGCGGGGGAGTCCCACCGGCAACGGTGGGGCTCCCCCGCGGACGTCGCTGAGCCGGCCGCCGGCCTCCGCACCCCGGTCACGGACTCGCCCACCTCCGGGCGGTGGAAGGCCGGGTGCGCATCGGCGCGGCGGGGTCAGCGCAGGGGCTCGCCCACCGCGTGCATGTGGCCGAGTGCCTGGCGGTAGGAGGCGAACAGGCCCGTCTCGGTGTAGGGGATGCCCACGCGGGCGCAGTGCGCGCGCACCAAGGGCTGCGCCCGGCGCAGGTGGGGGCGGGGCAGGCTCGGGAACAGGTGGTGCTCCACCTGGTAGTTGAGGCCGCCGAGCAGGAAGTCGACGACCGGGTTGCCGCGAACGTTGCGGGAGGTGAGCACCTGGCGCCGCAGGTGGCCCCAGCGCGAACCCTCCTCCGGCATCGCCATCCCCTTGTGGTTGGGCGCGAAGGCACACCCGAGGTGCACACCGGTCAGCGCGTGGTGCAGCGCCGCGAACGCCAGGGCCTGCCCCGGGGTCAGCACCGTGAGCAACAGGGCGGTGTAGCCGGCCAGGTGGGCCAGCAGCAGGCCGCCCTCCAGCCACCGGTCCGCGCCGCGGAGGCGCCGCAGGTCGCGCACGCTCGCCACCTTCAGCGCAACCCCCTCCAGGAGTAGCATCGGGAAGAACAGCCCGGCCTGATGTTTCGTCAGGAAACGGGCGAAACCCTCGCGTTCGACGGCCTGGGCCCGCGTCCACACCAGAGCCCCGACCTCCACGTCCGGGTCCTTGCCGACGTGGTTGGGGTTGGCGTGGTGCCGGTTGTGCTTGTCCGTCCACCACGAGGCTCCCATGCCCAGCAGCAGGTTGCCGTGCAGCAGCGCGAGCGCCCGGTTGGCCCGGCGGCCCGCGGCGACCTGCTGGTGGCCGGCGTCGTGCCCGAAGAACCCGGCGCGTGCCGACAGCACCGCCGCCGGCGCGGCCAGTGCCAGCACCCACCACGAACCGGTCCCGCCGACCGCGGCCACGCCCGCCCACAAAGCCGCGGTGGCCAGCAGGTTCAGTACGACGGACACCGCGTAGTGGGCCCGCCTGCGCCGCAGCAGCCCCGCCTGCCGCACCTCCCGCAGCAGGGGCGCGAACTCGCTCCCGGCCTCCTCCCCTGGCAGGCGCGGCGCGTCCCGCGCCGGTGGCGGGGTGGCGGTGAGGGTGCTGCTCGCAGGGACCATCGGGGCGCTCCTCGGACAGGGGTGGGCGCCGCCGGGCGGTGTCGGCGGGCCGGAAGGACGGAGACGACCGCGCTCCGGCCGCACCCTCGACGCTAGGAACCGCCGGGGCGCCGGGCCATGGCACCACCACCCGGCCGTACCGACAGGCCAGCCCCGCCGCCGGCCGGGGGACAGCACCAGTGACGGCGGGCGCCATCCGTGGTACGGGAGGTGGCGCGGCGTGGCCGGGCGTCCGCGCCGGCGGCCGCGGTCAGGGGCGGGTGGGAGGGAGGCCGGCCGGGACGTCGGGTCCCGGCGGCGGGGCCCGGTCAGTCCATGCGCCGGCCGGCCAGGTCGAGCCAGCCCTCGACGTCGGAGGCGCCGAAGTGGCGGACGGCCCAGTCGACCATGCGCAGGCTCATGTGCGCCCAGGCAGCCCGCAGCACCGCCTCGGGCAGTGCGTCGAGGGCGGCGTCCAGGCGTCGCGGGACCGCCGGGTCCGTGCCCGGCCCGTGCACGCCGAACCGGAGCGTGACCGCGCCGACCTCCCCGCCCGGGCAGGGCCCCTCGACGGTCAGCCGCACTCCGGTCTCCCGCCGCAGCGCCTCGACGGCCCCTCGGGCGTCGAGCCGTGCCGCCCGCGGCCATTCCCGTCCCGACGACTCCATCGGGGCACTGTACGGGGCCCCGCGGCGGGGAACGGGCCCGTCAGCCGGGGAGGGTCCAGCGCTGTGCGGCCGTCCCGTTGCAGGAGAAGATCTGCAACTGGACCCAGTCGGCGGTGGAGCCGTTCGGGTCGTCCAGGCACTTGCCGGACTCCGGGTTGACCAGGGAGTCGTCCGGGCCGGCCACCCAGCGCTGGGCACCGGTGCCGTTGCACTGCCACAGCTGCACCTTGGTGGTGTCGGCGGTGCCGCTGTCGCTGACGTCCAGGCACTTGCCCAGGGCCCGCAGGGTGCCGCCGGCGCCGGGTGCGAGGCTCCATGCCTGGGCGGCGGTGCCGTTGCAGCCGTAGAGCTGGACGGGTGTGCCGTCCGCGGTCCCCGACTGCTCGACGTCCAGGCACCTGCCCGCGATGCCGGACCGGACCGGGCCGGTGTGCTCCTGGCCCGCGGAGACCAGGGCGGACTCCACGAGCGAGGCCGCGGCCCTCATCCCCTCCTCGTTCGGGTGGTAGGGGGTGCGGCCGGCGGCGGGCCGGTACGTCTCCACCCACGGGTCGGCGGAGCACGCGTCGTGGCCGTGGCTGGCGGCGGCCAGGTCGACCAGCGTCGCCCCCGTGGCGGTCGCGGCCGTGCTCGTGGCGTCCGCGAGGCGGGTGGCGATGCTGTGCTCGAAGGCCAGTTGGTCGGCGGTCAGCGGGACGTTCGTGCACGCGCCGGAGTCGGGCAGGATCGTGAAGTAGTTCACCAGGTACACGTGCGCCTGCGGGGCGGTGGAGCGCACGGCCGTGACGACGTTCTCGATCCGCCCGGCCAGCACGCCGAACGTCTGGTTGATCGCCGCCTGGTCCACGCTGCCGCAGTTCGTGCCGCCCCCGGTCAGGCAGGAGTACGTGTCGAGGCTGCCGAGGTAGTCGACGTCGTTGCCGCCGATGGTGACCGTCACCACCTGGGTGGCGCTGGTCACCGCGTCGATCTGCGGGGGCTGCCCCGCCTGACTGTCGGTCAGGACGTTCGCGGTCGTGGCACCGCTGCACGAGGCGTCGGTGAGGTTCGCGCCGGTGTCGCGGGCCACGACGCTCGGGTAGTTGTTGTCCGAGCGGGCGCAGGCCGCGGCCCCGCTGCCGGACTGCGTCGGCGGGATGCCCGGTCCGGCGGCGAACGAGCTGCCCATCGCCACGTAGTCCAGGCCGGAGGCGGTCGTGGCGTCTGCGTGGACGGCCGTCCGGCCCGGCGCGGCGGCGGCCGAGGGCGCGGCCAGGACCGCCGCGGCCAGCGCCGCCCCCGCCGCCGCGCCCAACGACCGGGCGAACACGGTGCGGCGGAGCGGACCGTCCCCTGCGTGCTGACCTGACATGGGAACCTCCATCGGTGCGGTGCGAACCCGGTGCGATCAAGAGGCGCGGCCGACAGACATCGTTGTCGGAGGTGAGTCGTGTACGGCGGTCCGCCGATGCGGGAGGGGCGGCCGAGCCGGAGGGGGAGCGTGCGTGACTGTAGAGGCCGGCGGTGCGCCCGTCAACGCTCTGGACGCGCAGGGGGCGTGGGGGAGTGACCGCTCACGGTGTCGGGGCCGCGACGCCCGGACGGGCGTTCGCCGTCCGGATCGCGGGGGTGGTGGCGCGGCAACCGGGGAAGGACCTCCGCCGTTTGGGCGGGCGGGACGCGGTGCGGGCCTGGTCTCGCGGCCGCCCGACGGTGCCCCTGCGCGCCGGTCGGTGCCGCGCCCGGCGGACGGGCCCGGGCGTCGCACCACGCGGCCCCCCGGGCGGCAGCTCGGATGACTCCGTGCTGTCGCGCGCACCGCGGCGACGGGTTCCGGTCAACTTGGACAACGATGTCGGCCTGGCGGGTGCGCGGGGGGCGGGTGGGCTGCGGAGATGTGATTCCGCGGGCTCCCATCGGAACGGCGGCTGCTCCTGCGGGTGTTGACAGCGGAACCCACACGAGCGCTCAATGTGCAGCGGGTGACCGGCGGTACAAGGAACTCCGGTCGCCTTGCCGCATTTCCATTACTGGCATGGGCATGACAACGATGCCATCGTGGCGAAGCGGCTGACGAACGCCCCCTCCGCCGGCGGCGGTCGACGCCCCGGCACCCCCCACACCACAGGTGGATCAGATGAGAAGACTCCTCCGGTGGGCGCTCGCGCTCACCGCGGCGACCGGGATCGCCGCCGGCGCCCCGGCCGCCGCCCAGGCGGCACCCCTCGCGCACCCGGCGCGGGCCGCGGGCGGCCACACGGCCACGGCGTCCGCCGCGAGCGGCCACGTCACCACGAAGCACGCCTGTGACAAGCCGCTCCACCCCGGCACCCCCGTGTGCTACGCCCTGGTGCGCACCGACGTCCCGGCCGTGCACGCCAACGCGCTGTCGCCGGACGCGACCCCGTCCGGCTTCGGGCCCTCCGACCTCCAAAGCGCGTACAACATCGCCTCGGCGGCGGCCTCCGACGGCGGCGGCGCCACCGTGGCGGTCGCCGAACTGGCCGACGACCCGAACCTGGAGTCGGACCTGGCCACCTACCGCTCCCAGTACGGACTGCCGGCCTGCACCACGGCCAACGGCTGCTTCCGGAAGGTCAACCAGAGCGGCCAGCAGGGTAGCTACCCCGGCGGCGACACCGGGTGGGGCACCGAGGCGTCCCTGGACGTCGACATGGTCTCCGCGATCTGTCCGCTCTGCCACATCCTGGTGGTCGAGGCGGGCGACCTGGACGCCGCCCAGAACACCGCCGTCTCGCTCGGCGCCCACTTCATCTCCAACAGCTGGGGCACCGGTGACGGTTCGGGCGACGCGGGCGGTGACGCGGACTTCAACCACGCCGGCGTGGTGGACGTCGCCAGCTCCGGCGACAGCGGCTACGGCGTGAGCTTCCCGGCCACCTCGCAGTACGTGGTCGCCGCCGGCGGCACCAGCCTGCGCCGCGACTCCTCGGCCCGCGGGTGGTCGGAGACGGCCTGGTCGGGCGCGGGCGCCGGCTGCTCGTCCTGGGAGGCGAAGCCGTCCTGGCAGCGGGACACCGGCTGCTCGCACCGCACCGTCGCCGACGTCTCGGCGGTGGCCGACCCCGGCACCGGCGTCGCCGTCTACGACACGTACGGGCAGGGCGGATGGTTCGTCGTCGGCGGGACCAGCGTCTCCTCGCCGATCATCGCCTCGGTGTACGCGTTGGCGGGCGCGCCCTCGGCCTCGGCCGCATCGGTGCTGTACGCCCACACCGGCGGGCTGAACGACGTCACCTCCGGCTCGGACGGCTCGTGCAGCACCGCGTACCTGTGCACGGCGGGCGCCGGGTACGACGGCCCCACCGGCCTGGGGACCCCGAACGGCCTGGGCGCGTTCAACGGCACCTCCGGCAGCGGTTCCGGCGGGTCGACCGGGCCGATCGTCTCGGGTGTGTCCGGCTCGCTCTGCCTGGACGACCGCTCGTCGAGCACGGACGACTACAACCCGATCCAGATCTGGAACTGCAACGGCACCAACGCCCAGCAGTGGACCGTCGGCGCCGGCAGCACCCTCCAGGTGATGGGCAAGTGCCTCGACGTGTACGCAGCCGGCACCGCCGACGCCACCGCCGTCGACCTCTACACCTGCAACGGCACCGGCGCCCAGGTCTGGGAACCGCAGTCCAACGGCTCGCTGCTCAACCCCAACTCGGGCAAGTGCCTGGACGACCCCAACAGCTCCACCACCGAGGGCACGCAGGTGCAGATCTGGGACTGCAACGGGACCAACGCCCAGCGCTGGACCCTGCCGTAACGGCCCCGGACCGCCGGCCGGGGGCGCGCCCGCACCGCGCCCCCGCCCGGTAGCGGTTCCGCCCGTGGAACACCGTGTCAGCGGCGGTGGGAGGCGGCCCGCGCCGGGCGTCCGCGCACCCCGGCTGGGGCCGCCGGAGTCGCCGACGGGGCGGGACCGGTGGAGCATCGGGGCATGGCCGAGCGCTTGCGATCCCTCGCCCGACGGTGGACCGGGGCGACCCCGGTGCTCGCGGTGGTCCTCCTGGCGTTCGTGTGGGGCCGCTCGCTGCCGGTCCCGGTGGTCGCCGTCACCTCGGTGGTGCTGGCCGGGGCCGTGCTGTCCGCGGTGCACCACGCCGAGGTGATCGCGCACCGGGTGGGCGAGCCGTTCGGCTCCCTCGTGCTCGCGGTCGCGGTGACCGTGATCGAGGTGGCCCTGATCGTCACCCTCATGGCCGAGGGCGGCGCCAAGGGACCGGTGCTGGCGCGCGACACCGTCTTCGCCGCGGTGATGATCACCTGCAACGGGATCGTGGGCCTGTGCCTGACGCTGGCCGCGCTGCGGCACCGGCTGGCGGTGTTCCAGTCCGAGGGGGCGGGCAGCGCGCTGGCGACCGTGGGCACGCTCGCGACGCTGAGCCTGGTGCTGCCGCGGTTCACCACCAGTCGGCGCGGCCCGCAGTTCTCCTCCTCGCAGCTGGTCTTCGCGGCGGTGGCCTCACTGGCGCTCTACGGGCTGTTCGTCACCACGCAGACGATCCGGCACCGGGAGTTCTTCCTGCCCGTCAGCCGCGGCGACGGGGCGTTCGGCGGGGGCGAGGCGGGCGGCGGCGAGGCGGGCGGCGACGGCGGGCACCCGGAACCGCCCTCCCGGCGCCGGGCCTGGACCAGCCTGCTGCTTCTGGCCTGCGCCCTGGTGGGCGTGGTGGGCCTGGCCAAGAGCGTCTCGCACGCCATCGAGTCCGGGGTGACCTCGGTCGGGCTGCCGCACGCCGTGGTCGGTGTGATCATCGCCCTGCTGGTGTTGCTGCCCGAGTCGATCGCCGCGACCCGCGCGGCCCGGCGCGACCAGGTGCAGACCAGTCTCAACCTGGCGTTGGGCTCGGCCATGGCGAGTATCGGCCTGACGGTGCCGGCGGTCGCGGTCGCCTCCTTCTGGATGTCCGGCCCCCTCGTCCTGGGCCTGGGTCCGACCCACATGGTGCTCCTCGCCCTGACCCTGGTGGTGGGCACCCTCACGGTGGTCCCCGGTCGGGCCACGCTCCTCCAGGGCGGCGTCCACCTGGTCCTTTTCGCCGCCTACCTGGAACTGGCGGTCACTCCGTGACGCGAGGGCCCGGGACGCGGCTCAGTGGCCGGACAGGCGGTGCAGTTCCACGTCGAAGAGGGCGCCGGCGTCCGCGCTCGCGGTCATGTAGGTGCGGTGCGGCTGACGGCGGCGGTCGGTGGGCGAGCCGGGGTTGAGCAGGCGCAGGCCGGCTGGGGCCCGTGAGTCCCAGGGGATGTGGCTGTGGCCGAAGACCAGGACGTCGGTCTCGGGGAACCGCCGTGCGCACCGCTCCTCGCGGCCCTTCGCCGGTCCGGTCTCGTGCACCACCGCGAACCGGACGCCGCCCACCTCGGCCCGGGCGACCTCGGGAAGCCGCGCGCGCAGGGCGTCGCCGTCGTTGTTGCCGTACACCGCGACCAGCCGGCGCGCCCGCGCCGCGAGGAGGTCCAGCGTCGCCTCGTCGACCCAGTCGCCCGCGTGGAAGACGGCGTCGGCGGCCTCGACGGCCGCCAGCAACTCGTCCGGCAGCCGCCGGGCCCGCTTGGGCACGTGGGTGTCGGAGGTGAGCAGAAGGCGCACGGCAGGCACCGCCCTTCGTCGGCCCCCGGCCCGGGCCCGGACCGGGTCCCGCCATTGTGGCGCCGCCGACCCGACGGACGGAGCCCGCCGCACCGGCGACCCGCCCCC
>Ga0164242_10002023_pt1 | contig 23592 bp, 22 predicted proteins | sample OricomgcompostMG_FD_108783 | JGI IMG/M metagenome (GOLD analysis project Ga0164242, IMG submission 108783) | Miracle-Growth compost microbial communities from Emeryville, California, USA - Original compost - Miracle growth compost (MG) ...
ATCAAATTATGCCTTCAGCTGTGCTTTTTACACCCTCCATTATCCCATGCCAAGATTTGCCCCTTCATCCAAACTCCACCCCATTCCGCAGGGTCCCGATCTTGTCAATGATGACTTCCATAACAGTTCCCGGCACTAAATATCTTGGAGGTTTCAATCCAGAACCGACACCTTATCAGACAAGATTGCGTCAGCTAAAGGCGGTAAACGAGGATACATTGGAAAGAAATGGGTGCTCGTTACCTCCCGGTGTGCCGGTCATGATAACAGACCCTTTCTTCAACGTCGTACCTGTAGACAAGTACGAGACCAGATACGCGCAGTCAAACAAGAGATCAGAAATCATCTCTTGTTGGCGCACCTCCCCGTTGATAATGGTCTTCAGTTCGAGAGTTTTCGGATCCCCGATTAGATCGGATCGGACAAGACAAGGACCTAGTGGTGCGAAGGTGTCGAAGCCTTTGGAGAACCCCCACTGAGGGACGTTACCAGCCAGCCCGGGGTCTCGCTGGAGCTTGCGCGACGAGATGTCGTTGCCGCATGTGTAGGCAGCCACGAACTCTAACGCTTTGTCGAGGGGGATGTCCTTGGCGTCCTTACCGATAACGAGGCACAGCTCGCCCTCATAGTCGGCCTGGTCATCTTGGGCAATCTTTGGGATAACAACGTTGGCACCGAAGTCAATAATGCAGGTGTTGGGCTTGAAGAAGATAAATGGGTAGGGAGGCGGAGTGCGGCCGGCTTCCTTAACTGTTTTGAGTCACCTGCTGTCAGTCATATAGTCCGCGCGACGTCTTATCATTTGAGTGAAGAACGCATCTGAGACAGCGGTTGATTGGGGATTATTACTGTGTTTTGAGTAGTTCAGTCCGACGCATCGCAGGATGTCCACATCGCTCTGCGCCAGAGGCCCAAGCAGTTTCTTCACAGTGGCAACCTCGTCCGTAACCTTGGTCTTCCCCGTCTCGTCATAAATATCCTTGCCAGAGATAACCCTAGCCTTAAGATACGTTTGCTCTGTCACAGTCCCTAGGTCGAAGTTTGCAGAGGGCATGATCGGCTCCCCGCGGAGCACACGACCATCTGTCGCTATGAAACGAATAAGACGATTCCAGACAACCATGCTTAGCCCGCGAAATTGAAATGGCTGGTTTCAGATAAGGCTTTGGAAAGGGATGTGTGGCAGTATATGGTTAGATCTGATGTTAGAAGACAAGATGATATTTTATTCTCCCCAATCTCATATTTTCTATGTCAGGATCCATCGCTGTTGCTGCTTGTCTTTAGATCTCCATGGGTCGAAGGAGGTTTGCTGAGGACGGGGAGATAGGATGGTTAGGATCGACAGCCGGCAAAATGCCGCCAGTACCTCAGGTACCTAGGTATGCCGACTACAAGGGGTACGTTAACTGCGTAACTCGCCCGGCTATATCCGTAGACAAGCTTTTAGCTAGGATAGCGCTTCCGCAATGCCAGCACTCCCTTTGCTGTTGAAGCAGTCAAAATTGGAATCTTCTTTTAGTGCTTTGCTGAACTTCCTAGCGAACGAAACCACAACATGCAAACGACGGGCAGTATTTCCTTCCGGGGTTCGGTTCCTTGTCGCCTGTGGGTCTTGTTGACGTCGGTGGAGATTGGACAATTCCGAAAATCATAAGTTGGGGAGCAATCCCTGGCCCTCAAACACGAGGAACGAGTGCCATTGACAATTTCATCCAAGGTTGCTTTCCTCCCGCAGCAATGCAGCAGTGGGTGGGACCAGAATGGCTGCCAGTCGACGGCCTTACCAGTACCGATGACGGAGCGCCGCGCCGACGTCAACCGGCATGGGCACCGCAAGGCCTCCGCGTCTACTCACGGCGCATCATCCGTCAAGCGGGCCCTTACAACGCACGCCAATCAACCAGCCTCCAAACGGGCGAGGTTCGATGACGGACGACGCGACGATGAAATCAACGGGAAGGGGATCCAAAGGAAGTCGACGACGCTACACGCAGCCGTAGGCCAGCCGCAATCCCGCCGACGTCCCACGGTGCCACCAACCAAGCAGCAGCTCCCCGACGAGGAAGCTTCCACGTCCGACTCCTCTTCCAAGTCCTACAGCTCAGATAGCTCGACTGTGGCCAAGAAACAGACACCTGTCGAGCAACAGACACCTGTCCGGCAACAGTTAGACGAATATGGCTTCGAACTGCGTAGCCTCTCGGTAACAGATCAGCGACTACCCCCAACCTTGGCGATACTGCTGTTTGACATAACAAGGTGCACGAACGGCTTTGGCGTCATATCACTATTGCGCAAAGTCAGCAGCACCTTTCCTCATCACTCCATTTTCTACCACTGAGGTCGATGTGCATGCTGACTCCTGGGCGGGGATAGGCCGAGATTGATGAACATGCCTCAAGCCATAGATCCTTCCCGGCCATACAGGAGACCGCGTATACCGACCCCAAAAGCCGAGATCGAATTGGTAGGACACCTTCTATCGCCGACGTAACATGGATCTGCGAGGAGGCTAGGGAGTGCGAAGTCACGGGAGCCTCCGAGCCCGCTTGGAACTTGTCAGTGCATTTCCCGCTGCTGCACAAGGCCATCTACGGCCGCCAGCGGAGGAGGCAACCGATCGGGGTGGCGGAATGGTATTAACCCTAGCGATAAATCACTCCCCTGTACGATAACCTTGCCGTGCTAACCACTATGTCAAGCATGACCGGCGATGTCATCAAGGAATACCTGCCTAGCCCCCACACCGACGGCAAGATGATGGACTTTGGCTTCTTTATCGTCCCAGACAAACTGCGCTCCTCGAAAAAGAACACGGCAGCCATCAAGGTGATACGTACCTTGCGTCAGGTCCTTCCCAGCGGCGTGATCAACCACACGAACTCCGTGGCGATGCGCAACCACCCAATCGCTGTCAGCATCGAGACTAAACCACCCCATAGCCAATACGAGGAGGACGACGCGGAAGTGGAAAAGGGGTGCGCGACCAGAAACATGGAGCTGCAAACAGGTAGCTGGCACGTTGCACATTGGGCGCTACTAGCCCGCCTGACAGCACTTTCGCGCGGGCGACTGTCGGCCCTGCCGTTCCTGCCGGCGGTGATAGTACGGAACCACGAGTGGAGCCTAGCGTTCTCGACGAGGGAGGGTGACAAGACAGTGCTATGGCTAGAGTATGGGTTCGGGTCAACGGCGACGGCGCTGGGCGTGTATCAGATCGTATGGGTTCTGCAGCGGCTGGCTAAGTGGGCCGAGGACGAATATTGGCCGTGGTTCAGGCGGCATGCCCTTGGTGTCCTTGGGTTCTGGGACACATTTTCGGACTCATCCTCGTCGGACTTGGAGGATAATGAATCGCGCTCGAGCCTTCAGTCAAGTGAGGGCGAGGGCGAGAGTTTGAGCGACAGTTCATCTACAGCCTATAAACCCTGAAAATATAAGGGTTTGTTCCCAACCACAAAGTGCTATAAACTTGGGTATATCGAGGCGGGTATTAATGCAATTTCTATTAGCAGCCAGGAGAAACCAGCGGCGCTCAACGGAGTCATTTCTCACATCGTGAAACCAGAGGGGTGTTCAAAGCCCCCCATTCCGGGCGCGCGGCAACAACATGGAAACCCGGTAGTTTCCCGGCCACGGATTTAGCAGTCGACTCAACAGCAGCCGCCGGGCCTCCAAACCGCAATAGGACATGCCAAAGCAGCTTCAACTCCTGCAACACCTCTGCGTACGTCCCCCGATCCGCCCATGCCTCCGGCTTCTGCGTCAACGACCTTACGCCATCCCCGATCGCTCTCGCATCGACAACGCCATCCCTCGCGACCCTCGCCGCGAGCGATGGCATTGTCGGCCCGCGGAAATCGGTCGGCACGTCCTCCACCGCCAGATTGAACCCGGCGTGCCATCGCAGCGGGAAGCCATATCTCTCAGAGATAGCTAGCAGTTCCCTTCCCGTCTCACCATCCTTAAACGACGGATCCGCCACTATCTCCTCGACGTCGCGATCGAGGCGCACCTCGCCATGGACCTGCGCCTCGACGTACTGGTCCAGATTCCGACTCGCCCAATCTCCGACGCCAACCGCCGGCTTCGCTAGTCCGAGGATCCGCTCCACCACCCCGCGCGGCCGCACGGGTACCAGTCCGAGTGCCGCGTCCCGCACGAACGCATCTTCGAGGACGGCAGCCAATACGGCATCCATCTCGTCGATGGTTCCCTTTGCGCGCGGGGCATCCTGAGATCCTCCGGCCGTGAAGGTGCAACGATGCGACACAGTTGGGCGGAGGCGCAGGTAGCAGGAACCGAAACGCGGGGCCGGGCCATCGGAGGCGCGGGTTAATTCTAAGGCGCCGTATTTGGGCCGTGCCGCTACCGGTACCTCCAGGTCTGGGTCTGGGTCCAGGCCCGGGTCGAGGTGGTAGGCGCCGCCAAAGAGATCGCGCTCCCACTCATCACGCGCACCCCCGGCGTGTGCAGACGTGCTACCATTGGAGATGCCCGTCTCGAACTGGCTACGGTACCTGCCTTCGTCGAGGAGCCCGCGCGAGACAGCACTTCCCCCCAACGCGGGTCGGTCCGGGTGAAAGTGGATGGCGACGCGGGCGGAGTGGCGAACAGCCGAGAGTAGTTCGTCGTATATCGAGGTCGGGAGGTTGGACATGCGGAGGATGTGGCGGATGGTCTCCTGGGCATCCGAGCGAAGGGAGAGGGCCTGGTCACGGATGTGTTTGATGGCGCGGCGCTGTGCGGGATGCAGGGATGCCTCCGAGTTAGTGGACAGGGCCGGGGATCGGCGCGAGCCATCGGGACTGGATGGTCTGTCCATTTTTGGTCTCTTTCCTAGCAATCAAAGTTGGGAGAACGAGTCATGGAGTCTCAAGCTAGTCAACTGTATATATTATCAGCGGCGGTTTTTGTTCCGTGTTGTGTCAACAATTGCTGGAAATGGTACAGCAGCTCATGACTCACATCTCGATAAGTGGTAACTTTTGGAGTGGTGCACTTCTGTCTGGCTGAGCGAATGGGAGCTTGACCCCGCCACCCATCTGGCCGATCGATTGTACACTCCAAGGGAACCAACCACACATCGCTCGTACTTCCATTTACGAATCCATCGGTCAAAGGTCCAACGTCAACCCCGTATAGCTCAAGGCTCGAGCCTTGGTTTGGGCTCCAATGCTAACCAGTACCACCTCGAGTTGGGGGCTGGGTGCTACGAAACAGAGACGCAGATCTTGGGCAAAGGGCGAATAAAAAAGAGGCAACTTATACGTATTTTATCGTTCCATGGTCCGACCTAAACGCTCCGTATCGGTGTAATAGAAAGGGCCTTTAATCATTCCTGTCATGAGGCAACCGCACTTTGGCCTCAGTCGGGGGCTAGTATCACTGGCCTTTAATGTTCACCCCTGACTAGACCATGTTCGAAACCTCGGGTCAAGATCAATGCTGGAAAAAAAAGAACACTAATCTGTATTGTGGTATCAATCCTTCCTCGGCACGGTCTCCGACTCGTATTCCAAAACAAAGAAAAAAAAGCCCCATTCGGAACCGGCTCTAACACCTGAACTACCTCATCGTAACACAATGGTGATGGTTCGACGACGACAAAGGCTTTATCCCATGCGGGGAAACGTGCTCCTCAAATCCGGGTTCAAAACAATATATATCATAATTGTTCGAAACAAACATAAAGCAAACGCTGGTCATTCATAGCCTTGTATCCTTTCCGTATAGCCCAACCCAAAACACCCCAATCACGGATCCCATCAATGTTGATGCCCAGGCCCCGATTTTAAATCAACCTCCCCTCCGGAACTCGGCGATTCGTTGAGCTCATAGGTGGTGCATAGTTCCTCGTCCGACTTGGCTGTATTCCGGATACCAGATCTCTCGGAGCTGTGGAACTTGTAGCCCGTCCGTTTGCTCCCCCTCGCTTCGCGGAGCTTGGCAGGCGTGAACAGGGGCTTCAGAGAGGGGACGCTGGCGCAAAGGATGCCGATGTTGACTTCGATGACGGACCAGAGATTGACCTGCGCGCACCATGATCAGCGGGCCATAACTAATATAAGAGGATGTTTCGGGGGAATGCTTACCAGAATGCCATCCCGGAAGGGGTCCTCAGCCAAGGTATAGACGTAGATTGAGTGTAGGCGGACAATAGACATGATGGTCGCGAGCATACCGATGCCGAAGATGCCGATGAGGGTAACCTTTTCTTGATTGGGCCGGTTGATCGATCTGAGAGTCTTGATGGGCAGAGCGAAGATCCAGACATCCGTGATAATGTTCAACCCCGAGGTGACTGTGAGAAGTTGTGTTAGTGGGGGAAGGGGGAAAAGGGGTTTAGGGGGTGCATCCCCATGTACAATACTTACAGTAGAAAAAGGCTGTCGTGTTGATGCAACTGCCAGGGACCGTGAGCGTCGGATCGTAAGCCTTGTGGAATGGCCGGCATTGCCCCAGCGTGCCAGAGATGGAGACCACGTAGAAGACGATGTGGAAGGCGATGGTCACGTAACATAAAACCCGCGCCGTTCGAGAGACAACTAGTTGGGGAGCACGAGTCAGCACACAGAAACCAATGCACCGAGTCGAGGGTACCACTCACTAAAGCGCAGGAACATGGTGAGAAGTGATAGTTTCACGAATAGTACAATGGAGTAGTACGTTACTTGTATCGCCAGTGTGCCCTGAAGGATTCAAGGGTTAGCATCATTCTTCGTCCGCCAACCACAAGATTTTTACCTTCAGGACAATCGTCATATTCTCTAGTGTCAGGGTCTGCGCGAGGTGTCCCAGGCGGTTTTTGCAAATGACAATGATCTCAGCAAGATACCCAATGTTGAATACCAGCGCCGCGAGGATGGTGTAATCATCCCAACCAGCATTGCGGATTACGCCGAACCGAACGACAGTTCGGGTGGCGACCACGATTACTGCACCACCCGTTGTTAGGATCCAGTTGTCAGAGGGGGTATCTGTGAACCATACTCGAAAGACCAACGAGGACTGAGGCCGTGATGATGAGGCCACTCTGCCTCACTTGATTTTCCGCCTCCTGCGCTGCCACGCTTGCTGGATCCATCTCGGAATACTCGGTTGACACAAGAGGCCAGCAAACCCGTGGACAAGTTTGGTCGAGTTCACGAGGGTGACTGGTGATTGTCCGGCGGCCTGCAAGGAAGTCGAAGTTGTGAAAGTGACAAGATCTCTGGCTCTGATGGAGCCTCCGAGAGAAAATGGGCTGGGCAGTGGAGCGCTCGAGTGGGCGGATGCTCGTCTCTTAAGGTCCGGGGGAAGGCGGGTCCCTAGATCCTAGGGGGGGGCCGGGCGATCGCTAATGGGCTCCAGTCCAAAGTGACAATTTAGACCCAGCTTGTCGGTACCGGGAAAAAGGTACCTTGGTTTCCGAGACAGCTCAGGAAAGCAATAAATGGATGGCGGGCCGGGACGGTTTGGGAATTGGTGGCGGCGCCTTGGCGATGCTGAAGCTCTGGGAGTGTCTGGTTGTGCCGTGGCAGTAATTAGACTGAGGAGCCGGATTCTACCAGATGATTGATGGTGAGAAGCAACCCGGGAAGGTAAACTTCGAACTTTCTTCCACGGTAGTGTGTGGCAAGCAGGTCGTTCTCGTTTTAAACGCCGCCGTTCCCATTCATTCCCTCCCTCTCTCTGCTTGACCTTCCCCGCCCCGTGCTTTGACGTTTCTCAAATCTTGGCAACCCTACAGCTGAGCCGTCCCGCCAGCGAGAGCATTTCCGTCAAGTTAAGTCGCGACACAGGTTGCTGCACGAGCACAGACAGCCCCGCGTGGAAACCCACATCGAACAAAACGCAAATCCGTTTTTGCCCTCCTGGCCTTTAGTCTCTGCGCCGGAACCCACCTCGTGCTTTCTTCTCAGAGGCATGTGTCAGCGTTATCCCCAGCGTTCTCCCTCCAATCTTTGCGCCTCTCCACCGACCGTCCGTGCAAGTGGGGTTGGGAGGAGCTTTTTACCCAGTCTTGTCGGAGGCTACTTTGCAGTAGTCGCAGTCTAGTCGCGCATGGAAGGGCATGTCAGCACTGTCACCCAGGGAGGCATGCGATTTGATTTATTTGGCATGGGGACATCCCGTCTGCGCGTCCGTGCAAAGCGCCACTTCCGTGTTCGCAGTACTCAGTTCTGGAGAGACACGGGCTGGAAGTGGTCCTTTTAGACCCAAAGCGGTAGGGATTGCCGACGCTCAGTTACGGCTTCCTTCGAACACTAGAACTCGCGTGGAGAACGCCACCAGCAAAGAATTTAGCGTGTTCGTACCTCAATCCACGACATGAGTCGCTAACGCAGATCAACGATCGGATCCTTCGCCCTTCATCCACGTGCGCACTACTGCTCGAGATCGGGGCGCTATCGGGGCGGCAAAAACGAGATGTGACATTGTGATATTGTGTCTGGAGAGGGAATCGATGCGACACTAATATGTACGGAGTATTATGTCGCATGTCTTGCCGTTGGAGCGTCGCATTCAATCTTGGTTGGCAAAATATCGAGCGGAGCGGGTTCCCCGCCGGGTCTCAGACTTCTCATGGCGATCACCAACCGCGAGGCTGGGTTCCTGGTTGCACGACCATGCTGTACGTCGGAGAGCAGGATCAAAGTGCGAGTGATCGGGCGGCCGGGCGGTCGAGTGTTCGAAGCCACACTGTCCTGTTTGCATGGATCGTCATGGCGGAGGACCGTCTGGATTCGCTCGTTCGAGTCAGAATCCTGTCTCGGTTCGAAGATGCGCTGCAATCCTGCAAGCCCAGTGGTCAATCTCGCTCGGTGCGCACGGTTGGGATCAGAGCGCAGATGTCAATGCGCACAGGGATTCGAGCAGGGTTCAACCCTCCTAGCACCGTTGAAGACACTCTCATCCCTGTGGCATGGTTGGAGTCGATTGTCAGCCCGTCCGAGCGCAATTGGACCCCCACCTCCACATCCCGGCTTGGCTTCCACCCAGTTGTAAACCTATTGACTTGCAGGTCTACTTGGCCTTGCGGATTATTCGAACAGGTGGGGGATGGAATAGAGGGTCCTGCCCTGATGCCTGCCAGGCAGGGAAGGAAAGCAATGCCTGTCATTAGTCGATCCATTGGTGTTAACAACGAAAGGCTGATTTACTACTTGCCTTGCTTGCGCTTTTTCGTCAACCCTGACCTCGCTTGCAACGAACAAGATGCTTAGGTAATTACGCGAAATGCCGCAAAGCAGCTCGGAAAGTGGGGAGGCAAGGGAGGGAATGGAATGAATTGGGTGGTGCGGGAAGAAGACGGCATCTGCTCTTATGCGCAGGCGAAAAGCCCCGACACGCATATGTGCAGTCGCTTGGGAAGCAGATTGGAGCAGATTCCTCTGTGGCAAAGGTTGACGAGTAAAGTAACCCGCACACGTGATACGCTTCCACCGCCAACACGTGATGATAAGCTGGTTCGGAGACACAGGAAGATGTTAATCCCGTCTTGGGTCGACATAGCAACGCGGCGATGGTTTGCTTTGACATGCCGCCGGCGCAAACGTATCGTCTAATAATAACATGGAAGATCGATAGAGATGCTTGCTAGTAAATTCGTTAGTGCTTGGATAATCCGAAACGAGTGGCGCTAACTCGCCACAGAACTGGCCTCCACTCGATGGAGAACTATTCCAGATTTGTACATATACCCGCCTTGACTTGAAGACGCGCTATCCCCGTGGGTGCGTTTGGTCGATTCAACAAGTAGGACGGAGCAAAGGGCTCTGAATAGGTATGCTCGTGCGTCGGCCGCCTGGTGCACTCAAATAGTCCAACCGTCACACGGACTACTCGAAAAAGACCGCGTTCGAGTTTCTCTCCAAGCAGAAGCAACTTCAAGCCGGTCAAGGGTAGCCATAGGCTCACTCTCGACCAGGTTATCAGCCACGATCTAGACCGTCTTTCCCGAAACAAAGAAAAGTGGCATAAGACCTCTAACAAGTTGGAGGTTAGTTGCCTCAGTGGTGCCTGCCAAGATTGGTAGTGGCGCCAATATTTCCTAGTTGCGCTATTCTGCCTCGCCGCAAAAGGTGCTGAAGCTTCTCGGCAAGCTCTAGAAACTGATCGCTGCCACCTGATAATTTTGAATCTTAGCTACCATATGCACAACGAGTCAATATATCCCAACAACCCATTAATTCCATACCCGTGCTAGGATTTCCGTCTTTGTTGTCGTCGATGTGCCGCCACAGGGGAAGGCCGGCTAACGTTTCATCCGGCCGTTGCAGATAGCTCGATTTCTTGTCGGAAACAACTTCCACGTATTACGACGACAGACATTCCGAACCCATGTCCCTCGACACCAGTCTAGAGTGGACGGTGTCCTGGGTACGAAACCGATAATGCAACCAAGAAGCAAGCCGGAGGAGGACGGCGCCCTGGTCGTATTACAAAGGGGAATGTATTCCATGCTCTATCAGGCTGGCCCCGCCAGTTCGACTATAAGGCGTGTACTGCAAGCAGGAAATGAGGTTCGCAGGGAAACAGTTGGGAGCGAAGGACGAAGCGGAGGGCACCCCTGACCACTGGCAAAGGAACCTGTTGCATGGTTCAAGATCCCTTACCCGGCCCTTTCCTAAAATCCAACCTTCGATGGCGCATACATGCTGGAAGTCTTACTATGGCATTTGGCCCTCAATCCCTGCCCCGTGGGTTGTTGGAATTCATAGCGCTGGCTCGAAACTTGCCGATCTGGAGGTCGAGTTTCTCCAGGTTCTGGAGGATTCAATATGGCCCATAAAGCCGAGCGGAGGGCCTCAAGCAAGGCCAAGGCCTCATGTAAAAGGGAATTGGCCCTCCCAGCCGCCGCTAACCTTCCGTGGGAAGAATTCTCGTCTTCAAGCCCGCGATACGCTTTTATAAAGGGCGTTATCTGATCGGAATTCTGTCCGGCTACCAGCGCAGACAGCTTTTCCAGGTGGCGCTTCCACCCTCCGAGCAAATCGGCCAACGCGATAGAGTCCTTGCCACTCTCGCTCGGCCTTCTGTACGGCCCTGTTCTCGTAAATCTCCAGATATGGGGCCAGAGCCCACACAACCCGAGCAAAACGTCCTCAACGAGCATGACTGATGGTGCCGCGAGCTGGGGAATGCTACATAACTCGAATATCTTCCGGTCCTTCCGATCGCTGGGTTCTTCGTCTTGTCGACAGTAGAATATGGATAGCGGAAAAGAACACCAGGCGCCCAGAGTCGAGGGCAAATTAACGTCGAACTCTTCCGCTTGGAGATGAGGTGGACGATTCCCCCGGATGCTAAGGTAAGTGTCGACCTTGAAGACTCCGGCGACAAGTCGACTTCGTTGCTCGCGGATCCTCGCTACATATGGCAAAAATGGGCCTGGGAAGTGTGTTTCCTTCTGATACTCAGCTATCTTGGAGTCGAACATGCCAACTTGTCGTAATTCCGTTACTAGAAGGCTGAGAAGTAACTCGGCCCGGGCGGTCATGGAACCTGTCTGAGGCAAAGTCAGCTCCCTTCTCCTCGGTTGTATGATTGTAGATTGCAAACCCCAATATTGACAGCAAGAATAATTTGCAGTAGTGCAGCTTGATAATTCTCTATTTTCCACGCTGCGTCAGGGCAGCTAGGCAATCTCTAAGTGTCATTAGTAGCGATAACAGCTTCGAGGGTGATCGTGAAGAATCTTCATACCAGTTGCTCAAAGCTTCTATCCATAAGGCGTCCGTGGATCTCCGAGTGAAGAGGTTTCACGTCGTCTTGGAGGTCCAACAGCCAGCAACCAGACAAGATTATGGATGCCCAAACGATGAAGGGCTCATGTTTGAGCTGGAAAATGGCAGCCACGGGCCACCGGTAGTGCCATCGTCGGTAATACTCGTCGGCGCAATTGTCGTACCACGCTTGAACCTCCAGTGATGAGGACACCATGTCTCTCTCTAATGGCGCTGTCACCGAATGCCTGACAACACCAAGGATTGGTGTTAGTCCATCCATAGGTAGCTGAACCTGGGACCCTCCGCCGCCGTGAATATCTCTCTGAACTTTGGGAGGATCATGTTCCTGGGCGGTCGCTATATTCTGTTTCCGCGGTGTATAAGTACAATTGGCACCAGCATCCACACACGTGGTGCACGAGGTACCGAAGCCGTCATTCTCACACTTCCTCTTGTGAGACCGGCATGCATCGCACGCGGGCCGCCGGGCCTTCGCCCTGGTGGCAGCGGCTTCGTGGGTCTTAGTATGGCGTTGAAGGACGTCCCTATCGATGAGCAACTTTAGTTGCTGGAGACGACTCAAAGAGGAAGACAGAAAGGCAAACGAGGCTTACTCGCGACTGTACTTGCGGCCGCACAATGAGCACGCGAAGGTCGGTTCACGATGAATCGCCTGATGTCTCACCAAATGCTCGTTGCGGACAAACCGCTTTCCGCAGTGGCAAATGTGCTGCCGAGCTTGAGCATCGAGTTCCATCGCCGGAATATCCGTGATTTCATCGCCGATATCGACAGCGACGCACGACTTCACAGCCGGTAATTACGGAATACACGAATATGTATCCGTAATCCGTAGCATGTCCGGGAAACGGCGGGGTGACCCTGGCGGGGACGAGGTGGGGGTATGAAGAAGAGCTTTGTGACCCTGCTGAGTCAGACCCCGCAGTTTGCCGCCATTTGTCAGGGGAATTGCAGACTGACCCCCGCCGTTAACCGCATGGCGTCATCGACCATTTCAAATCAGCTCGTGTAATACTTACAATAGCAAGCGCTCGCATAGCGGATTAACTCTAGCGCTCAAGGAGGACAATAAGGTTAGGGTTAAGAGATTCTAAGATATTCCAAGACGGAGGAGGTAAAGTATAAAGACGCAGGTCTACCTGCCCTGAGTCCCGACCAAACTCCTCGATATCTTTCAACCTCATCAACAGCGACAAGTCGTCTCAATTACCTCGCACAGCCCACTTTAATCAACCATTTATCGTAATGGCCCACGTTATCAAGAACGTCGCTATTGTCGGAGCCGCCGGTAGCCTCGGCTCTGTCATCTTCGAGAAGCTCCTCGCAGCAGGTGTCTTCAACGTCCGCGTACTCCGCCGAGTAGGGTCCAAGTCTACCTTCCCCAGTGGCATCTCCGTTGTCGACATTGACTACGGCTCCCCTGCATCCCTCAAGGCCGCTCTTGACGGCCAAGACGCTGTAGTTGTCACCCTCGCCGGCTCCTTCGCTGATCAGCTCCCGCTGATCGACGCGGCCGTGGCAGCGGGGGTCCAACGCTTTATTCCATCATCCTTCGGCTCCAACTTGGATAACGCCAAGTCGCGGCAGCTACCAGTATTTGGCGACAAGAACAAAACCCACGATAAGCTTGTCGAGGTGAGCCAGAACTCCGGCCTGAGCTTCACCGAAGTCTACAACAACGCTTTCCTTGACTGGGGCCTGGAGAAGGACTTCTTGCTCCGCATCTCCGACTATAAGCCGCTGCTCATCGACGGCGGGGACCTGCCGTTCAGTGCGACGACGCTCGGGAGCGTGGCGGACGCGGTGGTTGGGATTTTGAAAAACCCGGAGGGGACGAAGAACAAGGGGCTTTTTATCCATGATCTGGTAATCACGCAGAACCAGCTGCTTGCATTGGCGAAGCGGGCCGCCCCGGATAAGCCGTGGGAGCCGCAGGTGGTGAAGTTGGATGATTTGATTCCGGGGGCGAATGAGAGGCTCGCCAAGGGCATGTATGACATGGAAACCTTTGCACCGTTCCTATTCCAGGCGATCATGGTCCCAGGCTATGGTGGCAAGTTCGAGAGGGTGGATAATGAGTTGTTGGGGCTGAAGGGGAAGACGGAGGAGGACGTGGTCGAAATTCTGAAGCAACTTATCCACTAGTCCAGCTAGCCGATGTGTACGGAGTATAGCTAGCTAGCCTGTTGAGTCTCCTCATCCCCCTCATTTCCCTTCGGTTCAACCACCCGTATGTATTTCGGCTAATGCAAACTTTGTGCCTTTCCTCTTTGAATCCCCTGGTCGTAGTGAACAGTCGGAACTTTGGAAGTGTCCAAGATCCACTCAATTTGTCGCTTCATACTTGTCCCCAGGCAATGTCTCCTATTGTAACGATGCCTCCTGCCAGCTCCGGTGTCCATTGACTCGAGTGTGCTCCGTGAATGCCAACTACTGGCCTAAGAGAGTCTCACACATCTATACATGAGTGAGAACCTCTTTGCCGATATCCGTTGCCAGGGCTCAAAGTTCACCATGGCTTGAAGGAGGCGTAGCAAATCTTCCTCGTCTGGTGAAAGTTTCGAAGCTTTCTCGTCGATGAGGGATGGATGCAGCCACTCGAGGACAAGTTCTCATAGAACCGGATCTCGGGGACTCCTTGGCCCTATACGTCTTCAGAGGCGTAGTCGTCGGAGTACTGGGCTTGCCACTACGACGAGAGCGAGTCGAGAGGGAAGCACGGGATTCCGGGGATAATCTCATACCATAGGCACCAGAGGTCACCAGGTCTGAACTTCGAAGATAATATACGTCGGGCTTCTCGACCCTTTGGCATGGAAGAAGACTAGTAAGGCCTTTTTTTTTTTTTCGGTGTTTCCCGCTGTAGTCATTTGAGTTGATGCATTTTTTTCAAGCTGTTAATTATCAGTACTACAGTTGACGCACATAGCCTTGAGGGCATAGGATCTCTTGTCGACGGAAGACGGGACCGGGTTACGGACGACCTTGTGCCGCCTGTCTCCGTTGCTGGGCCAGTGGTGGATATTCACGGGGTGGTACTCGCCTACGACGTATTTCTGGACGTCTTCAACATCGTAAATCCTAGGCGGTGTGCGATATGGCGCCACCAACACTTTGGCGGAGACCCAAATGAAGAAAGAGAAACATTGAAGGATACTTCTGGAATGCCCAGGAGGATATTCGCAGCGAGAAGGGATCAAATAGAATGGCGTTTAGTAGAGCTGCGTTGAACACTGAGGGTTCTGTCATTCACTACATATCCGTAACTGATGTAGAGAGGATGAGATAAAGCGGGAGAAGCCGTGACATATAAAGAACACCAGAGTCGCCCCGGATAGATGGGTGGTCCGGATCCATTTCTCGACTTGGCTTCCGTGGATCGACGAGAAAGTAGAGGTTGAGGTACCGACGATAAGGTTGGTTTTCCGGGGGATGGTAAACACCGCAAGGGTATTAATCATGCTTTAGCTATGTTGCAGCCAAGACCGGGGTTCCCGCCCCACAGATACATGGCTGGTCCTTACGCAAAGGCAGTCCGATCAATGCAGCCTACATTATTATGGACTACGTCGAAGGCAAGACTTTGTCCCAACTGGGATTTCCGGACGACCCGAGATGGAAAGGCTGGCCAAGCAAGCTGAAGACGCGCCTCCGCGGGCAGCTTGCGGACGTCTACGTTCAGCTTCGGGGTCTGGAATTTTCCAGTATTGGTGCTCTTGGGCTGCCAACCAAGCCCCCATCGTCGGCCGTCACGGAGCCTCCAGGGCCCCCGAACGGTAATGGAGCTGAGAAGCATCCTAGATCAGCCAACGGATTATTCGCTGATCGCCCTAGTATCACAGTCCGTCATCGGCCGATGCCCGTCGAACTCGTCATGCAAGAAGTCGAGGGTCGCAGCCGGGAAAGAATTATTCCACCCAGAAAAACGTTCAAAAAGTCAAATGACTATAGCGATGCTTTGATGTCACTCACAGACAATAATCTGGACAAGGGAACAGATATGCAGTTCGACAGTAGGGGCGCCCGGGAGGTTATATATACGTTGCATGACTTCCAACGCTTTGTGACTGAGGAGTGGCTTGATCCGCTCAACGTTGGACCGTTTGTTTGATGCATGGTGACTTGAGCTTTCATGGAAGCAACCTTCTATGGGATATAGATTATAAGCTTGTTGCAGTGCTTGACTAGGAGTGGAGCTACACTGTACCGGTACAGCACTTTGTCCCTCCACTCTGGTTGGTCGGGTTTTACGGCGTTCCTGGGTTAACGACTCAGAGATCTACCTGGATGTGCGAGATGTTGGCGTTCCGTCGCGCTATTAAGGTGGGAGAAGGTCCATGGGTTCCGCCTCATCTCTCAGACGAATGGGCAAAGATGGAAAAGTGGCCGCATATACTCATTGCATTGCCCCTTCTCCGCCCCGAAACGATTTACCACGTCTATTGGGGATTTCTAGCGTGCCACATATCAGGGTTGGAAGAGGACTCCGAACACGATATGGTGAAGCACTCCGAGATCACGACTGAGCGTGTTGATGCATTCCTCAGGGATACACCCTCTGCCGAAGTCCTGGTGGCCCGGAAGGTGGAAGCACAGAGGATTTTTGACGATGAGTTCGAGAGATACAGAGAGAAAACGCCAGACTTAGCTGAGGGTGCAAGTGCGTGGGGTGTAAGCAGGATGCTGGCTCCGTCCCGATATAGAGGACTTTTGGATGGATGTCGAGACTCCGGGGAGCACTAATCCCGTCAGAAGGGCAACGGCTTCTGCTTCACGGCCAGCTGACCCTCTGGGCTATCTGAATAGCAAGACCAGGCCAGCGCTCCCCGGGAAGTAAGAAGTTTGTCCAGACGTCTGTCGTGAAAATTTCGCCAGCCCACGGCGAAAAGTTCCCAGGCCACATCCGTCTCTACAAAGTCCTAACGGATGGCAAATGCCAGCTCCCAAAACACTTGCCTAACCTTATATCTCTTTACTCCGTCGCATTGCCAGTGGAAGACCGCAAGCACTATCTCGCGTTCAAATTCTTTGAATGCACCAAAACAATCGAACAGTGTGTCAAGACGGCCGAGAGCACCGTGGTGAAATTGGGAAGAAATCCAAGATACGTGCGCGTAGTTCGGCAGGGAGGTTCGTGAGACAGTTGCTAGGAAACGTATAATTTGTGGATAGAAGCTGCGGCAGAGAATAAGGGTAAAGACGTGTCTTTCTGATAGGAAGGATGGTGTGCACAAACGGCCAAACCGAACGACGACCATATTAATAAAACCATCAGTTTGCAGTTCGCGGTGGTTGGGCAACCAGGTAGTCAAACACGGCCTTCGTTCACGTCGCCCGGTCGATGATTCGATAATTTATGCATCAATTAATTGGAGGTCTCCTACGGTACGGGGCGCACCCAGTGGACGCAAACCGAAGGATATTATTATTATTCTTCCAGGGAAAAAGGGTAATAAAGCGGGTCTCTTCAACCGAGTCACGACCAAACCAAAGTTGATTTTCGGCGCACCGCATGGGGCAGTGGCCCTCGTTCCTTTTCCATCAGCTATATAATTACTACCAGGTAAGTTCGATCGCGGTTGTGTATATGATTTACGGGGAAGCAATTGCCGCCGCAATACGAACATAGAACCTCAAATCTGTCGCCAAAACCCCGTGGTCTTTTTCTTTTAAGAGGTGGAAAAGTCAGGCATGGTGTCCACCCACCCAGTCTTTGTCGCGGCGAGGGTAGACAGGATCTCAAACAGGGGTTGACAGAATCCATCCATGTTTTTCCTTTTTTTCCCTCGCCTTGCCGCCTGTGCCGCATGCGTGGGTCAACGCAGGTAATTAATTATTATTATGCCGTAGAGCTTGCGAGGCTTGCGAGGGAAGGTTCTTTCTCGGCGCTGTGGAGGACTAGTGTTTGCGCAAGAATAAGCAAAGGGAATCAATCTACCGGGCTCGGCCACAATGCTGATCGACGCCCAAAAGCAACCATTGACGTTAGCTTCCAGCGCCTGACAGGGCCTGGAGAAGACAACTGCGGGGTTCTGAAGCCATGCAACCAGGGATGATCCAAGTTCAAGCTTGAAGCCTTGGCCTTCCTCTGCTCGGAGCTGAAACCAATCTTAAGTGCGAGCTTGAACAAGTAGCGTCAAAAGTAGGCCACATCGCTTTCTTCATTTGGAGTGCACGGCCGAAACCAAAACGACCCGGTGTTTCTTGTTTCCCTTCCTATTGTCCTGGAGCCGATCTTCATGCCCGACAGCCGTGTCTCTGCTCGAGACTGGAAATCGTTTCAGTGCCATGGATGGCGGCGGCGGCACAGCAGAGGAAATAATTAATTACGCACTGGCAGATTTCTCTGGGTTACATCGTTCCCTTCGCTAAGCATATTCTGGACGACGTTTCGTGGTTCCCCATTTCTTGGTCCAATGACCGGTCGACGCAGCCCAAGTTATTGGGAGGGTTGCTCTGGGAATCTCATCTCGGTACCAGCCGGCGCACACCCGACACATCCAGATCGGTCCAGATGTGCTGCGGATGATATGTGAATTTTCGGGCAAGCTGAGAGTGTCCGCACAGACGTGTTAGTCGCGCTAAAGGAGTCACGAACCATTCTGAGCACTGGCGTCTGTTCCAGTCCCCGACCGAGCCTAGCGATCGCTCCCCGCGAGCCAGGGACCACCACCAATCGGGACAGCCTCCTTTGGAAACGCACCCCACAGACATCACAAAGCCTGGCGGGAACGAGTCCACCGTGGCGGAGAGCCATGGGACGGAAGCCACAATGCAGCAGTCAGTGCTCCTTGGGAGCTTGGCACACCTTTTCTCCAATGTCGGCGCGCGTGAAGTGCTGTGCGTAGGGAAATGGGCGCTCAGCCCCTGGCGCCCAGGTGCCTTCTGTAAAACCCGGCCGTCTCCCCTGCTCTGGGCCACCCTCGGACTTGTTTCCTTCTTCGCGTCGGGGCTTGCCTTTTCCCCCCTTCAAGCGCCGTCGATGCTACAGACAGGCCGATAGACGAGACGAGGCGCCCTTCGAACTCTAATCTCTCCTTCCCTTCCGCCGCCGTCGGTCGCGTGTATGTGGGACATGACGCCGAAGCTATGGGGCTAAAGCGAAGTTACAGCGTCATCCCGACGCCTGAACAGATCGCAGACATCGACTTTACCGACCACTCGACGCTGACTACTGCTGTGTGGGGCGTCAATGTCGCCTTCCTCGTCCTCGTCGCCATCATTGTTGCGCTTAGAATGTACACGAGGGCCTGCATCACCAGGCAATTCTTCGCCGATGACAGTAAGCGCAATTCCCGTACCAACTATCCTTGCGCAGTACCTGCATCTGCTTAAGGAAGACGTGCTAACCACCAGCGTTTCTACCCTCAGTCCTCACCGTCATGGCTGCGTCCAGCCTCTTCGTCTCCTGCGCCATGGCCTTGACTGGTAACATTCCCACGATCGCCCAGTGTGTTGATACAGACCAGGAGTTGACGTGAAATCCAGCCACCAAATACGGTCTCGGCCAGCATGTGTGGAACATCCCCTTCCCATTGTCCAATATCTTAGAGACCGTGAAATATTGCGTCCAGGTCCTGACCACCTCTCCCATTCCCTCGACAATCTAATGCTCAGTTTGTCTTTTTACTGACGTGGACCTGTAGTTCATGTTCGTGGCCCACGTCTTTTACGCGCTCGCCACGGCCTTCGCCAAACTCTCTATCATCACCTCGTACCTACGCATCTTCCCGAACGAGCGGCTCCGGATTACCCTGTATGTCACCGCCGCCGTCGTCGTCGGCCTCGGCATCAGCGCCGTCTGTGCCACCATCTTTCAGTGCCAGCCCATTCGTGCCGCCTGGGATTTCACCATCGAGGACGCTAAATGCTACCGTTTTGTCGACTTTCTCTACGCCAATGCCGCCATTAACATTGTCACCGATTTTGTCATCTGCCTCGCCCCGCTGCCGTGTTTCTGGAAGCTGAGGATCCCCGTGAGGCAGAAGTTGGTTGTCTCCTTTCTCTTCTGTATTGGATTCTTGTGAGTACCAATGCCACTACCCTCATAAAAGTGCCCTATATCAGGGAAGTAGAAGATTATTGACCATTGGGTATCATAGCGCCTGCATTGTGAGCATTGTCCGCCTCGCCTTTTTGCACGACCTCGAGGGAATCGACATCACATGTGAGCTTCATACCCCTCTGCCCCCTCTACCGCTCTGGGAGGCGCCGTCCAGGGGCCAACCTGGACATATATACGCATATATATTATACGGAGCTAACTTCGGCCTAGATAACCTGGTTACGCCGCTAAACTGGACCGTTATCGAATGCTCCCTTGGCATCATCTGTGTCTCAGTACCACCTATGCGCCCGCTCTTATCGCGACTCATCCCCAACTTCCTCCCGACCCACTTGTCGGCCGCGTCCGGCAAGTCAAAGGGGAGCCGGGCCCTACAGAGGACCCAGGAGGAGGTCCTCGAGGACATGAATAGAGAGCTAGACCGGCAGCTTAGGGAGTTTGGACGAGAGGCCCACGAAGTCCAGAAACCGACCACGTCGACGACAATGGAGGAGGGCTCGACTGTGGAGCTGACTGAGATGAGGGGCGACGAATTCCACTACGGCCACCACCACCATAAAGCAAGCGGGTCGGTGGGCACTTTCGACTTCGCTGAAAAGAAATGAGTACAACGTTTACCACACGCTCCCAAGTCCAACGACAAGTCGAGTGAGGCAGCGCCCAACACCTATCTCGTATATAACCCACCACACCTTGCCAAGTGAATTTCCCATGACACTACACCGCAGTCCCGACTGGGAAAACAAGTCACAAAACCAAGAATATACCCAAGCGTCAATTTTAGCTTCGCCGGCGGCGGCACTCGAGGCAAGAGTGTCTCCCGAGCACCACTTAGCCCTCAAGACCAGACACTCCCCTGTGGATCAATCTAGCTCGGCACAACTGACGCGTTCTAAAGCCGGAATTGAACGGGCAGATGATTTTATCATTGACCATAGCATGGCCCGAGAGGCTGGAATAGAGATGGGCAACGACATTATTTCGGTACTAGCACACCAACAGAATCAATTGTTCCCCATGTCTGCCTACACAAGCCGCAACCCAGGCCCGGCAACCTCGCCCTCACCCCCTTATCTTATCAGTGGAAGGACAAGAAGGATTAAACCCGAAGCACACACTAGTCCACCACGCACCACCCTAATGCCATAGCTCAAGGCAGCGGGCCCCACGGTCTACACTTGGTCGCGGCGCAATACCTGCATCCAGTCAGTAACCGGCACCAAGACATAGCTACTTCAATGAAGTGACTTACCCGTTACAGCACGGGCCGATGTACTGGTTATTGTTGTCATAGCAGTTGCCTACACGCCCCGTACAGTCAGCATACAACATCCTTCGGCGGGGGGTCGCATAACTGTTGGACAGTTCCTACTCACCATAAGTTGTGACACACATGCCCTCACAGCTTACCGCGGTGATGGGCTGTGGCGGCCCGACGACGACTTGGTTGAATGGGTTGTCGCCGTGACTGAGGCTATAGACAAGCGTCTTCTCGCCTGCGGTGGTGAATGTGCATAGAGGCGGGAAGTACTCAGGCGCGTCGATGATGTCGATCGCCAGATCGCTGTCTTGGGATCACGTTAGTTTTGGACACTACGGCGAAGAGTAGGATGTATGGGCATGGAACGTGTGTGTAAGACAGGGGTGGGAAGGGCATACTCGTTGGACGACTCACGCCGTCCGCGGGGAAAGTCATCTCGTACGAGGCGGGGCCAGCGTGGAAGACGAGATGGACGGTCTGAACATCATCCCTCGCCTCAACTGCGGGGTGTGCCAGCCCAAGACTAAGAGCAGCTGCGAGTGGGAGGAAGATCTTCATTTTTCTTGTTAAAATATGCTTGCTTGCGGTGCTAGGTACACTGAGATAACAGCCGTGTTTTGGAGTTGGTCCTGTTATTAGATTTCCTCTGGTTCCCAAAGGCCGTCATCATTGACATCTTATATAGAGACAAGCAAAGTAGGAAGGTTATACATAAGTAAGAAGGTTATACATGATTTCGAAGCATCCACCAATCAAGCGGCCAACCTGCGTTCGTGACGTGTGCAGGGAAATGTGCTCCCATGATCCTAGCGTCGTTCGAGGGAATACGAAGCTCTAGAACTCAACCAACCACACCAAATCCTTGTTTAGGCTCGGATAACATCCCAATCACCTGAGATCAGCACAGTCGGGCGTCTTGGCAGCTGAAGTTGGGGACGGGAAATGGTGGGAGGAAAGCCGGCTCAAGTGTTGATCACCCCACCAATCTTTCGCTTGAGCCGTGCACTCTTCCCGCTTCGTGTCACGAAAGCTTTACATGTATTTTTAGATGCCCTCAAGGCGAGCGACACACTCCATATTGCCGTCCCGTTCAGTTTGCTCTGGGTGGTGGAGAACGAGTTTTATGGGATTGTAGTCCCGGGGTTGGGACAGCCGGGTAGGCCGTCGTCATTTTTCAGAATCAGTGCCAGAGTTCTTGTATATCCTAGGCTTGGCTCCACGCAGCGATTGAGATCCCTTGGTCAGAAAATCGCACCAGTGGCGATGTTGGTGTTCGCCAGCGTTACATTCCCCCGTCTTACGCCTACTGTCCCGCCACGCCCTATGGATGGAGCACCCTTCAGGGTCCTTCGGTAGCACCCGACAATTCGAGGCCAACCCGAGGCTGGGAAGCATCATTTAGCTGCATCTCGCTTCTGCTACATTCTGGAGAGTTGACACCCCCATTCTTCATGGTTAGATAGCTGAATAAAAGCGATAGGAGTTGTCGCTCTCGCTGAGTATATAACGGCCTGAGGATAATCGACTAATTCTCAGATACCCAAAAGTCTCTAAAGCTCCACAACACTCGTCATAACTCATAATGAATGGAGGAGGCGAAAGTACGCAAAAGATACACGAACTGACGTATAAGAAGCGAAAAAGGTGGGGGGACGAGTGGTAACGACACGCCGCAAGATCAACTGCCCAAGTGTGGTAAGAAGCTCGATCTAAACTGCCCAGATGTCATCCCTGAGACAAGGATGGATCTCAAGAAGCTCAGCACCCCTGAATGATTACCCTCTTTGCTCGACGTGAGAATGGTGAATCGTTTTCTCTTCTCAACTCAAATGGCTCGACGGCGTCCTGGGAAGCAACATAACCCTCGGGTTAACACTTTCAAATGACAAGACCTACAACGTGGTAGGAAACCAGTGGAAACTCGCCCATAAAATTGTTGTCATCCACTTCAGCATAGTCTAGCTAGGGGTAAGGCCTCTTCCACATGATGATGTTGTAAATAGCCAATAGCAGCCCAAAGAAAGAGCTTTCCCTTCATATGAGATTCGCACATCTATTCCCACTTGGAGCTGAGTCCTCAACGAGAGGGCCGCCAGAATCTTCGAGCTTCACACAGAGGCCGCCGAAGACGAAGAAGTTGGTACCGGATAGACTGCACCATAGAACGCCACATGAGTGCATGTGACTCAACACCATGGCCGTGTCTAGAGCCATCCGTAGGGGGTGCTGTAGGGGAGGTGGGATATGGTGTTTGTGTATGCGCGGGGGGAATACCCTGGAGGAGCGACCTCTGCATAAAAGGAGGGGACGCTAACGTGAAATTCTTCAACGCCGAAGCACGTCAGAATATTACGGTTCTTGCCGAGGCACCCTGTAGACGGTAGCCTCGTAGATTAGGCGCACGAAAGTCGTGATTGAAGACGAGGTTGGTGTCAACCCAGACCTAGCATACCCCTAACACCCCGTTAGAATGGTCTCGTGGTTGATGGTGGTTACATTGTTTACTGTGCCAACCCCTCTGGCCTTCG
>Ga0164242_10002024_pt1 | contig 23586 bp, 19 predicted proteins | sample OricomgcompostMG_FD_108783 | JGI IMG/M metagenome (GOLD analysis project Ga0164242, IMG submission 108783) | Miracle-Growth compost microbial communities from Emeryville, California, USA - Original compost - Miracle growth compost (MG) ...
CTGCAGCAGCTTGGTCAGCTCGGCGGCGAAGGCCGCCTTCGCGTCGTCGACCGTCCGCGTACCGGTGTGCTGCACCGCGTAGGCGTGCTGCGCGAGGAAGCGGTACAGGTTCGGATGCGCGTCGATCCAGCTCAGGTGCTGGTCGATCGCCGCCGAGATGACGTGGCGCGCCGAGCCGCCGCTCGCGAGGCCGGCCCGGATCTGCTCGCCCACCTCCGCGGCCGCGTGCCGGCAGACGGCGAGGTCCAGGGCGTCCTTGTCCTCGAAGTGGCGGTACACGTGCGTGCGGGGGACGCCGGCCTTCTCGGCGACCTGCGCGGTGACCGCGTCCGGGCCGAACTCCTCGATCGCGGCGACCGCGGCGGCGATGATCGTCTGGCGGCGCTCGCGTCGGTGGACGTCCCATCGAGTGGAGCGTCCGTCCCGGATCACCGCCTGCGCCATGACCGAAGCCTAGCGCTCCGGGACGCGGCGGCTTAACACGTTTCATGTGACAGCTTGTCAACCACAATGGTTACTGCTACATGTTGTGTCAGGTAAACCTGTGGCGGCGGACACACCGTCGGAGAGGTGGGCACATGACCGCAGTGCGCAACGACCGCACGCCCCGCGGCGGCGACCGGCGCGAGCGGACGGCGCAGCGGTTGCTCGCCTCGTCCTCGGCGAACTCCTACGACCCGGACCTCGACATCGACTGGGACGCCCCGGTCGAGGACGGGCTCGCGTTCCTGCCCTTCGAGCGGGTATCGCTGTACGGCACGAGGCTCTGGGACGAGCTCACCGACCAGCAGCGCATCGAGCTGTCGCGGCACGAGCTGGCGAGCATCGCGGGCACCGGGCTGTGGTTCGAGATCATCCTGATCCAGATGCTGGCGCGCTATGCCTACCACCGCGATCCGCAGTCAGCGCACACGCAGTACGCGCTCACCGAGATCGGCGACGAGACCCGGCACGTGATCATGTTCGCGAAGGCGATCGAGCGGATGGGCGTGCCGACCTACCGGCCACCGGCGTTCGTCCATCACCTCGCCCGGCTGTACAAGGCGACCGCGCGCGGGACGGCCGTGTTCGCGCCGGTGCTCGTCGCCGAGGAGATCACCGACCGCATCCAGCGCGAGACGATGCGCGACGAGTCGATCCATCCGCTGATCCGGATGGTCAACCGCATCCACGTGGTCGAGGAGGCCCGGCACGTCCGCTTCGCCCGCGACGAAATCGCCCGGCTGATGCCGCGGCTGGGCCCGGTGCGCACGCTCGTCAACAACACGGCGGCGGCGATCGTGTCGGCGTTCGTGATCAGCGTGCTGATGAACCCCGAGGTCTACCGGGCGGTGGGCCTCGATCCCCGCGAGGCGGCCCGGGTCGCCCGCGCGAACCCGCACCACCGCGAGACGCGGCGCTGGATGGCGGAGAAGATCATGGCCTTCCTCGACGAGCAGGGCATGGTCACCTGGTCGTCGCGACCGATCTACCGGCTCGTCCACCTGCTCTGAGCAGTCGCGAGCTGAAATGGACGATCCCCGAGCCACTTCCGCGACCGCTGAGGTCGGGGTCGGCTGGACGGGCCGACGGCTCGGGGACCGGGTGGTTGCCTGGTACTTGCTCGCCGCTCGAGGTCTCGACGACTGATCGGGACCAGGCGGAGCGGGCAATGGCCACGCGCGTCCGTCGTTGGAGCGGCTAGCTGGCAGCCACCTCACGTGTCCGAAGCGTATTCAACTCTGGACCACCTCCTTTCCCGTGTACCTCCACGGTACGACCGTGATCGCTGCCGCGGCAACGCGTTTTGGAGTCGGTCAGAATCCGCACAGCGCGCGGACGGTCCGGTCGATCTCGGGGTTGCGGACGCGCGCCTTGCCGTCGAGTTCGACGACGTCGACCGGCCCGCGCACGCTGCCGATCAGCCAGACCAGCTCGGCGGCGTGCAGGTCGTCGACCGTGGCCAGCGTCGAGGCCGTGTCGAAGCCGGCCGAGGCGGCGCGCTCGAACAGCAGTTGCTGGGTGGTGCCGCCGAGGATGCCGGTGCCCTCGAGCGGGGTGGTGTGCAACGTGCCGTCGGCGAGCCAGACCACGGTTCCGGTCGGCGATTCGAGGACGTGACCGTCGTGGGTGACAAACAGCGCGTCGTCGGCGCCCCGCCGGGCCGCCTCGCGCTGCGCCGCCATGTTCACCGCGTACGAGAGCGTCTTCACGCCGCCGAGCAGCCACGGCGTGCCGGCGAAGGAGTCGGCGTCGAAGCCCCGGTCGAGGGTGATCACCGTGAGGCCGTCCCGGCGCTGGCGCGGATAGTCGGCGGGCAGCGGGCTGATCGTCAGATAGCCGGTGGGTTCGCTGCCGTCGCCGGTGCCGCGGGTGAGGACGAGCTTCATGCCGGCCTCGCGCTCGGGCGAGCCGGCCCATGCCGAACAGGCCTCGGCCACCAGCCGCAACCAGGCCGCGCGGTCGAAGTCGAGCGCCAGCGCGTCGGCCGAGCGGGCCATCCGGTCGAGGTGGGCGTCCAGCTTGGCGACGGCGGCCGTGCCGTCGTCGGACACTAGGACGCGGCAGCCCTCGAAGCAGCCGTCGCCGCGGGTGACACCGAGATCGTCCCCGCGCAGGATCGGGGTGTCCGGGTCGACGAGCCCCCGGCCGAGGACTGCAAGCACACTGACCGGCACGGCGCCACGATACCTACGATGGAGGCGATGGCCGCTCACCTGCACGAGCACGCGAGGTCCGCCGAGGCGCCCGACCTCGCCGATCGGCTGCGCTCGCGCGGCCTGCGGATGACGCCGCAGCGCGAGCAGGTGCTCGACGCGGTGCGTGCGCTGCAGCACGCCACTCCGGAGCAGGTCGCCGAGGCGGTTCCCGAGGTCGACCTGACTACGGTCTACCGGACGCTGGACCTGCTCGAGGAACTCGGGCTGGTGCGGCACACCCACCTCGGTCACGGCGCGCCGTCCTACCGACCGGCCGAGGACGACCACATCCACGTCGTGTGCCACCACTGCGGCGCGGTCCTGGACGCACCGGCCGACCTCGTCGATGCGCTGGCCGCGCGGCTGGCCGACGAGCGGGGCTTCGTGCTCGACCGGGCGCACTTCACCGTGTTCGGCAGCTGTGCGCACTGTACGTCTGGGTCGTCCAGCGCGTCCGGGTCGTCGGGCGCGTCCGGGGAACAAACCACCGATCGAGGGCGATGACCTTTACGTGACCGTGCATCTCGGCCTTCCCGACAATGCCGTCCCCGCTCCGGGCGTGGACGCCGCGATCGCCTGGCACTACGGCGACCCGCTGCGCGAACAGCGTGCGCTCGCGACCCGCGCCGGTGTCGTGGACCGCTCCAACCGGGACGTCCTGCAGGTCAGCGGCGTCGACCGGCTGGCGTGGCTGCACACGATCTGCAGCCAGCACCTGTCCGCGCTCACCGACGGCGACACGACGCAGGCGCTCGTCCTCTCCCCGCACGGCCACGTGGAGCAGCACTGGCAGGTCAGCGAGCTCGGCGGAACCGTCTGGGTCGACACCGAGCCGGGCGCGTCCGCGACGGTGCTCGACTACCTGACCAAGATGCGGTTCCTGAAGCGGGTCGAGCCGGTGGACGTCTCGGCCGACTGGGGTGTGCTCTCGCTGGGCGGGCCTGCCGCCGACGAGGTGCTGGCCGCCGCCGGACTGCCGGTTCCCGCGCCGGGACGCGCGGTCGCGCTCGAGTCGGGCGGGCTGGTGCGGCGGCTGGACGCGTCCGTGCCGGCCGACCTGATCGTGCCGCGAGCCGCGGTGCGGGCAACGATGGCTGCGCTGGTCGAGGCCGGTGCCGTCGCTGTCGGGTCGTGGGCGTACGAGGCACTGCGTGTCGAAACCCGCCGGCCGCGGCTCGGCTTCGAGACCGATCACCGCACGATCCCGCACGAGGTCGGCTGGATCGGCAGCGCCGTCCATCTGAACAAGGGCTGCTATCGCGGCCAGGAGACCGTCGCCCGGGTGCACAACCTCGGTCGCCCGCCGCGCCGGCTGGTGCTGCTGCACCTAGCCGGCGAGTCCGACGAGCTGCCTGAGCCGGGCACGCCGGTCGAGCTGGACGGGCGTCCCGTCGGCTTCCTCGGCACCGCCGTGCACCACTACGAACTCGGCCCGATCGCGCTGGCCGTGATCAAGCGTTCGGCCACCGACGGGCTCTCCGTCGGCGGCGCGCCGGTGGGCGTCGAGGAGTAGCCGCAGCCCCTCCGCCGGCGTGGCCGACCTGCCCATATCGGCGATCGCAAGTTGTCCGTATCCTTTGCCGTGATCATCCGTTGATCCATGTGGAGAGGAGGCGGCAATGCGCGGCTTCACGAAGATTTCCGTCGTCGGCACGGTGGCGTTGCTCGTCGGCGCACTGGTCGGCCTGCTGCAGGCCGGGTCCGCCTCGGCGGCGGGCTACCCGGTCACCACCTGCGCGAGCCTCTCGGTCAGCACGACCACCCCACATGTCGGCGAGCAGATCACCGTCGGCGGCAAGAACTTCAACGCCGGTGACTCGGTCACCCTCGTGCTGACGCCCGCGGGCGCGACGCTCGGCCATGTGACCGCCAACGCGTCCGGCTCCTTCACCACGCGCGTGCGGATGCCGTCCGGCTCGACGGGCCCGCAGAAGATCGTCGCCGAGGGCGCGACGGTCACCTGCAGCATCAGCCCGATCGGCCTCCAGGTCGCCTCGGCGGGCAACAACGGCGGCCAGCCCGGCGGGCACGGCACCGGCTCGGGCCACAACGGTGGTTCGGGCGGCGGCAACGGCTCCGGTTCGTCCGGCGGTCACACCCCGTTCTTCACCGGTGTGAACTCGCTGCTGCTGATCATCGTCGCCGCGGTCCTCATCGGCGGCGGCGCCCTGATCGCGCGCGGTGGCCGTCGCCGCCGCGCCGCCGCGTAACCGACCGTCCGCGCACGCCCGATCACGTTTGTGTTCGGTCTGCCCGGGTGAGCCGTGCTCAGGCGGTCGGACCGAACACAAACGTGATCACGACCTCGCGCTGACGACGACTGCGGCGGCGGACGCGCCCGCGGCACCCGCCGGCACCGTGCCCACAGCGAGAGGGGCGTGACCAGACAGCCTGGTCACGCCCCTCTCGAGCGTTGCGGTCGCTTAGACCGACACCGGTTCCCGCTCGGGAGCGGTGCCGGGGTCGGGCGTCCAGCCGTCCTCCTCGTCGGCCGGCTCGACCGACACCCGCGGGGTGATCCGGTCCAGCCACTTCGGGAAGTACCAGTTCGCCTTGCCGAACAGGTGCATCAGTGCCGGGACGAGCACGGTGCGCAGGATGAACGCGTCGATGAAGATCGCGCTCGCCAGGCCCAGGCCGATCAGCTTGACCACCCGGTTGTCGCCGAGCAGGAAGCCGCCGAAGACGCAGATCATGATGATCGCAGCCGCGGTGATGATGCCGCCGGTCTCGGCCTGGCCCACGCTGATCGCACGCCGGTTGTCGCGGGTGTGCACCCACTCCTCGTGCATGCGGCTGACCAGGAACACCTGGTAGTCCATCGACAACCCGAACAGGATCGCGAAGAACAGCACCGGGGCGAAGGCCTCGATAGGCCCGCCCTTTCCGATGCCTAAGGCCTCCGCACCCCAACCCCACTGGAAGATCGCGACGATCACGCCGAAGGACGCCCCGGCCGCGAACAGGTTCATCACCGCTGCTGTCGCCGGGACCAGCAGGCTGCGGAACGCGATCATCAGCAGCAGGAACGACAGCAGCACGACGGCGCCGATGAACAGCGGCATCTTGCTCGACAGGACGTGGGTGAAGTCGACGTACACGGCGGTCTGGCCGTACACGTAGATGTGTCCACCGGTGCCGTCGTAGATCTGCGGCAGGACGTTCTTGCGCAGGTCGTTGACGAGCTGAGTCGTCTTCGCGTCCTCGGGCGAGGTCGTCGACTTGATCGACACGATGTCGAGCGTCGGCGTCAGCGGCTTGGGCAGAGCGAACACGCTCGACGGGTCGACGTACTGCACCGAGCCCACCCGGTCCTTGGTCTCCTGGGCCAACTGCACGGCGTTCGGCCCACTCGTGATCAGCGTGATCGTCGAGTTGTAGCCGACGCCGAAGCCCTTGGCCACCAGGTCGTAGCCCTTGCGGGTCGTCGTGTTCGCCGGGTCGTTGCCCTGGTCGGCGTGGCCCATCCGCATCGAGAAGAACGGGATCGCCAGCAGGATGATGATGCCGCCGGCAACCACGCTGTAGATCGACTTCTTCGAGGCGAGGTGACCGGACCAGCGCGTCCAGAACCCGGCGCGCTCGCGCGGGACATACGTGCCCGCCCGCACGGCCTTGCGCTGCTTGCGGGGCAGCACCTTCAGGCCGAGGAAGCTCAGCAGCGCCGGCAGCAGGGTCAGCGACGCGAGCATCGTCAGGCTGACCGCGACCGCGACGCCGATGGCCATGCCGTAGAAGAAGTTCACACCCAACGCGATCAGGCCGAGCATCGCGATGCACACCGTCGTGCCGGCGAACAGCACGGCACGGCCGGACGTGTTGATCGCGAGCTGGATCGAATCCTTCACGCTCATGCCGCGCAACAGGTTGCGCCGGTGCCTGGTCACGATGAACAGCGCGTAGTCGATGCCGACACCGATCACCATCAACTGCGCGAGCTCGGGCGTCACGTTCGAGACGCTCATCGCGTGGGTCAGGATGCCGATCAGGCCCAGGCCGCTGAACAGCGCCGCCACCGCGCTCGCCAGGGGGAGCGCGACCGCACCGGCCGTGCGGAACACCAGGCCGAGGATGATGAACGCCGCGATGAAGCCCAGCAGCTCCGGTGAAATGCCGGACTGGGACGATCCCTCGCCCTCGAACGCGTCACCGGTGAACTCGACCTGCAGGTGGCTGCTGCGCAGCTTGGTCAACTGGTTGTAGACGTTGTCGATGGCGCTCTGGTCGTACTTGCCGCCACCGGCGAAGGTGATGTCGACCAGCCCGATGCTCGGATGCGTGGTCGAGACCATCTTCGGATTGGCGGCGCTGGGGTCGAGCGTGCCTTGACCGTTGGCGCACACGATCGAACCCCAGGCGCTGTCGATCTGCACGACCTTCTCACCGCACAGCTTCTGCAGCGCGGGTACGACGCCGGCCGGCGGCTGCTTGACGGTGCTCCCGTCGAGCGTGTGCAGCACCATCAGACCGTCGATGCCGTTCTGGTTGTCCTGGTGCGCCGAGCTGAGCAGGTTCGAGACCGTCTGGGTCTCGGTGTGCGGCAGCTTGAACTCGTCCTTGTAGTTTGCCCCGCCGAGCGAACTCGAGATCACCTGCGCGATCGCGATGAACGCGATCCAGCCGGCGATCACGAGCCACCGCTTTTCGATGGCAAAGCGGGCGATCGTTTTCACAACACTTCTCCCGGTAATCGATCTTCTGCAGCGTCGTAGAGCCTGTCGCACCGGACCTGCCCGCCGCATCGGGTGGGCTCCCTGAGACCACCCTGATTCCCGACCCCGAGACGGGTCGGCGATCGTGATCAGAACCTGCCGTGCTGGCACCGGGCTGGTACCGAGCTGGCAACGTCGTATCGGCGGCTGGGGTTCCCGGCGTCAGCGGACGTGACGAGGGTCGCGCCGGTGCTGCTTGCATCTGCTAGCAGCCTGCTAGCACAATGGAACGCGTGATCGTCGAGAATCCCAAGGAACAGGCCAAGCGCGGCAGTGCCGCGATCGGTGAGTTCATCCGCGAGCAGCGCGAGCAGGCCCACGTCTCGCTGCGCCAGCTGTCCCGGCTGGCCGGGGTCTCGAATCCGTACCTGTCGCAGATCGAGCGGGGCCTGCGCAAGCCCAGCGCCGACATCCTGCAGCAGATCGCGAAAGGGCTGCGCATCTCGGCCGAGCAGCTCTACGTGCGGGCCGGCATTCTCGAGGCCCGGCTCGGCGATCCGGAGGTCATCGCGGCGATCCTCGCCGACGAGGGCCTCGCCGAGCGCCAGAAGCAGGTGCTCGTCGACATCTACGAATCGTTCCGCCGCGAGAACGCCCAGGCGGGATTCCCTGTCGCCACGGACGGCCAGCACGACGAACCGTCGGTCGACCCGGCCATCGGTCAGTAGTCCACAGTCGACAGCCGGGCTGTAGATCCCGCCGCTGTCGAGTCATTCGTCCTCGACACCAGTCGACACATTAAGGAAGTGACGTCATGTCCATCGCCAGCGACATCCGTTCCTACGCCGACTCCGCCGTCGCGCAGGGCAAGCAGGTCCTCGACCAGGCGCAGGCTCAGCTCAACGGCGTGACCGACCAGGCCAACGGCCTCGTCGGCAAGATCACCGGCACCGCGCGGGGCAACGTCGTCGGCCTCGGCGCCAAGGCGACCGACGCGTACGGCGAGTTCGTCCAGCAGGCGGAGAAGGCCGTCAATTTGCCGGCGATCAAGGCCGCGGTCGAGCCGTACCTCGCCCAGGCCCGCGAATACACGAACGGTGTCACCGACCGGGCGACCGGCCTGCTCGACACCGTCAAGGGTGACAAGCGCGTCGCTCGCGTCCTCGCCACCACGGAGGCGCTCTCGGACGCGGTCGTCGAGACCGTCAACGAGCGCGTCCTCAAGCCGGTCTCCACGCTGCGTGGCGGCAAGCCGGTCACGCTGCCGACGACGCACGCCGCGACCCGCCCGGCGCCGAAGCCGGCTGCGACCAAGCCGGCCGCGACCAAGCCCGCCGCGACGAAGCCGGCGACGAAGGCCACCGCGACGAAGCCGGCAGCGAAGGCGAGCGCCACGAAGAGCACCGCCGCCACGCCGGCACCGGCCAAGAAGGCCGCCGCCGCGAAGAAGCCGGCCGCCAAGAAGGCCTGACGGCCCGACGCGCAACGACCTTCCCCCGGCAGCTGCCCGGCACCGACTCGGTGCCGGCAGCTGCATGTCCGGCGGCATTGTCCGGCGGCGTAGTCGGCGCGGTCCGGCCGCGCGTCGCCTAATCTGAACGCGTGTACGTCGTCAACGAGCTCTACACCTGGACCGACCTCATCCTCTTCTACGGAGCGGTCGTCCTGCGGGTGTGGGCTCTCGTCGACTGCGCCTCGCGCAAGGCCGCGGCGTTCCCCGCGGTGAACAAGCTGACCAAGCCGGCGTGGCTGACGATCCTGGTGATCTCGGGCTTCCTCGGCAGCTACTTCGGCCAGCCCGATCTCGGCGGCACGCTCAGCATCTGGTCGCTCGTCTCGACGACGATCGCGGCGGTCTACCTCGCCGACGTGCGCCCGGCCGTCCGCGAGATCACCGGCGGCCGCTGACCGGCGTCCGCCCCGGCGGACGCGCGCCACGCGGTCGCCAGCCCGTCCATCAGCTCGTCCCCGCTCGGGGTGGAGCGTTCGTCGAGCAGCCACTGCACCGCGAGCCCGTCGCACACCGCGATGACGAACGACGCGATCGCCGCGCACCGCGGGTCGTCGGGCGCGGTGCCGTCGCCGAGTGATTCCGCGACCCGCTCGGCCACCATCGCCCGTACCCGCTGCAGATGGGCGGCCAGCTGGGCGTGCAGCTCGGGCTCACGCTGCGCCTGGGCGAGTGCCTCGACGTAGGCACGCAACACCGGGCCGCTGCGCGGCAGCGTGTCGAGCACCGTCGACCAGGTGGTCCAGGCGCGCTGGATCGGGGTGGCGTCCGGGTCGGCCATCACCAGGTCGGCGAGATTCGCCGCCCACTCCTCGAACGCCGCCTCGATGGCGGAATTGAGCAGCGCCGCCTTCGAGCCGAAGTGGTAACCGATGCTCGCGAGGTTCGTTCCGGACGCCGCGACCAGGTCGCGCGCGGTGATGTGGGCGTAGCCGCGCTCCTCGAGCAGTCGGCGCGCGGCCGCGAGCAGTTGTTCGCGATGTCCCACGTGGCGAAGCGTAGACCGACCCCCTAGACGTTCGTCTTATACAAATGTATAAATCGGAGGAGACCCCATCCGGCGGACGGAGCGAGACCGTGGCCCTCACCGAGCGATTCGTGGTGCAGCGCGAGCTGCCGACCCGCCTCGACCTCCCGCCCGGGCCGAAGCTGCCACCGCCGCTGCAGACCGTCCTGTTCCTCGCCCTGCGCACCTGGATCTCGCCGCGGTGGCAACGCCGCTTCGGTGACGTCTTCTCGGTGCACCTCGCTCCGGCGGGGCGCGGCGTCGTGCTGACCCGGCCGGAGGACATCCGCGAGGTCTTCGCCGGCAAGCCGGACACGTTCCACGCGGGGGAGGGCAACGCGATCCTCGGCCCGATCATGGGCGAGCACAGCGTGCTCCTGCTCGACGAGGACGCGCACCTGGCCGCGCGCAAGCGGGTTATGGCGGCGTTCCACGGCGAGGCGACCAGCACGTGGGGCGCGGTGATCGAGCAGCTCGCGGCCGACCGCGTGGCCGAGTGGCCGGTGGGCCGGGCGTTCGCGGTGCACCCGCACATGAACGACATCAGCCTCGAGGTGATCCTGCAGATCGTCTTCGGGGTGACCGACGAGCAGCGCCTGGACCGGTTGCGGCCGTTGCTGCAGCGGCTGGTGCGCATCGGCCCGCTGACGTTCCTCGGTTGGCTGTACCCGCGGCTCGAGCAGGTGGGCCCCTGGCGACGCTTCCGCGAACTGCGCGAGCAGACCGACCGCGAGCTCTACGCCGAGATCGCCGACCGCCGGACCCAGCCGGACCTGGACGCGCGGACGGACGTGCTGTCGAAGCTGCTCGTCGCCGACCCGTCGCAGTCCGACGCGGAGCTGCGCGACCACCTCGTGACCCTGCTGCTCGCCGGGCACGAGACCACCGCGTCCACGCTCGCGTGGGCCTTCCACGACCTGGCGCGCGACCCCGCGGTGCAGGCGCGGGTGCGCCGGGCCGCCGACGAGGGGGACGAGCGCTACCTCGAAGCGACGGTGAAGGAGGTCCTGCGGCGCCGGCCGGTCATCGGCTCGGTGGCGCGCCGGCTGAACAAGCCCGCGCGCGTGGCCGGGTACGACCTGCCCGCCGGTGTCGTGGTGTTCCCGTCGATCGTGCTCGTCCACCGGTCGTCCGGGCTGTATCCGGACCCGACGCGGTTGCGCCCCGAGCGGTTCCTGGACGGTGCGCCCCCGCCGCCCGCCACCTGGATCCCGTTCGGCGGCGGGATCCGGCGCTGCCTGGGCGCCTCGCTCGCGACCGTCGAGGCGACCGCCGTGCTCAAGGCGGTGCTGCAGCGGGTGACGCTCGAACCTGCGGGACGTCCCGAATGGTCGAAGACCCGCAACATCACGACCGTGCCGGCGCGCGGTGCCCGGGTGATCAGCCGCCCGCGCTGACCGGCTGCGGCTGCGGGTCGTCGGTCGCCTGCCGCTCGCGCACCACCGCGCGCACGACCACGACGGCGCCGCACAGCACGAGCGCGACCGCGGCGGTCGCATCGGTCAGCCACGTCGGCAGGTCGGGCGACTGCAGGAAACAGCCCGCCACCGACAGCGCGACGATGCAGTCGCGCACGGCGTCGCGCGCGGTCGCGGCCAGGACGAGCACACCCCACAGCAGGAACCAGGGATAGAGCACCGGCGCGAGCAGCCCGCCCGCCAGCAGCGCGTAGCCCACGGTGCGCTCGATCGGCCGGCGCCGGACGGTGATGAGCAGATAGCCGATCGCCGTGACCGCGGCGGCCAGCGCGGCGACCCGTCCACCCACCGCGAGATCGTCGAAGGACGCCGCCGGCACGATCCAGGACACGACGTCGCTGAGCAGACAGGCCGGCGCGAACGGCGTGTGGTCGTGCGTGAGCCGGTCCAGGTTCAGCCGCCAGTCGGTTCCGTGCGGCACGGCCAGCGTGGCCAGGACGAGCACGACGGCAACCACGAGGACGTCCCGCGCGAACCGGCGCCAGGACGGCCGCACCGAGCCGAACGCGTGCACGGCCACCAGGGCGAGCACGGCCACGAACGCGATCTGCTCGAACCCGGCAGCCACCGTCGCGACCGCGACCGCCGCGGGCCACCGTCCGCGCCTCGCGAGCACGAGCGCGCCCAGCACCAACGCGACGGTCAGCGAGTCGAGGTGGCACGCGCCGACGATGTACAGCAGGACTGCGGGATTGAGCACGATCAGGCCGAGGACGAACGGACGCTGCGAGCCCGCGAGCTCGAGCGCCAGGATCCCGCAGACGACCACGGCGACGGCGGCGACCGCGCGCAGCAGCAGTACCGCGGCCACCACGTTCCCGGTGCCGACCGAGACGACGAGGTGGTGCAGCAGCAGGCTCATCGGCCCGGAAGCGCTGCGCACGCTGCGATCGCCCGGGTCGATCGCCTCGACCACGCGTCGCGCACCGAGAGCAGTGGCGGCGTGGTGGTACGGGCTCAGCCCGTCGCGCAGCAGCAGCCCGTCGGACACCGAACCGAACACGTCGGTAGAGAACAGCGGCGGGCCCACCAGGAACGGCGCGGCCCACACCCCCCCGAGGAACCAGATCGAGCCCAGCGAACGCTCCCACCGGCGCAGTCCGGCCAGGGCCAGCAGCCACAGCGCGACGAGACCAGCCGTCGCGGCGACGAGGACGACCGCGGCGATGCGGTGGTTGCCGCCGTAGCCCGGCCGCGGTGACAGGCCGAGCCACAGGTCGTAGGGCACCGCCGACGGCGCCGCCCCGACGCGGGCGCCGGCCACCATGACCACGACCGAGCAGACCAGTCCCGCGACCGCCAGCGCGAGGACCGGGCGCGCGGCGAGCCACGCCCGGGCCGCGTGGAACGCCCGGAGCGCGAGTTCGACGAGCTCGTCCATGAGGTGGTCGGCGACCTCCGGGTCGTGGGGACGGAGCTGGGCGACTCGTTCTTACACGACGCGTCCGCCTGGAATTCGGTGCGGGAGGCGCCCGGCGGGGTGCGGACGGGTATATTGTCTAGTAATCCGGTCGACAAGGCTGGTGTGCAGGTCTCAACCGCGGACGGGCGATAGCCGGTCCGCAGGGACGGGGAGGTTCCGATGTGCAGCTGTTGTGCGTGCCGACCGGGTCAGGTGCGGCGATGACGACCCCTGCGGTCGTCGCGATCGTCGGTGCCGGGGCGAGTGGCACGCTCACCGCGGCGCATCTCGCTCGCGCCGCGCACACCGCCGGCCGCTGCGTCCGGATCCTGCTGTGCGACCCGGACGATGCCGGCCGCGGGCTCGCGTACGCCACCACCGATCCCCGCCACCGGCTCAACGTGGCCGCCAAGGGGATGACTGCCTGGCCGGACGACCCCGAGCACTTCGTCCGCTGGCTGCGGCGCCACGTCGCGGTCGACTTCCCTGCTACCGGGTTCGCGCCGCGGCAGCACTACGCCACCTACCTGCGTCACGTCCTGGACGATACGGTCGCCGCCGCACCGCGGGTAGAGCTCGAGCACGTCCGGCTGCGGGTCACCGACGTCCGTCCGCAGGGACGGCGGTTGCGGCTGACCCTGGCCGACGGCACCAGCCGACCGGTCGACTCCGTGGTCCTCGCGCTCGGCCACGGCGTGCCGGCCGTCGACTGGGCACCTGCCGAGCTGCGTCGCTCGCCGCGCTTCGTCGCCGACCCGTGGCGCACCTCGTCCTGGCCGATCGTGCCCGCCGGCGGCGAGGTCGTGCTCGTCGGCGCCGGGCTGACGATGGCCGACATGGCGACCCGGTTCGGTCGGGACGGCGTGCGCGTCCACGTCGTGTCGCGGCACGGCATGGCGCCGCTCGCCCATGCGGCCGAGCCGGCGACGCCGGTCGTGCCGGACGGCCTGGTGCCGGACGTCCCGGTCGGGCTGGCCGAACTGCGCCACCGGGTGTTCGACCACCTGCGCGCGGTGCGCGCGAGCGGCGGAGACTGGCGTGAGGCGATCGACGGACTACGCCCACATGCAGCCGAGCTGTGGAACGCGCTCGACTGCGACGCGCGAAAGGACTTCATTCGCACCGCTGCCCGTCGCTGGGACCGCGTGCGGCACCGGGTCGACCCGTCGCTCGCGAAGTGGCTCGAGGAACGCGAGGCGGACGGCTCGCTGCGCGTGCACGCCGGCGGCGTCGTCGGCGCAGTCGAGCGTGACGACGCCGTCGAGGTGCGCCTCGCCGACGGCGGGACGGTCCGTGCCGCCGCTGTGGTCAACTGCACCGGCGCGGGGGTCGGGGTGCGCGCGAGCGAGGACCCGCTCGTCATGAACCTGCTCAACGCGGGCACGGCGCGACCGGGTCCGCTCGACCTGGGCTTCGCGACCGAGGCGGACGGCCGGCTCGCCGGGTCGCACGCCGCCATCTGGACGATCGGCCCGCTGCGCCGCGGCGAGCTGTGGGAGTCGACCGCGATCCCCGAGATCCGGGTCCAGGCCGCCGAGCTCGCCCAGCACGTCCTGGCGGCGCTACCGACGCCCGGCACCGAGCGGCGCGTCCGCGACCCCTACGGCCTGCCGCTGACCGCGACCCGCGGCGCGGCCGAGGCCTATCTCGCCGCGCTCGGGCGGATCCTGCGCGTCCAGTCCGGCGCCGAGGAGCTGGTCGCCGCCGCCGTCGAGGCCGATCCCGAGTTCGCCCTCGGTCATGCCGTCCAGGCGCTGCTCGGCGTCGAGTGGGGCGCCGACGTCGACGTCGACGCGTCCCTCGACCGGGCACACCGACACGTCGGCCGAGCGGACGAGCGCGAGCGCCGGTTCGTCGAGGTGGCGACCGCTCGGGTCCGGGAGCCGGGCGCGCGCTCGGCCGCCGCGCTGCTCGCCTACATCCACGCCTATCCCGAGGACGCCCTCGCGGTCAGCATCGCCGTGCCGACGATCGCGTTCGGTGGCGCGACCGAGATCCCGGCCGAGGCGTGGGCCTTGGTCGAGGGCCTCGCGCCGGCGTACGGGGACAACTGGTGGTGGCAGGGCCTGATGGCCTTCACCCGCCAGGAGCAGAACCGCTTCGACGAGGCACGCGAGCTGGCCGAACGTGCCCTCGCCGTCGAGCCCGAGGCGGGTCACGCGGTGCACGCGAAGGCGCACGTCCATTACGAGACCGGCGACCACGCCGCGGGACTCGCCTGGCTGGACGCCTGGATCGACTCGTCCGGCGCACGGGCAGCGCACGGCGCGCACTTCTCCTGGCACGCGGCGCTGCACGAGCTGGCGCTGGGCGACGACCGCGCGGTGGCCCGGCGCTACGCCGCGCAGCTCGCGCCGCCGACGGTCACCGGTGTGCGTGCGCTCGTCGACTCCGCGTCGCTGCTGTGGCGCGGCTACACGATCGGCGCGTGGGACCGTGCGGACGTCCGGCCCGTCCTGGACGCGGTGTCACCGGCGCTGCTCGCCGACCCGCCGACACCGTTCGTCGCGCTGCACGCCGCGGTGGCACTCGCCGCGGCGGGCGACTGCCGCGGTCTGGCCGCGTTGCGCCGCCGGGCCGCGGCCCGCGATGAGGACGTGTTCCGGCGGACGGTCGCACCGCTGGCGGACGCACTCGCCGATCTCGTCCACGGCGACGCCGATCTGGCGACCGAGCAGCTGTCGGCACTGGTCGGCGTGGACCGGCTCGGGGGCAGCGCCGCGCAGCGCGAGATCGTCGAGGAGACGCTGATCTACGCCGCGGCCCGGGCCGGCCGGACGGACCTGGCCGGCGCGATCCTGCAGGAGCGCCTCGACCGCCGGCCGTCCCCGCGCGACACGTCCCGTATCCGGACGCTCTCGGCCGAACGCAGCAACGAACCGCGCCGTTAACCTTCGCCCCCTACTGTCAACCTCTCGTTCACCGAGGGGGTGTGCATGGCGGCCGAAGCGCGCGAGCGCGAGGACAAGTACGACCTGCCTCCGGGCTGGGTGTTCCCGGGCCTCGACGGGATCGTGCCGGACGGCGGTCGGGCGACGAGCGAGACCGTCCGGATGTCGAGCACCTATTACGACACCGCCGAGCGCGACCTGCTGCGCCACGGGCTCACGCTGCGCCGCCGCAGCGGTGAGCGGGACGCCGGCTGGCAGCTGAAGGTGCCCGAGGACGGCGCTCGCACCGAGATCCGGCTGCCGGCCGACGCCGGGCGCGGTGTGCCGAAGGAACTGCGCGATCTGGTCGCCGGAGTGCGGATGGGCGCGCCGCTGCGGGTGCTCGCCCGCCTCGACACCGAGCGGATCGTGCACTCGATCGTGGACGCCGCCGGCACCGTGCTCGCCGAGATCGTCGAGGACCACGTCGTCGCGACGACACCGGGCACCGAGGCGCCGCGTGAGTGGGACGAGGTCGAGGTCGAGCTCGTCGACGGGGACGAGCCGGTGCTCGCGCGGGCGCGGCGCGTGCTCACCCGCGCAGGCGCCAAGCCGGCCAAGGTGGGTTCGAAGCTGGTCCGTGCGCTCGGCCCGCAGGACGTCGTGCCCGCGCGCCCGAACAACCTCGCCGGCACCGTCCAGACCTACCTGGACGAGCAGTACGACGCGATCGTCCGCGGCGACCTCGACCTGCGGCGCCAGCGCGACGTCGTCCACACCACCCGGGTCGCGATCCGTCGCTACCGCAGCGTGCTTCGGATCTTCCCGATCTTCGACCCGCGCCAGGCCGAGACGCTCGACGCGGAACTGTCCTGGTACGCCGGGGTGCTCGGCGAGGTTCGCGACCGGCAGGTCCTGCGCACGCACCTGGACGGTCTGGTCGGCGAGCTGCCGGACGGCGTCGCCCGCGCGGCGCTGGCGGCCCGGATCGACGCGGCGCTGGACGCCGAGGAGGCCGAGGCCCGGCGGGTGCTTGCCCGCGCGATGGCCGGCAGCCGATACCCGTCACTGTTGCGTACGCTGCGCGCCTGGCGCGACGACCCGCCGCTGACCCCGGCCGCCGACAAGCCGCGCAAGGCCGTCGCCACCCACGCGAACGCCGCCCTGCGCACGGTCGAGAAGCGGCTGGCGAAGGCCCACGGCAAGCGCGGCACCGACCTCGATCTGCACCGGGCGCGTAAGGCGGCGAAGCGGGCGCGCTACGCGTTCGAGCTCGCCCAGCCCGTCCTCGGCAAGTCCGCCGCGGCGCAGGTGAAGGCGCTGAAGAAGCGCCAGGACGAGCTGGGCCTGCATCAGGACAGCGTCGTCGCGGCCGAGTTCCTGCAGCGGCTCGCGGCGCGCCCCGCCGGCGACGCCACGGACTTCGCCCTGGGCGCGCTCTGGATCCGCGAGCAGGACAGGATCAACGAGACGCGGTAGGCGTTCAGGACGCGCGGCGGGTCGGCAGCGGCCGGTGCGCGCGAAGCCGCGCCCGCTCGCCGAGCACCCGCTGGTAGTGGCCGACGAGCTGGTCGGTGACGGCAGCCCAGGTGCGGGCCTGCACCGACGGCCGGGTGGCCTCCTGCACGCGCCCGCGTTCGGCGGGATCGTCGCGGACGGCCGCGACCTGCGCGGCCAGCACCTGCGGGTCGTCCCCGGCCCACAACCAGCCGTTCTGCCCGTGCCGCACGAGATCGAGCGGCCCGCCCGACGCGGCGGCGATGACCGGGACGCCCGCGCACAGCGCCTCCTGCACCACCTGGCAGAACGTCTCGTCCGCACCGGGGTGGACGAGCAGGTCGAGCGAGGCCATCGCGCGGCCCAGCTCGTCACCGGTGAGCTGCCCGGTGAACCGGGCGTCGGGCATCAGCCGCTCGAGTGCCCGGCGCCGCGGTCCGTCGCCGACGACGACGACCCGCACGCCGTCCAGGCGGCTCACGTGCTCGAGCAGTTCCACGCGCTTCTCGTGCGCGAGCCGGCCGACGAAGCCGACGACCAGCTTGTCCGTCCCTCGCTCGCCGGCGACCCAGTCGTGCCAGGTCTGATCACGGCGGGCCGGGTGGAACAGGTCGCGGTCGACGCCGCGCGACCACAGGGCGAGCGGGCCGATGCCCTGGCGGCGCAACTGGTACGCCGTTGCGCTGGACGGCACGAGGGTCAGGTCGGCGCTGTTGTGGATGCGCCGCAGCCGGTTCCAGACGACGTTCGAGCCGACGCCCACGTGGTAGCGGCGGGCGAACGCCGACAGGTCGGTCTGGAAGACCGCGACGGACGCGATCCCGAGGTCGCGTGCGGCGCGTGCCGCAGACCAGCCGAGTACGGCGGGGGAGGCGAGGTGGACGACGTCCGGGCGCAGCTCCCGCAGCAGGTCGGTGACGTCGAGCGACGGACGGGCGACCGCCAGGTTCCGGTAGCCGGGCAGGGCCACCGACGGCACCCGCCGGACCTCGATGCGGTGCCCGCCCCTGCTCGTGTAGGTCGCACCGCTCGGCGCGATGACGATCGGCGTGTGCCCGGCCCGGGCGAGTTGGTCGGCGACCTGGAGCACGGAGTTGACCACTCCGTTCACGGCGGGCGTGAACGTCTCGGCCACGAGTGCGATGCGCACGCGTCCGACGATCACTCGGCCGGACGACGCGACACCGAGCACGACACAGCGACCGGGTGAACGCTGCATGACAGCGGTGCACCCGCGATCGTGCGGATCAGCCTTCGACGCGGCCGCGCAGCTCGCGCAGGGACGTGCGCAGCGCCTGGTCGCGGATGACCTTCTTCACCGGCCCGGGCACGAAGAAGCCGACCTCGAAGCGCAGGTCGACGGCCACCAGCGTCGTCCCGTCCGGGCGCGGGGTGAACGTGTAGGCGCAGCTGATCGAACGCAGGTCGCCCTCGACCTGGTGCCACTCCAACCGGTGCGGCAGGTCGTAGGTGTAGCGACAGACGATGCGGACGCGCCGGACCTTGGCGTCGATCTCCTCCTCGACCAGGACGCCGCGTCCTTCTCCGTCGCGTTCGAGCACGCGCGAGCTGCGGATGTGGCCCTGCCAGTCCGGGTGCGACTCGAAGTCGAGCAGCGCGTCGACGATCTTGTCGACCGGCGCGTGGATCACGTCCTGCACTGCTCCGGTCTCGACAGCCACGGCCGTCAACCTAGCGTTCGCCCGGCGCTCACCTGCGCCGGACCCGGCTCAGCCGAACGCCCGCACCGACAACCGGCCACCCTTGCCCACCGCGAGCGTCGCGATGTGCAGCCGCTTCTGGTTGCAGGTGCCCTTCGCCACGCAGGGGGCGTTGTCGCTCGTCGGGTAGCCGACGTGTCCCGGCCGCCAGGCCGAGTACGCCAGCCGCAGCTTGCCCTGCAGGTCGATGAACGGCGTGGCGGCTCCGGGCCCGGAGATCGTCCGGTTCGCGTGCAGCAGCGGCGTCCTGACGATCCGGCGGCACGGCCCGAGGGCGGTCTTGCAGACGGCGTAGCCGGTCGCGTAGTGCGCGGTGTCGTAGAGGTTCGCCGAGTAGAACAGGTAGTAGCGCCCGTCGTAGCTGATCATGGCCGGGCTCTCGATCAGGTTGCCCTCCCACTTCTCCGAGGACGTCTGCAGCAGGAAGTGCTGGTGCGACCCGGCCGCGAAGGCGGTGCCGGTGGCGTCGAGCTGGCGGATGAAGATCTGCGTCGGCTTGCTGCCCTTCACGCCGGCGTTCTTCCAGATCAGGTAGGGCGTGCCGTTGTTGTCGAGGAAGACCTGCGGGTCGATCGATCCGGCCGGGTCGCCGGAGCAGACGATCGGCGCGGTACTGGTGTCCTTGTACGGCCCGTCGACGTGCGCGGACGTCGCGATGCTGATGCAGTGCCGCTGGCTGCGGCGCCTGTTCGGCAGCGGCACGGCGTACGCCTCGACGAAGCGCCCGCCGACCGCCGCGACCGAGGGCTCCCAGGACGCGACGTGCGAGCGCCCGCTCGCACGGGAGCTCGACGGCGCCCACTTCGCCGCGTACCCGACAGGCATCGCGTCGTTGTAGCGCTTGAAGTAGCCGGGCAGCGAGTTGTACGGCGGCTCGTCCGGATAGGCCGACCGGGTCGTCCACGTCTTCAGGTTCGCCGAGTGCATCACGGGCAGCTGCAGGCCGCCGGTGTTCGTCGCGAACGCCCAGTAGGTGTTGTTGACGACGATGACGGACGGCCCGGAGAACTCGCCGGTGTAGTGCTCTTCGGGAAGGAACGCCGGGCTGCCGATCGACGCGTGCGCCGCCTGTTCATCCAGTGCGAGCGGGACGATCCCCGCACATGCGGCGAGGACGACGGCGGACAGGCGAGCGGCGATGCGACGGCGCATTGCTGGCGAACTCCTCGGGTCAGGCGTGTCGTGATCTTCGGGTACCCGGCGGGGCGAGGTACGCAAACGGACGGCACAAAGCCTTCGTTCATCGGCCGTCATCATCGGGGTCGCCCAACGGCGTACCTCGGCACCATAGAGTTGCCCGCGTGAGCGACGCCCACGGGGGAACGAACGTCGTCCGCTACGGCGCCGCCGCGCTGGCCGACATCCTGCCGTCCGCGCTCGCCGCGCTCGGCGTGCCGGGCGAGCCGAACGTGCTCGAGCTCGAGCCGGCGCAGAGCATCGTCGTGCTGCTCGTGGACGGGCTGGGCTGGAACCTGCTGCGTCGCAACGCGGCGATCGCGCCGTTCCTCGGCAGCCTGGCCGGACGTCCGCTGACCGCGGGCTTCCCGACGACGACAGCGACCAGCCTGGCGTCGCTCGGCACCGGCCTGCCGCCGGGCCAGCACGGCATCACCGGCTACACGTCGCGGGTCGGTGACCTGCCGGATCCGGTCAACTGGCTGCGCTGGCAGACGACGCACTCCGGGCGCAACCTCATCGACGAACTCGTCCCGGAGCAGGTGCAGCCGCGGCCGACCGTGCTCGAACGGGCGCAGCGGGCCGGTGTCGACGTCTCGGTGGTGACGTCGTACGCGTTCCGCGGCACCGGGCTGACCCGGGCGGTGCTGCGCGGCGGGACGTTCGTGCCGGTGCTGACGTCCGCCGACACCGTGATCTCGGCGGCGGCAGCGGCGCTGGGCCGGCCGAGTCTCGTCTACTGCTACACCGGCGATCTGGACCTGATCGGTCACGGCCGGGGTACCGCGTCGGACGCGTGGTGCGTGCAGCTCGCGCTGCTCGACCGGATGATCGAGATGCTCGCGCATCGGCTGCCGCCGGGCACCCGGCTGCTCGTCGTCGCCGACCACGGCATGGTCGACATGCCCGAGGACGACAAGATCGACTATGACGGCGAGCCCTTGCTCTCGCAGGACGTCGTGATGCTCGCCGGCGAGGCACGCGTGCGCTACGTCCATGTGCGTCCAGGGTCGGTCGAGGACGTCCGGGCGCGCTGGCAGTCCGTGCTCGGGGACCGGATGGCGGTGCTGACCCGCGACGAGGCGATCGCACGCGGCTGGTACGGCCCGTCCGTCGCGGAACCGGTGCGCGAGCGCATCGGTGACCTCGTCGTCGTGTCGACGAGCTGCGCCGGCATCGTGCGCCGTCGGGTCGAGCCGCGGATGTCCGAGATGCGTGGCCAGCACGGCGCGCTCACCGAGGACGAGCTGCTCGTCCCGCTGCTCTCGACGCCCTGACCGCTACTTCGTGACGGTCTTCGACGTGGCGCCGAAGGAGTCGCTCGTCGCGGCCGCGACCGCGCGGTAGGACGCCTTCTTCGTCTTCTTGGTCGCCTTCATCGCCCAGCTGAGCTTGCCCGCCGCCGACGCGGTGCCGGTGTGGATCGTGTGCCACTTCTTGCCGCTGAGACGCTGGATCGCGACCCGGCCGACGAGGGCCTTGCTACCGCCCGGGGCCCAGTGGCGGCCCGTCTCGGTGAAGGTCACCTTGGTCTTGCTGTGCGCGACGCGCAGGCTGCTCGTCGACGTGTACTTGACGGTCATGACGGTCGGGACGACCGTGCACGTCTCGGCCGCGCCGGTGGTGGTCGAGCCGACGACGCAGACGTTGTTGCTCATCTTGTAGGCGCCCGGGTGCAGTGCGGAGCTGGTGAACGGCTCGCTCACCGGGGCGGTGGACGCGGCCCAGTTGAGGTAGTGCTTGTCGGTGCCGTTCGACACCGTCGTGACGACGGTGAAGTTGATCGCGCAGTCGCCGGTGCCCGAGATGTTCAGGCCGACCTTGAGGACGGTCTCGGCCTTGCTGATCGCGAGCTGACTCGGCAGCAGCGGCTTGTAGATGCACTGGTAGGCGCTGGACGAACCGGTGTCCGTGGGCGTCGTCGCGTTCGCGACACCCGCGGCGGAGGCGACCACGGAGGTGCACCCGACGGCGGACATGATCACCGCAGCAGCGAAGCGATGCTTCATGAAATCTGTCTCCCCAGAAGGGAGCCGCCGTGCCGGATCGACCGGCAGCCCCGCGCTTGTGCGGGAGCCTCGGTTGCATCCCGCTACGTATGCCATCGACCGGGTGCCGGAGGGCGTGAGGGATTCGTAGGTGAACTCGGATGAATTCGGGGTGCCGGCCGATGTGCGAGAGTCGGCTCCCGTGACGACGATCTTGCGCAACGCCCGGTTCTACGTCGGCAGCGACTGGGCTCCGGACGTCGACGCGGTCGCGGTGGCGGACGGGCGGATCGTGGCAGTCGGCTCGGAGCTTTCGCGGGCGGGCGCGTCCGTGGTGGACCTCGACGGCGCCTATGTCCTGCCCGGATTCCAGGACGCGCACGTCCACCCCGTCCAGGGCGGGATGGAGCTGAACCGCTGCAATCTGGCCGGGCTGCGCACCCGCCAGGACTACGTCGCGGCGATCGTCGCCTACGCGACGGCGAACCCGGGTGTCGAGTGGATCCTCGGCGGCGGATGGTCGATGGACGCGTTCGAGCGGGGGACGCCGACCGCGGACGTCCTGGACGCCGTGCTGCCGGACCGCCCGGTGTTCCTGCCGAACCGCGACCACCACAGCGCGTGGGTCAACAGCCGCGCGCTGCAGCTGGCCGGCATCACGGCCGCGACCCCGGACCCGCCGGACGGGCGGATCGAACGTGACGCGTCCGGGGAGCCGACGGGCGCGCTGCACGAGGGTGCGATGTCGCTGGTGGCGCTGCCCGAACCGTCCGCGGACGAGATCCGGGACGGGCTGCTGATGGCTCAGGCCTACCTGCACTCGCTCGGCATCACCGGCTGGCAGGACGCCCTGGTCGGCACTGGACTGTCGATGCCCGACACGCTCGACACCTACTGCGCGCTGGCATCGTCGGGTGCGTTGACGGCGCGCGTGGTCGGCGCGCTGTGGTGGGACCGCGAGCGCGGCGAAGAGCAGGTGGACGAGCTGCTGTCGCGGCGTGCCCGCGCCTCTGCAGCCGGGCTGGACATGTCGTCCGTCAAGATCATGCAGGACGGCGTGTGCGAGACGTACACGGCCGCGGTGCTGGACGCGTACCGCGACGAGCACGGGCACGCCACCGACAACCACGGCATCGCGTTCATCGAGCCGGCCGCGCTCGCCCGGTACGTGACGCGGCTGGACCGTGACGGGTTCCAGGCGCACATCCACGCGCTGGGGGACCGCGCAGTGCGCGATGCGCTCGATGCGATCGCCGCGGCACGCGCGGCCAACGGCGGCTCCGGGCTGAGGCATCACCTGGCGCACCTGCAACTCGTCGACCCGGCGGACGTCGCACGGTTCGCCGAGCTCGACGTCACCGCGAACGTCCAGATGCTGTGGGCGTGCAACGACAAGCAGATGTCCGAGCTGACCCTGCCGTTCCTCAGCCCGGCTGCACGATCGCGTCAGTACATGTTCCGATCGCTGCTCGACGCGGGTGCCCGGCTGGCCGGGGGCAGCGACTGGCCGGTGTCGACGCCGGATCCGTTCGCGGCGATGCACGTCGCCGTCAACCGGCTGGCGCCGCCGGCGGAGAGCGAGTCGGACGTCCCGCTGCTGCCGGACGA
>Ga0164242_10002025_pt1 | contig 23584 bp, 21 predicted proteins | sample OricomgcompostMG_FD_108783 | JGI IMG/M metagenome (GOLD analysis project Ga0164242, IMG submission 108783) | Miracle-Growth compost microbial communities from Emeryville, California, USA - Original compost - Miracle growth compost (MG) ...
GTCAGAGCCAGAAGACCGCGATGACGATGTTGACGAGCACGAGGACGCCGACGCCGTGCTTGACCCACGCGGGCGTCTGCTCCTTCTTGCGCTGCGCGACGAACGCGAGCACCGCGACGATCAGCGCGAACACGAGCTTCACGCCGAGCGCCGCCTCGGACAGGTGGTAGCCGAGCAGGTCCTTGTTGGACTCGTAGATGCCCATCATGACGATGCCTGCCACGGCGGCGGTGGCGGCCCCGTGGAAGACGCCGACGGGCAGCCCCGGCTTGCGCATGCTCGTGAGGTACCCGCCGAGGACGATCGCCCAGCCGACGAAGTGGAGGATCAGGAAGATGTCGAAGAGGACCTTCATGGGCGCGATCGTATCTTTCTGACACGGGTGTCGTGAAACGGGCGCGACGTGGGATCCGCCACGTCAGTTCAGTGCGGCAACGGTCCGTGTCAGCCCCTCGACCCAGGGGGTCGTCTGAGCCGGCGAGAGGAGCTTGCCGACGGCCAGGCCCGGCACGAGCGTGTCGACGTCGTCGGGCGACGGCGGGACGTGCTCGATGCGGGTGTCGAGGCCGAGCACCGACCCCACGTCCTCCGCGACGCGCTGCACGCTGAGGCGCGGCCCGCCGCCGACCGTGACCGGTTCGCGCCGGTCGCTCGCCGCGTAGTCGAGGAAGCCGGTGACGACGTCGTCGACGAAGCAGACCTGCCGCGTGCGCACGCCGTCGCCGGGCACCGTCAAGGGGTCGCCGCGCCGCGCCTGGCCGACGAACGTCGGGATCATCCGCCCGTCGTCGGTACGCATGCGAGGGCCGTACACGTTGTGCATGCGGACGACGCCGCCGTCGAGCCCGCGCGACGCCAGCCAGGTGCCCGTCTGGGCCTCGGCGAAGCGCTTCGCCTCGACGTACACGGACAGCGGCGGCGCGCCGTCCGGGGCGGCCCAGGTCGAACGGAGGCGGTAGGCGAACTCGGGGTCGGTGTCGAGCGCCGACGACGACCCCAGCACGAACCGCGCGCCCGCCTCCTGCGCCGCGGCGAGCACGTTGCGCGTGCCGACGGCCCCCGCCTCGAGGGTCTCGACCGGACGGCGCGCGGTGTCCACGGTCGACGCCGCGGACGCGAGGTGCACCACCAGGTCCGCGCCCGCGAAGAGCCGCGCTGCCCGCTCCGGTTCGAGCGTGCGGACGTCGACCTCCTCGCACGCGAACCCGGGCTCCGAGCCCAGCTCGGCGACGTTGCGCTCCGCGCCCGTCGAGAAGTCGTCCAGGCAGAGCACCTCGACGTCGTGCGCGAGGAGCGCCTCGCAGACGTGGCTGCCGAGGAACCCGGCGCCGCCGGTGACGACCGCGCGCCGGAACCGCCGCGCGGGACCGACCCCGCGCCGGACGTCCTCGACCCCCGACGCGACCCGCGCGACTCCCTCGCCGGCCGACGCCTCCTGGGCCGCCAGGACGTCGCGCGGGGTGACGAGCTCGTCGGCCTCCACGCGGTAGCTGAAGACCTGCGACGACCGGTCGAAGAGCCGGAACCAGGCAGGCCAGTCGACGAGCGTCAGCCCTGCCTCGTCGCCCGGGAGCGCGAAGGTCGGCTCCGCGCGGCGGCCGCGCCAGCCCGTGCGCGCGACGGCGGGCAGCGCGCCGTGCGTCGCCGCCCACGCCTGGATCTCCGCGTGGTCCGTCGTGTGTCGTGTCCCCCGCGGTTGCGGCGGAGTCTCTGCCATGAAGTTGCCCCTCTTCCTGCCGCCGTCGTCGGCGGGTCCTGCGCACATCGACCAGCTCGGGCAGACGCCTCGTCTTCGTCCGCCGGGTGCTCGACGTGCCCCTACGGTGACACCCTCGACCCGGTCCGCGCCAGTGACACTCCAAACGATTCGACCAGATCACGACGGTGACGCCAGTTTCACCCGCAGCGCCCGGAAAGACCGGCTCGGATCCCGAGACCCGGGTCCAGCATCCGGACAGCGGCTAGGCATCCGGGCGCCGCGCGGCTAGCGTCGGGGCCATGACCGCTCCCGCACGCCACCTCCCGCCGGTGACCCCGGCCGCCGGGGCGTCCGCGGACGCGGGCCTGGGCATGTGCCCGGTCGCCCCGTGTTGTTGTTGACCAGCCCGAACTCGGTCCTGCCGCCTGAGCGGCACCACCCCCCGAGCGAGGGCGCGCGACAGCGGTCCTCGGCTCCCCCCGGCTCTGCCGGCTGAGGCTCCCGCGCCGCGCGTGCTCGCGGCCCCAAGGAGCCCGATGACCACGACGTCCGCCCCCGCGACATCGGCCGTCCGTCCGTCCCGCAACAACCGGCCCAACGGCCAGTGGAAGGTCGACGGCCCGACCCCTCTCAACTCCAACGAGGAGCTCAAGGCCGCCGACAACGGCCTCAACGTGCGCGCGCGGATCGAGGAGATCTACGCGGTCGAGGGCTTCGACTCCATTCCCGGCGACGACCTGCACGGCCGCTTCCGCTGGTGGGGGCTGTACACGCAGCGCAAGCCCGGCATCGACGGCGGCAAGACCGCCACGCTCGAGCCCGAGGAGCTCGAGGACCGCTACTTCATGCTCCGGGTCCGCTCGGACGGCCAGCTCCTCTCGGCGGAGGCGCTGCGGGTCCTCGGCGGCATCTCGACCGACTTCGCACGTGGCACCGCCGACATCACCGACCGCCAGAACGTCCAGTACCACTGGATCGAGATCGAGAGCGTCCCCGAGATCTGGCGCCGGCTCGCCACGGTCGGCCTGGAGACGACGACGGCGTGCGGCGACACCCCGCGCGGGTTCCTCGGGAGCCCCGTCGCGGGCCTCGCGGCCGACGAGATCATCGACCCCACACCGGCGATCCTCGAGATCAAGCGCCGCTTCATCGGCGACCCCGAACTCGCGAACCTCCCCCGCAAGTTCAAGACCGCCATCACCGGGCACCCGAGCCTCGACGTCGTGCACGAGATCAACGACGTGTCGCTCGTCGGCGTCGTGCACCCCGAGCTGGGGCCCGGCTACGACCTCTGGGTCGGCGGCGCGCTGTCCACGACGCCGCGCCTCGGCGAGCGCCTGGGCGCCTTCGTCACCCAGGAGCAGGCGGCCGAGGTCTGGCACGGCGTGTGCCGGATCTTCCGCGACTACGGGTATCGGCGGCTCCGCAACAAGGCGCGCCTGAAGTTCCTGCTCGCCGACTGGGGCACGGAGAAGTTCCGCGAGGTCCTCGAGACCGAGTACCTCGGCTACCGGCTCGCCGACGGCCCCGCCCCGGCCCCCGCGACGGGCCGCGGCGACCACGTCGGCGTGCACCTGCAGAAGGACGGCAGCTACTACGTCGGTGCGGCGCCGATGGTCGGCCGGATCGGCGGCGGCACGCTGAGCGGCCTCGCCGACCTCGTCGAGCGGACGGGCGCGCTGGGCGTCCGGCTCACGGCCCACCAGAAGCTCGTCGCGCTCGGCGTGCCCGCCGACCAGGTGGACGCGTTCGTCGCCGGGCTCGAGCCCCTCGGCCTGACGGCGCAGCCGAGCCCGTTCCGGCGCTCGACCATCGCGTGCACGGGCCTCGAGTTCTGCAAGCTCGCGATCGTCGACACCAAGGACACCGCGACCGAGGTCATCACCGAGCTCGAGACGCGGCTCGCCGACCTCACCTGGCTCGCGGACCAGCCGATCGGCCTCAACGTCAACGGCTGCCCCAACTCGTGCGCGCGCATCCAGACGGCCGACATCGGCCTCAAGGGCCAGATCATCACGGTCGACGGCGAGCAGGTGCCCGGCTTCCAGGTGCACTTGGGCGGCGGCCTCGCCGGGACCGGCCAGGACGCGGGCGGGCTCGGGCGCACGGTGCGCGGGCTCAAGGTCCCGGCCAGCGAGGTCGCCGACTACGTCGAGCGGGTCGTGCGGCGCTACGGGGACGAGCGTCAGGACGGCGAGACCTTCGCCCGGTGGGCGCACCGCGCGGACGAGGAGGCACTCCAGTGACGACCGAACCGACGACCGCGGCGGACCCGCTCGCCGCGCTGCGCGCCGCGGCCCAGGAGCGCACGCGCGCCCGCGACGCCGCGAAGGCCGCCGACGCCGAGCGCCGCGCCGCCGAGGCCCGGCCCAAGCGCTCCGCGGCCGAGCTCCAGGAGATCGTCCGGCGCGGTCAGGCCGAGCTGCACGGACCGGGCTGGCCCGGCGCCTCGCCCGACGCGACGCGCGAGGCCACGGCCGAGGAGGTCGTCGCCTGGGCGGTCCGCGAGTTCGGCGACTCCGTCGCCGTCGCGTGCTCGATGGCCGACGCGGTGCTGCCGCACGTGGTCGCCGCGATCAAGCCGTGGGTCGACGTGCTGTTCCTCGACACCGGTTACCACTTCGCCGAGACCTACGGGACGCGCGACGCGGTCGAGACGGGCATGGACGTGACGATCGTCGACGTCACGCCCCGGCAGACCGTCGCCGAGCAGGACGCCGCGCACGGCAAGGACCTGTGGTCGCGCGACCCGGGCCTGTGCTGCCAGCTCCGCAAGGTCGAGCCGCTGCACGACCGGCTCGCCGGCTACGAGGTGTGGGTCACCGGTGTGCGCCGCGAGGAGGCGCCGACCCGGACGGCCACGCCCCTCGTGACCTGGGACGAGAAGAACGGGCTGGTGAAGATCAACCCGCTCGCCGCCTGGACGTTCGACGAGCTGCTCGCCTACGCGACGAAGCACCAGGTGATCCTCAACCCCCTGCTCAACGACGGCTACCCGTCGATCGGCTGCGCGCCGTGCACGCGTCGCGTCGCCCCCGGAGAAGACCCCCGCTCGGGCCGCTGGGCCGGCCTCGACAAGACGGAATGCGGACTGCACGTATGACACTCACCGACACCATCGGGGCCGCCACGGCCGACGACGCCGGGACCGTCGCCGCGAGCGGCGCGTCCGCCGCCGACGAGCACCGGCTCAGCCAGCTCGAGGCGCTCGAGTCCGAGGCGATCCACATCATCCGCGAGGTCGTGGCCGAGTTCGAGCGTCCCGTGATGCTCTTCTCGGGCGGCAAGGACTCCGTCGTGATGCTGCACCTCGCGGCCAAGGCGTTCTGGCCGGCACCCGTCCCGTTCCCCGTCCTGCACGTGGACACCGGGCACAACTTCCCCGAGGTGCTCGCGTTCCGTGACGCGACGGTCGAGCGCCTGCGCCTGCGGCTCGAGGTCGCGAGCGTCCAGGACTACCTCGACGACGGCCGCCTGCGCGAGCGCGCCGACGGCACCCGCAACCCGCTCCAGACGCAGCCGCTGCTGGACGCGATCGCGGGGCACCGGTTCGACGCCGTGTTCGGCGGCGGGCGGCGCGACGAGGAGAAGGCGCGAGCCAAGGAGCGCGTCTTCTCGCTGCGCGACGAGTTCGGCCAGTGGGACCCGCGCAACCAGCGCCCCGAGCTCTGGAACCTGTACAACGGGCGGCACCGGCCGGGCGAGCACGTGCGCGTCTTCCCCCTGTCGAACTGGACCGAGCTCGACGTCTGGCGGTACATCGCCGCGGAGGACATCGCGCTCCCCGAGCTGTACTACGCGCACGACCGCGACGTCTTCGACCGCGACGGCATGCTGCTCGCCGTCGGGCCGTACTCGCAGCCCCGGAACGACGCCGAGGCCGCGAGCGTGCGCAGCCAGACCGTCCGCTACCGGACCGTCGGCGACATGTCCTGCACGGGCGCCGTGGAGTCCGACGCCCGCGACGTCGAGGCCGTCATCGCCGAGGTCGCGGCCACCCGCATCACCGAGCGCGGGGCCACCCGCGCGGACGACCGGATCTCCGAGGCCGCCATGGAGGACCGCAAGAAGGAGGGCTACTTCTAGATGAGCACCCCCACGCTCCCCGCGCCCGTGCTGCCCACCGGCACCCTGCTGCGCCTCGCGACCGCGGGCTCGGTCGACGACGGCAAGTCCACGCTCGTCGGCCGCCTCCTGTTCGACTCGAAGTCCGTCCTCGCGGACCAGCTCGACGCCGTCGAGCGGGTCTCGCGCGACCGCGGGCTCGAGACCGCCGACCTCGCGCTCCTCACCGACGGCCTGCGCGCCGAGCGCGAGCAGGGCATCACGATCGACGTCGCGTACCGGTACTTCGCGACCGCGCGCCGCTCGTTCGTCCTCGCCGACTGCCCCGGGCACGTCCAGTACACGCGCAACACGGTGACGGGCGCCTCCACGGCCGACGCCGTCGTGCTCCTCATCGACGCCCGCAAGGGCCTGCTCGAGCAGACGCGTCGCCACCTCGCGGTCGTCAGCCTGCTCCGCGTGCCGCACGTCGTGGTCGCCGTCAACAAGATCGACCTCGTCGACTACTCGCGCGACCGCTACGAGGAGCTCGCCGCGCAGATCCGGGAGACCGCGCGCTCGCTCGGCGTCGCCGACGTGCACACGATCCCGGTCTCCGCGCTCGTCGGGGACAACGTCGTCGAGCGCGGCGAGGGCACGCCCTGGTACGACGGCCCGACCCTCCTCGAGCTGCTCGAGGACCTGCCGACCGGCGACGACCCCGACACCGAGGCGTTCCGCCTGCCCGTCCAAGTCGTCCTGCGCCCCCAGGGTGCAGCGCCCGACGAGCGCTTCCGCGACTACCGCGGCTACGCCGGGCAGATCGCGTCGGGCGTCGTGCGGGTCGGGGACGAGGTCGTCGTCCTGCCGTCGGGACGCCGCACGCGCGTCGCCGGCATCGACACCGCCGACACGCTGCGCGCCGAGGACCCGTTCGCCGGGCTGCCCGAGGCGTTCGCCCCGCAGTCCGTGACCCTGCGGCTCGAGGACGAGATCGACGTGACCCGGGGCGACCTCGTCGCCGCGGCCACGGCCGCCCCCGACCTCACGCAGGACGTCGAGGGCACCGTCTCGTGGCTGTCGGACCGCCCGCTGCGGCCCGGCGCCCGGGTGCTGCTCAAGCACACGACGCGCACCGTCCAGGCGGTCGTGCGGGACGTCGTCGGGCGGCTCGACCTCGACGCGGCCGAGCTCGTCCCCGCGGAGCAGCTCGACCTCAACGACATCGGCCGGGTCACGCTGCGCCTCGCGTCGCCCGTCGCCGCCGAGGAGTACGTGACGTCCCGACGGACGGGCGCGTTCCTGCTCGTCGACGCCCAGGACGGCGCGACGCTCGCGGCCGGGATGGTCGGCGACGCGCTCGCCGCGGCGCGCCACCCCGAGCAGCGCCCCGCGCAGTACGCGATCTGACGCACGTGACCACGAAGGACGGCACCCTGTACCCGCTGGGTCTGCGGGTCCAGGGACGCCGGGTCGTCGTCGTCGGTGGCGGCCCGGTCGCGGCGAGGCGCGCCCGCGGGCTCCTCGACGCGGGCGCGGACGTGCTCGTCGTCGCGCCCGACGCCGACCCCGAGCTCGCCGAGCACGCGCGCGCCGGCAGGCTCGCGTGGGAGCCGCGCGCGTACCGCCCGGGCGACCTGGACGGCGCCTGGCTCGTGCACGTCGCGACGGGCGACCCGGCCGTCGACGCCGCGGTCGCCGCGGACGCCGAGGCGCAGCGCACCTGGTGCGTCACCGCGGGCGACGCCGCGCTCGCGAGCGCCTGGACGCCCGCCGTCGCCCGCACCACCCTCGACGACGGCGCACCCGTGACCGTGGCGGTCAACGCGGGTGGCGACCCCGGCCGGGCCCGGGCGGTGCGCGACGCCGTCGCGTCGGCCCTCGACGCGGGGGAGCTGCCCGTGCGCGGCACCCGGCTCGGGTCCGGGCCGGGCAGCGTCGCGCTCGTCGGCGGCGGCCCGGGGGCCGACGGGCTGCTCACCGTCCGCGGACGACGTCTCCTCGCCGAGGCGGACGTCGTCGTCGTGGACCGGCTCGCGCCGCGCGGGGTGCTCGCGGACCTCGCCGGAGACGTCGAGGTCGTCGACGTCGGCAAGACCAGCGGCCACCACCCGGTCCCCCAGGACGAGATCAACCGGGTCCTCGTGGACCGCGCGCTCGCGGGGCTCCGCGTGGTCCGGCTCAAGGGCGGCGACCCGTACGTGTTCGGGCGCGGCGGCGAGGAGGCCGAGGCGTGCCGGGCCGCGGGCGTCCCCGTGGAGGTCGTACCGGGCGTGACGAGCGCGGTCTCCGTGCCGGCCGCCGCCGGAATCCCGGTGACGCACCGCGGGCTCGCACGCGGCTTCACCGTGCTCACCGGCCACGAGTCCGTCGGCGCGGTGCCCGCGGCACCCGACCACACCCTGGTCCTCCTCATGGGCGTCTCGCACCTCGCCGCCACTGCCGACGCGCTCGTCGCGCACGGGAGGTCGCCCGACACCCCGGCCGCCGTGGTCGAGGACGGGTACGGGCCGCGCTTCCGCACCACGGTCGCGACCCTCGGCACGCTCGCCCGGACCGTCGAGGAGGCGGGCGTGCGTCCCCCGGCCGTCGTCGTCGTGGGCGACGTCGTGACGCTCAGCCCGGCCTGGCGCGACCGGCACTAGGTCTCGGGCACCTCGGCGGGCTTCTGCTCGCGCTGCTCGTCGCGCGTGAAGAACGACATCTGGCCGTTCGCCTCGAGGACCGCGACGCGGATGTCGCGCACGTGCTCGACGCCGTGCTGGCGCGCGGCGTCGAGCAGGTCGTCGAGGGACACGCGCTCGCGCTTCATCACGTCGTAGGCCGGCTCGCCGTCGGACACGATGACCACGGGCACGCCGTGCACGACGGTGCGGGTCCGCGGGAACCGCGACCCCAGCCAGGTCAGCAGGATCGTGAGCAGCGCGAACGTCCCCACCGCGAGGACCGCCGACGTGACCGAGTAGTCCTGCTGCGTGACGCCCTGCTGGACCAGGTCGCCCATGACGACGAACAGCACGAGCTGGAACGTGCTCAGCTCCCCCAGCGTCGACCGCCCCACGACCCGGGTGATGAACCACAGGAACAGGAACAGCACGAGCGCGCGGACGACGATCTCCATGTCGGCTCCTACGGCAGCAGGGTGGTGGTGAACGGCGTGGACGCGACCTCGCGCCCGTCGACGAGGACGGCGACCCGGCCGGACGCGCCGCGGTGGCTCGACGGCTGGATGTACGCGTCGAACGAGACGGCGAACGTGTCGCCCTCGGGCGCGCTGAACGTCCAGGTGTCGTCGGTGCCGTCGGACGTCTCGTCGCTGGGCTCGGGGTCGAGGCCCTGGCTCTCGAAGATGTCGAAGTACGCCGAGGTGACGCGCAGCTCGATCTCCTTGCCGAACCCGCCCGGGTGCTGCACGGTCACCGTCCAGGGCGCGTCGAGCCCCGCGCGGGCGATCCGCGCGTAGTGGACGCTCACCGTCCAGCCGGCCTCGCTGCGGGTCGTCGTCGAGGTCCAGAGACCGAAGAAGTTGAGGGCGCCGGCGAGGACGACGACGAGCAGCCCGACGGTCCCGATCCGACGGGCGAGGACCGGGCGCGGTCCCTCGTCGACGGCGCGGGGCGGGTCGAGGGTGGCGAGCGACGGCGGCGTCGACGGGTCGGGGGTCACCCTCCGATCGTGGCCCGGGACCAGCGCCTTCGCGCGTCCAGCGACGCCGCGGGCGCCCGGGTGATCAGAGTCGCGCGGCCGCGTCGTACCGGTCGAGGACGACGTCGGCCAGCTCGGGAGCGGGCGCGAGCGGCGCCGAGACGACGTCGGCCCCGGCGCCCGCGAGCTGGTCGTGGAACCAGCCCGGCGCGAGGAGGTAGGACGCGACGACGACGCGCTGCGCCCCGGCGTCGCGGGCGGCGCGGACAGCCTGCGCGACCGACGGCCGCGCCATCGACCCGTACCCGACGCTCACCGGTCCGTCCCACGTCCGCGCGAACGCCTCGACGACCGCCTCGACGTCCGCGACCGCCCGCGCGTCGCTCGATCCGGCGGCCGCGACGACGACCGCGTCCCCCGGGACCGCTCCGGCCTCGACCGCGCGGCGCCGCAGGAGCGCGACGAGTCGCCCGTCGGGGCCGAGCGCGTCGGCGGCGACCGTGTCGGGCCGCGCCCCCGCGGCCTCGGCGATGTCGACGTAGACGTGGAAGCCCGCCGAGAGCAGCAGCGGCACGACGACCGCGGGCGTCCCCGGGGGCACGGTGCGCAGGACCTCCTCGACCTGCGGCTCCTGCACGTCGACGTACGTCTCGAGGACCGTCAGCCCCGGCCGCGCGGCGCGCGCGTCGTCGAGGATGCTGCGGATCGCGAGCTGGCCGGCACGGTTCGCGGTGCCGTGGGAGCAGCCCACCAGCGTGGGGGCGGTCGTGGTCACGGCACCCACCCTAGGGTCGCGCTCCCCCCATGCGGAGCAAGCGGCCCGGATGCCGAGCGAGCGGGTCCATGCGCTCGCCCGACACCCGGGCCGGTTGCTCGTCGGTCAGGCGCGGGGAGCACCCGGCGTCGTGCCGTCGTCGGGCGGCGTGGTCCCGGTCCGCGGCGGCTCGCCCGTCGAGGGCGCCGTGCCGTCGGGCTCGGCGGCGGGCTCTGCGGCCGCAGGGGCCGCCGGGGTCGCGTCGGGCCGGCCGGGCCGGGCGGCCTGCGCCTCCTGTGCCCGCGTCTCGGCAGCCGGGGGCGCCTCGCGCAGGGTGTCGTCGCGCACGCCGCGCGCCTCGGGGACGCCCCCGGGCGCCGTCGCCTCGGGCGGCGCCACGTGGCGGGACGACGTGCGCTCGACGGGCTGCGCGGGCTGCGTCGGGGCGGGCCTCGGGGCGACCGGCGCCCCCTCCGGCGGCCCGGCCGGCGCGGCGGACGCTCCGGCGGCTCCCGCCGGGACGACGTCGAGCACGCTGACCTCGCCCTTGCCGAGCCTTCTCAGCGCGATGCCGATGAGCAGGAAGAGCAGGCCGGACGCCACCACGAGCAGAGCGACCCCGAACGCCACCACGGACGTGAACAGCGACGCCCGCAGGAACGACGCGTTCATGACGGTCGCCCGGCGCGGGTCGTCCTGGGGCAGCTCCGCGTAGGTCTGGCCGTCGGCCATCTCGAGCGCGTGCTTGTTGATGACCTCGGCCTGCGCGTACGCAGTCAACGGGTCCTGGACGCGCGCTCCGCCGAAGAACTGCGCGTCGTCGGAGACGGTGATGTTCTCGTCGCGGAGCTGCGACGTGACCATCACGTAGGTGGCACCGCCGGCGAGGATCATGATGATCCCGACGATGATCGCGAAGAGCCCGATCCCGCGCACCCCGCGCACGGGCCGGACGGTGACGCTGCTGGACATGAGTGTTCCCCTCGGTGAGTCGGGTCGCGCACGTGCCGTCGAGCCAGGGCGGGCGTCTGACCTGCCCTGATATTCACCGTAGACCGGGCATCCGGGGGCCGCGCGGCGGCGCGGCGGGACGTGACGCAGCCGTCAGGGGCGTCCGGTCACAGGATCCGGCGCGCGGCCGCCCAGCGGGTCAGCTCGTGCCGCGAGGAGAGCTGCAGCTTGCGGAGCACGGCCGACACGTGCGTCTCGACCGTCTTCACGGAGATGAAGAGCTTGCTCGCGACCTCGCGGTACGTGTACCCGCGCGCGATGAGCCGCATGACCTCCTGCTCGCGTGCCGAGAGCCGGTCGAGCTCGTCGTCGGCGATCGCGACGTCGCCCATGCCCGTGCCGAACGCGTCCAGCACGAAGCCCGCGAGTCGGGGCGAGAACACCGCGTCACCTGCGGCGACGCGCTGCACCGCGCCCGACAGCTCGGGCCCGGTGATCGCCTTGGTGACGTACCCCCGCGCACCCGCGCGGATGACGGCGACGACGTCCTCGGCGGCGTCCGAGACGGACAGCGCGAGGAAGCGCGTCGTCGGCGCGAGGTCGGCGCAGCGGCGCGCCACCTCCGCGCCGCCGCCGCCGAGCCCGCCGGGCAGGTGCACGTCGAGCAGCACGACCGCGGGCCGCAGCGCGTGCGCCGCCTCGACTGCGGAGTCGACGTCGGCGGCCTCGCCGACGACGTTCACCCGCGCGTCGAGGCTGGCGCGCACGCCGGCCCGGAACATGAGGTGGTCGTCGACGATCAGCACGTCGACGGGGGCGGGAGCGGTGGTGGCGTCCTGGTCGGCGGTCACGCGTGGGCCTCCTCGGCCGGGTCGGTTCGGGTGGTCGGCACGTCGGCGGTGCGCGGACCGGGCGACGGGGCCGGCGGGCGCTCGCGCGTCGCCGCCCGGGGCATCTCGAGGTGCACCTCGGTCCCCCAGCCGGACCGGCTCTCGACGACGGCGGTCCCGCCGCGGCGCTGCACGCGCCCGAGGATCGACTCGCGCACGCCGAAGCGGTCCGGGGGGACGTCGTCGAGCTCGAAGCCGTCGCCGCGGTCGCGCACGAACACCTCGACCGCGTCGGCCCGGACCTCCAGGTAGAGGGACACGGGCGGCTCCCCGTGCCGGACGGCGTTGAGGAGCGCCTCGCGGGCGGCGCGGAGCAGGGCGGAGCTCGCGTCGTCGGGCACGCAGTCCCCGACGACGACGACCTCGACGGGCACGCCGTGGGCGTCCTCGACCTGGCCCACGAGCTCACGGACGTCCGCCGCGAGCGACGTGCCGCTCACCGCCCGGTCCGTGTAGAGCCACTCGCGCAGCTCGCGCTCCTGGGCGCGCGCGAGGCGGGCGACCTGGTCGGCGTCGTCGGCGGATGCCCGGATGAGCGCGAGGGTCTGGAGCACCGAGTCGTGCAGGTGCGCCGCGATGTCGGCACGCTCGGCCTCGCGCGCACGCGCGGCCCGCTCGTCGCCGAGGGCGCGGACGAGCCGCAGCCACCACGGCGCGAGCACGAGGGCGGCGCCCGCGAGCACCGCGACGGCCGCGACCCAGGCGCGCGCCATGTCGGCGGTCGACGCCGTCCGCCCGACGAGCAGGAGGACCCCGACGAGCACGAGCAGCAGCCCGCCCCCGAGCCGGAGCATCGACCCCGGGGTCCGCCCGCCCGCGTGCGAGAGCATCCGGCCGCGCTGCGCGGCGTCGAGCTGGCTCCACGCGAGGGCGAGGCCCGCGAGGAGCACGAGCACCGGCAGGGCCCAGCCGGCGTTGACGTCCCAGCCCAGCCGCTCCGCCACCAGGATCCCCGCGGCGGCCAGCAGGATCGCGCCGGCCAGGACGTCCCGGACGGGGAAGGTCCAGCGCTCGCGGCTGAGGCGACGGGCGAGCCGCTGGAGCTCGGCGGGCCGGGACTCCTCGGCCGCGACGTGCGGGTCGCCCACGGGGATCGTGATCCACCAGAACACGTACAGGACCACGCCGACGCCCGAGAGCCCGGCGAGGATCATCGCGAGGCGCACGGTCCGCACGGGGATCCCGACGTGCGCCGCGACGCCCGCGCAGACGCCGCCCACGCGCCGTCCGGCGTCGGGCCGCAGCAGCGGGGGCCTCGCGGCGCCCGACGCGGCGGGGGGCGCGCCGGGCGAGGCGGCCTGCGGGGGCGCAGGCGGCGGTCCGGGCGTGGTGGTCATGCTCCGATCGTGGCACGGTGGGCGCGGCTCGGGGGCATCCTGAAGGCCCTGAGGGCCCAGAATCAGGGGCTGCCTCCGGGCTCCGGGGGTGTGCTCAGGGTCGGATCAGGGCTCCACCGCATGGTCCGCGCCACCCCCGCGCGACGACGATGGAGGCATGAACACGACGACTGGTGCCCCGGGCGCGGAACCCGGGGGCGCGACGCAGGGACAGGTGCCGCCGCAGGGTGGCGTCCCCCCGCAGGGCGGCGTCCCGCCCCAGGGCGAGCCGCAGCGCGACGGGGACTCGTTCTTCGAGTGGCTCGACCGGCTCGGGCTCCGCCGCACCGACGAGCGCTGGGTCTCCGGCACCGCCGGCGGCGTCGCGCGCCGCCTCGGCCTCGACCCGCTGCTGGTGCGCGGCCTGTGGTTCGTGCTGTGCCTGGTCGCCGGCGCGGGCCTCGTGATCTACGCGGTCGCGTGGGCCCTCCTGCCCGACGACCGCAACGGCCGCAGCCTCCTGCGCGACGCCGTGCACGGGCAGTTCCGCGGGGAGATGGTCGGCCCCATCGTCGCGTTCATCCTGGGCGTGAACTGGCGCCTCGGCGCGTGGAGCTGGTGGCGCGGCGACGACTGGGTCGCCGGGATCTTCTGGCTCTGCCTGTTCGCCGGGGTCGCGATGGTCGTGGCCGCCGTCCTCAGCACGCGCGGCCACCGGGGCGCGGGCGGCACGGGCTACGGCGCGTCGTACGGTGCCGCCCCCCAGCCCGGCCCGCCGTACGCCGGCCAGCCCGCCCCCGGCGAGCCGCAGCCCGGCCCGCACTACCCGGGCGCCCCGCAGTCGTACGCGGGTGCGGCGCCGTCCGGTCCGCCGTCCCCGACGACGCCGTACCCGACCGGGTCGTCCCCGAGCCCGCAGTACCCGGCGCCGTCCGCGGGGGCCCCGGTCCCGCCGGGGTCGACGAGCGCCGCCCACCCGGCGGCGGCCGCCCCCTATGCCGCCGCGCCGTACGCGGGCGCGCCGTACGCCGCAGCGTCGACCGTCCGCCCGCCGACCCCCGACCCGCTGCGCGCCCCCGAACCCACGCCGCCCGTCGCGACCAAGGACCGCGACGAGCAGCGGTACCGCCGCCGGTCGGGCGCGATCGCGAGCGCCGTCGTCGGGCTGTGTCTCGTCGCGGGTGCCGTGGTGTTCGGCCTCGACCGCGCGGGGCACGTCACCTCGCCGTGGCTCGTCTGGGGCGGGATCAGCCTCGTCCTGCTCGGCCTCGGCATCGTGGCCGCGGGTCTGCGCGGCCGCGGGTCGGGTGGCCTGACCGCCCTCGCGATCGTCCTGGGCCTCGTCGTCCTGCCCGCGGCGACGCTCGACAACAGCGGCGCGTTCGACGGCGACGTCCGGGCGATCGCCCCGGACACCCCCGTCGTCGCGACCGACGTCACTGCCGCGCAGGACGGCTACACCTACTCCGTCGGGGACCTCACGGTCGACCTGACCCGGCTCGCGCTCCCGGCCGCGGGCGAGGAGCCCCTCACGATCCCCGTGAAGCTGGGCGCCGGCGACACGACCGTCCTCGTCCCGAAGGGCGCCGAGGTGCGGGCCACCGTGCACATGTTCGCGGGCGACGTCAGCTGGCTCGTCGGCCCGGACGCCGAGCACCAGTCGCGCCACGGCGGGCACGCCAACAGCGACACGTTCGAGACCGCAGGAGTCGCCGCGGGCGCCACGCCGCAGCTCGACCTGGACATCAGCTCCGGCGCCGGCACCGTCACCATCGAGGAGAAGTGATGAGCACCCAGCAGCCCGGGACCGGACCGGTCCCCGAGGGCCAGGACGGCGCACAGGACGACACCCAGCGGCTCGAGCCGCTGACCGGCTCCGGCGCGCCCATCGAGCGCCTCGACGCGGCCGAGCCCGTCGGGACGACCGCTCCCCTGGAGACGACGCAGCGGCTCGACCTGCGCCCGGCGGAGGTCCGCGACGGCGGCACCCGCGTGCTGCCCGCCGAGGAGTCCGGCGTCGACGCCCTGTGGACCCTCGACCGGCCCGACGACGCCACGCCCGGCACGACGACGCCCCCGGCCTCCCCGGCGGCCGCCGCGTCGGTCGCACCCGAGCCACCCCGGGCGCCGGCGCCGCCCGCAGCACCCGAGCCGGCCGAGCCTGCACCGGCGCGGACGGGGCGGCGGCCCGTGCGCGTCGGGACCGTCGTGTGGGGCCTCGTCGTCGCGGTGTGCGGGGTGCTGGCGCTCGCGGTCGCCGGCGGCGCGAGCATCGACGGCGGGACCGTCGCGATCGGCGTGCTCGCGGGCGCCGGCGTCGCGCTGGTGCTGGGCTCGATCGTGACCGGCGTCCGTCGTCGCGACCGCACCTGACCGTCCCGCACGGGCGCTCGTGGTGCTGCCCACCGGTCCCCGGCGGGCAGCGGCACGGGCGCTCACGCGCGTCCGCCGGGTGGCTTGACCCGGTGGGCGACCTCCGCCTAACGTTGCCTCGCTCGCTCGTGTGACCTGCGGCACATGCCGCACGTTCTGCAGGCGTGCAGTCCGAGACAACGACGTCCCGGACTTCCACGCAGGTGGGAGCGCTTCCATGACGGAGGGCACCCCGCGGACCACCTTCTCCCCCACCGCCGGCGGCGCCTCGCTGGGAAGCCGTGCGGGTTCGCTGACCCTGACGGCGCGCCCGGCTCGGCGTTTGCACCGTCCACGCGGTGGGGCAGCCCGTGCTCGTCCCGAGCGGCGGGTGGCGTCAGCGCAGCGTGGGCGCCGACGCGAGGGCGACCGCGCGCTCGATGACCTGCGCGACGCCGTCGTCGGCGTTGGACGGACACACCTCGTGCACGGCGGCCCGCACCGGCCCGCACCCGTTGGCGACGGCGAACGACCGGCCCGCCCACCGGAGCATCGGGAGGTCGTTGGGGGCGTCGCCGAAGGCCCACACGTCGCCGGGGCCGATGCCGCGCGCAGCGAGCCAGGTGGCGAGGGTCGTCGCCTTGCTGACGTCGGGGCGGGAGATCTCGCCGAGGTCGGCGGCGCCGGAGTCTGCGACCGTGGCGAGCGGCCCGAACGCGTCGCCGAGGACGGCGTGCAGGTCGGGCCGCGGGGTGCCGGACCGCACGAGCAGCTTGAGCGTCGAACCGGGCAGGAGGTCCTCGAGCCGGTCCACGAAGGGCGTCCCGGCCGGGGTGGGGTGCTCGGACTCGAAGTGCCGCTCGAGCGTGATCCCGCCGGCGTGCTCGACGGCGAGCTGGGCGTCGCGCGGGCCGAGCACGTCGCGCGCCCGTCGCGCGAGCTCGGTCACGAGCGCGTCGTCCATGCCGTGCTCCTCGAGGACGGCGAGGGTCGCGACCTCGACGACCGCAGCACCGTTGGAGCAGATCGCGACGCCGTGCCCGGCCACGTGCTCGGCGACGTCGTCGAGCCAGCGCAGCGGCCGGGCCGTCACGAACACGACGTCGATCCCGACCTCGGCGGCCGCGACCAGCGCGTCGGCGGTCCGCGCGGACACCCGCCCGTCGGGCCCGAGCAGCGTCCCGTCGAGGTCGCTGGCCACCACCCGCGGCGCCTTCACGGCGTCACACCCGTGGCGTCGTCGGGCACGGAGTGGCGCCGGAGGAGGCGCAAGCACCCCGCGGGCACGTCAAGCGCGCCCCGCGGACCTGTGGCGGGGGCGGGGTCTCGGGGGGTGTGTGCGGGTCGTGGCGGGTCTGGCGGGAGCCGGAGCGAGGAACGAGCGCAGGCGGATGGAAGACCGGCGCACCCACCCCGGACCCCACGCCCCGACCGAGACGACGCACCGACCACCCGCTCACTCCCACTCGATCGTCGCCGGCGGCTTGCTGGTGACGTCGAGGGTGACGCGGTTGACGTCGGCGACCTCGTTGGTGATGCGCGTGGAGATGGTGGCGAGGACGTCGTAGGGCAGGCGCGTCCAGTCGGCGGTCATGGCGTCCTCGGACGACACGGGCCGCAGGACGACGGGGTGCCCGTAGGTGCGGCCGTCACCCTGGACGCCGACGGAGCGGACGTCGGCGAGGAGCACGACGGGGCACTGCCAGATCTCGCGGTCGAGGCCGGCCTTGGTGAGCTCGTCGCGGGCGATGGCGTCGGCGGCGCGGAGGGTGGCGAGGCGCTCGGCGGTGACCTCGCCGATGATGCGGATGCCGAGCCCGGGGCCGGGGAACGGCTGGCGCCAGACGATGACCTCGGGGACGCCGAGCTCGAGCCCGACGGCGCGGACCTCGTCCTTGAAGAGGGCGCGCAGCGGCTCGACAAGCTCGAACTGGAGGTCGTCGGGGAGCCCGCCGACGTTGTGGTGGGACTTGATGTTGGCGGCGCCCTCGCCGCCGCCGGACTCGACGACGTCGGGGTACAGGGTGCCCTGGACGAGGAACTTGACCTCGCCGCCGGTCTCCCCCTCGGCGGACTCGACGATCTCGCGCGCGGCGTCCTCGAACGCGCGGATGAACTCGCGGCCGATGATCTTGCGCTTGGTCTCGGGGTCGGTGTGCCCGGCGAGCGCGGTGAGGAAGCGCTGCTTCTCGTCGCGGATGACGAGCTTGACACCGGTGGCCTCGACGAAGTCGCGCTCGACCTGCTCGACCTCGCCCTCGCGCAGCAGCCCGTGGTCCACGAACACGCAGGTGAGCTGGTCGCCGACGGCCTTCTGCACGAGCGCCGCCGCGACGGACGAGTCGACGCCGCCGGACAGCCCGCAGATGACGCGTGCGTCGCCGACCTGCGCGCGGATGGCGGCGACCTGGTCGGCGATGACGTTGCCGGGCGTCCAGTCGGGGGCGAGCCCGGCGCCCTCGTAGAGGAAGTGCTCGAGCACGGTCTGACCGTGCGCGGAGTGCTTGACCTCGGGGTGCCACTGCACGCCGTAGAGGCGGCGGCCCTGGTCCTCGAACGCGGCGACGGGCGAGCCGGACGAGGTGGCGAGCACCTCGAAGCCCTCGGGCGCGCGGTGGACGGCGTCGCCGTGGCTCATCCAGGTGGTCTGGTGGTCGGGCGTGCCGGCGAGCAGGACACCGGCCTCGCACACCTCGACCTCGGTGCCGCCATACTCGCGCAGGCCGGTCTGGGCGACCTCGCCACCGAGGGCGCGCGCCATGGCCTGGAAGCCGTAGCAGATGCCCATGACGGGCACGCCGGCGTCGAAGAGGGCGGGGTCGACGAACGGCGCGCCCTCCGCGTACACGGAGGAGGGGCCGCCGGACAGGATGATCGCGGCCGGGTCCTTCGCGAGCATCTGCTCGACCGTGAAGGTGTGCGGGACGATCTCGGAGTACACCTTGGCCTCGCGCACGCGGCGCGCGATGAGCTGCGCGTACTGGGCGCCGAAGTCGACGACGAGCACGGGCCTCGGGGTGGCGGGCCCGGCGGTCTCAGGGGCGGGAGCGGTGGCGGCGGAGGCTTCGGTCACCCCCCGATTCTACGGGGCCGCCTCGCCACGGAGTTGCTTGCTGGAAACGGCTCGAACCACCCCGCGACACGCCTCCACCGTCACGCGAGGGCGGCGCGGAGGGCGCGCGCGGCGGCCTCGGGGTCGTCGGCGCCGGTGATCGCCCGCACCACGACGACCCGGGTCGCCCCCGCGTCCGCGACCTCGGCCACGGTCACGGCGTCGACGCCACCGATCGCGAACCACGGCGTGCTCGGGCGTGACGCGGCGACCCGCCGGACGAGGTCGAGCCCCACGCCCGGGCGTCCCGGCTTGGTCGGCGTCGCCCAGACGGGCCCGACGCAGAAGTAGTCGACGTCGGGGTCGGCGTCCGCGGCGGCGGCCTGGGCGTCGTCGTGCGTGGACCGGCCGAGCAGCACGCCCGGTCCGACGAGCGAGCGCGCGGCGCGCACGGGCAGGTCGTCCTGGCCGGTGTGCAGGACGGGTGCTCCGGTGAGCTGCGCGACGTCCGCCCGGTCGTTGACCGCCCAGAGCGCGCCGTGCCGGGCCGCGACGTCGGCCACGAGCTCGCAGAGCACGAGCTCGTCGCGGGTGTCGAGCGAGCGGTCGCGGAGCTGGACGACGTCCACTCCCCCGCGCAGCGCGGCGTCGAGGAACGCCTCGAGCTCAGCGACGTCCCGCCCGCCGGGGCGCGCGTCCGTGCACAGGTAGAGCCGGGCGTCGGCGAGGCGGGAGCGGGGTGCGGACGACGAGGGGGCGGCCATGCGGCGCGAGTGTAGTGTGACGCGTGCACGGGAGCCCCTCCCGCCCGGTCGTCGGATTCGACGCCGTCCGGGGCCGGGGCTGAGAGGACGCCGGCTAAGGCGTCGACCGTCGAACCTGCTCTGGGTCATGCCAGCGAAGGGAGCATCCTCGTGCCTGCCGTCCCCCTGCCGTCCTCGCGCGTGCCCGACGTCCTCGTGGTCGGGGGCGGCGTCGTCGGGCTGACGTGCGCCTGGTATGCGGCGCGCACCGGCGCCCACGTGACCGTGCTGGACCCGTCCCCCGGGGACGGCGCCACCCGCGCCGCCGCCGGGATGCTGGCGCCCGTCGGCGAGGCCGAGCCCGACGACGCGGCCGCCACCCGGCTGCACCTCGCGGGTGCCGCCTGCTGGCCGGGCTTCGCGCGCGAGCTCGCGGACGCGTCCGGGACCGATCCCGGGTTCGAGGCCGTGGGCTCGCTCCTCGTCGCGTACGACGCGGGCGACCGCGACGACCTGCGCCGCGCGCTGGGCAGCCACCGGGCCGCCGGGCTGCGGTCCGAGGAGCTGACGGTCGCCGGGGCCCGGCGCCTCGAGCCCGCCCTCGGACCGGTCGCCGGCGCCGCCCTCGCCCCCGACGACCACCGGGCCGACCCTCGCGCGACCCATCGGGCGCTCGGCGCGGCCCTCGCCGCCGTCGGGGTCCGCCGGGTGGGTGCCACCGCCACGCGGCTCGTGCTCGACGGCGCGCGGCGCGTCGTCGGCGCGGTCGACGACGCCGGCCGGCCCCACCGCGCGGGGCTCACCGTGCTCGCCGCGGGCGTGGGCTCGGGGCCGCTCTCCGCGCTCGACGGCGGCGCGGGCGCGCGGGGCGTGCCCGTCCCGGTGCGCGGCGTCGTCGGGCAGACGGTGCGGCTCGAGGCGGGCCCGGACCTCGGGCTCGAGCGGACGGTGCGAGGCCGCGTCCAGGGCCGGCCCGTCTACGTCGTGCCGCGAGCGCCGCGCCCGGACGGCACGCGCGAGGTGGTCGTCGGCGCGACGTCCGAGGAGACCGCCGACGCCCGGCGCCCGCGGACGGGCGGCACGTTCGCGCTGCTCCGCGACGCCCGCGCGCTCGTGCCCGCGCTCGACGAGACGACGCTCGTCGACGTCACGCAGCGCGCCCGCCCGACGACGCCCGACGGGCGCCCGCTGGTCGGGCCGTCGGGCGTGCCGGGGCTGTGGCTCGCGACCGGCCACGGCCGCAACGGCGTGCTGCTCGCGCCGATCACGGGCGCCGCGCTGGCCGCCGAGCTCACGGGCCGCGCCCGGGGCGACGGCGGCGCCGCCATCGCTGCCGCCGCACCCGCCCGGCTCGCCGGCAGCGACCGCTCCCCCGCGCTCGACCACGACAGGAGGACCACATGACCCCGTCGACCCCGGCCCGCACCGCGCCCACCCCGACGACCCTCGTCAACGGAGAGCCGTACGCGCTCGCCGACGCCCTGCCCGTCGCCGTCCTCGTGGCCCGGCTCGTCCCGGCGTTCGCAGCCGACCGCACGGCCCGCGGGATCGCCGTCGCGGTCGACGACGCCGTCGTGCCGCGGAGCCTCTGGGAGAGCACGACGGTGCGCCCGGGGGCGCGCGTCGAGGTCGTGGGGGCGGTGCAGGGTGGCTGACGCGCTCACGATCGCGGGAACCGCCCTGCGCTCCCGGCTCGTCATGGGGACGGGCGGCGCGTCGAGCCTGCTCGCGCTCGAGGACGCCCTCGTGGCGTCGGGCACCGAGCTGACGACGGTCGCGCTGCGCCGGTTCGCGCCCTCGGCCGGGGGCGCCGGGACGTCCGGAGACCACGGGGTCTGGGCGCTGCTCGAGCGCCTCGGCATCCGCGCGCTGCCCAACACGGCGGGCTGCTTCACCGCGCGCGACGCCGTGCTCACGGCGCGGCTCGGGCACGAGGCGTGCGGGACCGACTGGGTCAAGCTCGAGGTGATCGCCGACGACGTGACGCTCCTCCCCGACCCCGTCGCCCTGATCGAGGCGGCGGAGACGCTCGTGCGCGAGGGCTTCGTCGTCCTGCCCTACACGAACGACGATCCCGTGCTCGCGCGCCGCCTCGAGGACGTGGGCTGCGCGGCCGTCATGCCGCTCGGCTCGCCGATCGGCTCGGGCCTGGGCGTCGCGAACCCGCGGAACATCGAGGCGATCGCGGCCCGGGCGGGGGTGCCGGTGATCCTCGACGCCGGGGTGGGGACGGCGTCGGACGCGGCGCTCGCGATGGAGCTGGGGTGCGACGGCGTGCTGCTCGCCACGGCGGTGACGCGCGCGACCGACCCCGTGCGCATGGCACGGGCCATGCGGCTCGCGGTGCAGGCCGGGCACGACGCCGCCCAGGCCGGCCGGGTGCCGCGGCGCGAGCAGGCGCTCGCGTCGTCTCCCGTGGACGGCGTCGTACGGGCGGGCAACCTCGACCTCGCGCTCTGACCGCGCGCCCCCATCCGGCGGCCGACCTCCCGACGCCCCCGCCCCGCGGGGACGCTCGCGAGGCGGGGCGCCCGGCCGGCGACCGTGGTCACCGGCCGGGCGGACCGCCTGCTACTTCGTGACGACCTTGACCTTGGCCGCCCCGGACGCCGCCGTGTAGTAGGCGCTGCCCTGGTAGGCCGCCGTGACCTTCGCGGTCCCGGCCGAGGCGAGCCGGACCTTGACCTTCACCACGCCCGACGACGGGACGGAGACCGTCTTCACGGCCTTCCCGCCGAGCTTGACGACGGCCTTGCCGGTCGGCCGCACGCCGCCCTTCATGCCGACGACCTTCACGGTCACCGTGACGGTCGCACCCTTCCTGGCCGTGGCCGGGGCGGACAGCGTGACCTTCGGCGCGGCCTTGAGGACCGTCAGGGAGGCCCGCGCGCTGCTCGTGTCGAGGGTCCGGGACCCCGCGTACGACGCCGTCACCCGGTAGGTCGCGGGCTTCAGCGTGCCGGGGACGGTGAACGACCCGGCGCCGTGGGCGTCGAGCCGGACCGACCGGACGACGTTCCCGACGGTGATCGTCGCGACCCCGCCGTCGGCGCCGCCGACGACGATCCGCCCGGCGACCGCCGTGCCGTACGTCGTGCGGGTCGCGGCGAGCACGAACACCGTGGTCGTCTTGCCCTTGACCAGGGTGAACGTCACGGCCGGGGACACGGAGCCCTCGGCCGTGGCGGTCTGCCCGAACGCCGCGGTCAGGGTGTGCGTCCCGGCGTCGAAGCCGCCGGAGACGACGAGGGCCGCCCGGCCGTCCTTGACCGCGACCCGGCCGAGGACCGTCGAGCCGTCGGCGAACGTCACGGTGCCCGCGGTGTCGGGCCCGGCCACGGTCGCCGTGAGGGTCACGGCCTTGCCCACGGCCGGGGCCGCGGGCGCGATCGCGAGGGTCGTCGTGGTGGCCGACCGCACGGTCACGGTGGCCTTCGCGGTCCGGGCCGAGCCCGCCCCGACGGCGGTCACGTCATGACCGCCGACGCGCGCGTCCGCGGGGACGGCCCAGTCGAGGGCCGCGGTCCCGTCGGCGCCCGCGAGCACCGTGCCGAGGACGGCGTCACCGTCGGTGAACGCGACCAACTCGCCGACCCGGTACCCGCTGCCGGTGAGCGTGACGTGCGACCCGGCGACCGCGTCGCCCGACGTCGTCAGCTCCTGCACGACGGACCGTGCCGCGTACTCGGCGCAGACGTCGCCCTGCGTGCCGACGGCGGGAGCGAGCGCCCCGCCGGACGTGAGGGCGTCGTCCTCGCGGACCGTGAACGTCCCGAACTGGGCCGCGCCCACGATCACGCCGTCGGGCGCGCTGACGTCGGCCTTGTAGGCCGTCGTCGCGGCCGCGCCCGCCACCGTGTTCCCGAGGGTCGTCACGGTCACGGCCTGGCACGTCTGGCCCGGCTGGAACGTGACCTTCTGCGCGGCCAGCCCGGCGTTGCTGCTGTCCGCGGTCGAGCCCATGAGCGTGAACCACGCCGAGACCGTCCGGTCGGCGGGCTGGTCGAGGACCACGGCCACGCGGGCCTCGTCGACCGACGAGCCCTCCTCGACGACCGTGCTCGCGACGTTGACCGTCGGGACGGACGCGATGCCCGCGACGGTGCCGACGCCGGAGCTGACGAACGCCAGGTCGGAC
>Ga0164242_10002026_pt1 | contig 23580 bp, 24 predicted proteins | sample OricomgcompostMG_FD_108783 | JGI IMG/M metagenome (GOLD analysis project Ga0164242, IMG submission 108783) | Miracle-Growth compost microbial communities from Emeryville, California, USA - Original compost - Miracle growth compost (MG) ...
CCTGCTGACAACCGCTTTTCTAGCAACCCGGTGACCGTGCGTGCGGCGCCGAGGCCATAGGCGGCGCGCACTATGGCCCTGTCATGGCGTACATGACCAAGGTTGATGATGCCAGCAAGGCAGACGGCTCGACGGGTTGGTTCAAGGTTTTCGAGGACTCGTGGTCGAAGAAGGCAGGCGGAAACTCGGCCGATGACGACAACTGGGGCACCAAGGATATCAACACCTGCTGCGGCAAGATGGACGTTAAGATCCCTGAAGACATCCCCGACGGCGACTACCTATTCCGCGCGGAGGCAATCGCCTTGCACACGGCAGGTTCCAGCGGCGGCGCACAGTTCTACATGAGCTGTTACCAGATTACCGTCTCGGGAGGAGGGTCGGCGTCGCCTGACCTCATTAAGCTGCCGGGCGCCTACAAGGCCAGCGACCCCGGTATCCTCGTCAATATCCACGCCGCCTTGTCGACATACATCGCGCCAGGACCCACAGTGTACGCCGGGGGGACCACCAAGGTTGCTGGGTCGGCTTGCTCCGGGTGTGCAGGGAGCTGCAAGGTCGGCACGGGCCCCGTCGGTACGGCCATCGTCGTTGCGGCCCCGGAGAACACGAGCGGTGCCGGCGCCGGGCCGGACACTTCGGGCGGCGCTGCGGGGTGCGCGGTGGCCCAGTTTGGGCAGTGTGGAGGGAATGGATATACCGGCTGCACGACTTGCTCGGTAAGTTTACCCCCCGACCGACCTAACCTATCCCCCTTTCGAGGAGCCGGATCTTCGGAGTATCGAGACTGTGACTGACTGTGCCGGCAGGGTGGATTAACTTGCAAGGACGTTTCGCCGCCGTACTACTCCCAGTGCGCTTAAGCCTAGATGGGAGGTGCTTGGCTTGACTTGTCGTTGGAGCATGGTGACATCCAACTTTTCGATGTTTGAAGTTTCATTCGTTACCATCTCTTGAGGCTTTTTTTTTGCACTGTCAGCGAGGTAAAGGAAGCGAGTCGGGGACTTTGATGTACATGTACATACACAAGATCAGTCTGTAAAAAAGACAAATGAAGAAATGCTCACTAGATTCCTTATGGATCAACGAAACTAGATGTCATATCTGGAAGAACGGATGAAGTGGTTGAGAAACGAGTACTGCTCACGGAGAACTTGACTGGCAGGGGCTAGAAGTAGAGCCTCTATGAGGGTAACAAGCCTGACTCGGCGCTTCGGCGTGCAATTGCCTTCACATAAAGGTTGCTTCTTTTACGCCTGTACGTCCGATGGAAATGACGGCAGCCAGACCTAGTTGTAACCCTGGGCGGAGAACTATCAGTATGCCAAGTTCTAGCTGTTTTTGACCTGTGGAAATGGCGCATCGGTAGGCAGGTGACGGGTAACACCTTAAAAAGATGGAAGGATTTTGCTTCTTGTCTCGAGACTTGTTAACACAAATCATCTCCATATATACACAGGCAGCATTGAGTCCACCCCGTATCCTGTACATGCAGCCACGCCGCTGCCGCTGCCGTATCCAACCATCAGTTTCACGCCGTGCCTTACGATGACCTCTCGGCCTCGAGTTCCCTCTCTGCTTGCCGGTAGTATTTTGCCGTGTCGACGCCGTGCTGGTTGTGGTTGACAAAGTTGAACCACGGAAGGACACCCATGAATAGTGCCGAGTATCTCGATTGCCGGGCGGCTACACCCTGCATGGCGGGGGAGAGCTGGCTCTCGCCGTAGATGGGCTTGCCGGCCTTGACTCGGTCCACCATCTCGCGCATATCCATTTGCACCTCGCGAGCGTTCTCGCTCATGCCGTAGAAGCGAACTACGGGCCAAAGGTTAGTTCATATCCCGAAATTATGTCGGCCACATCCAAATGACCGCGGCGAACCGGAGATGAGAATAGGAATGGCCAGAGAGGATAGCCCGGGTTGGGGGCTGTGTTGAGCAGTATTGGGGGGTGGGGGGCGGCATACGGATTGATCGCTGGTAAAAGTAAATGAAGCCACCGCATATGCTGATAAACCCTCCTAATCGCATCGCCCTGGCGAATCCTCCCTTACCGACGTGTGACGGGGCGAACTTCTCCATCGCGAGCAGCAGGGTCGGCCCTACGGCGGTGGCCACGGCACCGTGGACATAGTCGGAAGGTCTAGCATAGCGGAGGACTCGCTTGAAGTGTCTATAGAACCAATTGCGTTAGGCATGAGGATCAGAGACCGGGATTGAGGGTGATTGGAGGGAGGGACATACGGATCGTTGTCGATGAGCTGTGTCGACAATATTAGCATTCGGACAAGCCATGGACCGATTCAATTGGGGCGGCAAACTTACAGGATATTCGGTCTGGACCGTCTTGCTCGGCAAGTACGTCTGCGAAGGAGGGTTCGACATGATGGCGACTCGCAGCTTGGCGTCAATCGGTCTCCGTTCCCGGGCAATGTAATGATGTTGAGGTTTGAAGCATTTGGTCGAAGCTCTAAATTCTTGGTGCCTCAGGCAAAATTCGCGCTTCAATTGTGATCTCTCAGCCACGCATGTGGCGTAGGCCAAGCCACAGCCCAGACCCCACCACTTACACATCTCGAACGCGTCGAGCGCGTTCAACCCGCAAAGTTGTATTCACAGGGCAAGCATTTCCAATTCTCAACAAATTTACAACATAAAAACCTGGGACAGAATTAAGTTGTAAGAATGCCTTCCAAGACGTCATCGAAACCACCGGAGCCCCGGAGGCCCGCTCTAGACGACATCGACAGCTACCTCCTGGAGGAAGACTTCGACCTTGACCCATTCAAATCACCCAGTCCAGATGCCGGCAAGAACAAAAGAAAGGAGCCCGGAGGACTGGGTATTGACGAGGAGGTCGAAGTCAAGAAACGCGCCACTGTGCCCCGTGTTAAGCTTGACGAAGCGAGGCTCCTGTCCGATAAGGGAATCCCAGAGCTACGTAGGCGCGAGAAGCACTTGAAGCTCAAGGGAAAGGGACATGAGGTAAGCTTCATATGCAGGCTTGTGCCATTGCTTGGACAACTACTCATCAACTGATAGTTTAGCGATGCTGCGCGACTGCTCTCCTTCTACCAGCTCTGGCTAGACGACCTCTTCCCCAAGGCCAAGTTCCTCGACGCGCTGGCGATGGTCGAAAAGGCGGGCCACAAAACGAGCATGCACAAACGACGGATGGACTGGATCAACGAGGGCAAGCCTAAGACAACTGCTGAGGACGATTACGATTTCCCAGAGGGACCTTCGTTACCGGCGAGAGAGCCAGCTCGGATCGCACCCATCTTCGAGAAGCGGCCCGAGACAGCGGCGAGGGCAACCACTCCTAACATGGACAATCCGTTCGGGGACGATGACATCTACAATGCGACCCCTCGTGCAAAGACCACGGAGAGGACTAATGGGGGAGCACCCGATGATGACGAACTGGATGCCTTGATGGCGCAGGATGAGCCTGACGATGACGAGATGGATGCCCTCATGGCGCAGGAGGCGGAAGAAGCCCAGAGGGCCCGACGGAGCAACGGAGTGAACAGTGCCCCCAAGCCGCTTAACAGCGTATTTGGTGGCGTGCCCGACGAGGATGAGTTGGACGCTTTAATGGCGGAAGCAGAAGCGGAGGCAGAGGCGCCAGTGCGCCAGAACGGAAAGGGAACACAAGAAGCCAGAGTTATTGACAGTATCTTCGGCGACGGGAAGCCCAAGAATCCCTCGAACACTGTCGATGAAGCCGATGACATGGATGATCTGGACGCGCTCATGGCGGAGGCAGAGGGTAACGACCATCTATCGAGGTCACCAGTAGCTGCTGCAACACCAGCGCAGAAAAGCCCTGACCCAGCCACTGAAGTTTTTGGGGACGACGAGGCAGCAATGGCGGAAATGGATGGGCTGTGGGATGAGCCTGTGAAATGATACGACAGACCACGACTTCCCCTGACGAATATGGAGCTTGTTAGCGACGGCGTTTGGCTTTGGTTTTCGACTTATCTTGATTAAGCACCAGGTAAGGCTGGTAACTGGTAAGCTCCCTGCCTGACACATGCGTGTAGGCAAGTATCCGTAGCTTATCTAGGTAGTGACGCTAGATACTGCATTATGTGTGCTGGAAGACATAAATAACAAGTTACCCTCTTTCATTACGGTGCTATAATCGATGGCGGGGGACTTCGTGCCTTCCGCTCAGTGACCCCACCACCAAGTTCAAATATTTGGCGGGGTTGCCCAATCCCAAGCTCCACCGCCAGAAACAGGCGGACTTTGTTCGCTTGAAGCACAACTTCATTTCGTCACCTCTCACGGTTATCTATTCGGCCCAAGCCGGCATGATGGCCTCCAAACTCTCGGAAGCCATGCAAAGGCTCGATCTCAAGGACGGAGAGGTTGGAGCCAACCTCGAACCTGACACCATCGATGACATCCTCTTCCAGCAAGCTCCCCGAAAGCGGCGGAGGCAAGACCCGGATGAGTTGAAGGCTGAGCTCGAGAAGAAATACTTGTCTCCCTCGACTACCTTTTCCACGGAATGGCTGAACAAATTGCAACAGTAAGTTTAGATCGCGTCCCCCAATCCGGGCCTTGGCCCAGTCTCAATCTCGCAACGTGTCTAACCATCGCGGCCCCGTCCCGCTCGCAGGCGCTGGGAAACTCCCACCGATTACAACCTCCTCTTTCGCATTGCACCGACACAGACCCGCACCGTTACCCGATTCCTCCGCCACGGCCTTGAGGGCCGTGTGACGGGATACCGCAACGTTACCGTCCCGGCAGGGCACGCCACTGCCAAGAACAGCACATCCCTATCCCGCAAGCCTGCTAGCAGGGCTGAGTTTGTAAGGGGTGCCGCCGGGTTCTTCCCGTTTGCCCCCGGCGGTTTGGAGGGGATCGAGGCGACTGCTGCTCTAGAGGACCAGGCGCTGCGGGCCCCGATTGATGGGGACGGCACGGAGAGGAAGAATAAGCTTGAGAGGGTGATCACACTTAGTGCTGAAGGGCGGCTGCTCGAAGTTGCTCCTGGTCTAGAAAGAGGCATCGATTTTAGCAAGAGGAAGAAGGTTGTAGAGGCTGATGCCGGTGTCGCGAAACGGGCCAAGGAGGTCGAGGATGTCCTTGACCAGGAGCCTGAGAATCCACCAGAAGGCGACGATGAAGCCGAACGAGATCACTTGCCTGCTAATGGAGAAGAGGACAGCGGGGATGAGGAGAGTGAGAGTGAAGATATCGATGCGATCCTGCCGGTCGAGTTCCCAGCTTTGGAACCACGTGGTGCGCTGGCAGCGTCCAGCGCGAGAAAGGCAGGACGCGAATGGGCACACATGGTTGACATCAACCGGGATATACCCAACTTCAAGGAGCTGGTGCCAGACATGGCGCGCGAATGGCCCTTCGAGCTCGACACCTTCCAGAAGGAGGCCATATACCATCTCGAGAACGGCGATTCGGTCTTCGTCGCTGCCCATACGTCCGCCGGAAAGACCGTGGTCGCCGAGTACGCCATCGCCCTAGCGGCAAGACACATGACAAAGGCGATTTACACATCCCCTATCAAGGCTCTCAGTAACCAGAAGTTCCGCGATTTCCGCCAAACCTTTGACGAGGTGGGCATCCTCACTGGCGACGTCCAGATCAACCCGGAGGCGAGCTGCCTCATTATGACTACGGAGATTCTCCGAAGCATGCTCTACCGTGGCGCAGATCTCATTCGAGATGTCGAGTTTGTTATCTTCGACGAAGTGCACTACGTCAACGACTTCGAGCGAGGCGTGGTGTGGGAAGAGGTCATTATCATGCTACCGGATCACGTATCTCTCATCTTGCTCTCTGCAACGGTCCCGAACACCCACGAATTTGCCTCGTGGGTAGGGCGGACTAAACGTAGAGATATCTACGTCATCTCTACTCCCAAACGGCCAGTCCCCCTTGAGCACTACATTTGGGCCAACAAGAATATCCACAAGATCGTGGACCCGAACAAGCAATTCTTGGAGCAGGGCTGGAAGGACGCCAACGCAGCCATCAAAGGCAACGATAAGCCAAGGGCTATCGAGGCGGCTCCGGCCTCTCGTGGTGGTGGTAGGGGTGGCAACCAACGAGGAGGAGGGCGCGGTGGACCCCAGAGGGGGGGCAACCAGCAGAGAGGCGGAGCAAGAGGCGGCGGTGGGCAGCGAGGCAGAGGCGGACCTCCCCGTGCAAGCCACACTCCCGGACACATGGGCCGAGCAGGTCGACCGGGCGGGTTCACCTCGGCAGCGCAAGACAAGAACCTCTGGGTGCATTTAGTCCAGTTTCTGAGGAAGTCAAACTTGCTTCCGGCTTGCATCTTCGTCTTCTCCAAGAAGAGATGCGAGGAGAATGCAGACGCCCTCTCGAACCAGGACTTCTGTACGGCCCAAGAGAGGAGCGCTATTCACATGACTATCAAAAAGTCGATAGCCCGCCTAAAGCCCGAGGACAGGGTGCTCCCGCAGATCATCAGGCTGCAAGAACTCCTTTCTCGAGGCATCGCAGTTCACCATGGCGGTCTACTGCCTATTGTCAAGGAGTTGGTAGAGATACTGTTTGCGCAGACGTTGGTCAAGGTCCTATTCGCTACCGAAACATTTGCCATGGGCTTGAACCTACCAACGAGGACAGTCGTCTTCTCCGGATACCGAAAACACGACGGCCACTCTTTCCGCAACCTCCTTCCCGGCGAATACACCCAAATGGCCGGACGAGCCGGCCGTCGAGGCCTGGACGCTGTTGGCTCTGTTATCATCGTCCCTCCCGGTGGTGATGAAGCGCCCCCAGTTACTGACTTGAGGCAAATGATCCTGGGAGAGCCGTCGAAACTCCGATCGCAATTCCGTCTTACCTACAACATGATCCTGAACCTACTGCGGGTTGAGGCATTAAAGATCGAGGAAATGATTAAGCGCTCATTCTCCGAACACGCCACACAGCAGCTACTTCCCGAACACGAGAAGGCCGTCAAACTGTCCGAGGCCGACCTTGCAAAGGTCAAACGGGACTCGTGCGATATCTGCGATGTCGACATGGACGCCTGCCACCAGGCCTCCGAGGACTATAAGCAGCTGACCGGAGATCTCTATCAGCTCATGCTGCGCCTTCCAGTCGGTCGCAAGATGTTCACATCTGGGCGGCTGATCGTGTGGATGAAGGACGGTGTACGGACCCCCGGCATCCTGTTGTCGGAAGGTGCAAGCGTCAAGAGTGCTGCCGATGACCCGACGGTCCATGTCTTTGAGATTAGAACTCTGAGAGACACCCGCAACTCGACAGATTTGCTCCCATTTACGCCGGCCTTCCGTACAATGTACAGCCCTCTTCCGCAGGCAAAGAAGCATATCGCCTTCAGAACCTGCCATGTGTCCGTCAACGACGTCGAGTGCCTCACGAAGCATATCACCAAGGGGATCATTCCGGAAGTCTTCTCTGGTGGTGACGGGTATCAAAAAGCGAAGGAGAAGCTGCACCACATGTGCAGGTCGTGGAGCTCTGACATCTGGGACGAGATGGATCTCTCTAAACTTCGAAGCCTACAGGTGCAAGAGGTCATCGGGAAGCGGAAGGAGGCCGAGGTCAAGGCCTCCACATCGCCAGCCCTACACTGCGGGCAGTTTATCAAGCATGTAAGTTTCTGCCACTTTTAAGATGGTTGCCCTATATGTCCTGTCCGTCTCTTTCGTTTTATGCTAAACCGTAACCAACGCAGTTCGCTATGTGCCACGACCAGTGGCTCATCAAGACGCAAATCGACCAGCTCCGGCAGAGCCTGGCAGGCCAAAATCTCCAGCTGCTGCCGGACTACGAGCAACGGATCCAGGTCCTCAAGGATCTCTCCTTCATCGACACCGCCTCGCGAATCCAGCTCAAGGGCAAGGTGGCCTGCGAAGTGCACTCGGGCGACGAGCTTGTGCTCACAGAGCTTATCCTTGAGAACGTGCTAGCCGAATACGAGCCCGCAGAAATTGCCGCGCTCCTGTCGGCGTTCGTTTTCCAGGAGAAGACAGACACGGTGCCCACCCTGACGGGCCCCCTTGATCGAGGCATGAAGACCATCATAGAGATATCAGAACGAGTCAATGCAGTGCAGACACTTCACCAAGTGATACAGTCGACGGAGGAGGGCGTGGACTTTGCTAGCCGGCCTCGCTTTGGACTTGTCGAGGTGGTGTACGAGTGGGCGCGGGGCATGAGCTTCAAGAATATCACGGACCTGACGGACGTGCTGGAGGGGACTATCGTGCGGACTATCACGAGGCTGGACGAGACCTGCAGAGAGGTCAAGAATGCCGCTAGGATCATCGGGGATCCGGAGCTGTACCAGAAGATGGCGGCGGCGCAGGAGATGATCCGGAGAGATATCACGGCTGTTGCGAGTCTGTACATGTAGTGCACGTGTGCAGGGGCTTGGGTTTTGTTCTCTTTGATTTATTTTTTACATTTCGCTGGCATGATGAGCATGATGATGGCCGTGTGTTTTGAAGAGCAGTTTGCCTCCGATTTGGAGGTCGGATAGTATCGATAGGGATACGTGGAAGGATTCGTTGGTTTAGCTCGACTGCTGGTCGTATTGTAGTTATTACGGGGGTTGGTCCCGCGAGAATAAAATACCCTTGAGTAAAAGTCCTGCGCGAGGCACCCGGCTCTCCTTTTCGTGTCGTTGATCACTTCGAGAATGATATCCTTTCCTAGCTCCCCTCTGTCGAGATACATAGCTGCGATGATTTCCTTAGAGGGCAAGTCCTCGGCTACGAAAATCACCCGATCGAGGGTTTTACTCCGCGTGCATCCCATTATGCCGCTCATCAGGGCTGAAATTCACTAGAATTTAAGGTCCGATATAAAGTCGACCGTGTCTAGCTCCTGACACCTTGCACCGCCTTATCGTCATGGAAGACAGTAGCGATAGGACTAGTGGCAGTCAAAAGGATATGGGATGCACTACCTCCTTTAGCTATGTTCATTTGGGATCATCGGTGAACGCAACTCTAGAGGAGTCCTGTCTCGTCGTGATATGTGACCTTCAGGTGCGAAATAACCAACATTCGTCTTCCCCCAAAACGCCGTAAAGCCGCCCACCCAAAGAAACAAGGAAACAACGTCTACGGAATCATTGAAGACTCGATGGTCATAAACCTATAATGATCGCATGCTACCCCGTCCAACGCGTATTGGTTTCATTCCTCAAAACGCAAGCAATCTCAAAACCTTTACCCCCCCATCAAACCCCGGGGCGTATCACATTTCAAGCTCTCAGCGCCCTCAACCTCTGCGTCAACGCATCTTCCTCCTCGGGGGTCGGTTCGGCAGCGGCAGTCTCCTTGACGGGCTCTGTCTCACTCGGGTTCGCGGTGTTGAGCTCGCGCTTGAGCTCGAGCCCGGCGTCGTCGGCGAGTTGTCCGAGCAGGTCCTGGACGGCGTCGTCGGTGACCTGGACGCTCGTGCTCTGGGTCATGGCGTCCTGGTAGATGCCGTTGCTGACGGCGTACTCCTCGTTCTGGGTCCGGAACTGGTCGAGCGTGAGGAGCGTCCGCTCCGGGTTGGCGCTGCGCTGGGCGCGGTTCATGGTCCGCGACGACGAGGCCATCATCGCTGTCATCCGGTTCATGGCGCTGTTGGCCTGGATCTGCGCTACCGACAACTCGGCCATGTCGGCTGCTTGGTCCATCTGTGCGGCGATCGCTTGCTTAGCGAGGAGCATGCGCGCCTTCTGCGCGGCTTGGCCTGTCTCGCCCTTTTTAAGAAGCTGGAAAATCGGGAGATGTTAGCCCGAGTGTTCAGGGTGGATATGGTCGGAGGTCTAGAGTGCTCGTCTGGGCAAGAAGTGGGGGCTGGGAGACAGTAGGGCGTAGGATAAAGGGCGTACCGTTTGGATTTGCTTCTTCAGCTCATTGTCCTGTTTCGCGGCCTTTTGGGCCTCTCGGCGGGCTTGTTTGGCATTGAACTATTCCACAAATGTTAGCATGGGATAGGATACGTGCAAGATAGTCTGACCATGGCAGCGCTAGCAGTAAAGTTGGATGGAAGGAGGGGCCTAAGAGCCACGGATTGAGGGGCAACGTACTCTCGCCTGGAACTCGGTCTGCATGTCTCGCGCGAGTTGCCTGTTCGACATGCTGGCGGTATTGTCGGGGTAGATCCGCGTAGGGGGATATTGTGTGGGAAGCGAGTTTAAGGGCCGATGTAAATGTTAGTGGGCGTTGTGAGGATGTGAAGTTGGATATGAGGCGACGACGAGGCACCTCTTGTGGCGGTTACGGGAGGCCTTTGGTGGGGCTCCGCACCGCCACAGAATGACGCAGCGAAAGCGCGGAGTGGAAGACCCTGCGCTAGATGGATTAGGTAAGATATTGAAAATGGGCCTCGTAAGCCACAGAGATTTGGTGATGGTTGAGTGCAACGGTGATGGCGTTCAATCCTTGCACCCCTCCTCTCTGTCATTCGTTCATTTGGCATCGCCCTGCCCGATAAAGCCTGGCCCAAAACAACAGTACCAGTGTCGAACAAATGGCATCAAGACCGAGGCTCAACGTGCAGTCGTTCCCGAGGCCGCCGTTATTAGAACGCACGCCTCGTCGAATCCAGATCAAGTGGCAGGGCGAGGTGATCGCAGACACACAGGAGGCGTACTGGGTGCTGGAGACCCACCATGCTCCAAGTGAGGAAGCCGCTCCCGCCATTTCTTTTTTTACAGACATGCATTGGACCTATCACTAACGGTATGGGAAACTCGCAGCATACTACCTACCCCCGAGTGCGGTGCGGCTCCCCCTCTCCACAACCCAGCGGACCTCGGCTTGCGAGTGGAAAGGGGTCGCGACGTATTACTCCATCATGAGCCCGATATCCGCCTCCGAGACGGTGTACGACCGAATATGGTCGTACAACGAGCCGACCAAGTCCTTCGAGCCCATCAGGGGTTACCTCGCCTTCTATGCGGCGCCGTGGGACTGCTATGTCGACGGGGAGCAGGCCCTCCCTCAACTAGGTGATTTCTATGGCGGCTGGGTCACGAGCGATATTGGAGGTGTCGTCAAGGGGCAATGGGGGAATATGGACCCAATGTTCATGTGAGGCTGAGGAAGGAAGATGCATAGACAGATTATAGACGAGCGAGACGATGGTTACATAGAACGAGCGGCGCACTCCCATAGACGTTGGTATCGGTTGATAGACTTTAGATATTAGACTTTGTTATCGAATCTCGAACGGGCTGACCAAACAAATCAATGGAGCAGCCAGCCAATACATGTATGTGTAATCCGTAGACGCGCGAGTACTGTGTATGATCGGCCTTTGAAGTAGATTGTCCAAAGTCCCAATCTGGGTTGCCGCCTTGACGGGCCCAGACGGACCGGCCGAGAGCGACCTGAAACCGCGCGAAGGGTTGGCAACGGCCGGGCCGCCTGGCAGGCGGCCCAGATGGCTCAACACGCGGCAAAAGGGATTCGAGTTTCCGAGCTGCTCGCCTCCTCTTTCTCGCTACCAATTGTCACGCCGAAGAACGTGGGCGGAGGTGGGGACTTTTTGGGAACCCCACATGCCACGCTATTTGCTCGGAGAAATAGGGGACGAGAAATAGGGGAGAGGTTTGAATGGGGCAGCTTCTCCCTCCCTCGTTAGTTGTTGGGACTGTACCTCACTCTCCAGATTACGACGCAATAGCGAGATACGAAAGAATTCAGGGGCAAAGCGATCCTTTGGTGGGCCGCTTGCATTTTGATTGGAATCCTCATCTCCCAGCGCTTGTTGGAAGGATGGGTATATGCAGGTACAGTCATCTACGTAGTAGGCAGACAGGCAGAGAGGCAGACAGATAAATAACTGCAGCCCTGCGGCACCAGCCAACAAAGGAGGATTCGCGGCGACTCCTTAGTTTACGACGACGGTTTTCGCATTGCCAGGCAGCTCTCGGCCTTTCTCGAATTCTCGGTTTACCTCCATGTCCCTGTCGTAGCTATCTCGGAGCGATCGAGATTTGTCCGTGTACGTTGCAACGCTAATAAACGCCTCGTGGCGGACCCCCTGGCACAATTACCGGCGAATTTTGAACAATTTGGGACATCCGTGCGAGACATTGGATTCCAGCGCTGCGATACGAGTGGAGGCTGTCGCAGAGGCCTAAGACAGGGGAAACGAGAAGTTCAGACACGAGAGAGAGGGAGCACGTGTGGTCACAAATTCCAAGACCAAATCTTGACTTTTTCGAAATAGGGGTTGTGGAACTGTTGGTGGTGATAGGCTGGAGCCTGGAACCACACGGAAGCAAGGGCGGACAGCGCATTGCCAGATGGGGGAATGGCGGATCGGAGGTGGCGGCCGATCTTCGAGGCTGGAGTTGCGTCAGGGATTGGATCCATGGGTAGGTCACAGTATTGGATCCATTGCTGCAAGTTCCATCCCAGCCATCCGCGGATCCGAAAAGGAGCAAAGGTGACCAGCCACCCAACCATGAGGCCCGGCTGCCGCACCCGTCTTCCTTTACCGGTGCTCCCGCGCCGTCTTAGGGCATCGATTCCTTCATCCACAGAATTAATGCGAGTGGGCGGCGGCGATTGATGTCAACCATAACCTCAAAGTCGGACGGGAATTTCCCCTTTGTCGCCGAACGTCTCTGTCTTGTTGGCCGAAGGTTCCGCCGATTAATACACACTGATTTGCGCTGGAATCTACTCGTATCCGTAAACAATCTTGACAAGTAATAATATTGATAAACAATCTTGACAATTAGTATTCCGCTCGGCACCCTAGTTATGTGGGGATGGCAAATCGACTGTCTTCGCACATGTCTAGCATCCGTATGATAGATAGGAGATTATTTGCCCATCTCGGCCCACATCATGACGGCAAGTGATGCTGGCCGGGCGAGGTTGGTGTTGCTTGGAGGAGGCCATCCCCGGCATTCGCAGCCGCCCGCCACTGCATGAATCGTGGATGGCAAATGAAGTCGGATGCAAATTAATCAAAGCGGAAAATGGAAACTTCTAGTCGTTCGCGGGGGCGGTTAGGGTTCCTGGTTCCAACGCATCCTGTCCCGCTCGGGAGCGGTGCTCCGCCCGCCCATGCCTACGGCCCACGGCGCGAAGACGCAGAATGCACCTCTGCTTAAAGTCGGGGTGCTATTGCGGCGAAATCTGGGGAAAACGAGAAATGCGAGTGCTTCAGGCTAATATTGGGGCACATGGCTCGCGCGACGCACGCACTGAATAGATTGCCGGATGTTGGGAGAGCCAAAATGCCGAGTCCACCTCGTCCGACTACCAAACTGGGACGGTCACATAGTAATTGCCAAATGAATGCCGCCGCTGTAATAGAGCAATGCCAATATGAGATATTCGAGGCATCAATTGATGTAATGGATGGGCAACGAATGGAACGTATTGTGGGAAGGTTATTGTCATTGTGGAGGCGGCAAGGGAGCACTTGGGAGTATTGCTTACGCCATGCCGTGCGTGTGCTGACTCGAGCACACAGAGAGAGGCACAGAGACAGAGAAAAGGGAGAAGATCCGTACTAAAATCTGATGATATCACAACCAAGCAGCCAACCAAATATGGGGGCCATTCTGGACTGCATAGTGTTGCAGTGTGTTGCTTACACCGTCCAAGTTGGTCGTCTACGCACGTGTATGGGTACAGGTTCGGTTCAGCTTTCGATAAATTCGGAGACGAGGATGCTAAGTTTAGGTGGATGCCCCAGAGGGCAGTGTGCGAAGAGCTGCAGGCAGGAGGAAAGGAGGAAGAGCGGTGATTCTCAGTGGCCACTTCCCGCGAATCAGCCTCTATTCCATCCCCTGGTGCGAGTGGGCCCTTGCCGTGCCCCTTACGAAGCAACAGAAGCAACAGCCCCCTGCCCATACCGTCTGCCTGTACTGTCCGTATCCCTGCCGGCACCCCCTTCGACTTGCCTTGTTTGGTTGTCGCAATTTGTCTCGCCTCCCTCAGGTCCGTTCGCCAACTCCACCAATCACGCCACCGCAACGTGCTCACGGTCGCCGGTACGTACCTCTTCCTACCCCTTCATGCCTCAGGCCACAGCCCCCTTTGATGCGACGTGTCCAGAACATAAAGAGGGCGCCATCCCAAACTCTGATGCCTGCTTGTTGACCCCCCCATCGCACACACTCTCGAAGAAGACGATCTGTCCTCTTCGCTGAACCAGCCAACCACACACACGCAGTCCGTCGAGGACTCCTCCCAACTAGGCAGGGCTCTTTGACTCACAGGGCTGACTCATCGGAAGTCGAGGCTAGGAGTCGTCATCCATGATGCTCTCCCGTTAATCCCAACCTTCTTTTTGACATACTAGTATCGAGGAACTTGGACGGCACCCTGATACTGTCAACCACTCACTCTTTTCTTTCTGTACAACCCGCTCCTCCCCGACGAGTCGAGCAGCGATCACCCGATCAAGTTCGCGCCACGCAGAATCAAGACAAAAAAGTCCTCCTGAAACAATGATGGAATCCTGGGATTACCAGACTCCCTCGCCGGACATCAAGTTTGAGAACTCGCCCGCCGAGTCCTTCCTCTCGACACCAGGCGAGGCCTACCCATCTCTTTTCGGCACATCCGCGGCAACAACGATGGACCCCCACGAGATGATGACTCCTCAGTCTACCACCGACGACAAGCAGTCCGAGCTATCGTCCGTCCTCTCCGGCCTAGCCCCGGAGACTCCGATGACCCCGGGCTCCTCCACCACCTCAGAGAAAAAGCAGACCAAGAAGAGGAAATCGTGGGGCCAGGTCCTACCAGAGCCCAAGACCAACCTCCCTCCAAGGTAAGCTTCCCTCCGCTCTCTTCCCGCCAATTTATGGCACATCATTTTAACTCTAGTTCCCCCTCATTAGGAAACGCGCCAAGACCGAGGACGAGAAGGAGCAGCGCCGAGTTGAGCGTGTTCTCCGGAATCGTCGGGCCGCCCAATCCTCCCGAGAGCGAAAGCGTCTTGAAGTCGAGGCCCTAGAGATCCGGAACCAGGCGTTAGAGGCCGAGCTCCGTAAGGCAAAGCAAGCCAACGACGCCCTCCTCCAGAAGCTCCACCAGTTCCAGTCCACCTCCGGTGTTATGCCGAGAGCCTCGCCGCCATTCGATGGCATGCGAGCAAATCCCGTGACCCTTTCTCAGGAGCTCTTCGGCTCCCAGGACGGCCACAGCATTTCGCTTGAGCACGGAAACCAGTCTATTGAAGACATTCTCATGGCTTCCCAGTCCAACAGTACCGTCAACCCCGCCTCGCTCTCTCCCGCCCTCAGCCCTATTCCCGACGAGGACGAGGCGGACGAAGGGGACGAGCATGACGAGAAGAAGGAGCCGGCGATGACAACTGGCAAGGCTATGAACGCCGCCACCACTACCGAGAACGCTTCCCCCGATGCGACACAACATCCTGCAGAGATGTTGTGTGAAGACCTGCAGTGTCGGTCGGCGGAAGCGTCTCGGTCGTGGCTGACGGCCTCTCAGCAACAGTTGCATCCGGCAATAGCTCTGCTACTGCCGCTCCAGCTCCTACTTCAATCCACATCGGCGATGCTTTCTCTATGTCAGCGGCCTTTGATGCAGATTGCTATGTCCATGAAAGCGGGTTTCTCGCTTCCCCCAACAGCCTCAATCTTGAATACGATCATCATTCTAGTGACGACGCCGCGTTCCCATTCCCGCCAACAGACCTCTTCGACATCAACGAATACCTCAACGAGGACGTCAACGTCTTCTCCACTCTCAACGAGCAGCAGCAACAGCAGCAGCAGTACCCCGATGACTGCGCAGCCGCCGACTCCTCGCTCCTCAACCCTGAGACTCTCAACTCTCCGGAAGATCCTATCCTGCAGCCCCACTCTGGCGCGTCCACTTATGGATGCGACGATGGAGGTATTGCGGTTGGCGTCATCTGAGAGACACGAAGTTGACCGGGTTCAGGGGGGCGACGCGTCGGCCGCAGCGGCAGCTGACGGTTCCCCGCAGCAGCAGAAGCAACAGCACGACGATAGTAAGGAGTCGACATGGCCAATCGGTGCCCCAGTACCGTCTCGAGAACGTCTCTTGACGCTGCTGTGGGCCATTAAGGTCGAAGAGCGGAGGATTCAGATCAGGGATCGGATCACCGCCACGGAGAAGGAACCCGGAAGACCGAGTGTCTCGGAAACGACGACACCAACGAACCACCAGAAGTATGTTTTATTGAAGATTGGCTCCAAAAGGGCGAGGGAGACCGATCATTATCGTTATCAGGGCAGGACCAGTTTGAAGCGTCGCTCTCTCTAAGCGAAATTCCTCTGCACTCCTCAGATCCTATACGCCAAGGGGTTAAAGAGCAAACTACTTGCCCGCGCGCGCGTAGCTGCAATTCCTCTATTCTCTTAAATATTGGTTATGACCTAGGGGGGGAACAGGACGGTGGGAAAACACGAACTGGATTGTGTGGCGTTGTTCCGGAGTATGATGCACTCTATTATGTTGTGTACTAGGTGTACTACCAGATAGAGTAAAACAGCGTGCTTTTTACCAAACCTAGCTCCATCGTGATGTGATGTGATGTGATGGAACCCTTTCTTGTCGCCAATGCACGTAAGATATGTCTAACCCGAACTTTGTCATACATACCTCTAGTTATGAGATCTCCCGAATGGCCTATGTACGAGATGGCTCGTCAGAGCGTCCTAGTCGCGATGGGACTCCATTCACTGATGGGCTTGTCCGTGGGAACCAACCAGACGACACCGCCCTCCCACCCGCCCCAACCGTTCTCGTCGCCGAGAGTAGGTGTATCATCCCCGAGGCTAATTCCAGCCTCTTGCACTACGGCCTTCACCGCATCTAGCTTTGCCTCGTCGATCGGGGTACCGTCACTTTTTTTTCAAGTCTACAATCAGATACCTAATAACAGAGGCTAATCTAGCTAGAGGAAGGGGAAGGGGTGAGAAGAAACATACTACGCAAGACTGACGTGCGGGCCGAACCCGGTCCGCCACGACTCCAGCCAAGCCGCCGTCCTCTCACCAGCCCCGCCGGCAGCGCCCTCGCCCTCGACCCCGTTCGCCCGCGCTGCGGCGGCGAGGTCACGCACGCCCGCGAACTCGGCGCGGAGGTAGCAGCGCCGAAAGAAGACGTCCTCGGTCCGGAGGCCCGTGAAGAGGACGCGTGCGTCCTTCGGGAAGGAGAGCGAGTCTAGCCAGGCTTGCGGGTCGGGGGCGTAGGTTGAGGGGAGGACCTCGGAGGTTAGGGTTAGGTGGGGCGGGAAGATGACTGGGCGGGAATCGGGGGAGGGAAGGAGGATCGGGGGTAGGGAGGAGGTTATGAGGGTTGTTAGGATTGTGTGGAGGGGGCGGGTGGGTGGTGGGACGAGCCAGAGAGATGAGCCGGGCATTGTTGTTTATTGGTCTTGGTTTCTCTGTCTGTTGTTGATGTGCTCGTGTAGATGTTGGGTTTTAGAGAGACTGTTGACTTCTAGAGGCCGGGAGGTAGAGAGGTAGATAAATGGATGTCGTGTAGGAGGAGCGGTTCGGCAGATCAGCAGCGTATCCACGTGATGCCGTTTGCCTCCTTGATTTGCCCACGACCCCCCTCCATAGTTGATACATCCAGGGACCGCCCACGGTAGACTTAGGCGGCCCATTTATAGTCGTCCCTCCTTGTATTCAGCTGCACACTGATATTCTAGAAAGCGATGCACTGGTGGCAGTTTAAGGGTTGTTCAACACGGAATCGGGTGATCGGGCCACCAGGGCTCGCCGAACAACAACCTCTCAAACGATGGCTGTGATTGGTCGAGAATGGCCCTGTGTTCCTAATCCGGCTGGTGGTGAGAGCTAAGGTGAGCGGTGAGCCACGTACCTGAAACCCTTCAAGTCTGCCCGAATCTCCCGTTATAACACTATCGATAGTCCGTTGAGCACTAGGTCGGGACCCTGTCGTTATTCCTACTACATAAAACCATTCAACCAACCAAAAGTCCTTTATTTATAACTATGTCGTTGATGTTGGGCTCAAGGTTGGACTTACGGTCGTCCTTCATTAAACGTATAGGTACCTAATTTGCTCTCGAGTCAGTCATCCGTCGTCGATGATCCGCGCTCCTTCGTCTTCTATCTAGAATCTTCCAACTCTGAATTTGGCCTCTCTTCCACTGCAACATGAGGACCGGAATTCTAGGCCTTGGCCTTTTGGCCATGACTTCCCTCCTCTTGACTTGTGGGTACGCCGTATCTCTACCCACTGCAAGGAGAACGTAACCTGTCTTCTGGGGATGACATCGAGCTCTGTAATTCCGGTGTATGTCTTTCCTTGTACAGAAACTTCATGTGCTCGGGCCCGAGCAGCACCCGGCTATGGTTGGCTACTGTGGGAACAAGCTATGGCTAAGAAATGGGCAAGTTTGATGTCTGTCAGAGCGCGGAGTGGAAGTTAAACAATTCCGTGGCAGTAAGATCGGTTGAGTGTGTACGGTATCCTGGGGAGACAGGTCTCACATCTTGGGACTTACTCTCAGGTTCGTAAGTTTGAAGTGATAAATGGTATCTCGTGTACAAATTGATTAGATCTGTTGTTTCGAACCACCGTAGCCAAAGTCTAGTCGAGGATTAATAACCCCCAAAATGCATTTGATCTCTCATCAATACATCGCATGATATACATACAGTGCTCAAAGTTAGCTCTGAGTAAAACTTGTAACCTCTAGGTAGTATAGTAGCTACCCCCTTCTCACGGACTCGTACTAAAGTAATAATTCTCCCACAGATACTCATAATCCTCTAATATACCCGACACCAGCGAGGGAACCCTCCTCTTCACCCCGCCCACGACGCCCTTGACGAGCATCTCGTACGCCGGGCCTCTCATACCCCACCACGCCATCGCCCTCCCCCTCCGCCCCCACTCATCTCTCTCCAGCGCCGTCGTGCTCAGGCCCCTCTGATCTCGGAGCTGACGCGCGGCCATCTCGAGGCCGAACCCGATGAGCCAAGGGTACCAGCTGCTGCTGGTGCCACGCTTTCCATCCCGGCCGCGGCTGCTCTGCCGTGCAAGCGCGACGGCGAAGGCTAGCGGGGCGATGATGTGCAGAACCTCGGCGGCGAGAGCGGAGGGCCCGCGCAGTCGGCTCAGTAGCCGCGTCGCGGGTTTGATGTCGTCCGAGGTGAGGACGCGGGCGAGTAGGTACGACGATATATCGCCCGACGCGGGTAGGGAGGGCAGCGACATGCCGGTGCGGGGCATGTGCCAGTCCTTGGTGTGTGTGTAGGGTGCACTGCCCGGCGGCGGCCGGGTAGGTAGTGCCGGTGCGTCGGCGGAGGTGACAGCCCGGCCGTTTGGTGCTGTCGTCGTGTCAACCTCGTCCTTCTCCTCTCCCATCAGCTCCGCTAGCGCATCGGCCGACTCCGACTCGTCGTCGGCCGCCGGCTCGGGGATGGGATCCCTCTCGGGCAAGGGCGGCGACACTAGCGGGCGCGAGCGCGTGATGCGCAACAGTAGTAGACGGCACAGGGCTTTGATGGCCTCTATGAGGATGACGACGCGCCAGCGAGTCCGCTCGCCTCGGCGCTTGGCTGCCATCTCACAGAGTAGCTCCGTGTACTGCACGATCTGCAGCAGATATGCGACGCGCCTGTAGGCACTACTCTTGCGCGCCCAGAAGCCCGTGTACCGGCCATGGGGTGAGGGAGCGTGTGCGAGTGGGGGCGGTTGTTTGGAGGGGCTGGTGGTGGTAGTGGCCGCCCCGCGGAGTAGAGTATCGTGGTAGAGGGAGAGAAGCTGGACGCCGGAGTGGATGGATTCAGAAGCGATTTCGGCGTCGCGAAAGCGGCCTGCGGGGGACGGAAATGGTATTAGCTGGCTGATCTGAGGGAGAGGAAACGGGAGATTGGTTAGGCATACCGGGGATGATGTATGTTAAGGAGCGTAGGGTGGACTCAATCTGCGACACCTGGCTGGCGTTCTTGGTGATGAAGTCCTCGTACTTGTGCAGCCATTTCGGCGGCACTGATGCGACATTGTGGAGCGACCACGATGATGCACCTGGTGCGTCTGGTCGTACGGCCATGGTGATTGTCAGCCACCTGAATGAGGTGGCATTTGGCTGAAGAATAGGTAGAGGGGAGGAGACGTCGATGCCGTTTCTCTGGCCGAAACTAGCACACCCGGTCCTGCTTCCACTCGGCGATGAGGTTGGTTGGCCGGTGCGTGCCTCGGCTCGAGGTGATTTGGTGGCCTGAGGCAGAGATTTGTTCGTTGGTTCCCGTTTGTATGGGGCGGCTTTTCGTCATCAGCCAACAACTTTTGATCCAGACACCGGGCAAAGAAACAGGACTGCCGGCTTGACTTTGACTTCAAGAATGATGCAAAATTCTTGTCATTTGACAATATATTTGATCAAAATTGGCCCGTCGGCAGATTCTCAAAGATATCTCGATCTCGAGAAGCTTAGACCCATGTAGTGGTTTGCTTTCACGTGCTTCCTCTCGATACACTTCTCAGTCCTCCCCCCTCGACTCGTTCAACCGCGATTACGTGGGCTGGCCTTATTTGGGTCTTACTTGGGCTTCCAGGCGACTTCCAGAAATCTGAATCAATGGTGGTTTTTTTTTTTTCGTTCCAAGGTTTTCTTGGGTTAAGATTACATTAACAACTGAACGAGTGGTGATCAAAGTCTCCGCGTCTCTCTTCAGGTGTCTAACCGTACCATCATGCTTTATCAAATAGGAGTGAGAGGGATTTATCCGCCCTAAGCATAATTGCGCACATGGCTAGGCTCTTGCTTGCCATTTATTCCCTTCTTCCGCCGAGCTATCGGGGAGAGAAACGAGTGTTTCCTGCTAGGGGTCCCCGGTCAAGCGGCCCTGGCCTGGGCGATCTTCACCCGGGCTACCTTGATGATGTTCTCCACGTTGTAGTTCTTGGTGACGCTGGGGTGGTTGGCCAAATTCTCAGACCACTTGGTAAAGTTGGGCGCCTCCTTGGTGAGTCTCTCGGCGAGGATGGCGGGGAAGACGTTGGCCTTGGACAGCGTGAAGAGTCGGAGGGCAAAAGGAGCTGTTAGGACCTATGGTATCGCTTTGGTCAGTATGAACAGCATCGGAGGCACCATCATTTCGGAAGGGCAAGGAAGAAGAAGGATCCCCAGAAAACTCACCTCGGCGAGGGTCAGCGTCTCGCTGCCGCTAAAGAAGGGCTTCGCATCGGCAAGCAGAGGCTCCACGGTCTGGACGATCTGCGCGACGCCCAGTTCAGCGGTCTCTTCGACCTCGGCGTCCGTCTTGAGAAGGGGGAGCTTGAACAGGTGGTTCGACGAGACGGCGATGAAGGTATCGACGAAGCGTGCGATGCGGGCCCGGCGCAGGGCGCCCTCCGGGGTGCCAGTCGTGGGCACTAGGTGGCTGGGTTGCTTGTCGACTAGGAATTGAGCGATGATGGCAGACTCGGTGATGATCTCGCCGTTAAATGAGAGCGTCGGGACCTGGCCGCGCGGGTTCACGGCGAGGTATTCAGGCGTGCGGGGGACGCTAAGGTCGATTTGCTGCTCCTCGTAGGGGATGTTGAGCTCGGCGAGTGCGATCTGAGCGCGGTGAGCCCCTGTGAGGTAGGAGGAGACCAGTTAGTATCAGGACTGGCTGTTTAGGGGAGATGCTTACATGGGCAATTGTGGTTGGTGTAGAAGATGATCTTGTCTTGAGAAGCCATGATGAGGATTGACGACTTGTCAGTGGTGCGAGTAATAAGGTTGTTTGTACAAGGAAGTGTCTTTTGAGGTACGATTGTCGTGTTCGGTTTCTCCGGGTGATGTTGGTACCTACAGTCTGCCCTGGTTTGGTAGATCGAGTGAGAGGAGTGCCAAAATGTCGAGGTCGCGTGTTTTTTATATAGGTAAGGGAAAGTGCACCACCTTTGGTGCCGCCCTTTGGCTCGGGCGGTCTGGTTGCATCATCGAGGGGCTAGATTTCACCTCGGAGACTTACGGGCCCTGATTTCTAAGCAGTTGCACTCAGTCAACCACCACCTACCCGTGTCGTCGCGATCTAGGGCTGGTGTGGCCTTCCCTCCCAAGATTGATCGAGTATCCTGGGGAGGTCCGGGCGATAAAATCTCGGAAGGGACGGACGGACTTCATAGCTCGCTGCCCCGCACCTTCCCGTGGCCAGGGGTGGAGTCCGGTACGATTACGAGTCCGGCTTACGGGGCGGGTCCACGGCCTTTCGGGATTGGCCGGTCAGCAAATGTGCTCTACCTTCCAGTGAGTCGGTGTCGTGTGGGGCCGGGCATAAACCCACCCTGCCGTATTCCATGGCCGTCGTCTCTGTCTGTCTCGCTCCGCCCGTTCGGCCTCCCAATCCCGTTGCTGTTCCTTTACCAGGAGATAGACGGCCCCTGTTATTGTTGCGGGAAATAAATCCCAACCCACTATTAAGCGAAGCGGACCAGTTGGTGCCGATGCGTCTCGCTTCAGGTTCCGACTCCATCAATCTGCGGGTGATTAGATTGCAATTAATGGTGGGTTGCGCTGCGGCTAAAGCAACCGAACTTCCATATAACTGTATGGGGATTTTTGCTGCCCTGTCCTTGATTAAAACCCTCTCGGCGCCGAAGTACCACCACTTGGCGACGAACCGGGTTGATCATCATACTAGCTGCAGCGATGCAAGGAGAATGAGTGGGTTAATGATTCGGGCTGAGGTGAATAAGAGACGACGATGCCGCTATCCGTACGTGGTCCCCTAAGAAGGTTGGGTTGACTATCCACGACGTTGAATATTCTCGCCCTGTTACTTGCGCCATCTTTTGAACACGCCATATAGATAGGAAAATGAGATCTTCAGCACTCCTCGGCTCGGCCGTTGCAGCCGTAAACTTCAGTGTAGTCAACGCGCATTGCTACATCTGGGTAGGCATCTCAAATATTCCGACTCTCGCACCACCAGCAAACCCCCAAGCTAACCGCTCTTCGTCGGCATGCACAGGGTGTCTTCGTCAATGGCGTTGATCAGGGGTCGTTCCGCGGGATACGGACGCCGGCCTACAACGGCCCCCCGCCGCGCGGCTACGCCAACTCGCCCGTCAAGGACCTGGACTCGATCGATATGCGCTGCAACGTCCTCGGTGACAAGCAGGTGCCGTACACGATCCAGGTCGAGCCAGGCGACAACCTAACCTTTGACTGGTAAGAACTCCGGATGAAAAAGTTGGCCCTCGTGGAGTTTCCCATTTCCCTTTATTATTTTTGTTTGGGGCTTCTAGTCATGCCTAAGCCCCCTTTCCCTCTATCCCTGTTGACCCACGCGGGGACGAAGCACGAGAGAGCTCAGCGATTTAGCTAACCCAAATTCAATTCTATAGGCACCATGACAAGCGAACAGATGCAGATGATGTCATTGATGCCTCACATGTTGGTAAGTCTTGAGCACCCCTTTCGGTGTGGACCGGAGGGAAAGACGTTTGTGGAAGAAGAGGGACGTTGGCCGTAGCGCACGGGTGTGCTAACAAACTTGTGCACAACAGGCCCGGCCATGGTGTACATGTCCCCGGATCCCCCGGGTGAGGATACCTTCGTCAAGATCTGGCATGAAGGCAAGTACGAGGAGGGCGCTGAG